>OGPB01000464.1_pt1 | contig 27112 bp, 20 predicted proteins | sample 1552821 | NCBI WGS metagenome assembly OGPB01 (sample SAMEA2580192, study PRJEB22360) | human gut metagenome | biome: human gut; feature: human-associated habitat; material: faeces | place: Denmark | collected 2008/2010 | reverse complement strand
GCCGTGCCGCAGCCGCCGAAGCGGTGCTTAAGCCGTAAGGCGGGAATTGTGCGGTATTGCCTTATGTTATTCTTTGTTTTGGCAAACGCTCAGCCGGCCATGTACTGGCCTTCAAAGTCAAACACGGTATTCCAATAGGTATCACCCAGAACATCCATCGCCTCGCCGTGGCCTGCGCCCTCGGCGGTCAGAGTGGCCTTGTTGGTGCCGGGTTTGGCGTTATACAGGGTACCCATCATCTCATAGGGGATAAAATCATCCGCGGTGCCGTGGATGAACAGCATCGGCTTTTCACAGTTCTGCACCTGCTGCAGGGCGGATGCTTCCTTAAAGCCATAGCCCGCTTTGGCTCTTGCCGTGGCGCTGGCGGTATACAGAATTGGGAACTCCGGCAGGCCGAACCGCAGTTTCAGCTCACTGGAAAAAATATCCCACACGCTGGTGTAGCCGCAGTCCTCCACAAACACTTTTACCTGTTCCGGGGTGTCCTCCCCTGCTGTCATCATGGTGGTGGCGGCACCCATGGAAACGCCGTGCAGCACAATTTCAGCTTCGCTGTCCTGCGCCAGCACCCAGTCGATCCATTGCAGCACATCCTTGCGGTCCAGCCAGCCCATACCGACATAATCGCCCTCACTGTCGCCGCAGGCGCGCAGATCAGGGGTCAGCACCTGGTAGCCTGCATCGTGGTAGTGCTGGGCCAGGTTGGTCACGCCGGTATGGCTGCCGCGGTAGCCGTGCAGGGCAATCACCCACAGGTGGCTGCCCGCATTGGGGTAATACACGCCGTTCAGCCGCAGGCCGTCCGCTGCCGTGATCTGCACCGTCTGGCCGGGATTCTGCTGCAAAAATTCCTCATTGGCCTGCTTTTGTACGGCGCGGTTTTCGGCAATCAACTGTTCCACGCCATCCGTGGGGGCTTCCACATCCAGCGCCACCTCACGGTCACCGCCGTCCCCGCTGCGCCCAATGGCATAATTGACCAGGTAGCTGCTGGCAAACGCAATGACCGCCGCCACCAGCACCACCACGGCAATCAACACGCCAATGACAATCTTTCTTCTGTTCTGCTTTTTTGTTGTAACTTCCATTCTGTTTTCCTTTCCCTCTGTGCCCGTGCCATATGTTGCACGTTTCAATCCAGAATGTTCAATATTATACAACAATTAGCAAGAATGTTCAATGGCTATTTGCTGGCATACAGCGGGTTGGCCGCGCGGGTCTGGGTGCCATAAACCGCTTGCAGCCGTTCAAATGCCGCCTGTACCTCCGGTGGGATGTCATCATGCGCAATATAATTTTTGCCGTAGGGGCGCACATTGTGTCAAGTCCCCTCGCCCCATCATTACTTATCATCTTAATATTACCACATTTCTCCCGCCCCCAAAATCCCGCAGCATCTTTCTTTTGCCGGGTGCATACCCATGGTGCAGGGGTGAAGTCTTATGATCGGGATTTTATGGCTTTTTTTGCAGTCGGCTGCTTCGCATCTGCTCTACCTGGCCCTCCGGCTGGAAACCGGCAGCTTTCCCAAGCCGCTTTCCGCCAAGGAGGAACAAGCCGCCTTCGCCGCCATGCGCGCCGGGGATGCCGCCGCGCGTGAAACGCTGATCTGCCACAACCTGCGGCTGGTGGCACACATTGTAAAAAAGTATTATACCGTTTCCGGCGGGCAGGATGATTTTATCAGCATCGGCACCATCGGCCTGATTAAAGCAGTGGATACCTATGACTGCACCCGCACCACCCGCTTTGCCAGTTACGCCAGCCGCTGCATTGAAAACGAGCTGCGGATGCAGCTGCGCCACACCCGGCGCGAAGCAGGCACCGTTTCTTTGCAGGAGCCGCTGGAAACCGGCGCGGACAGCGGCATGCTGACCCTGGCGGATGTTCTGCCCGACCTGGCCACAATGGAAGAAGACTGCGAACTGCGGGATGCCGCCGCTCAGCTGCACCAGCTGGTTACCGCCCTGCCGGAGCGCGAGCAGCAGATTTTGACCCTGCGGTACGGCCTGAATGGCGCCGTCCCGCAGACGCAGCAGCAGATTGCCGCACAGTTCGGCATCAGCCGCAGCTATGTATCCCGGCTGGAAAAGCACGCCCTTGCCCGCCTGCGCCGCGCGTGGAACCAACCGCATCCGCTGTAACTGCTCAAACGTTTGCATTTTGTAATAGCCGTTCATCGGCGGACAACTGTTTCTGTAAAAGTCAAAAGTATGACTTTTCAAAACTACTTGCACTGTCCCCTGCTTTTCCTTTATAATAGTATATATCTGTGTATTTGTGCGGCTGCGGGGGCTTCCATTAAACTTATGGGTTTGTAGGAACTGTCGGCAACCGATGCACAAATTTCAGCAATTTTCCATAGTTAAAGCAGTTGTTTCGCTGTATTCTTTGTGATAGAATAATAAAAGGGGTGTTTTCTCTTTGTAGGGCAACACCTACAAGAGAGCGAGGACTTCCACCATATGAACGCGCAAACCATTATGATCTGCTCCGGCAAGGGCGGCACGGGCAAAAGCACCGTATCGGTCCTGCTGGGTGCCCAGTTGGGTGCCTGGAACCGCCGCGTCCTGCTGATCGAGTTGGACTCCGGGTTGCGCAGTGTGGACATGATTGCCGGGGTATACGGCAAGACGGTTTACGATATCGAGGATGTTCTGTGCGGTCGGTGTGATGGCAGCAAAGCTATTGTGCCCAGCCCCTTGTACCCTGGGCTGTCGGTCATCAGCGCTCCCTATGAGGGCGGTGAGGTCCGCGCAGCACCGCTGGCCGGGCTGATTTTGGCCATGCGGGAATATTTTGATTATATCCTGCTGGATACTGCAGCGGGCATGGGCGCACCGTTTACCGCCGCCAACCGCTTGGCGGACCGCGCACTGGTTGTTTTAACGCCGGACCCGGTCGCCCTGCGGGATGGGCGCATTGTGGCGGATGCCCTGTTACAGAGCGGCCGCCCCGCCAGCGCCGTGCGGCTGGTGATGAACCGTGTGTCCCGTTCCAGTTTTGGCAAGGATGCTGCGGTGTTTGACCTGGACGAGTGCATTGACACCGTTGGTTTGCAACTGATTGCCGTTATCCCGGAAAGCCGCACCTTGCAGCGCGCCGGTGCCGCAGGCACCGCCCTGCCGCAGGACTGCCCCGCCGCCATTGCCGGGCACGCCCTTGCGGGCCGCATTTTGGGCGAGCGCATTCCGCTGACCTGTTTTTGACAAAAAACGCATAGCCATGCTATGCTGTAACTTATAGAAAGTGGGGGATTTCTTATGACGATTGCCCTTGTTGCACATGATACAAAGAAAGAACTGATGGTTCAGTTCTGCATTGCCTATCGGCAGATTCTGAGCGAGCACAGGCTGATCGCCACGGGTACCACGGGGCGGCTTGTGGCCGAAGCCACCGGCCTGAACGTACAGCGCTTTTTGCCGGGCGGCCACGGCGGTGACCAGCAGATCGTTGCCCGCATCGCCTGCGACGAAGTGGACATGCTGCTTTTCTTCCGTGACCCCATCTGCGCTAAGCCCTCGGAGCCCAACGAGATGAACCTGCTGCGCATCTGCGATGTGCACAATATTCCGGTTGCCACCAACATTGCCACTGCCGAGGTGTTGATCCACGGCCTGGAGCACGGCGACCTTGACTGGCGTACCATCCTGAACCCCCAGCACTAAGGGCAAAATGTTGATACAGGGCGTTCACCGAAGACCAAAGAGACAAATTAAGAATCCGCACGCAGGCCCCTCCGCCATCCGGCTCCGGGGCCTGCTTTCTTTTTTGTTTCCAATCCTCTCTCATTCTGTCCCATGCGGGAAAACATGAGATAATGCGTTGATTTTGCTTGGTGTGGACTTGGAATGTTCTTGGAGTTGGCTTGGAGATTAGGCGGATTGCGAGCGGAACGGAGTGGAGCGAGCTCCTATGCGCTCTCTTGATTTTCTCTGCGCCTTTCTGGATTTTTTCGGGTGCCCGCGCATATAGTACGGTCAATGCAAAATCGGAAAATGTGGAATCCTGTTTTGCCTCTTAGTATCGTTTTGTACCATCCTAGCGACAAATCCATAAGGCAGGCAAAAAATCAAGATTTTCCAAAAGGCACACTGAAATTCCACTTTTTCCAAATTTCGTTCTTTTCGGTTCGATTTTTGGAAAATGTGGAACGGAAGTTTGCCCCAAAAGGGCACAAGTAATTTTCCTTTTTCTTCGGTGAACGGACGCCCCAAATTTACATTAAGGAGCGTCAAAGAAATGCGAAAACAAGTCCAAAAAGAGCGCTGTACCAAAATCATGCTCACCAAATGCAAAGCTGTCTGTCACCTGTACGACAAAGTGCAGCTTGCCGCCGCGAAAATGCTGGATGCTGAACCGGCAATTTTTCAATTTGAATGTAATGTTCCTATCCTCTGCAATGATATTCCTGCTAATGACCTGAATCTTCCCAGCGAAACCTACACCACAGATTTTGTTCTGCACTATGACGATGGACACACGGCAGTCCGCGAGGCTGTCTTTCGGTCTTTTCTAAGTCGTCCGTCTGTTGCGGAAAAGCTGGAATTATCCCGCCGATACTGGCAGCAACAAGGCATATCCGATTGGGGTATCATCATTGACAAGGAGGATACCGACCATGAGGACTCTTGACATCCTTGCCGCCGAAAACGGCGAACACATCCGCGTTTTGCTTTATGGGGAAGAACAGAGCTATGTTGTCAGCTGTCAACACTTTCGGATGCCGTACCCTGTTGCATCGGATTTACTTGCAGAATTGCAGCCCGTTCCTGCCGAGGCGTACTCTGTTTTCGTTCTGGATGAGGACATCACTAACCGCCAGCGCGAGGGACGCAACCGCAAGCTCGACCTGATTGCGCCGCTGTTAGAGGATGCTTGTATCTATGATAAGTCCCACCGCAATGAGATTGTCCGCCAGATAGCTGCCGAGCATAATATTGCCCGCCGCACGGTGCTGCAATATCTTTGGCGCTACTGGGTTTATCAATCTAAAAATGCACTTTTACCCGCAGAGCGCCCCACGCCAGAACAGCATGAGCTTACTGCCGATGAAAAGACCATCCGCTGGGCGCTGAACAAGTATTACTACACCCCACAGCGGCAGAGCTTGCAGACCGCCTACAAGATGATGCTACGAGCGAAATACTGCGACAGACACGGCACATTGAAGCCGGAATATCCCACGTTCTGGCAGTTTCGCTATTTCTTTCGTAAGAACCGAGACCCCATCAGCGAGACCATCAGCAGGCAGGGACTTAAAGCCTATCAACGCAATCATCGTCCGTTTACTGGCTCGGTCTGCGATTATGCACACACCATTGGCGTGTATATGACCGATGCCACCGTTGCCGACATCTACATCGTCAGCCGCCTTTCCCGCAAGCCCATTGGCCGACCTGTCATTTACATGATGGTCGATGCCTACAGCCGCCTGATTACTGGCGTATATGTCGGTCTGGAGGGCGGACAATATGCGCTGCGCCTGCTGCTTCAGAACACTTTTACCGACAAAGTCAGTTTTTGTCATCAGCACGGAATCGACATTGACCCGCAGGACTGGCCGTGCCACCATCTGCCCACCAAAATTATGACAGACCGGGGAAGCGAGTTTGTGGCCGGGACATTGGAAAATCTGTGCGAGAGTTACCACATCGAGATTGAAAATCTTCCCGCGTATCGCCCGGATTTGAAAGGTGTAGTTGAAAAACTGTTCGATTTGATACAGAGCACTTATAAGCCCCTACTTAAAGGCAAGGGCGTTATCGAAGCTGACACACAGGAGCGCGGTGCGCCGGACTACCGCAGACAAGGCACATTGGATTTGGAGCAGTTCACGACCGTTGTTCTGCGCTGCGTCCTGTTCTATAATGCGAAGTCTGTACAGACAGGCTTTACCCGCACTCCCGCCATGATAGAAGCCAACACACCACCGCTGGCAGCAAGTATCTGGTCGTCCTGCGAGGCACAGGATGATTGTCCAGTAAAGGAAGCCACTGACAAGAAACTGCTCTATACGCTACTGCCCCGTGCTGAGGGAAAAATCACGCAGCGCGGTCTGGAAATTTTCGGCCTCCGCTTTTCAAACTGCACTTTTAAAAAGCGTTTCGTTTCTGCCGGTCTCGGCGGGCGGGAAACTGTACAGATTGCCTATGCGCCGGAATGTATGGATACCGTGTGGTTGTATGAAAACGGTACTTACTCAGCTTTTGACTTGGTGCAAAAAGCCTATCTTGGCAAATCGCTGGCAGAAATTGCTGATGCACAGCAGCAGGAAAAGATAGAACGTACTGACTGGAAAAAGCAGGAATTGCAGGCACAACTCGACCTCATGAGCGATATACAAGCCATTGCAGACGGCTCCGAACGTACAATGCCAGACCGCAGCAATATCAGCAGGCAGATACAACGCAACCGCAGCACAGCCCGCAAACAAGAAAGCGTATCGCTGATGGATTTACTGGCCGAGCAACAGGAGGATGATTTCGATGCACGCTGATTATGTTCCCAATCCGCTTTATGATAACAACCCGTTCATAGAGGCTTTGCCACCGATGCTGTCTGGCAAAGACTTGATTCGCGCTCTGGCGGTCATCCCACCCTATAGCGATAGTGACCGTGACCGCAGCACCGGGGAACGCTTGCAGCTGTTGTCCTCTTTGTACGAGTTTTACCAGCCGCTATCCATGACGATTGACTTGTACTGCGAAATCTACACCGCCATGCAGCATTGCTATGGGCAGTATTCAATCCAGAGCGAAGCTGCCGCCATGCAGAATGGTTACTCGCTGATGCACGGCAATGCCCTTGCGGCATCCATCGGTGGCGGCAATTCTTTCTCTGTAGTCGGCGTGTCGGGTCTTGGCAAGTCAACCGCCTTGCAGCGTGTATTATCGTTATATCCGCAGGTCATTGAGCACACTGAGTATCATGGGCAAAAGTTCTACTGCCACCAAATCCCGTACTTGGTTGTGCAAACCCCGCACGATGCGTCCATTAAAGCACTGATTTTGGATATTTACCTGCAAATCGACAGTTTGGTTGGAACCAGCTATCAAAAAGATGCCCTATCGCGCAGATTGAGCATTGATGTCCTTGTCAGCCAGCTCAACCAAATTGTACGGGTCAATCATATTGGCCTGCTGGTGATAGACGAATTGCAGAACATTGCCTATCGTAAAAGCGATGGCGGTATACGTTTCTTAAATTTTCTCGTTCACCTTATCAACGGGGCAGGGGTAAGCGTCTGCATGGTCGGAACGCCTCGCGTCTTGCAGGTATTACAACAGGAGTTCCGCTCTGCGCGGCGAACCACAGGGCTTGTCTATGACCGTCTACCCAATGATAAGGAATTTGCGTTGCTCCTGCATGGGCTGTGGCATTACCAGTACACGCAATATGCCACCGACCTGACACCAGAGCTTGCAAACTGGCTGTATCGCAAGACACAGGGCATCCCGGATATACTCGTTAAGCTACTGTACAATGCCCAAAAGCAAGCCATCCTTGATGGGCGCGAAAAGCTGGATTTAGAAGTCTTTGAAAGTGCATTTTTAAGAAACTTGGGGATGGTATCCGAATACATCAGTGAGCTTTCCACCAAATCCGTAGCCAAGCGGCAGACAAAGACCGCGCCGGAGGTATCCGTAGGTTCCGCAGCCCCCACCAAGATTGTTGGAAATGATATACGGGCGTTACTCAAAAAAGCAAAAAAGAACGGCGAATCACCTGTATCTGCTTATGCTGAGTATATCAAAGGCGAGGTGGCAATATGATTAGCTTCTTTCCCTCGCCGTACCCTGATGAACTATGGTACAGCGTCATTTGCCGCTACCATGTTCACAGTGGCAACTACTGTGCTAAGCACACCCTACGGCAGCTATATGGGGACAATTTCTGTGCTCCCAGTCTGATGCTCTGCGGGCCTATAAAGGCGCTGTTGGCACAGCTTCCGCAAGGTTTCTTGTCCGCAAGGGATGTTGTAATGCAGCACACATTTTTCCCATATTACGCACGATTTTTTCCCACACAGCGTAAGCGCTCCTCTTATGCCTATGTTGTCAATGGCAATCCATTAGCTGTACATCGAATGGGCATTTCCCAAGCCAACGGTAATCATTGCTCCGTCATGCGCTATTGTCCCGTCTGTTATCAAGAGGATTTGCAACTATATGGTGAGCCTTATTGGCATCGCAGCCACCAACTGCCGGATATGCAGATTTGCACCAAACATCGCTGCTGGCTTGTCGATACCGATGTCACATACAACAGCGCACGGCAGCAGGAACTATTTCCTGCAACATTTACTATGCAGCTAAAAAAGCTGCCAGCAGAACCCGTGCCGGGCTGTCTGCTGGCTTTAGATTCATTATTGCATGATACTTTAGATTCAAGTTTTGATTATCGTGACGGCTCTGTTTACCACGCCGTCCTTGACTGTGCATTACGTTCCCGTGGCTGGCGCTCCCTGACCGGGGGACGTACATACGCCACCAAAATCGAAAATGCACTTTTAAACCTATATGGCAGTTATGTTCCTGCGACTGACATGTCCGCAAAGCAGCTGCACGCCACACTATGCAACAAGTCCGTTGCGCCGCGATATGTTCTGCAACTTGCTGTCCTACTGGGACTGTCTCTCCACGACCTGCTACACGCGCCTGATGCCGTGCCAGACTATAAGGCCGAGATGAAAGCAATGTATCAATCAGGAGCCAGCATGTACCACATAGCGCAGTTATACGGCATAGATGCCAAGACCGTAGCAAGATGGATTAAATCATAATCATGCTGCCTATAAATTCATCAAAGCAGCAGCATAGCTATACTGTTTTCTCTTAGCCCTTAACCGTCTTCTGCTTTTTGCCATTCTTACGCGCTTTCCGCTTCTTGTCATACTCCTTTTGAGTCGCCAGAAACTCGTCCATAAGTACCTTTTCCTTGTTGCGGTTTCCCTTGATAACCATAGAGGGGTTAATCCGCCATACACAATCAAATTCCATCGCAACAAATCCTTTATCTGTAAGCGTGTCCATCGCTCTCTGTACAGTGGCTTTCGAACAATTTACATTTTCTGCAATTTTTTTCATCGGCCCAGTATATGTATTATCACTGTTTCGCATTGCACACACCAAAAAATTTAACACCTCGGATTCTTTGCCTCCCAGCCCGGAAAGAGTTTCAAAAAATAAATGATACACTTTAATAAAATCGCTTTTTGCAGTATCCAGGCTTTCTGGTGTTGGATATTCTATCGGCAGGAATAACGGGTCATTGCCATTGCTATCGGTTATAATCCAGTCACTCAATGGACGGCCAAGCAGTGAATCATACTTTGACATCAACCGTGCCTTAACAATAATATCGCCCTTTACCAGCAATCTTGGATTGAGCATCCAAATCCGTTCGTCATCAGTCTTAGCCAGCATATCATTTTCCATCATCTTTTTGAATGTGTTACGAACTGTTGTAACATCGCATTCCAGTTTTCTAGCAATGGTTTTATAGGCTCCGATAAACTCATTCTTTGTGGGCTGCGTTTTTTGCAGGATATATGCCACCACCTTGCTTTCTGCCGCGGAAAACGTTGAAAGCAGTTCAAAGAATTTTTTGTCTGCTTTCCAAAAATGCTTTGCCCCGTACTCGGCTTTGTGCTGCTCGTGCTGAAACTCTAATGCCTCGCCAGTTTTTGCATTCTCAAAAATGACAGTTTCAACGTCCTGTTTGCTCATTTTCTTCATTGTATTGCTCCTTGATACTTTAGGGGTGATTCCATGATACTTTGTGTATTTTTGGAAAATATTTCCTTTCTAAATATTTAATTATATGTCGTTATATTTCTACACTTTCCATTTCAAAAATGCCAAGTCTCTCATCTTATATTGTTCAATGTTATTCATTTCATGAAATATCATTGAATTAAATAAGGAGTATTGCGGAAAGTTGCATCCTAACCCATAAATTTTCCATTTGTTTATCCGCTTTTCCTTATTTCCTCCTATATAAGTTCGCGCTTCGCGGGATAAATAGGAAAAAATAAGAAACAACTTATTGTTCCCTATAAGTTCACGCTCCGCGGAGATGATAGGTAGAAAATAAGAGCTAACTGCTATATCTTTCATTATTTATTTCTTTAACATTAAAAGTTTCTTCTTATCTTTTCCTATAAGTTCGCGCTTCGCGGTCTGCATAGGGGAAAAATAAGCTGTATCTTTGATGGAACCCTTTGCCTTATTGCTATGCCTAAATTCTTAATCGCTTCCATTGCAGCGTGTAGCTTTTTGCTCTACTAGTAATAGGTTATCTGTCCATTTTATTGACCGTGTAGTCATTGATAGCATTTTACGTTCTGAACACAACTTTCTGGCTGGCAATGGTTTCATCTTATCTTGAAAGGCAGCAGCTTCCTTATGTTTAGTGGTTTTTCCTACATTACTAACGCCACCTTTCGTTATAGCCAAAAGCGTTGACTGCCATGCACTTTGGGCGCTTTGAGCACTATGATTTAGGCTGAAACACTTCACCCAGAATGTCTGTAGTGCAATGGTAGGTTGCTTTTTTACGTTCTGAACACAGCTTTCATGTAGGGCAGGCACTTCCCTCTTATTTTGAAAGTTGTGCGTTGCCTTTACCCTCTGCATTTTTAGCGTTATTTTGCTTACAGCCCAAAAGGCCGGCTGTCATTTTCCCTATTGGCTGTGTGCTAAATCTTGGGCGGGATGTTTCGTTCAGAACGTCAGCAACATAGCGGTAAGCAGCACTTTTACGTTCTGGAAATAAGCTACAGGCAGGTCGACACCTTCCCAAAAAGTTGGCACTGCTCATAAAGTTATCGCTCTGAACTTTGCAACCATTTTGCAGTTATCATCCATCACAGGGTTGCCGATGATGCGTATTATTCTTTTTTCAATGTACAAAAAAAGAGCCTGCACAAACATAAACTGCAATTCCGCAATAGGGATGCAATAAATTTTGTACAGGCTCTTTATTGGCCCATATTCAATTTTTAATGTAATCGCGTAAGTTTTTATATACTCTTCGAGGTTACATATATATTATGCCTCGATTCGCACAGAATGTCACTATATTTTTTTTGCATTATATTAGCCCAAAATATTTATCAAAGAACGCTTGCAATTTTGCAATAATTCCATCCTTTTTGGCCGCTCGGTTGCCGCCGCCAAAGCGCGAGACCGGCGGCAGGATGCGGTCAACGTCTGTGCCGGTAGTCTTTAATACACCATCCCGGAAAGAGTTATCCACAAATTTGCGCGTTTCATCCGGCTTGAGCTTTTCCTCCGCAATAAGTGTATCAAGGTCGATTTTCTTTTGTTCAGTGACAAACTTTATCCAGTCGTCATCCACCTTGGTAGCCGTATTGACGGTTGCGATAAAGTTTTCAATCAGGTCTTTCTTGCTGCGCAGCTGCATACTGGAGTCCACGGCCTTGCGGATGTCAACAAGGATTTCTTTATCCTCGCAGTTGCTATCGTGATACTTGGCAACCAGCATAAGGATATAGTCAATATTGATTTCCACCTGACGGATAAGCTCCATCTCAAAAACTATATCGTCATTGATGACTTCCTTATCTGATTTTGGAGGTCGCATTTCATGATAAAGGTCAAGATAGCGGCTTTGGTAGTCCTGCATATCGCGCGGGGCAAGCAGCTCATTGCCCGCGAAATCGTCAAACGAGGTAAGGATATTCCGCATTCGCAGAATTGCGCCAAACAGTGCGATGAAGTCTTTTTTATTTTGCTCCCCGACAATAGGCTGACCCAGCGGGAACTTTGCTTGCAGTTTGGCAATCAGGTCTTCGTAGCCGTCGTGGTGTTTGCCGTCCTCGTCATAGCCATCGTAATAGGCTTTATAGTTTTTCAGCAGAACGATACTGCCCGCATTGCGGTCACCAAACAGGGCAATGGCTTTGTTGGTTTCTTCCTCCAGATTGCGGAAGCAGACAATGTTGCCGTATGTCTTTACGGAGTTCAGGATGCGGTTCGTGCGCGAGAACGCCTGTATCAAGCCGTGCATGACAAGGTTTTTATCCACCCAGAGCGTATTTAGCGTGGTAGCGTCAAAGCCCGTCAGGAACATATTTACGACAATTAGGATGTCAACCTCGCGGTTTTTCATGCGCAGGGAAAGGTCTTTATAATAGTTCTGGAATCTGTCGGCCGATGTGTCATAATGCGTCTTAAAAAGTGCATTATAATCCTTGATTGCAGACTCCAAAAAGTCCCGCGAGCTTGCATCAAGCTGGCTGGTATCGTCAGAGTTTTCCTCGCCCAGCATGCCGTTTGCATCTTCCACGTCCTCGTTGGGGGCGTAGCTGAAAATCGTTGCCACACGCAGGCGCTTTGCTTCGGGCAAATCCTGCATCTGGCGCTTAAATTCCAGATAATACGCCTTTGCCATTGCAATCGAGCTGACCGCAAAGATGGAGTTAAAGCCCGACAGGCGCACGCTGTCCTTGACCTCTGTGACCTGCCCGCGCGTTTTATCGGTGGCTACTGCTTCAATGTTGCGCAGCGCACGGAAAGAATACGTCTTACCGTTGCGTTTTGTTTTCTGGTCAAAATGCTCTAAGATGTATTTGACGATTTCCTTTACGCGGCGCGGGTCGGCAAGTGCTTTTTCGGTGTCGATGGCCTTGACCTGCTTATCGCCAATACCTGCTTTGCGGTTGACCGTATCCACATAGTCAATGCGGAACGGCAGAACGTTGTTATCGTTGATAGCGTCAACAATCGTATAGGTATGCAGCGGCAAGACTTTTTTGCCGTCGGCATCCGGTTCACCGCCAAACGCCTGCGGGGTGGTTTTCAGCGTGGGCTTGCCGCGCGTGCTGGCATTGGCCGCAAAAATCGGCGTACCCGTAAAGCCAAACAGGTGATAATTCTTAAAATACTTGACAATGTCCTCGTGCATATCGCCAAACTGGCTGCGATGGCACTCATCAAAAATCAAGACAACATGCTTTTGGAAAATCTCATGTCCCTTATTGCGGGCAACAAACAACGCCAGCTTTTGAATCGTTGTGATGATGATTTTATAAGTATGCGGGTTGCCTTTGGCGTCCCGGTCTTCCAGTTGGCGTTGCAGCACCTGCGTGGAGGTGTTGCCGTTGGCCGCCCCTTTTTCAAAGCGGTCATATTCTTTCATGGTCTGGTAGTCCAAATCCTTGCGGTCTACCACGAACAGAACTTTATCAATGTAGGGGAGGTTAGAGGCCAGCTGCGCCGTTTTGAAGGAGGTCAGCGTTTTGCCGCTGCCTGTTGTGTGCCAGATGTACCCGCCTGCCGCCAGTGTTCCCGTCTGCTTGTAGTTGGTTGAAACCTCAATGCGGGACAAAATACGCTCTGTCGCCGCAATCTGGTACGGACGCATCACCAGCAGCAGGTCTTCGGACGTAAAGACGCAATACTTCGTCAGGATGTTCAGCAGCGTATGGCGGGCAAAAAATGTGCGGGTAAAGTCCACCAAGTCGGGAATGACGCGGTTTTTCCCATCAGCCCAAAAGGATGTAAATTCAAAGCTGTTGCTTGTCTTTTTGCTGCTCTTTCGGGTCGTTCCGGCGCTCTCTTTAATGTGGCTGTCGCGGGTCGTATTGGAGTAGTATTTCGTGTTCGTGCCGTTGGAGATAACAAAAATCTGCACATACTCGTACAGACCGCTGCCAGCCCAAAAGCTGTCCCGCTGGTAACGGTTGATTTGGTTGAACGCCTCTTTGATGGGCACACCGCGCCGCTTTAGCTCCACATGAACCAGCGGCAGACCGTTTACCAGAATCGTGACATCATAGCGGTTATCATAGTTACCGCCGTTCTCCACATACTGGTTAATGACCTGCAAACGGTTGTTGTGGATGTTCTTTTTATCCAACAGCGTAATATTGACCGTAGAGCCGTCCTCGCGGGTCAGGTTCTGAATGTTGTCCTCTTGGATGCGGCGGGTCTTTTCTTTGATTCCATCGTTCGCGTTGGCGATTTTATCCTTAAAAAAGAAGTCCCATTCTTTATCCGTGAAAGTATAGTTGTTCAGCAGTTCCAACTGGCGGCGCAGGTTTGCCACAAGGTCAGCGTTATCATGGATAGGGAGGTAGACATAGCCCTGCTCCTCCAGCATCCTGATAAACGCCTGCTCCAGCGCGGCCTCGCTCTGGTAGGCATCAGAACGCTTGCTTTGCGGTTCGTATTCTGTTACAACGGTACTTTCGTTGCTGGCGGCAACTACATTGTAAGTGCTCATGCACCCAACTCCTTAAATGTTAAGAGCTTGTCCCGATAGTATTCGTATTGTTTTTGCCGTGCCTCGATTTCGGCGGGCAGGCCGGTTGTAAGGTCGTTGCAGAGGGTGTCAAAGTGGTCAAGGATTTCAACAACCTGCTTCTGTTTTTTAGTGGGGGGAACAGGTATCAGCATTTTCCGAAGTTCACCCATTGGAACACTTTTTACTGTGCCACCCGCAGCTTTTGCCAAAAATGCAGAGCGAATTTTATCCGTATGAAGCAAGTACATTAAAAAGGTCGAGTCTATTTGCTCTTTGTCCGGCTTAATGGCATATACGCCCTCTTTAATGTTCCAATTTGTCGGTGTTTCGCTGACTAATGCTGTTTCTCCAATCGTTCCTGTTCCAGAAAACAGAACATCACCTTTTTCAAGATTAGAACGATTATTGCAAAGTCGAAGCGCTTCATCATTGATTTTATCGGTCTTTTCGCTTACTACGACACGGTTATTTTGCAATTCTCTGATTGTCACATAGTAGTTTACCGCATCATCAGTATTCAGTTTGAAGAATTGTCGTGGATTCAATCCTGTATTCAGCGACAAAATCACATCATTGAGTGGAAGTTTGACATAGCCGAACACATACTGCAAGAGCTTAATTAGGCTCTGTCTGTCTGTCTGTCTGTCTGTCTGTCTGTCTGTCTGTCTGTCTGTCTGTCTGTCAAGATTATGTCGTCAGCCGCGGCAAACGTCAAGAGCATATCCCGATAATATTCATACTGTTTTTTACGGGCTTCAATTTCCGCAGGCAGACCAATGTTCAGGTCAGAACAGATGGCATCGAAGTTGTCCAGCACATCAACAATTTTTTTCTGAATCTCTATTTCTGGCACGGGGATTTTATACTTTGCCACCATTGGCACTGTAAGTTGAGGTATTCCCGATGCCGGGACTTTAAAATGCAACGTTTCCACGTAGTATTTCAGGTAGCCTGCGAGGACGCAATCTTTTGGTTTTGCGCATATCAATCGAATTATCGGATAGAAATCTTCATCGTGAAGCGCACAATATCCGATAGTTCCCCTTGCCGCTATTGTCACACAAGGGGCTTTAATTTTTGCTTTATCCGTATATCCGTATAAAGCGTTATTCCCAACACCATTAGAAAAAATAGGAACCGTAAATTCTTCCGTTTTTTCTTTCGAGAACTTATCCTTGGGGACATCTCCACCTGCGGATAGGTCGCAAACTTCCCCCAACGTTCTCCACTTTGTCTCAAATGTCCCCCCCCTGTGGACATCGAAAGTCAAAAGTGTATCGCGGTAATATTCGTACTGCTTTTTGCGTGCTGTAAGCTCTGTGGTAAGCTCCGCGGTAAGCTCCGCGAAATTGTCAAGTATCCTGACAATTTCGCGTTGAACTGGTAGAGGTGGAACGGGCATCGTGACCTCTTCCAGCTTCTGCGGGGTCAGGTCTATAACCTTTGTTCCTTTCGCTATGCGCTTCTTTTGGGTAAAGAAGTCATTCGTTTGGAACCAATATGCAACATACTTAGGGTCTTGATTGTGCCTAAAAATAGCTGCATGAGCACCTGTCACAATCTGCTCATCACCAAGCCAGACAACACACTTGCCTACATCTTCTACATTTTCGCTCGTAACAGCAATAACCAAATCGCCTTTGTTTACTTTTTGCAGTTTTTCAGCCAGTTCATGGGATACAAATGATTTCGTTTTGTACGCACAGGTTCCATAATAAGTATAAATCTGCCCATAGTGGATACAGCCTACACCAGACTCCGTAAAATCCTTTTTCTGCAAGCCATTACCACGAACGACAACGCCAATATCGCCTAAGCGCTTTCTTTCAACCCCCTGTGGACAAAGTTCTGCAATCAAAGCATCGAGTTTATTCATAATATTCTTTCAATGTCCTTTTTCTTCAAATTATTTAAATACTTATCCAGGTCATACAGCTTTTGTATCTGTAATTCTGCCACTCGATATAAATCCTTGAAATCCACACAAATAAATTTAAAATATTCCATATTGTCCAGCTTTTTGGAATACGCATATAACACAAAATCTGCTGGCTGTTTTCTTGTTGTTTCTTTTAATCCCTCAAAATCAAGCATAAACCAATTTTCGTCACTTATAAAATTTCTTGCAACCGGCGAAGTACCTTTCCTTATGTCTACACAAATCATATCACCGTCAAATCTGTATTGCTTATGCCTATTTGTGGAAAGTGGATGTGCTACCAAAAAAGACCTTACTGCCTTAAAAAATTGTAATGCTTTTTGAATGTCTTTTTCATTTTTATATGTATACTTTTGAGCAACTTCTGGTTTCAATGTTTTTACGATTTCGCTCATTGCCTCACATATCCAATCCACAAGCACAACAACAAATACAACTTCTTTCATTGATGGATTTGACAGATTTTGCTGCTCATTATTTAAATCTTGAATCGAATAATTTATTTTCTGTATACAATCCCATGCTTTATATCGGTTTTCCTTATTTCCCCATATCCACCATTTATATACTCCTTTGAGCAAATTCAGATTTTCAAGTTTTTCCATATGATTGTTTCACCTCACTTTTCAGTTGCATTTTTTACACGAACCACTTTCCGCTTACTTTTCAAGTGGCTGTTCCATCCATCACTCGGCCTCAATCTCCGCAACAATCTTATCAATTTCGTCCCGCAGAACCTGTTCCCGCGCCACAATGCGCTTGATTTCTGCGTTCAGCTCGGTAATGTTGATGACCTCGCGGGTGTCCTCCTGTTCCACATAAGTGGATACCGACAGGTTATAATCCTGCGCGGCAATCTCGTCATTGGGTACAAGGCGGCAGAAATAGTCCTTATCCTCGCGGTCAACGAACGATGCCACGATTTTTTCAATGTTGTCCTCGGTCAGCTTGTTGTTGTTCGTAACCTTAACAAATTCTTTCGAGGCATCAATAAATAGCGTCTTGTTCTCGGCCTTGCTCTTTTTCAGCACCATAATACAGGTTGCAATGCTGGTGCCAAAGAACAGGTTGCCGGGCAGCTGAATAATGCAGTCGATAAAGTTGTTATCTATCAGATACTGGCGAATCTTCTTTTCCGCGCCGCCGCGATACATAATACCGGGGAAGCAGACAATAGCCGCCGTGCCGTTGGTCGCCAGCCATGCCAGCGAGTGCATGATAAAGGCCAAATCCGCTTTGGACTTCGGGGCCAGCACACCGGCAGGGGCAAAACGCGGGTCGTTAATCAAGACCGGGTTATCATCGCCTTCCCATTTGATAGAATATGGCGGGTTGCTGACGATGACCTCAAAGGGTTCCTCGTCCCAATGCTGGGGCGAAATCAACGTATCTTCGTGGGCGATGTTGAACTTATCAAAATCAATATCGTGCAGGAACATATTGATACGGCACAGGTTGTAGGTCGTCAGGTTGATTTCCTGACCGAAGAAGCCTTGCCGGACATTCTCTTTGCCCAGAATCTTCGCCGCTTTCAGCAGCAGGGAGCCGGAGCCGCAGGCCGGGTCATAGACCTTGTTGACCTCGGTCTTGCCCACAACGGCAAGGCGGGTCAGCAGTTCCGAGACCTCCTGCGGGGTAAAGAACTCGCCGCCGCTCTTGCCAGCGTTGGAGGCGTACATACTCATCAGGTACTCATACGCATCGCCAAACGCATCAATCGTGTTTTCCTTGTACTCACCGAGCTTCATGGCACCGATGCCGTCCAGCAGCTTGACAAGCATTGCATTGCGCTTTGTCACCGTAGCGCCCAGCTTGTTGCTGTTGACATCAATATCATCGAACAGACCGGCAAAGTCGTCCTCGCTCTCGGTGCCTTTTGCCGAATCCTCGATATGACGGAAGACGGCCTCCATCGTCATGTTGAGGTTGTCGTCCTGCGGCGCACGGGCACGGACATTTACGAACAATTCTGACGGCAGGATAAAGAAGCCTTTGGTCTGCACCAAGTCATCCCGTGCCTGCTCGGCCTCCTCGTCAGACAGCTTGGCATAGTCAAAATCCGCGTTGCCTGCCGCGATTTCGTCCGCGTTGATGTAGTTCGTCAGGTTCTCGGAAATATAGCGGTAGAACATAATGCCCAGAACGTAGGATTTGAAATCCCAGCCATCCACGCTCCCGCGCAGGTCGTCCGCAATCGCCCATATTGCGCGGTGAAGTTCTTCGCGTTCCTGCTCTTTTTTGTTATCCGGCATTGTGATTCCTCCAAATTTTAAGTACACTTTTTAACCCTATGCATATTGTAGCAAATACGCCATCCTATAAATCGGACTTGCAGCCAAAGATACATATTTTTATCTATTATAACGAAAAAGCGGGTGTATGTCACCCGCTTTTTGCTGCTATTTTTTGATTGATGGAAAGAATGAACTGTGACAAAAGAAAAAGAGGGCGGTCACCCGTCCTCCCAATCAATCATCATTTTCTGCTTTGCTTTCATCTTCAATAATTTCATGCTCAACGCCATTACCTGCGTCAAGCGCATCAATACCACGGCGCAGGTGAGCCATATTGCTTGCAGAATAAAACGGGTCTACAGCAATTTTAGAATCAAAATTTTCATTAAGCTTTTGTGACATATACAGCACCTCTTGCATAAAGTATATGCCCGCACCAATTATGTGTAAAGTGATTTTTATTTGAAGTAGAAATTTTTCCGCAGCCGGATTGCCCCATCATCACAGATTACAAAGAGGTCTTGTTCCAAGTGTGCAAGGTCAGCTGGCTTGATGATGGGCTGTGATTTCTGGTTTGGGTCTGTTGCCAGTAGGGAACGCTTCTCACCAATCATTTTGGAGAAATACTCCTGTGTTTCGGTATCCTTACAGCCGAGCAGAACAGTAAACTTAAAGTTGCCCAGCATAGCTTTCCGTTCATCTTTTCCGTAAATCATGTCAAGGTCAGCCAGCGATTGCGTCAGCACCATAATGCGGATGTGCCGCTTTCGCAGCTTGCGCAGGGCCTCGGTGATTTGCAGCTTGCCAAACGAAGCAAATTCATCCAAACAAAACAGAATCATTTTCTTATGCTCTGGCGGTCTGGATGAAAAATATTCCATCGACTGGGCCGTGATAATGCGCAGCAGGTCGCCATAAATTTTGAGCTTTTCATCAGGGATATAGATATAAACACTGTTTGTTTCCAGCGTAGCCGGGCTGATTGACTGCTCATAGCTGGCTGATTTTCGAAGTGCATTTTTAATTTTTTCGTTTGCGGCAAACAGTTTTAAGGCATCGTCTGCCGCCTGCTTGCAGCCTGCTGTATTCTGTTCTGACGCACCCACAAAAGAACTAATAAACATATTGGCAATCGGATTTTGTTGCTTTACAATATCGTTCAGCAAACCGCGCCAATCGTGGCCGAGGAAAAACTCGCAGATTTGCACAAAGCCCCAGCCCATGCCATAGTAGCAGATAAGCGCTGCCGTTATCATTTTTCGGCCATTCTTACAAAAGAATATACCTGCCTCGCTGTCGTTGGCTTTGTCCGGCAACAGCAGGTAGGCAAGTTGTTCCAAGCGTTCCTGCCGTTCGGTCTCATCCGTTACCGCATTGATTGATGCAAACACGTCATACGGGATGCAGTTTTCCGCTGTCGGGTCAAATATGATTTTGTTCGGTGTGTTGACGTTAGCTGAAATATCGCCGGAAATGTCTACCACCAGCGCTGTTCCCTGCCAGCTGCGTAGCGTTGGAATCAGCAGCGCACTGGTCTTGCCTGTGCCAGACGGCCCCATTACGAGAATATGCCCCTCGTCCTGTTCAGGAGAGTAGGCCAATAGGCTCAGTTTCTTGCCAAACAGGATTCCTCTTGCTTGCGCTGGCTGCCGATACGCAAGATTCTTTTTGGAAAATGGATTTGGCAGATGATTAACCTGCCCGCGCAGATACACCAACAGCAGCAGTATAACCAGTAGAATTGCCGCCACGCCATAGAGATAACAGCTGATAATCCATACAACTTGTTTCATGGTCGCACCTTATTAAAAGTGAAGCCCCTGCTCAATTTTGGATTCTCCAAAATATAGCGCAGGGCATTCCACTTCCTGCTGGTATTCCTGTTTGCGTTCGGCCTTCAACTGTGCAACAGTGCGGTTGCCGCCCTGCCGTTTGGTTACGCCGGTCATAACGCGGGCATCTTCCAGACCGTGCTCGTTCAGGTAGCGTTGCAAGTCCGGATGAAAATTTCGCAGCTCGCGGCGGTCCAGCACATCGTTCGCACAGATTTTATAGCCCTGCTCGTGCTTCGGGTCTTCGACAACGGGCACGAAACAAAAATGCAAATGCGGCTGGCCGCCCTCGTCATCATGGACAATGGCTTGCACAACATTTTCCTCACCATAACGATTTGCCAAAAAATTGTATGTTGCGTAGAAAAAGTTATCGTAGCGCTCCGGGTCTAAATCCTGCGGGGCTGTCACAATCCAGCCGACCATAACCTTTACATCGTTACGGTTGTAGCAGTACAGTTCCGATTTGCGCTGCAAAAAATAGTCATACTCAGTCATGCCCCGGTCTGGAGATAGTATATAGTCCCGCTCCAGCCTTTTCGGGTCAATGTCATGGTTACTCGAATGTTCGATTTCTCGCCGGTTGTGGCGAAGTATATTGCGGACTGCGCCCGCACCAAACTTCTCGGCACACGCCATCATAATCATTCCCTTCTCGTTGGGGGCCATGCCCCATCCGATTGCGGCTTAAAATGTACTGCAAAAGCAAGCAGTACATTTAGTCTCCATCTGCTGTGTCATACAAGGTATGGCAGTTTCCCCGGAAACTCCCACCGCCCTTGCGGGCTTACCTTGCCAAAGGGGCGTGACCCCTCTGGGCTCCCCGCTGCCGACAAGACCCGCTTGCCGTCAGTGAGGGGCTGCGGCCCCCATCGGGACGATTTTTCATCGTCCCTGCCCCTATAAGATTGGCGGTGCCAAGTTCTGCACTTCCACGCAGAGCATCAGCACCGCCCTTGCTGCGACCTGTACGCCTTACTATCGCAAAGGCGTGTCAGGTCTTATTTTTTTCTACCCGATGTACAGCACCACTGGCCCATTGCATCATGCTCAATCCCTGTAAGGAACTGCATGCCCTCAAACCAGTGGAACGCCTGGTTCGGCTCGCAACGAAACGCAAGCGCCGCCAGCACATCGTACACAGCCTTTTCGCTCCACAAAGTATCCCACTCTGCAAAAATGTCATCCACCAAACGCGCACCGTTAATTTTGCTGATGCCTCCAGCTGAAATCTGTTTGCCGAGAATATTGTAGACCTCAACAGCAGATTCCCACAAGGCATCATTCTCTGTAATGGTGCAGTTCTCTACATCCTCATGCAAATGGTACCGGGCAAAAAATCCTTGCAAGCGGTCTGCATCACGCACCGGGCGCGTTCCTAACGCTCTAATACCGCGCGTCATCGACTGCTTGATTTCCTGAGCTTCCAACGCTCCTTCTGTATGGCGTTGCAAGATAAATCTTGCCTCCGTGCGGAACGGTTCCGTAATCGGCAGAAACTGATTTTTAATTGCCATATTGATGATGTCTCCAATTTTCAATCCAAAGGTTTTGGTTGCCTCAGCGATAAGCATATCACTCTCAGCATCCGACGCAAAGAAACGTTTCATAATGTTTTTCCTCCTTTAAAACGTTCATAATTCAATACATTATGTATATATCGTTTAAAGTATGCACACGGAAAATATATACATTTTGTATATTCAAAATTGTTATGCGTGTGCTATAACGGTAAAAGGGATTCCTCCTACAAATTTCATTTTCTGCAATTCGCAAGGATTGGCAAGCCCCAAAAATGCTTTTTTGCAAAAATTATATTTTTGCTTTAAAGCGTTATTTATACTTTAAAAAGACTGATAAACCGCTGCGGCGGAGATTGAGAAGCGTGGCCCTGCCGCTCAAAAAAGTATATAAGCCCCCAGCCCTAAGTCAACAGACTTTCACGGCATATTCTCGCACTTTTGCGGGGAGTGCTGCGATATTCCATGTTCTGTTGACACCGGGATGGGGGCTTTACTTTTTCTTTTCGCCGGCAGGGGCCAAACCTGCAAACCGCTTCGGCGGGGATTTAAAAGTATACTTTTAAGACGAAAGGACAACGAAAATGAAACAGACGATTAAAACGAGCCGCGTGGCAGGTCAGTTAGAGAAAATGTTCCGAGCACTTAACAACCGCTTTTTTGACGGCGAACTGCCGGAAGTCGTTATTAGTTTAAAAAAGACTGCTGGCGCGTATGGGCACTTCACCACTGGAAAGGTTTGGAAGACAGGCGAAGAACGGCGCTACGAAATCAATATAAGCTCTGCCAGCTTAAATCAGGAGTGCGCCTTTCTCGCAGGCGTTTTAGTCCATGAGATGGTACACGAGTATTGCGCTGAGCACGGTATAAAAGATACTAGCAATAACGGCGTGTACCACAACAAGAATTTCAAGCACATTGCAGAAACCCACGGTCTGGAAGTCGAACACCATCCCAAATATGGTTGGACAATTACCAGCCCCGGCCTTGAACTTCTGGATTTTGTTGAGGAACAGGGCTGGCAAGATTTCCAGATGGTCGAGAGCCTTAACCTACTGGATGTACTCGGAACGCTCCCCAAGGGCGGCAACAGCGGTGCAGGCGCAGAAACCAGAACGAAAAAGCCCAGCAGTACCCGCAAATATATTTGTCCCAAATGCAGCAACAGCTGCCGAGCAACCAAGGTCATCAACCTAATATGCGGCGACTGTATGGAAAAAATGGTTGTTGCCGAATAAATTATAACAACAGTGATAATGGTCGAGTGAGAGTAGACCGCTATTTTTATATGTACACTTTTAAAGGAGCTACACAATGCAATACGATTATTATTCCTGTCCGTATGAGCCTGATACCGGCATACCACCGTGCGGAGAAATGCCAGAGTGCCAAACCTGTTCTTGGTGCTACCTTGCAGACAGCGAAAAGTAGAACGATGGCGGTGGTCACACAAGCGACCACCGCCATCATTTTCAGTATCAAATTTAAGCTATGCACAAGTAATATCAAAACTGCTTGCTATCGTATGACAAAGTAAGTATACTATCAGTATCAAAATTAACGAGCCTTAGAGGTAATACCACTATGCAGATATATGGCTACTGCCGCATTTCCACGCCGCAGCAAAACATTGAACGACAAGTGCGCAACATTCTGGCAATGTACCCAACCGCACATATCATCCGAGAAGTATATACCGGCACAACCTATCAAGGCCGCAGAGAACTGGACAAGTTGCTTCACACCGTGCAAGCAGGCGACACTATTGTATTTGACAGCGTATCCCGCATGAGCCGCAATGCAGACGAGGGTTGCCAACTATACGAAGACCTGTACGCCCAAAATGTAACGCTTTGCTTTCTCAAAGAGCCACACATCAACACGGAGACTTACCGCCAGACCATCCAGCGGCAAATCAGCACCCAGCTGAAAACCGGCAATGCCGCTACCGACAGTTTTGTATCCTCGGTCATTGCTGCACTGAATCAGTACACCGTTGACCTCGCCAAAGAGCAGATACGCCTTGCCTTTGCGCAAGCTCAAAAGGAAGTTGACGACCTGCACCAGCGCACCAGAGAAGGAATGTTGACCGCCAAACTGAACGGCAAACAGATAGGTCAGGAGCGCGGTCGCAAACTGGTAGTCAAAAAAGCCGCCGCTTGCAAGGAGTCCATTAGAAAATATAGTAGGGATTTTGACGGAACGCTGTGCGATGCAGATTGTATCAGGCTCATTGGCATTGCACGGAATACATATTACAAGTATAAAAGGGAACTGCGAGAGGCAATACCCCTATAACCGAAACAGCCTGTAAAATGATTTCTCATCCCACAGGCTGTTATCTCCATGACAAAGAAAATGAGAATGGTGTCCTGTTCGCAATCCTTTTTATCTCTTGTCACACATCATTGTAATGCCTACACTTTAATTTAAAAGTGCATTTATAAAAATTACAGTTTGTCGTCGCATATTGACTTCTATTCTTTTCTATATTACTATGATACAGGGCGTTCACCGAAGACCAAAGAGACAAATTAAGAATCCGCACGCAGGCCCCTCCGCCATCCGGCTCCGGGGCCTGCTTTCTTTTTTGTTTCCAATCCTCTCTCATTCTGTCCCATGCGGGAAAACATGAGATAATGCGTTGATTTTGCTTGGTGTGGACTTGGAATGTTCTTGGAGTTGGCTTGGAGATTAGGCGGATTGCGAGCGGAACGGAGTGGAGCGAGCTCCTATGCGCTCTCTTGATTTTCTCTGCGCCTTTCTGGATTTTTTCGGGTGCCCGCGCATAAATGTGATACAGGGCGTTCACCGAAGACCAAAGAGACAAGTTAAGAATCCACACGCAGGCCCCTCCGCCATCCGGCGGCGGGGTTTGTTTTTTTACAGCAAAACAGCACCGCCCGCGGGTAATACCATATCGCGGGCGGTGCTGCTATTTCTATTTGATAAAGAAAATGAGAACGGCGTCAGTAACGGCGTTCTCACAAAAGATGCTTTCTTTTTGATTACAACTGTATCATACCGTTCCCCACGCAAAAAGTCAATCACTTTTGAGCAGGGCGGTGTATTTATGCCAATTTTTCCTCTCTTCTATTGAAAACATTGTTTGCATGGTGCGCCAGTTTTCTGTATTTTATCCTATTACAACGTCATCCTCCCCCGGCAAGCCCTGCCATTTTGTAGGGCAAGGATTATCAAATAGTCAAATATAACGGATGCAGCACAAGGTTTTTCGGCACTTTTCCGATTGACGCACCGCATGGGACAGCGTACAATAAAAGTACCAATTTTTGCAACAATAATACAATTGCGTGCTTTGATTCAAGCCCTTCAAAAAGGAGAGAATACTGTTCCATGGGTTCCAATTCCACTACTATCCCCACCACCAGCGTGGCAGAGTTAAAGTATCTTTCGCTGCTGGCACGGGATTATCCCACCCAGGCCGCGGCTGCCAGCGCCGTTATCAGCCTGGAAGCCACCGCCAAGCTGCCAAAGGGCACCGAGCATTATATCAGTGACCTGCACGGCGAAGACGAGGCTTTTATCCACCTGCTGAACTCCGCTTCCGGTGTTATCCGCGAAAAAGTTGATCTTGTCCTGGGTGAAAACGTGCCCAAGGCCATCCGTGCCGAGCTTGCCACCCTGATCTACTACCCGGCGCGCAAGCTGCCCCTGCTCAAGGCCCGCTACCCGGAACGCTTTGAGCTGGAAGCCTGGTACCGCCAGACGCTGCTGCGCCTGATCGATGTATGCCGCTTTGTTTCGTCCAAGCACACACGGGAATATGTGCGTTCCTGCCTGCCGCAGGGCTGTGGGCATATCATTGACGAGCTTCTGCACGCCCACTTTGAGGACCACAACAAAACCCTCTACTATGGCCAGATCGTGGGCAGCATTATCGCCAATGACCGCGCGGACGCTTTCATCATCCGCCTGTGTGAGCTGATCAAGCGCCTTGCGGTGGACAAGCTGCACATTATTGGTGACCTGTTTGACCGCGGCCCCCGCCCGGACCTGATCCTGGACCGACTGATGACCCACCACAACGTGGATTTCCAATGGGGCAACCACGACGTTGTGTGGATGGGTGCCGCCGCTGGCAGCGCGCTGTGCTGCTGCACGGTGCTGAAAACCACCCTTGCCTACCACAACCACGGCATGATTGAAGATTTTTACGGCATCAATCTGCGCCACCTGCTGCGCATGGCGGAGCAGTATTACGGCAATGAGGATCTGACCATTTGGATGCCGCACACCGACGCCACCCGCGGCCCCTACACGGACGGAATGCTGCACCGCTGTGCTGTCATGCACAAGGCCATCACCATCCTGATGCTGAAGCTGGAGTGCGAAGTGATCGACCGCAACCCGGATTTCAAGATGCAGGGGCGGGATTTTTTGCGCCGCATTGATTACGAAGCCGGAACGGTGGATTATTTTGGCAAGATCTATCCCCTGCGGGACCGCAACTTCCCCACGGTAGATCCAGAGAACCCGGCCCGCCTGAATGCCGACGAAAAGTTTGTGCTGGACAAGTTGGTGGCATCCTTCCGCCACAGCGAAAAGCTGCAAAAGCACGTTGCCTTCCTGTATGCCAAGGGCAGCGTATACCACATTGAGAACGGCTGCCTGCTGTACCACGGTGCGGTGCCCCTGACGGACGAGGGCGAATTTGCCGCCGAAACGTTTGAGGGCCATTCCCTGCGGGGCCGCGCGCTGCTGGATTACTGTGACCTGCGCGCCCGCCTGGGCTATTTTGCGCCGGAGGGCTCGCCGGAGCGGCAGAGCGGGCAGGACTTTTTGTGGTACTTGTGGTGCGGCAAGCTCTCCCCGCTGTTTGGCCGCAGCGCCATGACCACCTTTGAACGGCTGTACATTGAGGACCCAGAAACCCACAAGGAGATCAAGGACCCCTACTATACCTGGTACGATGATGCGGCCATCTGCTGCCGCATCCTGGCGGAGTTTGGCTTAACGGCCAACTGCCACATTGTGAACGGCCATGTACCCGTGCGGGAAAAAGCCGGCGAAAGCCCCATCAAGGGCGGCGGGCGCTTGTTGGTGATTGACGGCGGGTTCTGCCGCGCTTACCACGAGCGCACCGGTATTGCGGGGTACACGCTGGTGTATTCCAGCCACGGCATGAGCCTGCGCACCCACCAGCCATTTGAAAACACCGCCAAAGCAGTGCAGGAAAACCTGGATATTTTGTCCCGCGTGGATGTGGTGGACGATAACCACACCGACCGCGTTCTGGTGGAACATATGGACGAGGGCGCCAATCTGTACGCCCAGGTGGCCGACCTC
>OGPB01000425.1_pt1 | contig 28118 bp, 26 predicted proteins | sample 1552821 | NCBI WGS metagenome assembly OGPB01 (sample SAMEA2580192, study PRJEB22360) | human gut metagenome | biome: human gut; feature: human-associated habitat; material: faeces | place: Denmark | collected 2008/2010 | reverse complement strand
TAGCGCGAAGGGCGCCCGCCGCCGTCGAGGCGGTAATTATGCGGCCTGTATGCCCAGTGGTGTCCGCCGTGCCATCCGGGCCCCCAGCCCGGGCCCCAGCCCGGCCCCCACCACGGGTCATACCAGGGATTGTACCAGCCGTTGAAGCCGAAGCTCCAGCCCCAGCTACCGAACGACAACGACGGGCCCCACGCACCCCAGTAGGGACGTGTCCAGCCGTAATACCACGGGTCAACGTAAACCGATCCGCCCCATGTCCCGAACATCGAAGTGATGTACTTGGGTTCCACCCAGACCTGGTCACCGGAAATGATGATGTTGTAGAATGCCGGGTCGTAGGCCGTAGCATAGGTGAAACTGCCGCCATAGCGGAAGTTATAGTAACTCGACGGCATCCTGTATGTCGGCGATTCGAAGCCCCGCAGGCGCCGTGCATAGGCGCTTTCGTACGTATCGGCTACGATATCCTCGTAGGGGTTCGAATTGTATTCGTAATATTGGTTCTCCGCAGCGGCGGCCTGCGCCTCCGCGATACGCGCCTCCCATTCGGCCCGGCGGGCCTCGGCGGCGGCCTTTTCGGCTTCGGCCTTCGCCTGTTGTTTCCGGGCGATGGCAGTCTTATCGTGCAGCGAATACAAATCGTCGTTGGCGTATCCCGACGATGCGTAGTAGGCCGACGAACAGCCGGCCAGCCCCGCAGCCAGGACAAAGGTTCCGATTAAAATTTTCAACTTTTTCATAGCGCACAGTGTGTTTGCGTTAGTTCCTCTTGCATTAGTAAACGAAAACCGTACCGAATTTAGTATCGTTTCTCATCTATATAAACGGACAGGCGGGGCCGATACTGCATTCCTCCTCCAGATACAAAGATAGGAATTATTTGGGAAAAGCACGAAAAGAGCCGGATATAGCCGCTTTTTCCCTACCGGAAGAAAAAATTTTCGCACGAAAATGCCGAGAAACAAAAAATATGTCTATATTTGCAGTCCCAAACGGAAGGTTTTTCCGTGCGGAATATACTGGAGAGATGCCGGAGTGGTCGATCGGGCCGCACTCGAAATGCGGTGTACGGGCAACTGTACCGGGGGTTCGAATCCCTCTCTCTCCGCAGCAAAGATTGATTATCAATCAATTACAGAAAAAGCGCACAGTTTTACGCACACAAACGTAAAAACTGTGCGCTTTTTCGTACAAATCCTTACCTCCTGCATATTTGCTATCATCCCAATTCATCCGTCAACCTTTCCAATATAACAAATTGGAAATTAAATGGAGCATATAATTGGATATATGAATAAATATCAATAACTTTAATAATATTTTCAAGTTAAGGCATGCAATGAGACAATCACTTATTGATTTTATAAATGATGTTATTATATTTGAGTATCAATTGCCTAATACTGCTGTTGGTATTCCTAAGACTATATTATCTACTCATAATGACCATTGCTATAATTTAGCAAAAGAGGGTAATTTAGCTGATGTAATTTACCATTCAATAATTGATTACGCTTGGGAAGAACAGAAAATTAATATTCACAATCATCAAGATTTACTAACAACAGCCTTTGATCGCAAAATTCGTTTTTCAGAGAGTGCTCCCGAAACGACACAGTTGAAATACGGATTTTATGGTGAGGTGTTATTGTGCGCTATCTTATATGCTAAGTATGGGGCTAGTGCGATAGTATCTAAAGGGACTCTTTATCAACCCAATGCAAAAAGAGAATGTCCGGGTTATGACGCTTATCATATTATAGAAACTGCGGATTCAATGGATTTATGGTTCGGAGAAGTTAAATTTCACAATAGCTATAGTCAGGCAATAAATAGCGCATTAAAGGAGGGCGAGAATTTTAAACTGCCGTTAGTATTATCCAAAGAATATTTACAGTCTGAATTTTATACAATTGCTAATAGAGTAAGCAATCTTAATGTCTCTTCTTCGCGAATATGTGCTTTTTTAAGAGACGTTGAATGTCGCCCATTCAATATTATTGAAGAGGCACGTCGATATTCTATGAAGCTTGTTTACCCCATATTTTTAATTTACGAACATAATAATAATTCTTACGATAATAATATCAGACAAGTTGTTGATTATATTGCAACTCACTATTCAACAACAACCATAAATCTGGGAATTGAATTGTCAATATTTTTTATTCTTTTGCCGGTCAAAAATGTCAGAAATATTAAAACAACAGTTTTACAATGGATAAGAGAGAAGAAACCACTCGTATTGTAAAAAGTCTTAATGATTTCGATAAAGGAATTATTCATGATAGTGAATTTATCAAACGAGTATGCAACTACTATGATTTGGTGAAAGATGATTTATTATCTGAATCTGATATTAAGTTTTTACGTTTTTTAGCAAATCGAGCAGGGATCCCACAATACTTTGAGTTACTAACCCATTTTAATAAACTCATAGAAGAAAATAATTGTATCGACATCAATACATTGTCGTCAATTATTTATGAAAGCACGCTACATACAACGCAAAATATTATATTACATAGATATCAAAAACAGATTTTAGATTTTTTTAAAAAAGGATATAGAAATAGGTATTTTTTGTCAGCAACCACATCGTTTGGTAAAACTTTCCTTGTGTATGAAATCATACGGAAAATGCAGTATAATAATATTATGCTTATTTTCCCTTCCGTTGCACTGTTGTCAGAAAATCTTGATAAAGTATTTCACCTTAATCAAGACGATTCTTTTGCACCGCTTGAAAAATCATTTGCTATTCATACTTTAAGTGACATTAATCAAGATGATTTAGGGGAAAGAAATATTTTCATTTACACTCCGGAACGATATTTATCGTTTATCGAAAATAAACAAACTGATGTTTCTTTTGACTTTGTTTTCATTGACGAAATATATAAGATTGATAATGACTTTATCATTGACGAAGAATCCCAAGAGAATGAGCGAGATGTAGCTTATCGTATGGCTACATATTATTGTACATTAAATAATCATTCAGACTTGCTACTTGCAGGACCCTATATAGAGATTGGCAATAGGCCTCAATCATCTTTTTTTAGATTCTTGGAATCTAACCAAATTATCGCTCTGCAATATAACAACTTTGAAATAGTATCTAAGGATGTTGAAGAAGTACAGAAAAAATCAAATTTTGCAATTGACGATGATATAGTTAATTTCCATGCCACCGGAAAAACAGGCCGGCTTGTGGAAATATCCAACACTTTGGTTAATACAAAAAATGAAAATCTTATTATTTATTGCGCAAGTCCATCCTGGACAGAATTTTATGCAAACAAATTAATCGCATCGGGATTATTCGAGTCTCATGACTATTCAATATATAATAACTTTATTAATCACCTTAAAAATAAAATTAATCCTAATTGGGTGCTCGTAAAAGCTTTATGCAATGGCATAGGAATACATCACGGTTCTGTCCCCAAATATATTCAAAAATATATTATTCAATTGTTTAACAGTGGGTATTTAAAAATATTAGTGTGCACAACAACAATAACAGAAGGGGTAAATACTAATGCCAAGAATATCGTAGTTTTACATGCAAAAAAAGGAGACAAAGCATTAAAACCATTTGACGCCAAGAATATAAAAGGACGGGCAGGGCGTTTTCAGCATCATTTTAAAGGTCGCTTAATTTCTTTAGAAAGGGATTTTAATATAATTTTAGAGGCTGAAGATTCTAATATACAGCACAAAAATTACGATGCAGAAACAAAAAAAGATGAGATCGATTTTTTCATGACCGAAGACCAGTTTCTAAATAATCGAGATAAGGTAAAAAAACAAGAGGTTATTGACTTATCGACAGAATTTCCACAAGAAATTTTCGAAAGTTACAAAATGATTAAAAGGACAGATAAAATAAAACTATACAACATAATACACAAATTAGTATATAATGGCTCAATCTCGATTTCGGAACTAAACCGTAACGTATATGCAAGAACGGGAATTGGATGGTCAGAGTTACAGTCAATAATAAATGTATGTAATAATATAATTCCCGATGAGTCAGTACTTAAGCATCTTATCGAGAGAAAAAGAATATCACAATATGATAATAACGAATATTCTAACCTTGTCTTTTTATTGTATGCATATGTGAAGCATGGAGTTAGTGGCATGATTAAATATTATGCAAATAAAGCTGATGTCTCAAAGCTTGATGCTGAAATCAGAAATACCACAAAGCTAATATTTAATACATTTAAATATCAATTAGTTAAATATCTTGGCACATTCAATTTGATATATAAAACGATTTTGGCGAAGAAAAATCAGACATCCATTGACGATGAACAAGGTATTGAGAACTTTCTATCACTACTTGAATATAATGCATTTAGCAAAAATGGGAAAATTGCCAGTGACTATGGCGTACCACATGAAGTTGTTAAAATAATAGATTCCAACTCTATAAACATTAAAACTTTAGACTCGTTTGAAATTTCTGTTTATCAGGATATTATTGCGCGCTTTAATTTTTAGATGTGATTATTTTAATAAATTCTTCAGCGAAATGCGATTTATACCTCCCCCCTGAACTGATATAGTTAATATCTCAGTTTCAATAGGAATGATGCAGTTATTGACCAGAACAACAGAAATTAGGTCTTGAAATCCTTTTTTCACTCTTGCGTACCGGAAGAATGCCTTAATAGAGTCTGATTTTTTATTACTGACTGACTTTAATTTCTGTTCAAAATAAAATGGGAAGGTGTTTTTTACGAGTTTGAGATACTGATTTGCACTAATACTGCGATAATTAATAATCGTATCCTCTGTGTTAAGGGCAAAAGGTGAAATATCAATGATAAGCAGCCCTATTTCATTGCAACAGTTTATAAAATCCTGCTTGTCGGCGATTTGAATATTCAGTACATATTCCAAGTCGCTCTTGTAGAAAAACGACGTGTTTTTCGTTTCGGGATTATAGATATAGCTTTTGTCCTTACCCCATAAGGGGGCTTCGGCAATCATAAGGTATTTGACCTCTTTTATGCACTCCAGATTCCGAAACCACATTTCGTTAATCTCATGGAAGGCCGTTTCAAGGTAGGTATTATCGCGTTCAAAGTATTTTAAAATGCCATTTTGGGCATAGAAATCGCGCAGAATTTCCCGGCTCTTGTCATACTCCATCGTTAGGTTGTATTATGACCAACACCAAAAATGGCGCGGGTCTTTATCTTATCTGCTGAAGGTACGACCAAGCACCCGGAATCAAATAAGTAAAGCCCACGCCAAGCGTGAGCGTTCAACTTATTGTTTTTGATTCCTGATAAAATTTGGTCGTTTTTCAGCAAAAACAAATAGCAAACGCTATTTTATATGTCGATGGCAAAGATAGTGAAAATTCCGACAGATAAAAGCCCAGTCCTTCAACTGTATTTGTCGTATTCGCAGGACATCGCGCGGGCATCAGCGCTGCGCGCGACAATTCCACGTACAGATTATGGTCTTTATGCACCTTTTATCAAACCCTATCCCGAAAAGATATCATACCCCATGCGAAATGGCCATTTTCTTTCATTATAGGACAACAAAACACTTCAATCCAAAGAAATCCATTACCTGACCATTTAAAATGCGCATATATGGCCTATTCAATGAAAAAATGAAAATTAAATCTATTTTCGACAGGCTCATATTTTTAACCTTTTTCACAATTCTTCCCAAAAGTCGACCACTGTTTCCAATCCATACCGACGGGTATAGTAAAAGAATGTGCGAATGGTTACCTGATTCGCGCAGTTCCCTTTCGAAAGGCCGCTAAATAACCTATCCGTTTCGACATAGCTGTATCGGGGATGGAAGCTGCTGACCCGATGAAATAACTCCCGACCGAAATCCCCGAAGGCGTTATGCAACGCATAGCCTATCCGCAGCCAATTTGCATAACCTGCGGTAATATCTACCTCTTTCTGCTCGATTATCTGTATATACTTGAGCACCTCTTTCAGCGGTTCATCTTCGCTGTCCGTTCCGGATAGAGTTGCGTTCCCGGTAATGTCAGGCACAGCCGCCCCGTTCACTAATCCCTCGTATATTTCCGCCTCTTGGTTGATATATGGCTCCGGGTCGTAAGACACGAATCGTTTTCGGGAAATGTCACAACAGGACGGGTCTATGGTAATCCCCATCGCGGAAAACTCGTTCTGCAAACTCCGGAAATGCAACAGTAGCTTGTTAGGCTGCGCTATGGGGACAACCGCATAGTATCCTTCACCGCCGGCAGACCGTCCGCAAAATGCGACATACGACAGTTTACCGAGCTGATCTTTCAACCTGTCATACCCCTCGACCTGTAGATTATCTTTCCTGTCGATGTCAATACAAATCAGCCCGGTGGGTTTCAGCAACGTATTTGCTGCCCCGCCCCGGAACAAACCGGACGGGGTGAATGCAGGCAGTCGAGTTTTCAACTCTTTTTTCTTCCTTGCGTCTGATTCTGTGCGGACAGACAGAACACGGGATTTGTACCGAGTTGTGGTCAAGAGATCGATTAGGGTCGCTCTTACCGGGAATTTTGTATAGATGTGCTCGTAGTAGCTAACAGCTACATCCAGTCTGTTTTTCATACCGAAACTTTTAATACTTCGGCCCAAGATTGGGCCGAATGGTTAAGAAGGTTAATTTTATGAAGATTTAGAATGAAATCTATTCTTCGTCGGATTTATGTTTCTTCAAATATGCAACGTTGCCCACGTTTATCGTCGCAACCTGAATGCCGTATGATTTAAGCCGCTTGATGAAATTGGGTTTGGTCAAATGGTAAAACCCGTTTTCCTGACAATAGTATTTATATTCGATATATAAATCGACAATTTTTGTTTTCACATTGACATCCGATTTATACCTTTCGTCGTTGAGGAACTGCCTCAAACTGTCGGACTGCAATCTGTAATCTTCAACGGCTTTTCGCGCAGCAATACATTCGGTAAATCCATTCTGTTTCAGAAGTCTTGCAAGTCCGCGAAGCACCCAATTGAATACTCCGGCAAGCTCGTTTTCGATAATCCGGCTATGTAAGTCCTTAACCTGTTCTTCGGGCGGAATCGTCACTTCGAACGGGACAATCAAAAATCGACGGAAATAAGCATCCGTAAACTCGTTACCTCTGGGAAGTTCATTACAGTTAAAAATAAGCCGGGCATACTGTGTAAGATGAAACGGCTTGCCATAGGGCAACCGTGCCGACACAGGCTCACCGGAAACAAGTTGCTTAAATATGGACGACTCCAATTTGCCATTGATTTCACTCGCATAGTTCACCAACTTATTCGCCAATTGCGCCCTGTAATATCCGCTTCCGTCGGTCAAATCCTGCAACGAATGGCAGATGACATTTTCAGCACCGAGCAACGCATTTACAATTTCGAAGAACACCGACTTACCGTTCGCGCCGCCGCCGTAGAGCATCAATGCCTTTTCCTCTTTCAGAATCGTATTGCCCGTCTTTATAAAGAGGTAGCCGATGTATTCGGCCAGCACCCTTCGGGCGGATTCATCCGGCTGTACTTTGGACAGGTATTTGTCGAATAGAGGAGCCGCCACATCTGGATTGTATTCGAAAGGGAGCTGATGCGTCAGAAAATCATCCTTGCAGAATTTCCGCAGTTTCCCCTGACCGTTTCGAATCTCATACGTTCCGTTCAGTAGATTTATAAGTACCACATTGGAATTGGCCGCCGGGCTTTGCAAATAGGACTGCATCATAAACTGTTCGAACAGTTTCTTCCCGAATTGGTAGTATTTGGACGATACGATAGGAACGCCCATCCGCTCCGAGGCTTTTAGCAGAAATTTCTGGAAGGCATCGACATCGAGCCTCGACCAGAACATCCCGTTATACAGGTATATTTCGTTCTGATTGCGGCACAGCCCCCAATCGTTTTTCTCGGCCAACCTCGCAATTTCCTCAATGGTGAAAATCACGTAGTGTTTCTCATTGACTTTCATTTTCAACAGTTTCTTCTGAATCCCTTGCGCCATATCGCTGTCAGGAGCGCATCCGGCAAGCTGTTTTTGGAGCAACTGCACTTCAGGGTAAGCCAAATTCTTGAAATTGATAGGAGTTACCTGCTCCACCAAGATATTCAGTATATGCTGTTGTAGTTCTGCATAATTAATCGTTCCCATACTTATTCCCTTCCTAACGCTTTAAGTACCTTTTCGGCATCGAATACGATTTTCTTCCCTGCCTGTGAGTAGCATCCCCGCAAACGAGGATCGTGCTTAACCTTATTCGCAGTAGTACGCGAACAGCCGAGTAGTTCGCACAACCCACGCAGACCATAGACCAATCGAAGCTCCTTCACCTCGACGGATTCAACCCTTTGGGGTGCGGCTAACCGTTGGAGTTCCAAAAGTTCCTCCCCGTTCATCTGCCACACCGGTTTCCGTTTTAATTCATACAAGTTCATCATGTCTGAAATAATTGTTAATGAATCGGGGAGCGACCCCTCGTTGCCATCAGCTGACACGACAAAATTAACAAACGCAATGCAATCAACAGAATTACAAATACATAGGAATCAAGAGCATAAAAAAGCCCTCTGAAATTCAGAGGGCTGCCTGCCAAAAGGGAATCTATGGGAATCGGAAACGGGAATTATTTGGGAATCGCTCCGTCTAAATAATAAAACAGACGATGAATTCGGGTTATCTCTTTCTTAACTCCATTGTTCCCTGCCTTGCTGGTGGGAATTTTGTCAAGGCTCCATGCTTGACAAAATATCTTCAGCCACGCCGCAAAATTCTTGGGTTTCGTCACCGGATGCAACTTGCCGCTATCATACAGCACTTTTGCCATGGCTACAACGGTCAATCCCCCTTTTCCGCTTTTCAAGGCTCCGGTAATGTCGATGATGAGATTGTCCCACCAACCTTTTCTTTCCGGAACAAAAAGCGATGCGAATAGCTCCATATTAGGCACAAACGTTTCAAATGGAGGGGTATCTTTCATCGCCCGTTTCGCTTTCAAATCGGCGATATACTGCTCAAAATTAATAAGTGTACCATGACCGTTCGCACCCATGTTAAACCGACGTCCTACATTCCAACACACCTCGGTTAGATGGCAGTAGGCTCCTGCACAGGCTTTATAGTATTCCGTTTCATCGGAATATTTATCAACATTGTATTTTGATAGGATAATATTCGGCTCCGGACACTTTTCGGAAACAAAAACGGAGTAATCGACCTTGCATCCCGCCAATAGCTCACACACCTTACTAACCTTTGGGGGCAAACTGCTGGATACAATGATAACGCCATTCGGCTGCAAATCGGACACCACATTGTTTTTCAAATCAGCACCGCCGAATAAATCACGATAGACCGCGATATATTCCTGAATTTTATGCCCATAATACGGATTGGTATCCAATCCGTGTTTTTGGCAGGACTCGATTAAATGCTTCAATGCAACACCGAAATTATAGAACTTGTATTTTTTCAGTCGGGGCGCATCCTGCAATATTAAAAGTTCGTCGTCAATCCTGCGTATGAGATTGTCGATTTCTGCTGTCGGATTATTCATATCTATTTCTCATTAAACAATTTCATCGCCTCGGCTTTTGCCGAATCCGCAATGGCTATATAGGGCTTCATCGCTTTATAGTCGCTGTGCCCCGTCCATTTCATCACCACTTGCGGGGGTATGCCCATCATGATTGCATTGCTTATAAATGTCCGCCGCCCCGTATGTGTACCCATCAGTTCGTATTTCGGATAAACCTCATCGACCCGTTCGTTCCCTACATAATAGGTAACCGTTTCGGGTTGATCCAGACCGCACAATTGGCCGAGTTCCTTGATATAATCGTTCATCTTTTGATTCGATATTACGGGCAATGCCTTATTATCCTCAAACGGAACCCCGTCGTATTTATCGAGTATTGCTTGACTGTATTTATTCAGGTCGATTGTAAGGCTGTCCGCTGTTTTTACCGTTGTAATATGAAGCGCCCCGTTTTTGATATCAAACCGTTTCAGATTATAGACATCCGAATAACGCAGCGAAGTGAAACAGCAAAAGCAGAAAACATCCCGCACCCGATCCAAATATTTCTTACTCTCCGGTATCGGAAAGTTGTAAACGGTCATCAGTTCATCCCAAGTGAGAAAAATGATACGTTTCTCGGTCGTTTTCAATTTGGGCTTAAAGGAGAGGTAAGCCATATTCTTGTGGTAACCATTGTTCGCAGACCATTTCAGAAACCATTTTAAGAACCCCAACTGCTTTCCTATCGTGCTGTTGCGAAGCCCTTTTTCGTCCCGAAGATGAGTAATGAAATCCGCAAGTCCCTTTTCCGTCAGATCGTCGAACGACAAGTTTGGCGAGAAAATATACAGATGATTCCGCAGGGCGATGTATTTTTCATACGTACCGTGCGTCCATCCGTTTATATTTCCTATCTCCTTAATGAACTCATCGAAAACATCAAACAGCGTTTTTTCACGTATCTCACCCACGTCATCCAGTTTGTTTTTGTTGGTGCTGATATTTTGCTGAATCAGCTCCTTGGTAACCTTCAGCTTTTCGGTCAGGCACTTATTCTCGAAATCGATACTCTGCTGAACGATATTATTGAGGTGGGAATTGATGACGTTGTACGTTATTCCCTTCGCATTGGATGCCCCCTGCCTGACCTTCTGCTTGGAATTGTCCCATTTCGCAGGGTTGATGCTGTACCCCACGGACGTAAGAAGCCTTATTCCGCCGATGGCTATGGAAACACGTATCGGGAAATCCCCGTGTTTATCGCCTCTGCTGTTCAGATAAAAGTTTACCGCCATATTCAACACGAAATAGTTACGCACAAATATAAGCACACTTTCCCGTAAAACACGATAAACTACAAAAAATTATTCTGAACTATGCAAATGCAAATCGTTTTAATACAGTACTATTTATCAATTAATCCGAATCAATGTGAATTATAGGTTATGAAGCCTCTCTCTCCGCCAGAATACAACGAACGAGACAGCGAAACCCTGCAAATTAAACATTTGCGGGGTTTCGTGCGTTTAGACCAGAGGCATTGAAAAGCAATGTAGCGCAGGTCGGCTGCGGTCTGTCCACCGTACCTGATTAGGCGATGGATACCCAACTATCTCCCATCCTCCACCCGTCTCTGCTATATTTTTTATCATATTATAATACAACCCGTTGAACCTAAGCGTTAAGAATTCATCCATTTCTGGCAAATCATTTGCACGCACGAGCCATAGCCGCGCCTTTTGAGTACCATCCTCTTCAAGGCGGACACCGGACGTATCAATTTCATCCGGGCACTTTCGGGACAATAAAAAGATATGGTAATGAATAAAATTTATTTCATGCTGGCAATCCTGCTGGCATCGGTAAATTCATCCCTGGCCCAGAAATGGGCCGTCAAGAGCAACTTGCTCTACGATGCCACCGCTACGATCAACCTGGGTGTCGAAGCGGCGCTCGGCCCCCGCGTAACGCTGGACATATCGGGCAACTACAATCCGTGGGAGTTCGGCGACGCCCGGTGGAAACATTGGCTGATACAACCCGAAGTACGCTACTGGCTTTGCGAGCGCTTCAACGGCCACTTTTTCGGATTGCACGCCCATTACGCCGAATACAATGCGGGAGGGATCAATTTCAACGCCGATTTCCACCGCAACCGCTATCAGGGGCACCTCTACGGTGCGGGTTTATCCTACGGTTATCAGTGGCTGATCGGCAAGCGGTGGAACCTCGAAGCCACAGTCGGCCTGGGGTACGCCCGTTTGTGGGATCGGAAATATCCGATCGCCGAATGCGGCGAAGTGATCCGCACCCGCTCACGCAACTATTTCGGGCCGACCAAAATCGGCCTGGCACTCATCTTTATCATCAAATAATACAGCAGGATATGAAACGCCATACAAAGCAACGCATAACCGGCTTACTGGCCGTATGCCTGACCTTCACCGCGGCAGTCTACGGTCGCGAGGGGAATCCGGCCGCTTACAGGGAGGGCGACCGGCTTTGCGTAAGGCTCCCGATCACCGCCGGCATCGACCTCCCGGCCAACGGACAGCTGACCGTCACGCCGGTCGTCAGCAACGGCGAAAACCAAATACTTCTGGCTCCCGTCGTTTTCACGGGACGCATCCGGGAGAAAGTCGACGAACGCCGGGAACGGCTTTACGGCATACCGGCTGTTCCCGAAGGCGTTTTCAGCAATACGGTCATCCGCCGCAGCCGGAAAAATCCGTCGGCAAATGCGGTTCTTTTCAAAGGTGATATTCCCTACGAGCCGTGGATGGCGGGCGGACGAATCGTCCTTTACCGCGACCTGGAGGGATGTGCCGGACACCGGACGGCCCTTCCGCCGCTGGTCGCCGCCGAGATCGCCCCTGCCGTACAACCGCGGCTGTCGTTCCTCGTTCCCGCAGACGAACCCAAACGACACAGCGAACAGCTCACGGCTATCATACACTTTCCGCAGGGCCGTTCGGTGCTGTTGCGCGGGTTCGCCGACAATAGCAGCCAACTGGCGCGTATCGACAGCCTGACTGCGCGGTTACTGGGAAACGACAGCCTTTCGGTAGAGACCGTCTACCTGAAAGGATATGCCTCGCCCGAGGACACCTATCCCTATAACACCCGTCTTTCCGCAAACCGCGTACGGTCGATCCGCAACTACCTGCAAGAGAACTTCGGACTGGACAGCGCGGTCTTCATCACCGCGACCGAGCCGGAGGACTGGGACAGCCTGCGGCGTTGGGTCGTCCTGTCCGACCTGCCCGCAAGGAACGAGGTGCTGGCCATGATCGACACCGTGTCCGATCCCGATGCCCGCGATGCCGGCATCCGGCAAATCGACAACGGCGCAACCTACCTCCGGCTGCTGCGTGAAGTTTATCCGCAGCTGCGGCGCGTGGATTACCGCATCAGTTATACCCTGCCCCCGTTCACCGTGGGACAGAGCCGCGAACTGATCGCTTCCCGTCCCGAATGGCTGAGCCTGGGCGAAATGTGCCGGCTGGCGGAATGCTATCCCGTCGACTCACCCGAAAGAGCCTATGTCTGTGCAACCGCGCTGGAGTTTTACCCCGACGATCCGTACGCCTGCAACAACATGGCGGCACTGGCCCTGCGCTGCGGCGACATACAAACGGCCCGTCAATGCCTGAACCGCTGCGCCGGGGATCCCTGCACACTGAACAACCTCGGCATCCTGTGCCTGATCGACGGCGATTCGGAGAAGGCGCGCTACTGCTTCTCGCTCGCCGCGGAATACGGCTCCGGGGAGGGGACATACAACCTGGCGCATTTCGACGAATTGAGTTGCAAATGGTAAAAACGACTTCTCATTCCAAATACTGTAAAAAAAATAAAACCATGAAAAAAATCTACAACTTGCTCTTATTTACGGTTCTTGCCGCCGGCCTCGCAGCTTGCTCCAGCGACGAAGAGAAAACGGATGTTGCCGGCCCTGCCGCCGGGAACCTGCAAATCATCATGCGGACGCCCCAGGCGGCGGCAGGCCGCGGGCCGGTCTACCGCACCGGGGACTTCCGGATCCTGGCATTCAAAAAAACCGGCACGGACTATGTCTATATGCAGGACATTCCGCTCGCCGGCATGAATTTCGACGGCACGGCGCTCACCGGCACGGTTCAGTTTCCCGCCGGCGACTACAAGTTCCTGCCCTCCTACGGGCTGGTAACGCCGGGCAACTACACGTGGCCGGACTTCACGGACGCCACCCTCTCCGATGCACTCTACGTGACCCATACCGGGGAGAATTTCCCGGCGGCGTTCATGCTCAACACACCGCTCGATGCGGTTCCCGCCTACACGGTGTCCCTCGACGGCCCGAAACAGACGGTCAGCGCCACGCTCCGCCGCGCCGTTTCGCGCGTGGACGTGCTCTTCATCCGCGCGGAGAAGGATGCCGCAACGGGCGTCTATACCGAAAAGCCGGGCGCTGACGTTTTCGGCCCCGAGAAACTGGCCGGGGTGAAACTGGCCTATACCGGCGCCAACAGCCGTCTGGGACTTTCGGGCGAGAAAGTGTCCGGTCTTTCCGACGTGTCCCACACGATCGGCACCCCTGCGGACGTGGTCACGATAGGCACGGGCGAATCGACGGTCGTCGGTGCCGACAAATATGATTTCGAGAACGTACAGCCCGCCGACATCATCTCCGGTTCCGCGCATCTGAAAGGCACCTACCTGATCCCCAATCCCGACAATACGGCCACGACCGGATTTTCGATGCAGCTCACCTCGGGCGAAGGATCGGCACGCACCATCGCCCTGCGGGACAAAATACCCGTCGAACGCAACAAGGCGACACTGATCCGGATTTACGTATTGGGCGAAAACGTCTTCACCACGGGTGTCGATTTCGAAGTCGAGGTCGATACCGTCTGGGACGGATCGAACTTCGTGGACGGGGAAATCGACTGACAAAAGCCAGGGAGACAGAATCATGAATAATCGGATTCATACGACCATCATCCTGGCAGCAGCCGCTTTCGCAGCCTGTTCGGGGTCGGAGCGAGCAGATATCGCTCCGGTCACGGAGACCTCGCGGATCATGCTGGTGCGCGAAGGGGCCGCGGATGTTTCGGTTTACGCCTTTCGCCGGGAGGGAGCGGTTTTCCTTTTCGACACGCTGTTTCGCGAAGGATGGACACCCGACGGCAAACTGTCGGTGCGCCTGCCGAACGGGCACTACAAATTCCTGTTCGCCAGCGGAGCGGCCGACCGGATCGCCCTGCAACCCGCCCCGTTAACGCGGCAAACTTCATGGGAAGAGGCGGCCTTCGTCTTGCGTGAAAACGCAGCCGTGCCCGGAACCTGTTTCCCGGCCGATGAACTGTTCCTGCAATATCCCGCATCCGGTGCCAATACGGTCTACACGATCGACGGCGCGGCACAAACGGTTCGCGCCCGGCTCACGCGCGCTGTCTGCCGAATCGCCGTCATTGTCAAGCGGGGCTACCACGACGGCACGCGATACGTCGAGGTTCCCTATGCCAAACCGCAATCCGTACTCGGCCAGATCGGGCGCATCGAACTCTCGGCCGACCACACGGGCCAGCGCGTGAATCCCGACGGAAGCAGCGGAACGGCCACGGTGACGGCGACACTCGCGGCGGCGGATTATGCAGAACTTACCGACGCGGGATTTGTCCGGTTCGAAGGGCCTTTCGTCATTCCGCCCGCCGACGGCGGGGAGATAGGCCTGGACATCTCGGTCGTACCCGCGGCGGGAGCCGCCCTGCAACCGGCGCAGCTGCGCCTAACGGGTAAAGCCGAGCGTAACAAGCAACTCGAAATTACGCTCTGGATCACGTCGGATTACCCCGTTATCGGAGTAGAAATACAAACGGCCCCAATCACCGAGGAACAGGACGGCGATACGGGCATTTGGGAATAAAAGATTGAACGTGATGAAAAGAAAATACCTATATCGAATTTTCGGAATGCTGTTTTTGCCTGCCCTCTCCGCAGCCTGCGGACTGGAGGCGCAGGAGGAGATCTTTCCCGGCAATAAGTTCCGCCACACCGAACTGCGTCTGGACGGCACGCTTCCCGCAACGGCACTCCGCACCCCGCTCTACCTTTTCCGCCGGGCGGCGCGAACGCAGGACGGATATGTTTTCGACCGCAGTTACACTTCGGTCGCCGACGGTGAGACACTGAAACTTCCGCTCGCCGAGCTGAAAGCCTACGACTACCGTTTTCTGATGGTCGCCCAGCCCGGCGACGCGCAACGGCTGTCGCTGTCCACAGCGGCCGGGACACAGTTCGTCCCGGGGGTCGCATGGGAAGACCTGCGGCTGGGATGCGCCTCGGGGGCGGCTGCGCCGGACGGGTACAGCGGCTATACAGACTTGAGCGGCGAGGCTATTCTCCTCGACGGCAAAATCCGCCTCACGCTGACACGCGTCGCAGGGCAGGTGCTCTTCGACATCTACCGCACGGGAGGCTCGCTCTCGCAGCCCGAAAGCATCCTATCGCCCGATGTGGAGTCGGTGATCGACCGGATCGCACGGATCGAAATCTCCTATGAGAATCCGACCACCGAACTGCGGTTCGATGAAAACGGGACGCTGGTTCCCGCAGCGTATGCTTCGGAACCGCTGGTGCAAAGCATTCTGCCCCAGATGACGGATTTCAGGGTTCCACTCCCCCAGACGGACAAGGGACTCGGCATATACGACGACGGGGTGCGCGGCAGCCTGCGTATAAAAGGAGCTTTCCTGCTGCCGTCCGATTCGAAACTGCGGGTGAAACTGCTCTTCACATACTACGACACGACGCCTGCCTGCGGCAACGGCCACGCGGATGTCCATTCCGCAGCCTGTTTCCCGCAGCGGCAGCTGACCCTCGCCCTTCCGGCGGCCGATGCCGCGACGGGGCTTCCGGTGGCTGCAAATTGCTTCACGGTCAACCGGGCGGGGCTGCACTGCGACCGGATCATCGACATTCCGGTCGGAGGGGGCATCGAAACGAATTTCGACTGGTTGTGAAACGGCAAAAACGTACGATTATGAGAAAGCTTTCAGTCTTATTCGTAATGGCGGCCTTCCTGACGGGCGGCTGCTCGGAAGGGGAATCCTTCGGGCACCCGTCCGCGGTGAGGGAAAAACGCGTCGAAGTCTCGTTCCGGCTGGAAGCCGTCGGCACGGACGTCTCGCTCGAACCCATGACGCGCGCCACCTCCTACACGCAGTGGTTCAGGAACACGGCCCGGCTGCTGATCCTGAAAAAGGCGAACACCCGCTGGATCGTGGACACGACGCAAACCGTCCTGCTCGACGCACAGTCGGGGCCATGGGCCGAACTGAAGATCGCCGGGGATCTTCCGCCGTGCCCGTTTAATCTCGAACTGCGGCCGGGCGATTACCGGATCGTAGCCGTAATCAACTGGGGGTCGGCCGACTGGAACAACGATCTGATTCCGGGGAAAGTCGTCTCCGATGAGACCGACGGCTCGCTGCGCACGCCGCCGCTGCTTACCTACACGATTTCGACGCACTGGATGAACAACGGTTACCGGCAGCTGAGCCGCGAAGTTTTTGTTGCCGTGGCCGATTTCCCGGTGCCCAAAAGCGGCGATCTCCATTCGGCAGGCGTTCCGCCGGTAACCCTGCGGGCCGAACGGCGCGTGGCGAAGTTCCGCGTGCTGCTCAAAGATAAACCTTCGCCCGTCAACGGTTTTTCGTTCGACATGACAGCCCATACCGTCCAGATGCTTTTCATGTCCAAGACCGAACCTTTTGCCGAAGGCATCGACGCACTCGGAGGAATGTATTACGGCGATCCCGCACTCTATGAACTGCCGTGTTGCATGTCGACGATGGGAGATTTCCATTCCTCGGGTACGGAGCGCTACCAGATGTGCCAAACCAATTCGACGGTCTTTTCGCCCTTCGTCTTCGCCGACCCGGCCTCGGAACTGCCTATCGGGATCGTGGATATCGACATTTCCGGCGCCAGCGGCGGATATACGTATAAAACCGACCAGACGTTCGCACGCACGCTCGCCGCAAGCAAAATCTCCGGCATCGTTTTCGAAACCACCGACACCTATGACGACTCCTCGTCGCAAATCCGGATCGATGTCGTCGAGGCGACGGACGACGCGGGAAACCCCGAAAATGCGGCGGCGCTCTTCGACTCCTTTTTCGAGTGGAACGCCTCGCCCTACTAAAATTACGAAGTCATGAAAAAATCACTTTACATACCGTTCGCGTTCCTGTGCCTGCTGTCGGCAATGTCGTGCATCGAAGAGAAACTCGACCCGTGTCCGCCCCAGGGAGGAGAAGTTACGGTCGCACTCCGGGTCGAGAAATTCCAGGCCCGGCCGCCCTACCGTCCGTCGGATTTCGAACAGGAATTCGGGAAACGCATCCATTCGCTCGACTACCTGCTCTATGCCGACGGGCAGCTGATCGGGCAAGGCCGCGCGGACGACCTACAGACCGCTGCCGGCGGGGACTACCTCTTCCGCATGGGCACGCTTCCGTTCGGAACGTACCGGCTGGCGTTCGTGGCCAACGCTGCGGCGCGCATGATGACGGGGACGACCGATGCTCCGGAGGCACGTTACATCGTTTACCAGGGAGAAAAGAACGGCGACGACCATTTCCGCGCCGACGTGCCGTTCGAAGTGACCTGCCCCTGCCGCAATGAATTCGAAGCCGTCCTTCAGCGCGTACACGGCATAACCCGCTTCCGGTTCGAGAATATTCCCGCCCAAATCGCCTCCGTCGAGGTGGTGCTCGACAACGTCGGCCAGCGTATGCCGCTCTGCGGGGAACCCGACCAGGGGTGCGAGGTTTCCAAACGCGTCACCGCAGCGCAGCTGAGGGCACGCGCCGCCGGGTCGTTCACGCTCGGCACGTTCTGCACGCTGCCAGGCGAAAGGACATCGTGGCGGCTCAGACTCTACGGCGAGGACGACGCACCGCTCTACGACCGGGTAGTCACCGACACCCTGCGGATCGAATGCAACCAGTTGATCGACCTTACGGCACGTTTCGAAGAGGGCGATTTCCGGGGAGAAATCGAGTTCTCGGTCGACGTCGACACGACATGGGACGGAGCCAACGAAGGCGGGGGCGAAATCATACGATGACGGGGAGCAGATCCCCAGCCTGCCCGCCCATCCCGTGCGGACGGGCGCTGTCCTTACCCCGGGAAAGGCACGGGCGGTACGCTCTCCGACGGCCGCGGACGGAATGCCGGGGCGCGGCGCTCCTGCGGCGGATTTTATTTCAACAGGCAGCCGTTCAGCAGCTCGATCCTCCCGGGCACATCCGCTTCCTTCATCCGCCGGATCAGGGCGACCAGCTGCATGGAATCGATCTCCAGCCCCATCGTGCGCAGATAAACCGCCAGAACCAGGCCAGCCGTACGAGCTGCGGCTTGTAGTTGCTCTCGAGCAACAACCGCACCCAGTATTGTCCCCGGAAATAGAAATCGTCCGCGTAAAGGATGGCCTCCCATTCGATCTGCCCGCGGATCGTGAACATCTCGGTGATGCCGTCTTCGGTAAGGACGATATAGGGTCGGCGGTCGTACAGCGAGCCGATACCGTACAACAGGGTAAAACCCGCCGTCGCCACGAAACACCATCCCAGAACGACATCGCGGACACAGTACAGGATAAGGCCGCCGGCAATCCCCGCAAGAAACCCGGCGACGGTGATACATACTGCCTTCTTCCTGGATTTATGCACTATCATCTTCATCCTCAACCTGATTTTTCATTTCGGGATCGTGCAAATTCTTCTCCAAAGGCATAGAATTTGAAAGCCGGGATAAGAAAAAAACCGTGCATTATGCGCCGATGTTAAAAACCGGATGGCAAAAGAGGAAACACAAATAACAAATGTATAATTAAAAAACAGCCGAAAAATGTTAAATTACGAAATCTGGGGAAACAGCATCCAGACATGGATCGTCTCCCTACTCATCATAGCAGGAGCGTTTATCGTCGTGAAACTGCTGTCCCTGCTGGGCAGGAAGGTTATAAAACCCTTTATCGGCCGCACAAGCAACCGGGTGGACGACATCATATACTATTCCCTGGAGTCGCCCCTGAAATTCGCCGTGATGCTGCTGGGCATCTGGATCGCCATCCATCGGCTGGTCTACCCGGATCATCTGGTAAAATACGTCGACAATGCCTACAGCATACTGATCATACTCGACATCACCTGGGTTCTGGCCCGCCTCTCCACGGCCCTGCTCCAGCAATATTGGAGGCAGCGGTCGGACGGCCATGCGCTGAAAATGATGCCGGTAGTCAGGCGGACGATCCTGGTTCTGATCTGGATCGTCGGTCTGGTAACAGCCCTGAGCAATGTAGGGGTCGACATCAATGCGTTATGGGGCACGCTGGGCATCGGCGGTATCGACTTCGCCCTGGCGGCGCAGGATACCGTGAAGAATATCTTCGGCGCGTTCACCATCTTCACGGACAAGCCCTTCGGCATCGGCGACACGATCAACGTGAACGGCTTCGAAGGGACGGTGGTCGACGTGGGCATGCGCAGTACGCGAATCATGGGTTACGACCGGCGCATCACCAGTTATCCGAATTACAAAATTACGGACGCCTCGATCGTCAACATCTCGTCGGAACCAATGCGCCGCGCCATGGTTAAGGTGGGGCTGACCTACGACACCGGCGCAGACAAGATGAACGAGGCGCTGGATATTTTGAGGGGCCTCCCGGCGAAGGTAAAGGACGTTTCCGAAAATCCGTCGGACATAACGGCCTACTTTTCGGACTACACCGATTCGGCGCTGGTCATCACATTTTACTATTACATCGAAAAACAGGGGGATATTCTGAAAGTGACCTCGGACATGAACCTGGCCATACTGGCCGCCTTCAACAAGGCCGGGCTCAATTTCGCCTTCCCGACACGCACGCTGCTCGTGCAACGGGGCGGGGAGGACGCCGGATCCCGAGACGAATCCGTCCCCGGAAACGCCCCGCAAACGCCCAATTCATAAAATACGACCACCATGGAAAATATCAAAAACCACCCCGCACCCGACCAGTTGGATTCGTTCGACAAATATCCGCCGTACTACGGCCAAGACCTCGAACTGGCGTATACGCCCCAACGCTCCGTCTTTACGCTCTGGGCGCCCACCGCGAGCAAAACCCGGCTCAATATCTACTCCTCGGGCGAGGGAGGCAACCCGGAGGAGCAGTTGGAAATGGAGCCCTCGGACGACGGAACCTGGCGCATTGCCGTCGAACGCGACCTGAATGGCTCCTTCTATACCTTCCAGATAGAAAAAGAGGGGAAATGGCTGGCCGAAACACCCGGCATCTGGGCGAAGGCGGTCGGCATAAACGGCGACCGGGCGGCCGTGATCGACTGGAACCAGACCAATCCGGAAGGCTGGGAATCGGATCGTGCGCCCGAATTGAAAATGTATTCCGACATTATTCTCTACGAACTGCACCACCGCGATTTCAGCATCGCCCCGGATTCAGGAATCCGCAACAAGGGCAAATTTCTGGCCCTGACCGAAACCGGTACCAAAACCCCCGAAGGCGAGGCATCCGGTCTGGATCACCTCAAGGAACTGGGCGTAACGCATATACACATCCTCCCCTCCTTCGACTATGCGACGGTGGACGAGACAAGGCTGGCGGACAAGACCTACAACTGGGGATACGACCCGAAGAACTACAACGTTCCGGAAGGCAGTTACTCCACCGACCCGGCCAACCCCGTGACGCGCATCCGCGAGTTTAAGGAGATGGTGAAAAGCCTGCATCGGAACGGGATGCGCATCGTCCTCGACGTCGTCTACAACCACACCGCCTCGGTCGATCGTTCGAACTTCAACCTTACCGTCCCGGGCTACTTTTACCGCCAGAATGCCGACGGTTCCTACTCGGACGCCTCGGGCTGCGGCAATGAAACGGCTTCGGAACGCGAAATGGCACGGCATTACATCGTCGAATCCGTCAAATTCTGGGCGCAGGAGTACCATATCGACGGGTTCCGGTTCGACCTGATGGGAATACACGATATCGACACGATGAACCGCATCCGGGAAGAACTGACGAAGATCGACCCTACGATCTTCATATACGGCGAAGGATGGCTTGCGGCCGACTCTCCCCTGCCTCCGGAAAAACGGGCGGTACGGGATCACGTCGGCGAAATGGAGGGCATCGCCGTTTTCTGCGACGATTTCCGCGACGCCGTGCGCGGCAGCACGTTCGACGAACAGGCCGCCGGCTATGCCTCCGGGAACATCGTCGGACATTACGAACCCGTCAAATTCGGGATCGCCGGCGCCACGCACCATCCGCAAGTGGATTATAACGGACTGTTATACAGCTCTGTGCCATACGCATCCGCCCCTTCGCAGGCAGTCAATTTCGTCGCCAGCCACGACGGTTACACGGTGATCGACAAACTGAGACTTTCCGTCAAGGGCGACCATGCCGACGACGAGCTGCCGCCTATCGACAAACTGGTACACACCATTCTGCTCACGGCACAGGGGGTTCCTTTCATCCGCGCCGGCGAAGAGATGATGCAGGACAAACAGGGGGAACCGAACAGTTTCCGCTCGCCCGACGCCGTCAACCGGATCGACTGGGCCCTGAAAGCCAAAAACCGGGATCTGTTCGATTATGTCCGGGGGCTGATCGCACTTCGGAAAGCACATCCGGCATTCCGGATCCCGACGGCAGAGGGGCTGCAGCAGGGGCTTCATTTCCTCGACACGGGCGACTCCGGAGTGATCGCCTATACGCTGGGAGAATATGCCAACGGCGATGCGTGGAAAGAGATTCTGGTGGCCTATAACGGCAACCGCCACCAGGCCGAGTTCCACATTCCCGAAGCGGATTGGATCGTAGTCTGCCGCGACGGCCGGAGCGACCCCGACAGCCGCGACCGCCTGCCCGGCGGCAACACCCGTATAGCGGCCTCCTCGGCCATTATCGCATACCGCGAATAATTTCCGGGCAGTTCATCCTCCCGGGTACAGAATTTGTATTATCCTGATTGTCAACCAAAATTAAAAAACACATGTATTTCTTATGGTATTTACTCATTGGCCTGGCGGCCGGATGGATCGCCAGCCTGATCTTTAAAGGCAGCGGCTCCGGATTGCTGGTCAATCTGATCGTCGGCCTTGTCGGCGGCTTTTTGGGCGGCTGGCTCGTTTCGCTGTTCGGCTGGGTACCGACAGGTACTTTCGGCACCTTCATAGCTTCGGTCATCGGGGCTATCGTGCTGCTGTGGATCGTATCGCTGTTCACACGGCGCAAAACCGTTAAAACATTATAATTATGGAAAATTACTCGAAAGAAGAGCCCGGCACGCTCCGGGAACATGAGGAAAAAGCAGTCCACAAGGCGGAAGAACACGGCCAAAAGGCCAGGCACGACCTGCAGGAAAACATGCAGAAGCTGAAGGACGACGCCCAGGAGACCGCCATCGAGGCGAAAAACGAGGCAAGGACGGGTGTCCGCAAAATGGCCGGCAAAATCGAAGAGGCCGGCACGAAGGCCAAAAATGCGACCAAAGAGGGCATGACCAAAGCCGCACACAAAGTAAAGGAGACGGCCACGCAAGCCTCCAACCGGATCAAGGAGAAGGTGCACTGAGCCCGGTGGCCCGACATCGAAAAAGAGAAGTCTGAGACTTCTCTTTTTTTTGCCGCAATATTTCGGGGAAAGGCCGCCACCGGGAACCTATGCCGGCATGAGGATGCCCGGATCGCCGGGGACTTTGCGCATGAAATCGGGCTGTGCGGGTTCGCAGTCCATCGCCTGCTCCGGATAGGGTTTCAGCAACGCGGCGATCTGGCTGTCGGACAGCTCGGGGTGCAGCCAGCACTCTTCGTCGCCGTCTTGCAGAATAACCGGCATCCGGCAATCCCGGTTGTTGATATGGCGCATCATCGGATTCGCTTCGGTGGTTATGACCGAATACGTCATCACGACCTCGTCCGACTCCCGGTCGATCCAGCAGTCGAAAACGCCCGCAAGGGCGACAATAGGCCGATCCCTTACCGTCACGTAGTAGGGTGTCTTCTGCGCCTGCCCGTGGCGCCAACCGAAAAACCCGCTCACGGGAATCAGGCACCTCCTCCGGCGGATCGGGACACGGAACGAAGCGTTTTCAAAAATAGTTTCCGCACGGGCGATGACCGTCTGGTTACGAACCGTCACGGTCTGGGAGGCTTTCCCGATCCAATACGGGATCAGCCCCCAGCGGAAATACTGTATCTGTTCGTCCCTGGTGACGACCGGGTACGGGAGGTGTGAAAATGCACAGACATGGTATGCAGGCCGGAATTTTCTGATCAGATCGGTTTTACGGTCGAAACGCCGGGCCAGTTCTTCGGCCCCGGCGGCAAGGGAGATATGATAACACATGACACACTGGTTTTTCCTGTTACGGCCCCGCCGGGCCGACAGCAAAAAAAAGCAGGGAGCACAACTGCGGCCACTCCCTGCGATTTTCACACTGCAAAAGTTATTTCGTTGCCTTCGTGAAGTTACCGTCCTTGTCGAAATCGAGAACCGTCTTGTCCGAAAGCGCTACTTTGTAGCCGTCGGCAGTCGTCTCCATCATGACGATTCGCTGCCCCGGATAAGTGTTGCCTGCGTAGGTCTTGACCTTGGCGGGAATCACGGACATCGGAACCGAACCGTTCTTCATGATAATCTGGCTGCAATCTCCGCTGCCGCCTTCGAAGGAGACCTGGTTACCGCTGTTGAAATAGACGGTGTACTTGTCCCACGACGCCTCGCGGTCCATTTCCACGGCCTTCACTTTTTCGCCCGGGAAATTTTTCTGGATGAATTCCTGCGAATTCTTCGGCAACTTACCGAAATCCACCTTCTGGGGAGCTGCATTCACGGCCAAAGCGATAGCCGCCGATGCGATGAGTAAAAGAATTTTTTTCATAGTATAAAGAATTTAAGTGATGATTGACATACGGACTACCTGCAAACGATATTCCATTGAGGATGAATTCATTAAAAAAATAATCTCCATATTGGGAATCAAATACTTAATGGCCCCGGCGTGCAGCCGGACACCCGGGATCCGGATCGGGCGGGCCGGCTTTTCCCGTACGTCCGATTATTCTAAATGTCTATGCCCGTAAAATATTTGAGCCCATAGCCGATCAGAAAACTGATCCCGGCGATGCCGAAACTCAAAAGTGCCATTTCAAAAAAACGCTGCCTGAAACTTTCGCTGCGCACCACGGCGTAATAGTAATTAAACAGCGCGATCACGGTCAATGCGGCCAGAAGCATAACGCCCAGTGCCATGACGGCATTCGAAAAGAGCAGATAGGGAATTATCAGAATGGCGACTGTCACGAGGTAGGCGGTTCCGGTACAGAGGGCGGCCCGCAGCGGATGCTTCTCCCGGGCAGCGTCCGATTTGGTCGAAAGGTATTCGGAAGCGGCCATCGAAAGGGCGGCGGCGACACCTGTGATGCTGCCCGTAAGCGCCACGAGCCGCGGTTCGTTCAGCGCAAGCGTGAACCCGGCCAGCGCCCCCGTGAATTCGACCAGAGCATCGTTCAGGCCCAATATCACCGAACTCATATAGGACAGCCGCATTGCGCCGGCCAGGTTGGTCAGCTCCTCCCCGTGACGCTTTTCCTCCGAAGCGATCTGAATGAACTCCTCCCCCTCGGCGTACAGGGAATACCCCGCCTCCGTACCCTTCTCACACGACTCCATCTGCCGGACGACAAAAGCCGGCCCCAGCACCCGCATTATCCCCACATACCAGAAAACCCGCTTCGGATCGGGAGCCATTTCGCGTCCCGTCCTGCTTTCCAGGATCGCGCAATGCCGTTTTTCGTCGTGCATGATACGCATCAGGGTCTGCCGGCGATGGGGATCCTTTTCCAGTTCGGCCAGCCGGCGGTAGACTTCGCACAAGGGCTCTCGTCCCGTTGAAGGTTCAAAAGGTTTTTTGCCATTGCATCCATATTTGCGGGGTAATTCCGCCAAAAGCCTCCGGCGCTGCGGAGTGGCGGGCTTCACAGTCCCCCAATCCGCAAAAAATTTGCCGAAACAGCGTCCGAACCCCCGCAGGAAGAAGGTTTTACCTCGACGGAAGGGGTCGAAAAAAAATCCATCCCCGCCTTACTGCGTGTTTTGCAGGAATATCCATCCTCCCGCTTTTTCAATCCATCCAAAAGTATTTTTCATGGCATAAATGATGCACGGAACTGCATTGGAAAGGGTGCCCGACAACAAATACGAGCATATACCTTAATATAAAAGAATAATAACGGTTTAACCGAGTATTAACTTAATTTAATCATCAATTCCACTATGAAAAAAAAGTACTTTTACCCCGCATTCGCTGCGGCTTTGCTTTTCGCAGGATTCGCCTTTACCGCTTGCGACGACGATGACGACAACAGCGCTCCCGGCACAAAGCCGACAATCAAGTTCGAGAACGTCATCCCGACGAAGAATTACGTCCAGAGCGGCAGCTTTGCCGCCGTCGCCCCCGGGAAAACGACGTCGTTCACCTTCTACGCCGCCAAAGGGCAGCGCCTGATGTTCGCCGCCATGTATTCCAATTCCAACGACCTGTTCTTCGCCCCTGAGAATCCGGGCATCCAGCTCTTCAACGATTCGGGAGTGCCTTATACCGGCATCATTGCCGATGCCGTGAAACTCTGGGACAACGGAACCCGCGTAAACGAACAGCCCGGCCCCAATGTCAATCATCCGGGCGTAGCCCAGGCCGGCGTAGTGACCGAAGTAAAGGGCACGGACTCCGAGGGACACAACTATCCGGCCGCATCGAGCCTGCTTCAGGTGAGCCTGACTTTCGATGCCGCACAGTCGCTGTTCACCTGTACGATCTCCAATATTTCGGCCGGCACGGCGAATGAAACCCCGTTCTCGGGCGGCGTATTCGTCGTATCGAACCTGCTCGACGGCGACCTGGTGATGGACAAGCCGTTCTTCAGCGTCGACCAAAAGTCGAGCGTGGAGCTGACCAAACTGGCCGAAGCGGGCAATGTCGATCCCCTCAAATCGCTTGTCGCCGACCAGACGGGAATCATCACCACGCTGCACGGTGCCATCGTAGTGGTTTACACGGGCAACACCAACCCGATCTACCAGTTGGGGCAGAAGGATGCGCAGCTGGGTCTCTCAGCGCTCGCACAGCGCGGCGATCCGGCGCAGCTGAAAGCTTCGCTCGAAAAAGTCCCGCAGGTACGCAAGATCTACACGCTTACGGACACCGTCCTGCCTGGCAAGAGCATGGAATGCACCTATGAGGCTGCGGCCAACGAAAAAGTGGCGTTCGCAACGATGTTCGGCTATTCGAACGACTGGTTCTTTGCCAACGGCCCCGAACTCAACGCCCTGACCAAAGGCGAGGTGACGAGCAAGACCGTCCTGCTTGACGACGGTACGGCCGTAAGCCAGTATCCCGGAGCCGGCAACGCCCAGTTCGTATTCGGCGGAACCCGGATGCCCGAGGACAAAGCCATCAGCGCTGTGGGCGATACCTTCCCGGTTCCCGCCGTGGACGGGATCGTCAAGATAACGATCTATTAAAGGATCGTCGTGTGTGTCAATTATATCCGGAGCAGTTCCCTGCTCCGGTTTTTAAACCCTCAAAACCATGTCGAACAATAAACCGCAAGAAGGCAACGCCACTGTTGCCGTAGAAAAAAAGACGTCCAAAATCCCCTCGATGGTCTATCTGTGTGCCGGCCTGAGCGCATTGGCTGCCTCTGCCTGCATGATGTGCCGCGGCCGGAAATCCACCGCGCTGCTGGTCGGGCAGTGGGCCGCCCCGCTGCTGATCATGGGGCTTTACAACAAGGTCGTCAAGACCGAAGGGCACGACGGATCCGCAACCGAAACACCTATCAAACCGAATCACTAAAATATTACGATTATGAATAAGAATGACAACATCTACGGCGAGAGCCGTGAGCAGAAAAACGAAATGCAGAACAATTCGAGAACCAACGCCAACACGAACGATCTGGACAGCCGGAGCAACAGCGGCGACAACAGCGGCATGCACGCTGGCGGCACCGCAGGGAGTTCCTATCAGCGGCAGCAGCCGGAGAATCCGTCGCAATACGGATCCAAGACAGGCTCGTACTGGGAAGAAAAAGGTTCCGACAGGGAGCATAGCGCCGAAAACCGGATGAACGAACAGGATCCGGACAAACGGCAGTAGTTACGCCGGCAATGCGCCCGGCAGGAACGGGACGCTCGCAGAAGGCCCGCCCCTCCCGGAGAAAGGCAACCGGGGAGGGGGGGGGCTGCGACGCCCCTCCCGGGGAAACCCGGCATCCGACATGTTCAACTTAAAACAACGAATCTATGTTTTACCACTCCAAAGAACTCCAGTTCAAAGCGCGGGTATCGAAACCCGATCCCCGCTTCGCACGGCTGCTGCTCGAACAATTCGGCGGCGGCAACGGCGAGCTAAAAGCTGCCATGCAATATATGTCCCAGAGTTTCCGCATCAGAAACCCCAAGATCAAGGATCTGTTTATGGATATCGCGGCGGAGGAGCTGAGCCACATG
>OGPB01000423.1_pt1 | contig 28261 bp, 22 predicted proteins | sample 1552821 | NCBI WGS metagenome assembly OGPB01 (sample SAMEA2580192, study PRJEB22360) | human gut metagenome | biome: human gut; feature: human-associated habitat; material: faeces | place: Denmark | collected 2008/2010 | reverse complement strand
TGGTGGAAAATGCAGTGCAGCATGGAATCCACGACTGTATGGAAACTGGAAAAATCAGAATGTCTATTCACAAGGATGGAGATGATCTGGAAATCACAGTCAGTGATAATGGCGCCGGAATGACACAGGAGATGATTCAATCCGTTATGGCAGGGAAAGCACGAAATAATGGAGAGGACCGTTATTCTACAGGCATAGCAGTAGGAAATGTAATTGACAGATTGGAACTGTATTATAAACAAAAAGATCTTCTTACCATAGAAAGTGAGGGCCTTGGACTTGGAACCAGTGTGCATATCACCTTACCGGTGGAGGTTGAAGGTACCAGTGAATGAGTAAAAAGTGATAGCATGGAGTATGCTGCAATGAGCAGTGACAGAGGCTGAATAAAGGGGAGCAAAAAAATGTACCGTATTCTGATAGCAGATGATGAAGGACTTATGCTGGAGGCTTTTAAAGGAGTGATTCTGGCTGAATTCGGAGATAAATGCAGTGTGGAAACTGCGAAAACAGGAAGGGCGGTAATCGAGAAGGCGGAGACCTTTCACCCGGATATTGTGTTTATGGATATCTGCATGCCGGAGATGGACGGACTGGCGATGATCGCTGCGATCCACTCGCAGTTTCCGGATCTCGAGGTCTGTGTCCTGACGGGCTACCGTGATTTCGAGTACGCGAAGGAGGCGATCCGCCTCGGGGTGACGCGCTTTCTGCTCAAGCCGTCCAACATGGACGAACTGGAAGAAGCCATCGGAAAGATGTGCGGGAACTTAAAACGGAAAGGAATTACCGGGGATGAGCCGAAGCGTGACCCGCAGGATGGGGAAGCGGCGGAAGAGCACAAGGAGAGTGCATCGAGCAGCTTTATCGTGAAGAATGCACTGACTTACATTGAGGAGAATTATACGAAGAAGCTGACGCTCTGCGAGGTGGCAGAGAAGACGTATGTGAGCCAGTGGCACTTAAGCAAGCTTCTAAACCGCCACACGGGGCAGAGCTTTTCAGACATTTTGAATCACGTCCGCATTGAGCATGCGAAAGAACTGTTAAAAGATCCGTCGCTGCGCATCGGAGATATCTCCGAGCAGGTGGGATTTTTAGATCTGGCACATTTCTCAAGGGTATTTAAGAAGCAGGAGGGAGTCTCTGCCAATGAATACCGGAATCAGGTACTGGGAAAGTAAGGTGCCGGACGGCTAGAGTACATAGTATCCGAGCACGCCGCACAGAATCCCTGCAAGAGCGCCTGCGATGACGTCGCGCGGCTCATGAACGCCGCCGATCACGCGCAGGACGGCAAGGACAACCCCTAAGAGTCCGAGCAGAATGCCGGCGGAAGGGTGGACATAGAAAATGGTGGCGGCAATGATAAATACGGAAAAGACATGACGGCTGGGAAAAGATTTCCCGGCCGTATCTTTTTCTATGGCAGGCGGAAGGCCGAACTTCTCATAAGGTCTTGGGGCGTTAAAGATCCGGCGGAAGAGCGTGACTGCGGCAAAGGAGACGGCGGGGACGAGAAGCGCCCGCAGGAAAAAAGTGCTGCCCTCAAGAAAAAGCAGCAGCAGAAATGCCGGGTACAGCACGAAAATAAAGCCGGTCAAGGTGTGGTTGAGCAGGCATACCAGCCGGATGCGCCGCGGATGTCCACGTAAGATGCCGGTGATTTTTTCATAGGATTCTCTGGTCATGAGACCTCCGATCCGGCAACGGCGAGCAGTGCCCCGATGAAAATGCAGAAGTCAGAGATGTTGAAGACGATCGCGCGCAGCCATTTCGGACCGAAATTCAGATGAAAATAGTCGACGACATGCCCCTTTGTGTAGCGGTCGTATAGGTTGTTTAGACCGCCGCCGAGCAGGAGCGCAACGCCCGTTTTCTCCAGCGCGTGTCCGTTAAGACGCATCAGAAAATAGGAAAAAATCCCGACAACGACAAGAATGACGGTGTGGATGATGCGCAGAAGCTTTGGTTTTTTCACCATGAAATTCAAAGCCGCGCCTTCGTTATAATATTTTTCCAGGACAATCCTGCCCCCGAGCCGCGGATGGCGTACCTTGCGGGCATATTTTTTGTCCATGTAACGCTTTAAGATGAGATCCGACAGGAATACCCCGCCGGCAATGATCGCATAAACCATGTAAAAATCTCCTGATCGGTGTTGATGTATGTATGTATCATATCATCTTCCATGGGAAATGAAAAGTGATTTGCGCTTGCCTTTTTTTATCCCTGTTTGTGCAGTTGCCCGCAAACCCTTGAAAGGGCGTCGATTGGCTGATAAAGTCAAGACAGAGGCAGAAAAATCTGCAGTAAATAACGGGAGGGAGACGGGAAGGCGTCTCCTGCCTCATGAGAGAAAGGAAAAGGGGATTACGATGAACATTATCAGAGCAAAAGACTATCAGGATATGAGCAGAAAGGCGGCGAATATCATTTCGGCACAGATTATTATGAAACCGGACTGTGTACTCGGTCTTGCCACGGGATCGACGCCGGTGGGAACATACCGTCAGCTGATCGAGTGGTATGAGAAGGGGGATCTTGATTTTTCCAGAGTGTCAACGGTCAATCTGGACGAATACCGCGGCCTGACACACATCGACCCGCAGAGTTACTACTATTTTATGCAGGAGAACCTGTTTGACCATGTGAATATCGATAAGGCGGCAACACATGTCCCGGACGGCACAAACCCGGACGCGGCGGATGCCTGCGCGAAGCATGAGCAGATCATAAAGTCGCTCGGCGGAATCGATTTACAGCTTTTGGGGCTGGGGAATAACGGACATATCGGATTTAATGAGCCGGGTGCAGCGTTCGAGAAGGAGACACATCTGGTGGATCTGGCAGAGAGTACCATTCGGGCTAATGCACGTTTTTTTACCTCTATTGACGAAGTGCCCAAGCAGGCATATACTATGGGAATAAGAACGATCATGCAGGCAAAAAAGATTCTGGTGGTTGTCTCGGGAGAGGGCAAAGCAGATATCGTCTCACGCGCGTTCTTCGGACCGGTGACGCCGGAAGTGCCGGCATCCATCCTGCAGATGCATCCGGATGTGACGGTTGTCTGCGATGAGGCAGCGCTTTCCCTGTCACCATTATAGAGGTAAAGTCAGAGGAAAATGGGGGATTTAAGATGAGAATTAAGAATGCACTTGTATACACGGTAGAGCACGGATTTGTGGAGCGGGATGTCCGGATAAAAAACGGCTGTTTTGCGGGGAGTGAAGCGGCCGGCACGGACGGGGAAGAGATCCTGGACGCAGGGGGAGATTACCTGATACCGGGGCTTGTGGACATTCATTTTCACGGATGTGCAGGTCATGATTTCTCGGACGGAACACCGGAGGCATTGCAGGCGATCGGCGCGTACGAGCTTCGCCAGGGCGTGACAAGCATCTGCCCGGCATCGATGACACTCTCGGAGGAGACGCTTAAGACGGTGTGTGCCAATGCGTATGCGTATACAAAGAGACCGGAGGCAGAGCAGGACACCGGGGCGAGACTGATCGGGATTCATCTGGAAGGACCGTTTATTTCCATGGAGAAAAAGGGTGCGCAGAATCCGGCTTATATCCGGAATCCGGATGTAGAGATGTTCCTGCGGCTGCAGGAGGCAGCACACGGGCTGGTGCGTCTGATTACGATTGCACCGGAGACGGACGGTGCCAAGGAGTTCATCCGCCGGCTGGCGGATCAGGTACATATCTCGGTCGGACATACCTGCAGTGATTACGAGACTGCATACCGCGCATTTTCACAGGGGGCGGATCATGTGACGCATTTTTTCAATGCAATGCCGCCGTTCACCCATCGCGCGCCGGGCGTGTTTGGCGCGGCGTTTGACGCGAAGCATGTCATGCCGGAGCTGATCTGCGACGGGATTCATATTGATGCTTCGGCGGTCCGCGTGGTATTTTCCCTGTTCGGGGCGGAGCGTATGATCTTAATCAGCGACAGCATGATGGCGACCGGTATGGAGGACGGTGCGTATTCCCTCGGCGGACTTCCGGTTACTGTGCGTGGCAATCTTGCAACCTTAGAGGACGGAACGATTGCCGGCTCGGCGACGAATCTCATGGACTGCATGCGAAAGGCTGTCTCCATGGGAATCCCGTTAGAGACAGCCGTGCGCGCTGCAACCTATAATCCGGCGAGAGCGATCGGTGCGGCGGATGTGTGCGGAAGCATTACCGCAGGCCACCGCGGCGACTGTGTCCTTCTCTCCAAGGATGACCTGTCCACGAAGAAGGTCATCTTCGGAGGAAAGGTGGTCGCCTAGCGCTCGATCCAGTCACGGACATCCGGGATCTTAGAGAGCACCGGAAGCAGTATCAGACTAAGAATAATGCCGACAACACCCTGTACGATGTTAAACGGGATACCGGTCGCAGAGGAAGCAATGCCGGCGGCGATAGATGCCTGGTTTAAGGCTCCGCTGCCGAGTGCGGCAAGTCCGGTTTCGTAGAGAAAATAGCCGATGACCATGATGGCTTCTCCGACGATGCCGCCGATTGCGAGCGCTGCGTAGCGTCCCTTTTTCGAGTGCAGGGTGTTTTTAAAACGATGGAAGAGCAGTCCGGCAATGCCGCCCGTGAGCGCCTTGATAATGAAAGTTGCAGGAGCCCAGGTCACGTAGCCGGAGAAAATGTCTGAGAACATCGAGCCGATGCCGGCAGCGAGCGCTCCGGGAAGTGGGCCAAGCACGACGCCACACAGCAGAACGAAGCCATCTCCCGGATGGATGTAGCCGAAGGTTGGTGTCGGGATCTTGATGATCATGGTTGCCACGCATGTCATGGCGGCGAGAAGGGCAGCAGTTACCAGTTTTTTAATATTTTGATTTGTCATTAGGAAGTCTCCATTCTGTCAGATTCATATAAAAGTTTGTATTTCAACGTTGATGCATAAGAGTATAACACAAGATGGATTGATAAAAATGTCCAGTTGCGATTAAATTGACCATGCCAGTTTGCCGGAATGGTCTTTTTTCTTGCCTGAAACACAAAGCACTGATACACTAGAGACGATGAGAGAGAAGAATAAGGGAGGAATTTTATGAATAAAAAGTGCAGAATCCTATTGTATGTGCTGTCGATTGTCATGGTAGCAGGCTGTATTGCTGCCGTGGCGCGGACGAAAGGGAGCACGCCGGAAGTAAAGGTGCCGGGCGAAGAGCCGGCAGCTGTGGTATCGGGTGAGGACACGGAGCATGCGGGAGCGGATGGCGGAGCGGATCGTGCGCCTGCCAGGGAGGAGAATGAGACCGCGGTGGAAACCACGGAGGCGGAGGAGAGAACGGAAGCCGCGGAAGTGGCCGAAGAAGCGGAAGCGGGCGGTCAGGCGGAAGCGGATGGCAGTACGACGATTCTTTTTACCGGGGATGTCCTGTTTGCAAATGCGTTTAAGGCGGGTTATGATGCGGACGGAATCAAGGGCGTGGTTGCACCGGAACTGCTGGAGGAGCTTCGGGCAGCGGATATTCTGATGGTGAATAATGAATTCCCGTTCTCGGATCGCGGCACGCCGATGGCGGACAAACAGTTTACATTCCGGTGCAGTCCGGGCTATGTAAAGGCATTAAATGAGATGGGCGTGGATGTGGTATCACTCGCCAACAACCACACACTTGATTATGGAAGGGAAGCGCTCTCGGATACGTTTGCAGCGTTAGACGGTGCCGGAATTCTATATGGCGGCGCGGGCGATTCCGCGGAGCGGGCAAAGCAGGTGCAGGTAATCGAAGTCCACGGGAAAAAATACGGATTTATCGCGGTATCCCGGGTTGTCCCGACGGCGGACTGGAAGGTGGAAAATGCAGTGCCGGGACTGTTTAGCTGCTATGACACCACAGCACTTGTAGAGGTCATTAAGGAAGCGAAGGAGACCTGCGACTATGTGGCGGTCTATCCGCACTGGGGCGTGGAGTACCAGGCATATCCGGAGGCGAACCAGACACAGATTGCGAAGGCGTGCATCGATGCCGGGGCGGATGTGGTTGTGGGATCGCACACCCACTGTCTGCAGGGGGTCTCCTATATCGACGGGAAGCCGGTATTCTACAGTCTCGGCAATTTTATCTTCGGGCAGAGTATCGACCGGTCGGCGATGCTTGAGGTGACGATCGACGCCGCGGGGCGGGCATCCTACCGGTTCGTGCCGGTGTATGCGGCGGGAGGCGTGACATATCCTGCCGAAGGCGGACAGGCAGAGTCGGTTTTGAATTATCTGGACGGCATTTCGGAAGCAGCTGTGGCATCGGATGGAACCGTGACAGAAGATTAACTAAAATTAGTTTACAATCAGTTTAAAAAAGTTTATAATTTAAAGCAAGAAAGCTTCCTTCTGCGCGGCAGAAGAATATCAGTAAAAGGAGAAGAAGAGATATGAGTTACATGGAGGCTTACAAAGAGTGGTGCACAAACCCGTATTTTGACGAGAATACAAAGGCAGAGCTTGCTGCCATCAAGGACAATCAGGCGGAGATTGAGGATCGTTTTTACCGTCAGTTGGAGTTTGGAACCGGCGGACTGCGCGGCGTGATCGGAGCGGGAACGAACCGCATGAACATTTATACCGTGCGTCAGGCGACACAGGGACTGGCGAACTACATTCTCTCCCAGAACGGACAGGAGAAGGGAGTGGCGATCGCCCACGATTCCAGAATCATGTCCACTGAATTTGCGGATGAGGCGGCGCTCTGCCTGAACGCAAACGGCATCAAGGCGTATGTGTTTGACAGCCTGCGTCCGACGCCGGAGCTTTCCTTTGCCGTGCGTGAACTCGGCTGCATTTCCGGAATTGTGATTACGGCGAGCCATAACCCGAGAGAATACAACGGCTACAAGGTATACTGGGAGGACGGCGCACAGATCACACCGCCGCACGACAAGAATATCCTGGCGGAAGTGGCGAAGGTGACATCCTTTGACCAGGTGAAGACGATGAAGAAAGAAGATGCCGTTGCCGCAGGACTTTACAAGGTCATCGGAAAAGAGATCGACGACCGTTACATGGAGGAGCTGAAGAAGCAGTCGATCCATCCGGAAGTCATCAAGGAGATGGCGAAGGACATTAAGATTGTATACACACCGCTCCACGGAACCGGCAACCTTCCGGTGCGCCGCGTATTAAAGGAGCTTGGATTTGAGCAGGTGTACGTGGTAAAAGAGCAGGAGCTGCCGGACGGCAATTTCCCGACGGTATCCTACCCGAACCCGGAGTCCCCGAAGGCATTTGAGCTTGCGTTAAAGCTGGCAAAAGAAGTCGATGCGGACATCGTGCTCGCGACAGACCCGGATGCAGACCGTCTCGGCGTGTACTGCAAGGACACAAAGACCGGCGAGTATGTGACATTTACCGGAAATATGTCCGGTATGCTGATCGCAGAGTATATCTTAAGAGAGAAGAAGGCGATGGGAACCATGCCGGAGAACCCGGCGCTCGTGGAGACGATCGTGACGACTGATATGGCAAAAGCGATTGCGGCAGCCTACAACGTGAAGCTGATCGAGGTGCTGACCGGATTTAAGTATATCGGAGAGCAGATCAAGTTCTTCGAACAGCAGCATACCTATCACTATGTATTCGGACTGGAGGAGAGCTACGGCTGTCTGGCAGGAACCTACGCGAGAGACAAGGATGCGTGCGTGGCGGTCATGATGCTTTGCGAGGTGGCTTCCTGGTGCAAGAAGCACGGCAAGACCCTGTGGGATGCAATGCTGGATATGTATGAGAAGTACGGCTACTACAGAGAGGGACTGGAGACAAAGACCTTAAAGGGAATCGACGGCGCGGCACAGATCCAGTCGATGATGAGTGAGTACCGCACGAACCCACCGAAGGAGCTGGGCGGTCATCAGGTACTGGCAGTACGCGACTACAAGGAGGACACCAGAAAGGATCTTTCTACCGGTGAGGTGACAAAGACCGGACTGCCGACATCCAATGTACTTTATTATGAACTTTCCGACAATGCGTGGTGCTGTGTGCGCCCGTCCGGAACAGAGCCGAAGATCAAATACTACTTTGGCGTCAAGGGAACCTCCCTTACGGATGCGGATGCAAAGCTTGCGGCATTGAAGGAAGATCTGTTGAAATAAGAAGCGGGAGATGACATGGGAGCAATTCATTATTACGAAAAAGAACGGGTTTTTAAACTGGATACACCACATACCAGTTATCTGATCGGTATCGTGGATGAAGAAAAGTTTTTGGGACATATCTATTACGGTGCAAAGATTACGGACTATGACGTCCGTGCGCTGATGCGCACCGGGGAGGCACCGTTTGTTCCTTCACAGAACAACCGCGACCGAAGCTCTTTTCTGGATGCGTTTCCGATGGAGTATCCGGGGCACGGCGTCGGCGATTACAGGGAGAGTGCGATTTCCGTATCGGACAAAAACGGCAATACGGCGGTGCAGCCGCTTTACAGGGAGCATAAGATCTATGCGGGCAAACCGGGACTTCCGGGACTTCCGGCCACGTTCGGCAGCGAAGAAGAGTGTGAGACGCTTGAGATTGTGCTGGCGGATGAAGTGCTGGATCTTACGGTCACATTGTACTACACGGCATTTTATGACGTGGATGTCATTACGCGGAGCGTGCGCGTGATGAACCATGCCAAAGAACCGGTGTATCTTACGAAGGTATTTTCAGCGGCGCTGGATCTTGACGCAGAGGATTACCGGATGCTGACGCTGCATGGTTCCTGGGCGAGAGAGCGCCAGATCGAATACCGCCAGATCGGTTATGGAAAACAGTCTGTTGGCTCCTGCCGCGGTGAATCTTCCCATCAGGAGCACCCGTTCGTGGCTTTGGTGTCCGCAAACGCCGGACAGGAGCAGGGGCGCGTGTACGGATTCCATTTTGTGTATTCCGGCAATTTCCTGGCACAAGTGGAGAAGAACCAGTTTGATTCCCTGCGCGTGGTGATGGGAATTCATCCGCAGGATTTTAAGTGGGAATTAAAGCAGGATGAGACATTTACGGCACCGGAGGTTGTGATGACTTATTCGGATGCCGGGCTTGGCAGGATGACGAGAACGCTGCACGATCTCTACCGGAAGCATCTGATCCGCAGCCCGTATAAGGACAGGGAGCGTCCGGTGCTCATCAACAACTGGGAGGCAACCTACTTTGACTTTGACACGGAGAAGCTGCTTGCGATTGCGAGAGAGGCGAAGAAATCCGGAATCGAGATGCTGGTCATGGACGACGGATGGTTCGGCCACCGCAACGATGACAACACAAGTCTCGGCGACTGGCAGGTAAACGAGCAGAAGATTACGGGTGGATTAAAACGGCTGGTCGATCAGGTGAATGAGATCGGATTAAAGTTCGGCATCTGGTTTGAGCCGGAGATGATCTCGCCGGATTCGGAGCTGTACCGGACGCATCCGGACTGGGCGATTGCCCTTCCGGGGAGAATGCCGTGCCGGTCGAGAAATCAGTATGTGCTCGATCTCTCCAGAAAAGAAGTGCGGGATTATGCGTATGAGTGTGTGGCATCCATTTTGCGCAGCGCGAACATCGTTTATGTCAAGTGGGATATGAACCGGCAGCTGACCGATCTGGGAAGCGGTGTGCTTCCGGTGGAAAAGCAGGGAGAATTGCTGCACCGCTATGTACTGGGCGTCTATGAATTACAGGAGCGTCTGATCACCGAATTTCCGCAGCTGCTTCTCGAGAACTGCTCCGGCGGCGGGGCGAGATTTGATCCGGGAATGTTGTATTACAGTCCGCAGATCTGGTGTTCCGACGACACGGATGCCATAGAGCGCTTAAAGATTCAGGAGGGAACGGCGCTGCTGTATCCGCTCTCCGCGATCGGTGCGCATGTGTCCGACTGCCCGAACCACACGGTGGGACGCGTAACTCCGTTTGAGACCAGAGGAAATGTGGCGCTGGCGGGTACGTTCGGCTACGAGCTGGATGTGACAAAGCTTCCGGAGGAAGACCGGGCGAAAATTCCGGGTCAGGTGGCGCTGTACCATAAATATCATGCGCTGATGCGAAGCGGCGACTATTACCGGATCGCTTCCTATTCGCAGAATGATTCGTTTGACTGTTATGAGGTGGTGGCAAAGGATCAGTCGGAGGCGCTGATCACCTTTGTCCAGGTGCTTGGCAGACCGAATGTGCACAGCAGACGGATCCGGATACCGGGACTTGATGAGAAGAAAAAATATCGTGTTGAGACAACGGGGGAAGTGTACTGCGGAGATACCCTCCTGCATGCGGGACTGAATGTTCCGGCGATGTGGGGAGATTTCCAGTCGGCACTGATACACTTATCCGAGGTGTCTGATGAACAGTAGTTGGAGGATGGAAAAATGGCAAAAGCGGTAAAGCTGGCAGATATTGCGGGACAGCTTGGCGTGAGTACGGTTACCGTATCGAAGGCGCTGTCCGGACAGAAAGGCGTCAGCGAGGAACTGCGGGAGAAGATAAAAACGCTTGCCGATGAGATGGGATACAAACAGCCGTCCGCCAGGCGGCGCGAACACGCGGTAAAAAGCTATAATATCGGTGTGCTGATTGCCGAGCGCTGGCTGGACAAATACGACTCCTTTTATTTGCAGATGTATCAGCAGGTAGCGACGCGCGCGGTGGCAAAGGAATGTTTTACGCTGATGGAAGTGGTCAGCGCGCAGATGGAGGCTGCCTGCGAGATGCCAAAGCTTGTGCAGGAGCAGAAGGCGGACGGTCTGATTATCATCGGACGCCTGACGGGAGAATATCTGAACTTTTTGAATGAAAAAGCAAAAATTCCGCTTCTGTATATGGATTTCTGTGACGAGAAGGCAGATACGGATGCGGTGATTTCGGACAGCTATTACGGCGCCTACCGCATGACGAATTATCTGTTCGACATGGGACACAGGGAGATTGCCTATGTGGGAACCCTGCTTGCGACGGGATCCATCACGGACCGCTATCTGGGGTATACGAAATCCCTGATGGAGCACGGCGTTGAGGTGAGGGGGGACTGGACGATCGCAGACCGCGACATCCATACGGGCAAGATTGATATGGACCGGCTGTTGCAGCTGCCCAAGGAGATGCCGACGGCTTTTGTGTGCAACTGTGATCTGACGGCGAGTTTTCTGATCCGCAGGCTGCATGAGCACGGATACCGTGTGCCGGAGGATATATCGGTTGTGGGATATGACAATTATCTTTTCCCGGGACTTTGTGATGTGGCGATCACCACTTACGAGGTGGATATGAAGGAGATGGCGAGACAGACGGTTCACACGCTGATCAAGAAAATGGCGGGCGAACCGTACCGTCAGGGAATCTGTATCGTCGAGGGACATATGGTCACAAAGGACAGCGTAAAAGCCAGAAAAATATAGGTTAGTGCAGGGAAGACTGCCGGAATTGCAGAGGTGTGATTCCGGCATCTTTTTTGAACAGATTGATAAAATGCGTCGTGTTCTCAATCCCTACGGCGGCGCTGACCTCGCGGATGGTGAGGGTTGTCGTGCGCAGCAGCGTGCGTGCGGCTTTCAGCCGGACGCGGTTCAGATACTGGATCGGCGGAACACCGATGCAGTCTGAAAAATCATGGCAGAGCCGGTAGCGGCTGACACCGAGAGAACTCTCGAGCGCGGCGAGAGAGTGGGAATGTGCGTAATCGGTGTCGAAAATCTCTTTCATGCGTGCCACATGCGCGGGAAGGGAAGGCGTCGATGCGGTGCGGCGGGAAGCGGCGAGGGAGGACAGGACAAGCGAGAGCATGGCGGTCAGATGAAGCGAGGAAACCGGTTCATCGGAGAGCAGCTCGCGGGAGAGGTAAGGCAGAATACGCCATACGATGTCATCCACCTCGGTCCGGCTCATATGAAAAATGCTGCCGTCCGCACACAGAAACGGAAGATATTCCGAAAAATACTCTGTCGACAGATAAAAACAGTGGTAGCAAAAAGGGGTATGCGTCGTGGAAAACCGGTATGCGGTCTGATCCGGAAGAAGCATGAGATACCCCGGCGCAAGCTGACAGGATTCCGGCTTCTGCGTAGCATCGCCGGCATTCGTTAAGGTGCCGCTTCCGGATTCGACATAGAGAAAGAGGAGGTACGGAAGTGCATCCCGCGTCAGACGGACGGGGGACGCGTAGCTGATGCACCCCCCTGCAGGGACAAAACGGTTGTGCACAGCCGATGTGTCCTCACGGAAAATGAAAGCCGGACCGTCCGAAAGATCGGAAAAGCGGATGCCGTTTCCGGCTGCCCCGGAAAAATGATAAGCCTGATTCAGGCGTGCCTTGATCGTGATTGGTTCCATATGAATCGATCCTTTCTGCATAACTATCCTATATTATAGCGAAACTATGTGGCAATACAATAGGTTTCTTGATTATTAGGTTAAAAAATAATAAAAATTAAGTAATTAAAATTAAAATACGAGGAAAAAGAAAGGAAAAGAAGAGACTAAAAATATGAAAAATGACTAAAAACAGGATGTAAAATTTGTATAACATGTGGAAAATGTAGGAAAACGCAAGAAAATAATATATTATGCAATAATATGTGATGACTAAAAATAGAAAAAATATATAATTAAATTAAGCTACAAAATGAGCTATAAAAAAGGAGGATTTTTATTATGAAGTTGAAAAAAGTTCTGGCAGTCAGCCTGGCAGCAGCAATGACTTTGAGCATGGCAGCATGCGGCGGCAGTTCATCTGACAGCAGCGCAGCATCTGATGATGCGACAACAGGAAGTGTGGCAGCAACCACAACTGAGAGTGGGGATGCAGCAGAGACCACAGATGGTGCTCTGAATTATGCAAGCATCAAATTGGGCGAGGATTACACCGACATCACGACAACCATCCATGTATTCAACCAGAGAACCGATATGTCCGAGGACAGCTATCCGGGAAAGAACTGGGAAGCTTACATTGCTGATTTCAATGAGATGTACCCGAACATCACCGTAGAGGTTGAGACGGATACCAATTATTCCGACGATTCCCTGCTTCGCTTACAGAGCGGTGACTGGGGCGACATCATGATGATCCCGGCAGTTGACAAGGTAGACTTAAGTGAGTATTTCCTGCCGTACGGCACACTCGATGAGATGGAAGGACAGATTAAGTTCGCAAATACCTGGGATTACGACGGACTGGTATACGGTGTTCCTTCTACCGGTAATGCACAGGGTGTTGTATACAATAAGAGAGTCTTCACAGAGGCCGGCGTTGCAGAGACACCGAAGACACCGGATGAGTTCATCGCGGCACTGCAGGCGATCAAGGATTACGATTCTTCCATCATTCCGCTCTACACGAACTACGCAGACGGATGGCCGATGGAGCAGTGGGACGGACAGATCGCAGGTACGACAACCGGTGATTCTACTTACATGAACCAGAAGCTTCTTCACACAAAGGATCCGTTCCAGGATTACGGCGATAACACACATCCGTATGCACTGTACAAGGTACTCTACGATGCAGTGGCAGACGGACTGACAGAGGATGACTTCACCACAACGTCCTGGGAAGATTCCAAGGGCATGATCAACAGAGGCGAGATCGCGACCATGGTACTTGGCTCCTGGGCATATTCCCAGATGGTAGACGCTGATTCTCACGGCGAGGATATCGGCTACATGCCATTCCCGATCACGATCGACGGCAAGCAGTATGCTTCCGCAGGCGCTGACTACAGCTTCGGTATCAATGCGGCATCGGATGCAGATCATCAGGCAGCAGCAATGGTATTCGTAAAATGGATGACAGAAGAGTCCGGTTTTGCATATAACGAGGGCGGTATCCCGATCGCTGCAGACGACAACGATTATCCGGATGCATACGCAGAGTTCGGTGATGTGACATTTGTATCCGACGAGTCCGCATTAGAGGGCGAGGAAGATTTACTCAATGCATTGAACGCTGATTCCGGATTGAACATCAATGCAGGCGGAAAAGAGAAGGTTCAGGAGATCATTGAGCATGCTTCTAACGGTGATATGTCCTATGATGACATCATGGCTGAGTGGAATGAGAAGTGGACACAGGCACAGGAAGACAATGGCGTGACGGCAGAATAAATAAGACATCATGCACAGACGGGACCGGAATGAGAGATCTGTTTCCGGTCCCGTTATTTTAAAAACAGGGTGAAAAAGATGGAGGTTGGATATGGCGGCGACATCAGTAAAGAAAGTAGAAAATAAAACAGCCAGGCGTGGATTCCTGAAGTGGGCAAAAAGCAGGAAGGGGCAGCAGACACTGATTATACTGGCATTTACCATAATTCCGCTTGTGCTGTTGGCAGCATTTACCTATGTGCCATTTGCTGAAATGGTGAAGTTCAGTTTTTACAAAATGAAATATTCCACGCCGGTAGATAAACGGGTATTTGTGGGTTGGAAGAATTATATCGAGGTATTCCGCAACAAGGATATTTTCGCATCCCTATGGTTAAGCCTCTACTACATGGTAGGTTCGGTGGTACAGCTTGCGCTTGCGCTGTTCCTTGCAACGATTTTGAGCTTTAAGACAAGGGGAGGCAATCTCTTTAAGGGACTGATGTTTTTCCCGTATCTGATCAGCGGTATTGCGATCGGATTTATCTTTAAATATTTTTACACAAGAGGATTTGTATTCGATTCCATCCTTGGATGGTTTGGATTTGAACTGGATAGTCTTCCGTACTGGCTGCGCGATCAGAAGATCAACAACTGGTCACTGGTTGCAACTTCTGTCTGGAGATATTTCGGCAACAACATGGTGCTTTTTATCGGAGCGATTATGTCTGTAGATTCCGAGATGTACGAGGCGGCGGAGCTGGACGGTGCAAATAAATTTCAGCAGTTTGTACATATCATACTGCCGAGCATCAAGACGATTGTGACGCTGAATGTGATTTTATCCATCACAGGAGCACTGAGCGCATTCGAGCAGCCGTTCGTAATTACCGGAGGTTCCAACGGAACGGCAACGTATTTTATCAACATGAACAATATTGCACATACCAGCCAGAAGGTCGGACTCGCGTCGGCGATGGCGGTTGTGTTACTTCTTATCATTTTCGCATGTACGATCTTACAGAAACTGTTCTTTAAATATGTATACCGCAATGCGGATCAGGACGATGAAGTCATGACCAGGGAAGAGAGAAAGCGGTTGAAACAGTTTCACAAAGAACAGAGAGCGGCGAAAAAAGCAGCAAAGGGGGCGATGTAAATGAAAAAGCGCAGAAAACAGTATTCGGCAGGAGCCATTATCTGGATCATTTTTAAATATGTATCGCTTGTGTTTTTTTCCTTTGTCGCCGTGATTCCCATTATTTCCTGCGTCATCACTGCATTCAAGACGGAGGAAGAGTATAAGACGACGAATGTTATGACACTGCCGCAGAACTGGTTCAATTTTGACAACTTTGTGGAAGCGTTCCAGCGTGCGAACATGGGAAGGGCATTCGTGAATTCCGTGATCGTTATGGTCTGTGTCCTGATCGGAGCCATCATCATCGGTACACAGCTTGCGTATGTGTTAAACCGTTTCCAGTTCCCGGGCAACGGGCTGATCCGCAACCTGTTTTTATTCGCGGCACTGCTTCCGGGTGTTGCCATGCAGGTAACGGTCTACCAGATCATGCATGATCTTGGCTTTATCAATCATCTGTACGGCTACATCATCATGATGATGGGAACGGATGTCATCTCCATCTACATCTTTATCCAGTACATGGAAAATATTCCGGTGTCGCTGGATGAGTCGGCAATCATCGACGGAGCGTCCTACTGGAAGATCTACTGGAAGATCATGCTTCCGCTGCTAAAGCCGGCAATTGTGACCGCCTGCATCTTAAAGGGCGTGGGCGTGTACAACGAATACTATTCGGCAAACCTGTATCTGACCAAGGAAAACTTAAAGACGATGGCGATCTCCCTCTATACCTTTACCGGACCGCTTGGAAGCCAGTACAACCTGATCTGTGCAGGTGTTATCATTTCCCTGCTGCCGGCACTCATCGTGTTTATCGTATTCCAGAAGCAGATCTACAGCGGCATTACGGCAGGCGCAGTCAAGGGCTGATTACAGGAAAAGAGGAACAGCGATGGAAACATTAGAAAGCATGCGAGGAGAAGTTAAAACGGAACTTCTCACACATATCATTCCCTTCTGGCGTGCACTGCGTGACGACACTTACGGCGGCTATTACGGCTGGCTGTCTTATGATCTTGCACTGGATCAGAAAGCGGAAAAAGGATGCATTTTAAACAGCCGCATCACATGGTTTTTCTCCAATGCCTACACGGCATATCGAAAGGGACTTTTTACGGAGGAAGACTGTAGAAGCGCAGGCTATACCGGAGAGGCGCTCTTGGAGGAAGCAAAACACGGCTACGTCTTTTTGAAAGAGCACTGCATCGACCGGGAGTACGGCGGCATCTACTGGTCATTAAACTATGACGGGACACCGCTTGATACGACAAAGCACACCTACAACCAGGCGTTTTGCATCTATGCATTGTCCTCCTACTATGAGGCGTCGCACGACGAGGAAGCGCTTGCACTGGCGAAGCAGCTCTTTTCCCTGATCGAAGAGAAGTGTACGGATGAGGTCGGATACCTGGAGGCTTTTACCAGAGAGTTCCAGCCGGAATCCAACGAGAAGCTGTCGGAGAACGGCGTGCTTGCAGATAAGACGATGAACACCCTGCTTCATGTTTTTGAGGCGTACACGGAGCTGTACCGTGTGTCGCGGGATGAGACCGTGGGGGAGCGCCTCCGTTGGATCATGGATGTGTTTGCAGAGAAAGTATACAATCCGGCGAAGCGGAGACAGGAAGTATTTTTCGATGCCGGGTATCACACGATTTTAGATCTGCATTCCTACGGGCATGACATTGAGACAGCGTGGCTTTTGAACCGCGGCGTCAAGGTGCTGGGCGATGAGGTATATGAGACGAAGATCTCCCCGATCACACAGGCGCTTGCGGCACATATTTATGAGACGGCGTTTGACGGACACTCCCTGGCAAATGAGTGTGACAGGGGCGTAGTCAATACACACCGTGTATGGTGGGTGCAGGCGGAGACAGTAGTCGGATTTTTAAATGCCTGTGAACAGATGCCGGATCATTCGGAGTACCGGGATGCGGCGTTGGCGGAGTGGCAGTTCATCAAAGAACACGTCATTGATCCTCGCAGGGGAAGCGAGTGGTACTGGGAAGTGTATGAGGACGGAAGCCCGATTTTAGACCGGCCGATCGTGGAGCCGTGGAAATGTCCGTATCACAACGGGCGCATGTGTATCGAGGTACTGGGACGCATCAAGGAAAATTGAGGAGAATTGGTTATGCTGCATGAGAGATATTATATAGAAAAAGAAAAGCAGGAAAAACTGCTTGCACGGAAAAACGAGAAATCGGATTTTTACAACGGCGTATTTGACCGTTACGAGTATCCGGTTCTCACAAGAGAGCATATTCCGCTGACCTGGCGGTACGATTTAAACCCGGACACCAATCCGTACTTTATGGAGCGTCTCGGCATCAACGCCGTGATGAACTCCGGAGCGATCGAGCTGAACGGGAAATATTATCTGGTGGCGCGCATCGAGGGGAATGACAGAAAGTCTTTCTTCGGCGTGGCGGAGAGCGACAACGGAATCGACGGTTTCCGTTTCTGGGATTACCCGATTCTTCTGCCGGATACCTGCCTTGAGGAGACGAATGTCTACGATATGCGCTTAACGAAGCATGAGGACGGTTATATCTACGGCGTGTTCTGCTCCGAGTCAAAGGATACGAGTGTGAGCGATCTCTCGGCGGCAGTGGCGGCAGCCGGAATCGTCCGCACGAAGGATTTAATATTTCCCGCCGCAGAAAGGTTTTGCAGAGCTGGGAGCGCCTGCCGAACCTCGTCACGCTGCGTTCCCCGCAGCAGAGAAACGTGGTGCTGCATCCGGAATTCGTCGACGGCAAATATGCGTTTTACACGAGACCGATGGATGATTTTATCGAGACGGGAAGCGGCGGAGGCATCGGATTCGGTCTCTGCGAGGACATCACACACGCTGTGATCGATGAGGAAAAAATGACGAGTCTGCGCAAGTATCATACAATCACGGAGGCGAAGAACGGAGCCGGTGCGACGCCGATCAAGACGGAAAAGGGATGGATTCATATCGCTCACGGTGTGCGCAACACGGCAGCGGGACTGCGTTATGTCATCTATGCGTTTGCAACGGACTTAAAAGATCCGTCGAAGGTGATTGCCGAGCCGTCCGGGCTTCTGATCGGACCGAGAGGTGAGGAGCGCGTCGGGGATGTCAGCAATGTGGTATTCACCAACGGAGCGATCGTCAATGAGAAAAACGAGGTGTTTATTTACTACGCATCCTCGGATACACGGATGCATGTGGCGACCACGACGGTGGAGAAGCTGGTGGACTACGTATTCCATACGCCGTCCGATCCGGGAAGATCGGTGGAGTGTGTGGCACAGCGGTGCGGTCTCATCGAGAAGAATCTTGCATTTTTAAAAGCGAATGAATAAATACGGTCATCATAGAAAAATGAGCCGCGGCGGCGGCAGAAAGAGGTAGAAGTTATGAGCAAATATAAAATGATCAGCCCCAAAGTACCGAATGTGCCATGGCAGGAGCGCCCGGCGGAGTTAAACGGAGCACCAGTATGGAGATACAAGGAGAACCCGATCATCGGCAGAAATCCGGTGAAGGGCGTGGCGAGAATCTTCAACAGTGCGGTAATGCCGTACGGGGATGAGTTCATCGGCGTCTTCCGCGGAGAACAGACGAACGGAATTCCGTATATCTATCTGGGAAGAAGCAAGGATGCCATCCACTGGAATTTTGAGGAAAACAAGATCAACTTCGTGGACGAGAACGGGGAGTCCTTCATGCCGGTCTATGCTTATGATCCGAGACTTGTGAAGGTGGAGGATACCTACTATATTATCTGGTGCCAGGATTTCTACGGCGCAGCGATCGGTATGGCGAAGACGACGGATTTTAAGACATTTACCAGAATCGAGAATCCGTTCCTGCCGTTTAACCGGAATGCGGTGCTGTTCCCGCGCAAGATCGGCGGCAATTTCATGCTGCTCTCGAGACCGTCCGACAGCGGCCATACACCGTTTGGTGATATTTTTATCAGCGAGAGCCCGGATCTCACCTACTGGGGAAAACACCGTCATGTGATGGGCAAGGGTTCCGAGTGGTGGGAGTCCTTAAAGATCGGCGGAGGTGCGGCTCCGATCGAGACATCCGAGGGATGGCTTCTGTTCTACCACGGTGTGAGCGGCACCTGCAACGGATATGTGTACTCGATCGGCGGTGCGATCTTAGACATCGACAATCCTTCCATCGTGAAGTACCGCTGTGAGACGTTTCTTCTGACTCCGGAAGAGTGGTATGAGGAGCGCGGATTCGTGCCGAACGTATGCTTCCCGTGTGCAACAATCCATGATTCGGAGAGCGGAAAGATTGCAATCTATTACGGAGCGGCAGACAGCTATGTGGGACTGGCGTTCACGGAACTGGATGACATCATCGATTACATCAAGGAACACAGTGTGGTGACGACAACCGATACCGAGATCGGAAAAAGATAACAGAGAACTGGAAAATGCAGGGCTGCGGCAGCCGAGAAGGACGCATTGTGTGCGTAACACCTCGGGGCTTTCGCAGCCCTGCTGCGTATCCGGCGGGAAGCCGGAAGGCAGAGGGGGAAAAGAAATGACAGCAAAAAAAATGATCAGGAATATCGAGCCGGACGATCCGATGTTACAGTACAGCGGAAGAATCGATGACGGCGATCCGAAAGCACCGGTGCTTATCTATGCGGCGAGCTGGGTGAAAATGATTTTTACCGGAACATCGGTGGCAGTCACGCTTGCCAACCATCATGCGTACTGGACGAATGAGATGGGCTATCTCTTAGACGGGGTGCAGGGGCGCATCCGCCTTTTGAATGACGGAAAAAAGAAAACCTATGAGATTGCGGGGCAGCTGCCGGATGCGCGGCATGAACTCATGCTGTTTAAGCGCATGGACGCCTGCCATACGGTGACGTTCTACGGATTTACCGTGGATGACGGCGCAGATCTCCTGCCGCCGGAGCCAAAGCCTGCCCGCCGGATGGAAGTATTTGGCGACAGTGTCTCGTGCGGCGAGGTGTCGGAGGCGGTCGACTATGTCGGAAAAGAGGACCCGGTGCACGACGGACAGTATTCCAACAGCTGGTATTCCTATGCCTGGATGACGGCGCGAAAGCTTGGGGCAGAATTTCACGATACCTCACAGGGCGGCATTGCGCTGCTTGACGGGACGGGATGGTTCGGTGCGCCGGCGTACTACGGTGTGGAGTCCTGTTATGATAAGCTAGAGTATAATCCGGATCTTGGAGAGGTAAAGAAATGGGATTTTTCACGTTATACGCCGCAGGTGGTTGTGGTTGCCATCGGGCAGAATGACAATCATCCGGTGGACTATATGGCGGCGGATCCGGAGTGCAGTGCGGCGGAACACTGGCGGAAGCGCTACCGGGAATTCATCGAGACACTGATGAAGCGCTATCCCAAGGCGCAGATCATTCTTACGACAACCATCTTAAAACATCATCCGAACTGGGATGCGTCGATTGGGACGGTGTGTGGGCAGATCGCAAGTGAGCGCGTGCACCACTTTTTATACCGGAGAAACGGCTCCGGAACGCCCGGACACATCCGGATTCCGGAGGCGGAGGAGATGTCAGAGGAGCTGGCTTCCTATATCCGTTCGCTCGGAGATAAAATCTGGGATGTGTGAGAGACAATAAAGGGAAAAGAAAGAGAGAAGGAGCAGAAATATGAATATGCAGATTGATCTGGAAAAGGGAATTGCAAATGTGGGAGATGTGAGCAGAATGAAGGAGGTCATGGCGCGCGCAAAACGCGGGGAGCGTCTGGTAATCGGTTTTATCGGCGGTTCGATCACGCAGGGAAGCCTTTCCTCGACACCGCAGACGTGCTATGCCTACCGTGTGTATACATGGTGGAAAGAGACCTTTCCGCAGGCGGAGTTTGTCTACTGCAATGCTGGGATCGGCGGCACGACATCGGAGTTCGGCGCGGCGCGTGTGGGGACGGATCTTCTGGCGGAGAGACCGGACTTTGTGATTGTGGAATTTTCCGTCAATGATGAGAGCACGGAGCATTTTAAGGAGACCTATGAAGGACTGGTGCGGAAAATCCTTGGCGCCGCGTGGAATCCGGCGGTTCTTCTGGTACACAACGTGTTTTACCACAACGGAGCCAACGCGCAGGTGATGCACGCGGCAATCGGCAGACATTATGATCTGCCGTCGGTCAGCATGCAGAACTCTATTTACCCGGAGGTGGTGGCAGGGCGGATTGAAAACCGCGCGATCACACCGGATGATCTGCACCCGAACGATGAGGGACATGCGCTGGTGGCGTCGGTGATTACTTATTTTCTGGAGCAGGTACGAAGCGGAAAACTGACCGGCAGCAATGCCAGTTTTGCACCGGGGGCAAAGCTTCCGGTTCCGCTTACAAAAAATGCCTACGAGGATTCTGTCCGCATCCGCAATGCCGCGGCGCCGGATATGGCAGGATTGCAGCAGCCCACGCTGGATGGATTTACGCCCGATGAGACCGCGCAGAATGAAATCACGGACTGCTTCCGCTATGGCTGGACGGCGAAAAAGACGGGGGATGCCATCACCTTTTTGGTGGAGGGCAGCTGCATTGCCGTCCAGTACCGGAAGTCGGTAAAGCTTCCCGCGCCGGTTGCACTGGCGGTCGTGGATGACGATACGGAGCATGCGGTGCGTCTGGATGCAAATTTTGATGAGACCTGGGGAGATAAACTGGAGCTTGCGACACTTTTAGAGCACGGAAAAGAGGGGCGGCACATCGTCACGATCCGCCTCGCAGAGACGCATGAGGACGATGCGGTTCCGTTTTATCTGGTGTCCGTGATTGCGACGGGGAGAAGAGGAAGAGACTGACGGCAAGAGACAGCCTATTTTGCAGAATATGCGTGCAAAAGCATTGCAAAATCAGAAAAAATGTTGGAAGATAGAGAGAGACACTGCGATTGCAGGAGCAGGAGGTTATAAGAATGTTTCGAGAGGATTTTGTGTGGGGTGTTGCGAGCAGCGCCTATCAGGTAGAGGGAACGGACGCGGCGGACGGCAGAGGCGCGTGCGTCTGGGATATGTTTGCGGCGGACGGCAGGGTGTTTGAACATCAGAATGCAGACACAAGCTGCGATCATATGCATCATTATAAAGAAGATATTGCGCTGATGAAGCATCTGGGGATCCGGGCGTACCGTTTTTCACTGAACTGGGCGCGGATTCTGCCGGAGGGAACCGGGCGCGTGAATGAGAAAGCGATCGCCATGTACCGTGATATGATTCTCACGATGAAGGAGAACGGCATCACACCGTATCTGACACTGTTTCACTGGGAATTCCCGCAGGCGCTTTATGAGCGGGGCGGCTGGCAGAATCCGGACGTAGTACAGTGGTTCGGAGAATATGCGAAGGTGGTTGCCGAGAATTTCAGTGATATCTGCGAATATTTTATTACGATCAACGAGCCGCAGTGCGTGGTCGGCCTCGGACATCTGAGCGGTGTCCATGCTCCGGGCGTGAAACTTCCCGTGGCGCAGACGTTTCTGGTGGCGCATCATCTTCTGATGGCGCACGGGCAGGCGGTCATCAACCTGCGCAGATATGCGGTCCGACCGGTCAAGATCGGTTTCGCTCCGACCGGCGGCGTGGCATATCCGTACACCGACCGGCCGGAGGACATTGAGGCGGCGAAAAAGGTGTATTTCGGATTTTACAATCCGATCGATAACTGGACCTGGAATGTATCGTGGTTTTCCGATCCGGTATTCCTTGGACATTACCCCGAGGAGGGGCTGAAAAAATTTGCGCCGTATCTTCCGGAGATCACACAGGAGGATATGGAGCTGATCTATCAGCCGCTTGATTTTATGGGACAGAATATATATAATGGGTACTACGTCCGCGCCGGCGCAGACGGCGAGCCGGAATTTGTAGACCGTGCGCCGGGGTTCCCGAAGACGGGATCGGACTGGCCGGTGACGCCGGAGGCGTTTTACTACGGCATTAAGTTTTTGACGGAGCGCTATCCGCTGCCGCTCTACATTACGGAGAACGGTATGTCCTGCCATGATATGGTGAGCAGTGACGGCAGGGTACATGACCCGAACCGCATTACCTTCCTGGATTCCTATATCGGGGCGATGCAGAAGGCATATGATGAGGGCGCCAATGTAGCTGGCTATTTCCTCTGGACCTTCCTGGATAATTTCGAGTGGGCGGACGGATACAAGCAGCGGTTTGGCATTGTTTATGTGGATTTTGCAAGCCAGAGGCGGATTGTGAAGGATTCCGCTTTCTGGTATCAGAAAATAATCGAGACGAATGGAAGGATGTTGACAATGAATCAGACAACAAAAGAAATCTTATTTTTAGATCCGGTGTGCACGCACAATATCTGGGGCGGTACCCGGCTTAGAACGGAGTTCGGCTATCCGGTGGAGGGTGACGACATCGGCGAGTGCTGGGGCATCTCCGCACATCCGAACGGCGACGGCAGCATCAGGAACGGTGTGTACGCCGGCATGAAGCTGTCAAAAGTGTGGGAGGAGCACCCGGAGGTATTTGGGAACCTCGCCTACGACCGCTTCCCGCTTCTGACAAAGATCATCGATGCGAAGGCGGATCTGAGTATTCAGGTACACCCGGATGACGCCTATGCAAAGGAACATGAAAACGGTTCTTTCGGCAAGACGGAGTGCTGGTACATTATGGATGCGCCCGAGAACGCCACGCTCGTGATCGGTCACAATGCGAAGACGAAAGAGGAGCTTGCCTCCATGATCCACGAGGGACGCTGGAGCGAATTTATCCGCGAGATTCCGGTGAAAAAGGGAGATTTTATCCAGATTGATCCGGGAACCGTCCACGCCATCAAGGGCGGGCTTCTGATCCTGGAGACACAGCAGAACAGCGATATTACCTACCGTGTGTACGATTATGACAGACTGCAGAACGGCAGGCCGAGAGAGCTTCACATTGAGAAGAGCATCGACGTGATCACCGTTCCGGCGAAATCCGTCGAGGACAGTGTAACGTCTGCACTCGGACTGCCGGAGAACCGGCTGAACGAGCTGTACGCCTGCGGATACTATCAGATTTACAAGCTGGATGTCAACGGAACATGCAGTTTTGCACAGAATCATCCGTTCCTGCTGATGTCTGTGCTGGAAGGTAGCGGTATCGTCAACGGCCAGCCGGTGAAAAAGGGAGATCACTTTATTTTACCGTGCGGATTCGGCGAGGTGGAGATGCAGGGAGAGATGAGTCTGGTGGTATCCACGGTGCCGGCGCAGGCTTAAGGGAAAAATAGCTCTTTCGGTTCCGGAAAAGATTTGCTATAATCAGACCATAGAAAAAGAGAACACCTGGAAAGAGGAAGCATATGAATCAGGAAGAGAGACGTCAGAGAAGACAGAAAGATACGAAAAGTGCGGTCATTGTGTGTGTGATAGTCGTGCTGATCCTGCTCGTGTTGGTCGCGGGAGGAGTATTTCTTGTGGGACGCCTGCTGCCAAAGGGAGGCGGACAGAATGAAGGTACCGACGGAACCGAGCTGCCGGGAGAGAATGTCGCGGCGACGGAGGAAGTAACGGAGCAGCCGCAGACGGAAGTACAGACCGATCCGGTGGAGGAGCAGGCGGCGCAGCTTGTGTCCCAGATGACGCTTGAGGATAAGATCGCGCAGATGTTTGTGATTACGCCGAATGCGCTGACCGGATATGCAAGCGGTGTGACGGCTGCGGGGGACACCACAAAGGAAGCTTACCAGAGCCGTCCGGTGGGGGGAATTGTGTATATGGCAGACAACCTCACCGACCCGGAGCAGACGACCACCATGCTCTCCAATATGCAGGAGATTGCAAGGGAGCGCACCGGACTTCCGGTATTTTTATGTGTGGACGAAGAGGGCGGCAGTGTCGCGCGCATCGCCGGCAATGATGCCTTCGGGGTGACGGACGTCGGCAATATGAGCGATATAGGAGCGAGCGGGGATGTGCAGAATGCATACAATGCGGGAAGCACGATCGGCAGCTATCTTGCGGCACTCGGATTCAATGTGGATTTCGCGCCGGTGGCGGATGTCCTTACCAACCCGGACAATCAGGTGCTCGGACAGCGCTCGTTCGGGTCGGACGCGCAGACGGTCGCGGGAATGGTGACGTCTGAACTGCAGGGACTTTCCGCGGCGGGAGTGTACGGTACGGTCAAGCATTTCCCGGGACACGGCGGCACTTCCGGAGATTCTCATGACGGGGCGGTGTCCACGGACAAGACCCTGGAGGAACTGATGGCGGAAGAACTCGTCCCGTTCCAGAGTGCGATTGACGGCGGCGTGAATTTTGTGATGGTCGGACATATCTCGGCTCCGAATGTGACTGGAGACAATGCGCCGGCTACGCTGTCGAAGGTGCTGATTACCGATGTGCTTCGCGGACAGATGGGATATAACGGAATTGTCATTACGGACGCCATGAATATGGAAGCGATCACCGGATTCTACAATTCGGACAAGGCGGCGGTTCTGGCAGTTACAGCCGGGGCAGACATGATTTTGATGCCGGCGGACTACAATACCGCCTATACAGGAATTCTGAATGCGGTGAATGACGGAACGATCACCGAGGAGCGGATCAATGAATCCGTGACGCGTATCGTGAAGGCAAAGCTTGCCATGGGGCAGCCGTAAAAGCTGTTTGTATTTTGCGGTAATTATGGTACAATGAAGGCAAGTGTTATACATTACCATACGAAAGCGGAGGGATTTGCGTGGAAGATACGAAGAAAAATGAGATGTGGGGGAAAGTGATGGCACCGCTTGCCGGCTTTCTTGCCATTGTGCTGGTGGCGTTTCTGATCATTTTAAAATTATTGGAAAGCGGAGTGATCGGAACAGTCATGGCGATGATTCTGATCTGCGTGATCGTGGCTGCCGTGTTCGGCGGAATCTTCATGGTGATCAAGTCGATTCTGGATCAGATCCGATCCGTGATTAACGGAAAGGTATCGGAGAATACAAAAGTTGCGGAAAAGGCGAAAAAGCTGGCAGACCGTGAAGACGGCATCGGGGAGATGGTGCGTTCCATCGAGACGTCCGTTTCATCGATTGAGCTGGTGCTTGGAGGAATCCGCAAGGCTGTGGATGAGCTCGAAGGGGTATCCGGTGATTTCCAGCAGATTTTCTCGGAAATGTCGGAGTCGATGGATCAGACGGCAGATGCTGTCGATACGATCACCGGCAATACGGTGTCCCAGGCGTCTGAGACGGCGGATATGAAGGAAAAGGTGGACGCGATCAGCGTGTCGATCGATCATATTTCTTCCAATATTGAGGATCTGACGAAGAGTGCGCAGGCCATGCGTGAATATAACCGTTCGGCGGAGCAGATTATGCAGGAGTTGATTGCCATCAGTGAGGAGAGCGGCGTTGCGATCGAGAATGTCAGAAAGCAGACAGATCTGACGAATCAGTCCGCGCAGCAGATCCGGACGGCGACTGAGATCATTGCGGGAATTTCAAGCCAGACCAACCTTCTGGCCCTTAATGCGAGCATCGAGGCTGCCAGAGCAGGGGAGCACGGTAAGGGATTCGCTGTGGTCGCGGAGGAGATCCGGACACTGGCGGATCAGTCCAGAGAGTCCACAGAGCAGATTAACCATGTCGTGAATGTCCTGCTGGATAATTCAAGCAACAGCGTTCAGATTACCGAGCAGGTATCGGAGGCATTTTCCAGACAGAATGAGAAGATTCATGACACGGAGGAGATCTTCAAATCATTGAACCGAGAAATCGAACAGGTCGGAGATGCTATCGGCGGAATCGGCACGGAGGTCGGCGATCTTGAGAATCACAAGAGCGTCATTGAGAACGGGGTCACTTCCCTTACGGCTTCGGCAGATGAGAATGCGAAGAGCGCAGAGGTCACCACAGATAATATGGGACGTCTCCGCGGCGTGGTGAAGGAGTGCGATGGCGTAAAAGCGCACATCGTCAGCGTATCGGACGAGCTGATTGGATACATCCGTAAGTTTTCGGACGGTTCGATTCTCGACAAGTTCGGTGCGGGTAAAAACAGATAAACATTTAGCAGGAACACAGGAAGTATTGTTACAGAGAGCCGTATTGCGGCTCTCTGTAAGTGGTTATAGGGGAGAAGGTACAGATGAATCATACAACGGACTGGGGCAGAAGATGGCGCAACACCGGCTATATTACATTCTTTTTGAGCGGTATCTGCGCAATATCGAGCGGGATTATTGTAAGTATTCTGCAGGGAAAATATGAATTTGACTATGGCATGACGGGTACGATGCTCGGACTGATGAGCATTGGAAATATGGCGGCGTCCTTTGCGGCGGGTATTCTGCCGCAGAAAATCGGAGTGAAGAATACAGTGCTTCTTCTCTGCAGCGGTTATTTCCTGGGGTACTTTCTGATGGCGGTGACTGGAATGCCGGCCGTGTTGATGGCGGCATTTCTGTTGGTCGGATTTGCAAAGGGAGGGGCACTCAATAATTGCACAATCCTTGTAAAAGACAATAGTGCCGATCGCACACGCGGCATGAACATACTACATGCCTGCTATGCGAGTGGTGCGCTGCTGTGTCCGTTTCTTGCGGCGTCGCTTCTTGAAATCAACGACACTCTGCCGATGGTGGGAGTGGCGGTGACGGGGCTGCTTTTGTGGATGATATTTTTGACGGCGGGACTTCCGGGCGCGGTCAAAGAGAAGAACGGCGAACGGGGAAAGGTCTCGTTTGCATTTTTGAAGGATCCGAAATTCTGGCTGATTACCGGGCTTTTATTCTGCCAGAATGCGGCGGAGACGAGTGTGACGGGATGGCTCGTGACATACTATAAAGACATGGGAATTCTCTCGGGTTCCTTTGCGGCATACACGGTAACGGTGATGTGGGGGGCGACTCTGATCGCCAGACTTCTGATCGCGTTCGTTTTTCCGGTGCATCATATTTTCCGCACGCTTGCGTGGATGGGCGGCTGCTGCAGCGTGCTGTACTGCGGGCTTGTATACATGCAGCATCCGGCGGGAGCCATCGCCATGCTGTTCGCCTTTGCATTCGCCATGGCAGGGGTCAATCCGATCGCCGTGGCGGGAGCCGG
>OGPB01000422.1_pt1 | contig 28284 bp, 23 predicted proteins | sample 1552821 | NCBI WGS metagenome assembly OGPB01 (sample SAMEA2580192, study PRJEB22360) | human gut metagenome | biome: human gut; feature: human-associated habitat; material: faeces | place: Denmark | collected 2008/2010 | reverse complement strand
AACAAACCACGACTTGAACAACGCTTTAGCCTGCTCCTCTAAATTATCATTTATCCGTCGATTGAGTTCAATTTTGTCATCTATTGTCCATAGAATATTCGCGATTTTGTGTTGTATTGGTAATTGAGGCAATATAATATTAAAGTCTTTGATTTGTTGAGCGTTTAGATTTTGTTGAGCACCTCCATTTGCCAATAAAGCAAGATGTTGATAATTTCTACATAAGTAATAGTATACATAGCGATAATCTGCTATGGTTTCATCAATAGTCAAATTGCAACAAGCTTGATTTGTCGTTAATGGAATCGTGTTAATTGAGACCTTGGCTGCTGTTGCACCATACATTGCAACGATAACAGAATTAGCATCTATCCATTTCGCAGATGAATTATTCAATCCCGAAGATGTAATGTATTTTTCTGTGTTGTAAATACGATTGAAGTTGATTTCTTTCGTATTTAGCCACGGAATATTTCCACCATAGTATGACGGTTCATTACTTTTTGGTGTGCCTCCACTACATATTTTCGTGCAAATATCTCCAATTTTACAAGTAGTCCAATCGCTATTCATGTCTAATTTATATATTTTCTGTGTGAAATTTTGACATTGTTCTGATTGACCATCGCATAGTGCATTGTCGTGTCGATTTTGACGTGCCCTAATAGCTTTTGCACCTGTTCGATCGGCATCCCTTTATCGATGGCCATTGTGGCAAGTGTCCGGCGGAATTTATGCGGATGAACTTTATGAATCGAAACTTTGCGGCCGAGCTGGCGGAGACGTAATTCCACTCCGCTAATTTTAAGTCGATTATGCGGCTTGGCAATGGATACGAAGAGTGCAGGATTGTCATCTGTTCGGCTTTCGAGGTATTGTTTCAGATGAATTTTTGTGCGAGCGTTGAAATAGACTTCACGTTCTTTGTTGCCTTTGCCGAAAACGACACACTCGCGTTCGTGAAAGTCTATATCTTCTCGATTAATTTTTACCAGTTCGCCGACACGAATGCCGGTAGACGATAGCATATCTACGATTGCCAGATCTCGTATATGGGTGCAGTTGTCACGCAAAATTTCGAGATTTTCATCGGATAGCACCTCTTTAATTAAGGAACCGGTTTTAACTTTATGGATGCGTCTCACCGGGCTTTTAAGAATATAATCTTCGTCTTCGAGCCATGCGAAAAAGCTTGAGAAAATTCTGCGGATATTGTCTATGGTAACTTTTGACGATTGGTTGTTCGATTGGTATGATGCAAGATAACATCGTAGGTCGGTTGTTGTTATATCGACGATATTCTTGTCGATCTGCCGTAACATATATTCGATAGTCGAAGCATAATATTTCAGTGTTTTCTCGGAGCATCCCTCGACGCGCTTGGCTGATATAAATAGCGTTTGCAGTTGAGAATTAGCCTTGATTCGCGCTTCGCTATCCGGAAGCTTTTCTGCGATGACAATATTTTGCAATGTGCGATTCAGCACGTTACATAAGATACTCATTTGATCTGTCGTAATGACGGTACGCATCGCGGTTTTAATTTCGTCAATTAGTTTTTCTTTCATGGCTGCGTTTGTATTATTGAAATTGATAAAGTTACGCAGTCTATTGAAATACACACAAAGATAACCGATAAATGATAATTTAGCAAGCTAATCGAAGGAAACCTCCTCGATGGAGAGCTCGCCGGACATGAGTTTGGGCAGAAGGGTGTCGCGCAGAGAAGCGAGTCTTTCATTTTCGGTTCTATTCTTCGCAATCAATTCATATAATGATTTAACTATGCTTTCAAACTTTTTTATAATATCTTTATCTGGAATCTTTAATGAATAGTCCAAAGTAGCTATTGGATGGAATCGTTGATGGCTACCAGTAGAACCATTGGTCAAAGAGAGTACATATTCATAAAATGCTTCTGAATTTACAATCGAATAGCAAAATCCTAACAATGAAGCATCTTTAGGTCTATATGGTATAAATTCAGTTGAGCATATAGCTTTTTTTGTCTGAATATTAGGAAACCAAATACGTTTAATTCTCGGATTTAATTTAGAGAACAAAAACATATTTTTTTGAATATAAAATTTTGAACTTTTTATTGCGCAACCTTTTTCATAAACTGGTCGTGTTCCATTATCAAAAGCAGGCAAACTATAATGTTCAAAGATTGTGTCAGGACTTTGTGCCGGGATTATAGAAGTTTTGCCAATCCCAAGGATTTCTTCCAATCTAATTTTTTTCCAATCATTATTTTGACTATCCACAAACCACGACTTAAACAGCGCCTTGGCCTGCTCCTCTAAATTATCATTTATGCGTCGATTCAATTCTATTTTATCGTCGAAGGCCCCTAAAATGTTTGCGATACGCTTCTGTTCAGCAAGCGAAGGAAGACTTACTTCCAAGTTTTCCAAGACCGACTGTTGCACGCGCTGACGACCGGAAGAACCAACCATCGACTTAATGGCAATGTCTCGAAACCACGGATTCGTTACAAAATAATAGACGAATTTACTATCCGTAACACCTTCAATATTTCGGAAAACAATATATTCAGTTGAGCCAAAACCAATCTCGCCCTTATCGAGAATAGAAATATACGCAGTCTTTCCATTCTCAAGGCAAGGCGTAATACGAGCCATCAACGTATCTCCATTCCGAAACTTGCTTCCTCCTGAATACAGCGATATTTCATAACTTGACACCATTCTCGTATATGGCTGCAAACATTCCATTGGAACTTTCTTTGCAATAGCCCCTTTAGACAATCGCTCTATTGGGTTAAATCGAACAACATCCCCCAATCTATATATTTTCCACACTTTCATAATTTTGTAGTCACTAAAAAGGTAAATCGTCCGGATCGTAACTTTGTCCCGATGAAGTTTCAGTTTGTGAAGGATATTTTTTATTATAGAAAGATATAAGAAATAACCCTATAGAAGCCACACTGTTTATTACCAAATAGCCATACATAGGATCCGATAATACATAATCGTCCTTTGTTTTCCCATGAAATAAAGTTTTACCACTTCTCAGTCTCTCTACCGCCTGACTTGCAGCAAGTAGCGAGGACGTAATAGTTTTTATCTCTGTCGGTAAATCCTTTATAGTGAGTTTAAATTCTGTTAAGATTCTTTTCACCAAAGAGTATAAGGTATCTGTATCTTCCCATTGTACGAAAATCCTTCCGTCTTTAAGGATTTCTTTGATAACACTTTCTAATGCAGAATTTACAAGACCTACGGCTGTTGCAGGGTCATTCTCCACACATCTAAACGCCTTTTCAAAAGCAATACATGCAGTACTATAATCGGACTTAATTTCATTCCTAAAAATAGGTATTGCTGGAATAAAGTTCGGAGTTTCCAAACCTAAATCAATTGCCATTTTTAGTAAAGTATCTCCATCTATATTGTGTAATGTTGCCTGTAAGTCTATTTTTTGTTGATTTTGATCTTTGAAAACGATAGAGAAATTTTCCCACGGATTATTCCAATCATCATTATGTTCATGCCATTTCTTTATATAATACAACGCCTCTGCATATGAACTATATTCAGCCCATATAGCTTCAGAAATTCTTCGAACTAATGTCATTTGATATTTTGGCGATATAGCATCCATTCTAATTTAACTTATACCCAATACTCCCCAACTGTTTCTTAATCTCGGCCTCCAGTTCGTGCGATTTTTCGAACAATCCGGACAATTCGCCTGTCAGACGCTTCATCTTTTCGTCGAACGGCTCCGTGTCCTCTTCTTGCGCAGCAATACCCACATAACGGCCAGGCGTGAGGATAAAATCCTGACGAGCGATTTCTTCTGTCGAAACCACAGCACAAAAACCCTTTTCATCCTTCAACATTCCATCGGCATAGGCATTGTAGGTGTCGGCAATGCGCTGAATATCGCCGCGCTTTATCGGATCGACCGCGTCACTATCGGTCAATTCGCGTAGTTTGCGCGTAACCATCGTACCGAGATTGCGAGCATCAATAAAAAGGGTCTTGCCCTTTTGTTTCTTATCCTTGTTGAAAAACCAGATTGACACCGGAATCTGCGTTGTGTAAAATAATTGCGGCGGCATGGCTACGATACAATCGACCAAATCCGCTTCAACCAATCGTCGCCGGATTTCACCCTCACCGCCACTCTGGCTCGACAGTGAGCCGTTGGCCAGCACAACGCCCGCACGTCCCGTCGGGGCAAGATGGTGGATGATATGCTGAATCCACGCAAAGTTGGCATTGCCATTGGGCGGCGTACCGTATTTCCAACGCACATCATCCGCCAGCTTATCCGCCCCCCAATCGCTCAGATTGAACGGTGGATTGGCCATCACGAAATCAGCCTTCAGAGTCGGATGGCAATCATTGAAAAAGGTATCCGCATTATATCGACCGAGATCGGCCTCGATACCGCGAATCGCCAAGTTCATCTGCGCCATTTTCCATGTCGTAGGATTGGAATCCTGACCATAGACCGATATATTATTGATATTTCCGGAGTGGCTCTCGATGAATTGTGCAGACTGTACAAACATACCACCCGAACCGCAGCAAGGATCGTAAACACGACCTTTATAAGGTTGTAATACGTTCACCAACGTCTTAACGATACAAGCCGGAGTATAAAATTCCCCTGCCAATTTTCCTTCGGCCTCAGCAAACTTCGAAAGACAATATTCGTAAGCACGACCCAAAATATCTTTCGAATCGCCGTGCTCATGCATCCGAATATTTGTAAACAAATCGACAACCTCACCCAAGCGGCGTTTGTCGAGCTCGGGACGGGCAAAGTTTTTCGGAAGAATATCTTTCAGACGCTTATTCTCCTTCTCAATTGCCCGCATCGCATTGTCGATGATCGTTCCAATTTCAGGAGAGTGTGCATGGATGGCAATAGCTTCCCAACGGGCTTCCGCAGGGACATAGAAAACCGGATCATAACTACCCTTCTCATTTTTATTACTCAAATACTCATCCTTGTCTTCCTCAAAGCCCTCTCCTTCGGCAACAAGCTGCTGATATTTAGCTTCGAATTTGTCCGAGATGTATTTCAGGAAAATAAGTCCCAATACAACGGATTTATATTCCGATGCATCAATATTTCCGCGCATCTTATCCGCTGCCTTCCATATTTCCTTTTCAAAGCCGATGTCGGCTGTATTCATCGCTGCCATTGTATAGAATATTTTAGGTAAAGATACAAAATCTTCCCATTTTTTTCGCTTTCCCGCAAAGGAATAAACCTTAGAAACAGTATCCGCAAGGCTCGCATAGCGATTTGCAGGACCTTGCGGATATTGTTTTCTCAACTAAATTTTAGGGGGGGGGTACAGCTTAGTTGTTCTTATTCAATAAAAACGCATTTTTCTTGTCGAATCCCCACTCATAAATGTATTCGGCACCTTCAATCCGGATAACGAACACGGCACGCACTCCTTTCGTCCACGCCACATGAACAAATCCGGATACGGATTCTCCGGGATATATCGTGTTTTTCTTCAAATATCCCAGCTTTTTGACCTGTTGTTCGTCCTGCAAGGCCTGGCCGAAATCGGCGAGCCGCTGCAGAGAAGCCATATTGGCTTTACAGGGCGCAGAGGGATTATAAATCGTAGTCGTATAAGACGAATAACCGCCGTAGCTGCTGTAACCGGTCGTCGTGGAGATCGAATACCCTGCGCCGGCAGAAGCCATTCCTTCGCTGACGCCCATCCAAACAGCGGCCCAGGTCTGCGACCGGTTCACTTTCTTCAGATAGCTATCGCAAGACCAGACCTGCAAATCAGAGGCCACATCGTGTTCGCCTACGGAATAGGCCGTCATATCGGTCTCCGGATTGAATTCGACCGGCGTCAACGAATTGTTGGAGATAATCACATTGACCCGATGCCACTTGCCGTAATCCCGGGCGATGGCATCCGTCAAGGCGATCGTCAATCCATTTTTGAAATAGACTTCCCAAGGCACACCGTCCCGACAATCGACCGAGCGCTCCGCTATGGCCGGAGATTCCCATACCGGCATGTCATCCGCAATGCGGAATTTAAGTGTATTCCCGCTGCCGTCCGCCAGCAAATAATAATCATGAACCGGCAGCCCTGCACGATATTCCACCATTTGGCAGGAGCCGTCCTCGTTGTATGTCTCGTACGTTCCGGACAATTCGCCGCCGGCATACGACGCACGCGTTTTCAATGCTCCATTCTCGTCGTATTGCAGATATTCACCCTCCAACAATCCTCCTGAATAATATGATTTTTCCGATATGCACCCGTTTTTGAAATAGGAAACGACGTCTCCGTCAAACACCGTCCGGCGATCATCGAGCGTATCAATTGTCTGAAAATGCCCTTCTCTCCGCAATTCTCCCGAAATATAAAAATCCTTGAACATTTTGAGCCCCGTCGAATCCGCAGGATAAAGTGCCAGCCGATAATAATCGGCAAAAACCGGATTCCGCACCGTCACCCCCGAACGGCTATAGTAAAGTGTATCTATCCGTTCCTGCGCCAAAGCCCCATTGCCTACCGCAAGCAATGATACGAACAATAAAACTCGCCTCATAAAATGGTTTATTTTCTTAGGTTTCATCATTTTCCCGATATCCGAAACACTATATCGTATCAATTGTTCCTGTTGATCAGATTCACCACCACCTTCGTCATCACATCCTTCTCCTCGGTGCGGCTCTCGGCGATCATCAGCGTCAGGGCGACCAATGTATTGTTGTCCAAAAGGCGCGAGCCGTCGGGGCGGTAGAGAATGCGGTTGTTCTCCAAGAACCAGAGGAACAGGAACGCCGCGATGCGTTTGTTACCGTCGCTGAACGAGTGGTTCTTGACCGTCAGGTAGAGCAGATTGGCCGCCTTTTCCTCGACGCTCGGGTAGAGATCACGCCCGCCGAAGGTCTGGTAAATCGCGCCCATCGTGCTCTTGAACGATTCGTCCTTCTCGTGGGCGAACAGTGCGCTGCCGCCGAACTTGTCGCGCAACACCTGCAACGCCTCCATCGCATTCTCATAGGTCACATGAAACGGTTCCTCCGCCGTGGTTGCCGTAACCTCCAACTGCTGATAGTCATAACGATCGAGCGTGTCGAGGCCATAAGTGTAGTCCGTAATCACGCGCAGCAGCCCGACCGCCTCGGATTTCGTAACATCCTTTGCAGCCAAAACATTGGAGAGCAGGCGGACGGTCTTTTTCAGTTCCTCCAACTGTTCGGCTTTGGCCTGGCTGTTAACCGCATAGCCTTTTATTAGGTACTCTTTCAAAACTTTGTTCCCCAGATACGGAATTGTGTTCCGCGCTGTGACTTGACACGATATCCGACAGAGATAATCACGTCCAGATTATAAACTGTAATCTTACGCCTGACAGAACGATTGCCCTCTTGCCGAACTATCAAGTATTCCTTGACAGTTGCCTCTCGCTCGAGCTCGCCCTCTTTAAAGATATTATTTATATGAAGGCTCACATTCTGTTTGGTCGAATTGAACAACTCTACCATCTGCGCCTGCGTCAGCCACACGCTGTCGTTCTCCATGCGGACGTCCAGACGGGTCTCGCCGTCGGCTGTCTGATAAATGATAATCTCGCCCCTGTCCATGAAAGCAAAGATACGAATAAACCTAAAAAGTCGATAACCTTTCGCTCTCAACCGATTCGCCCGTCCTTTTCAAATAAAAACATCAGCGGCCGTGATATCCCTTATCCGGCTCTCCGGAGTACCACCATCCCTTACCTCGATCCGTATAAACGATTTTTTCTTGCCCCGTGACAGCATCTTTTTCCACACTGTATTCGTATCGAACATCATGTTCGAAAAGAGTCAGTCGATCGAACGACTCCGGTATCTCCGATAAAATCAGGTTATCGGCACAGATCAATTCAGTCAGATACGGGCAAGCTGAAATATCGATATTTTCCAGCAAGTTGCCCGAACAATCCAATTGTCCGAGCATTTCACAACCGAAAAGGATTATCGAGCGCAATGCGTTTCGCGCACATCCCGCGATACGCAACGATTTACAGCCTGTCAAGTCGAGGCGTTGCAGATTGTTGTAGGAGCATTCGAGTTGCGAAAGCCGATCGGTTCCGGACAGATCCAATTCGGTCAGCCGATTCCCATAACAGTATAATTCACTGAGTAGCGGCGCAAAATCAGACAGGTCCAAAGTTTCGAGCCGATTGTCGTAACAATAGAGCCGGCCGAGTTTTTCGCAGCCGGAGAGATCGAGCCGGGTCAGTTCATTCGCCCCGCAGTTCACAAGCGTCAGCGAGGAGCATTTTGACAAATCCAGTACGGACAGTCGGTTGCCATAACAGAAAAGCATCCGAAGGCCTTCCCGTCCTGCCATGTCCAACTTTTCCAACCGGTTTTCGGCACAATTCAAGTCCGTCAAGGCCATACATGACGAAATGTCCAATGTCCCCAACCCGTTATAAGGAACATTCAGTTCCGTCAGGTAAGGACAGGACGACAGACCGAGTTCCGTAAGACCATTGTAACCGCAGAGCAGCCGCCGGAGAGAATAACAGCCGGAAACGTCCAGACCGGAAATTCCGCAGTTCGTACAGTCCAGTTCCTCCAACAGCGGACAACCGGAAACATCAATCTCCGTCAGCGAATTTTTCGCGCAGCGAAGCGACACCAACGCCGTACACCCCGACAAGTCGATTTTTCCGTGCAGGTTGTTTTCGCCGAGAATCAGCGAGAGTTTCCCGTCTTCGTATTTGACAGAAGATCCCCATTCGGACAAAGGTCTGTCCGTGCACCAGTTTTCCTGGAAGCGCCAATTGTCACCGCCGGTATCCTGATAAAGTTTTTCGAGGAAACGGCGCACCTCTTCTTCACCGCACGGCTCCATATCCGAAGCATGCTGCACAAAAGACAATCTCTGCTCCGCCCGCCCCGAGCGGATGATTATTTCAGCGCTTCGTTTTTCCGTGGTGATATTCGGCAATACGGTTACCTTTACCGTTCCATTACCGTTGTCTCCCTCCGCCGGTTCGATCCGGTACCATTCCGCATGGACCGGATCGGCCGGCACAGCACTCCATGCTTTTGTCGCGGAGAATCGCAGCACCCACAAGCCGCCCATTGCCGGAGATTCCTTAACGGACGGCGTACCGGGCGCAAGGGTTATGGCATCCGGTTCCGATGGCGACGGAGCATGTTCTCCTTCCGGACTGCATGCCGTCACCATGAAAACGAAAAGGAGGAGTATCGGGCACTTATTCATGGCAATTCAATGCTATTCGACCGCTATTCCTGCTCCTGTTGCGGGACGTAATGCTCCGCAACGAAAGCAAACAGCGCCGCAACCCCGCCTCCTTTGCCGAGCCAACGTCGCTGACGAATTTGCTCCAACATGGCAGGATCATCCTCAAAATAGCGTTCTACCAGGGCAATCATTTTCTTGTTCGAATTCTGAAAGAAAAGATACTGGCCGAGGAATACGGGGCTCTTTTCGCCCGATTTCCAAAAATAGGCACTCGGTTCGGTTACATTCAATTTGGGGTTTACAATCCCGACCAGCCCTTTATTAGACATTTTGTAAGTCTGATAACGGGTAAAGAAGGCGACATGCTTGCCCGAAGATTCCGATACCAGCCATCGGGCTGCCGGGATCTTCTTTTTCCCTTTTTCCTTGATGAACGGGACGCAATAAAGTTCGTTTTTGGCTTCGGGATTCTTTTCCGGCCAAAGTTCAAGATAAGCGATTTCCGCGGCCGCCAACGTCCTGGCTTGATTCTTCCCGTCGGAAAGCACCCGGACAGACACTTCGGCATCGATCCATCCGGGAATCGTAATGCTGGTACATTCCAGCGTACGGCCGTCCAGAAAATGAACGGTTCCGGGACATTTCTTATCTGCGGCATTCGCGGAAACGGCTGCCAATAAAAGCACCCAAACCGCCAGTAGTTTTTTCATGTTTTCAGCATATTTGAATATCGATCATCATTCATTGGGCCGGCTTGCCAGATACGCATCGTACATATCGAGTATCCATGCGTCGTTCTCTTCGGCCTCTTTTTTACGTATTTTGCCTTCGGCTCCTTTAAACCATTTCTTATAAAATGCCTTCAGCCCGGGATGCAGTTTGTCCATCAACATCGTACCGACATACATATACGGATAGACGATTCGGCCGGGATCATTGTGGAAACGTATGCCGTATATGGTTGTCAGCACCCTGCGGTCTCTGTTACCTACTCGTTCCGTCGTCCACGTCTTCCACCAATAGGTCGTTGCATTCGCTCCGGCCTTGTTCACACAAACCAGTCTGTGATAAGTACGGTAACGATTCGTAAGTCCGGGAGACGCGATGTCGAGGGCCTCCCAGCGAATGCCGTCCGGATTTTCCTCCGTCGTCTCTGTATATTCGACACTCTCTACGTCATCGGCCGTATATTTGACGGGGTCTTTATCATCGGGCGTCTTGGTGATTTTGAACGAATAGTTCTCCTGTTTCAGCAGGGCACCCTCCGCATGCCATCCCCGATGGAGATAGCCTTCGACTTTTTCCCCGGACTTGAGGGTTACGACTACGTGCCGGAATTCCTGATCTTCCGGATCTTTGGCATCCGCATGGGAAATGCTGCCGAACACAGCCAACACAATTGCTGCATAAAGTAAAAACCGCTTCATAATGTTGAAATTTATAGGTTGGATCAATATTTCGTCGGATCGTAATCGCGCAGCAACTGTATGGTTTTGCTGCGAATGGCGCTCGACAATCGGATACGTTCGGCAAGTTCGGGATCATCGCCGACATAACGGGCGATGCGTTCCCGGAAGACGTCTTTTGCATTCCGATTCGCGGCACCAACGGTCAGGAACTCCTTTTCGCCTGTTTTTTTCAGGTAGTAGGCCGTGCGCGACTGGCTGAAAGTTCCCTGCCTCTGCCAGACCTGAATACCTCCGTTCGAATCGATGCCATACCCTTTTTCCGAATAGATGCATACGCAAATGTGCGGTGTTTCGAGATAGACCCACATCCACCCCGGACTCTCCGCCGGAATGAACTTGCGGATATGTTCCGGAGACTGTGCATGCCAGCAGACTACGGAGTCGATTTCTTCGGATTGGAAAACTTCTTTGGCTTTCGTCTTCCGGAAAGCATCGCGGAGGACGGTCAATTTCCCGAATCTTTTCGGTAATTGCAGCCGGTCGTCCCCGACACATTCGATGACGGAGCCGTTTTTCAGATAAATGCGGCCCTCGACAAGCGATGCTCCCCGTACGGATGCTACTGCAGCGAGCAGGATCGGCAACAGCAGAAACTGTTTCATGACAATCAAATTACCGTTTTTCTTCCTCTTGCTCTTCTTCGACAATAATGTCCAGCGTACGCCGCACTATGGCCGCAGCCATCGGTTCCGAATCTCTGTCGATGTAAATCGTGCGCTCAAAAAAAAGATGCAGGGGCCAACCTGTATCCAAATGGATCTCTTCCGAAGAAAACTGCTCCATCCGTGAACGGATGCCGCTCATTCCCGAGGCGATGGAATCTCTCATAGCCTGCGTCATCGCCTTTTCTCCGCCTAACGCCGTCACGAACTGTCCGAGTGTCGCGGACAACATTTTGCTGCCGTCCGCTTCCGTATAAGTATTGCATACTGCACTGTATGAATCTGTCAGTCTGCTGTCGATCCAGAACGAAGTCTTTCCCCGCAAGGAATCCCGGCCACCCAACAGCGGAGCGAACGTCTCGTCGAATTCGTATACCTGCGTCGAATCGAGCCGTGTCCCATGGAAAAAGAACATGCGCCCCAAATCGTCGTTCACGGCATTGATCACGACCGATGGATCGGAAAGGGTGCGGGCCATATATTTGCGGAAATTCTTTTTCGGGAAATTCTTCCGTTCCGCCGAAGGTATCGTCTCCCACATAACCCTCACGGCGGGTTCGACAGATGCCTCGGCCTGTGCGACCAGCGTTTCGAGGTTCGCGATACCAAGCGACGAACCGGTTTCATCCGTCTCGAACTCAACGACACAAGGCCCCGTGGCCGACACGATCGCATCGTGCACCAGCTGATCCTCCTTATCGGTGGTCATATAATCGCCACATGTCAGACGGATCTTGTAACGGTTCTTGGTCTGAGAAAGGATTTCGAATACACGCCGTTCGCTTCGTCGGTATACGAGCGTCGTATCGCCTTGATCATCTATCTTAAACTTCTCCTCCCGAGCCTCATAGGCATACTTGTCTCCCGGAGTCCAATAGGCACAGATCTGCACCGAGGAATCCGGCATGATCTGGGCTTGCAAAAACGACAGCCCCTCTGTCAAACAGCAGAGTGCACATAAAAACCATTTCATCGTACAGAATAGTTAAAGATCTTTCAGACATTCACGAATCACCTGCTCGTCCACGCCCCGCTCCTTGAGTCTGCGAATCGCCTCGCTTACTCTTTGCGGCCGTTCCAACCGTTCGTAAAGCATATCCAGAACTTCATGGAATACTTTTTTCAGTCGAACCGAACCGTCTGGCGTATTGTAATCCATATCTCCGAATGTCGAAGTATGCCGATGGAGGACGAGATAATAAGTACCGGCGATCAGCAACGATGCGATTTGCCGGAACGGCGTTTTCTCCCCCCCCCTCGCGAATTGCCGCTCATAGGCTTCGTAAGCTTCCCGATAGTACGTTTCCCGATTTGCGGCGGCACGGCGTGTCGTGTCGTTTACATCGGTAATCTCCCAGACCAGCAATCTCTGCATCTCCGGACTGTTATAAAGAAAATCGGTCATTCGTACGAACATCCTTTCCAAAGCGGAACGCTCCCCGCGTTTCAAGGCTTCGTTGCCGAACAAATCGTGCATCCAATAATCAATCGTGCGGATGTAACAGTCGAAAGCCTGTTCCAAAGATCCGAACTGCCGCAGCACGACATTGGGATCCGTTTTGGCTTCGCGGGCTATATCCATCAATGTGATATGGGTAAAATCCTTTTCTTGGAGAATCCGGCCGACAGCCGACAGAATATCGGCCTGCACCTGTTTATTGGTTCGACGGCGGCGGAACGTCCCCTTCGTTGGCTGGTTTTCCTTCATTCCGGTCATGTTTCCCTGTTACGACTTTACAAAAATAAACTTTTGCCTTCATTTTAACAAATTTAATTTGATAAAACCGAGAGTGCATCTTTTTTATTTCAGTAATTCTTTCTTCCCGCCGATTGCAAAACGAACAGCTCCAAATAAATTGACCTCAACAGGATTAATTATTTTCCAACGGAAATTTGTTTTGCCAGAAAATAAATATACCTTTGTAGCGATCAGAATCATACATATCCGATTTTTAACTGAATTCGATGAATTAAAAAATAAGACCACATGAAACACATCATTATCGGAGGAGTCGCCGGAGGCGCGACAGCGGCGGCAAGAATTCGCCGGACAGACGAGAAAGCCGAAATCGTCCTGCTCGAAAAGGGTAAATACATTTCGTACGCCAACTGCGGGCTGCCATATTACATCGGCGGAACAATCGCCGAACGGGAGAAACTGTTCATGCAGACACCGGCTTCGTTTGCCAAACGTTTCAATATCGACGTGCGGGTCGAGAACGAAGTAATCGGGATCGACCCGACGAAAAAGCGAGTCGAGGTACGCCGTGCGGACGGATCCACCTATACGGAAAGCTACGACAAAATGCTGCTTTCGCCCGGCGCTTCCCCCGTGCGTCCGCCTTTGAAAGGCATAGAAACCGAAGGCATATTCACGCTCCGCAACATCGAAGATACCGATCGGATCAAAGAGCATATATCTTCGCACCGAATCGGAAGTACAGTCATCGTCGGAGCCGGATTCATCGGATTGGAGATGGCCGAGAACCTGCACCGCACGGGAGCCGAAGTATCTGTCGTGGAAATGGGCAATCAGGTGATGGCTCCAGTCGATTTTTCAATCGCGGCCCATGTGCACCAGCACCTGTCGCAAAAAGGTATCAAACTCTATCTCGAACGCAGCGTCGAACGATTCGAGCGCCAAGGCGAAAAGATCGGGGTTTTCTTCTCTACCGGAGAAAGCATTGCCACCGACTTGGTTCTTCTGTCTATCGGGGTTCGTCCGGAAACGACATTGGCCAAAGCCGCCGGACTGAAGATCGGCGAAACGGGCGGCATCTGGGTAGACGATTACCTGCAAACTTCGGCAACGGATGTCTACGCAGCGGGCGACGCCGTCGAATTTCCGCATCCGCTGACAGGCAAACCGTGGCTGAACTATTTGGCCAACCCCGCCAACCGCCAGGGACGCATCGCCGCCGACAATATGGTCTTCGGCAATACGACAAAATACGAAGGGGCCATAGGCACTTCCATCGCCAAGGTGTTCGACATGACAGTAGCTTCGACAGGACTCGCAGCGAAACGGCTCAAACAGTCCGGTATTCCGTATGCCAGTTCGACGACACATTCGGCATCGCACGCCGGATATTATCCCGACGCACTTCCGCTGACCATCAAGCTCACGTTCGACCCGGCAAGCGGCAAACTCTACGGAGGTCAATGCGTTGGCTACGAAGGAGTGGACAAGCGCATCGACCAGATTGCACTAATCATCAAAAACGGCGGCACGGTATATGACCTGATGAAAGTCGAACACACTTACGCACCACCTTTCTCCTCGGCCAAGGATCCGATCGCCATCGCGGGCTATACGGCGAACAATATTATCAGCGGAGCAATGCCCATAGTGACATGGCGGCAGATTGCAGGAGCCGATCTCAGCGACATACTGCTGCTCGACGTGCGCATCCGCGAGGAGCATGCCTTCGGGGCCATTCCCGGGTCAGTCAACATTCCGCTCGAAGAACTCCGCAGCCGGCTCGGCGAATTACCACACAATAAAGCCATCTATGTCTATTGTGCCGTCGGCCTGCGCGGATACCTGGCGGTAAAAATTCTGTCAGGACACGGATTCCGCAACGTGAAGAACCTGTCGGGTGGTTACAAAACCTATTCGACGGCGATCGAGCCGATCGTAACCCGGCCTGCCACAACCGCCACGAACAGACGAACGGATACGGATACCCGACTCGGCAGCAAACGCATGAAGCCCCTAAGAATAGACGCATGCGGATTGCAATGTCCCGGTCCAGTTATGAAAATCAAGCAAGCGATCGACTCAATCACCGAAGGAGAAAGGATCGAAATGGTCGCTACCGATGCCGGATTCTCGCGAGATGCGCAAGCATGGTGCGCCACCACAGGCAATCGGCTCATCAGCAGCTCGGAAGAAAAGGGGAAATATACGGTCATCATCGAAAAAGGTTCATCCGAAGCATCCATGATGCCACTCGAGCACGACGGTAAGGGCAAGACGCTGATTATGTTCAGCGATGATTTGGACAAAGCGCTGGCGACCTTCGTACTGGCCAACGGCGCGGCAGCCACCGGACAGCCGGTGACGATATTCTTCACCTTTTGGGGATTGAACGTCATCAAGAAAATCGCCAAGCCGAAGACGAAAAAGGACATCTTCGGACGCATGTTCGACATGATGCTGCCGTCGTCATCGCTCAAATTACACCTTTCGAAAATGAATATGTTCGGGATCGGCAAGCGGATGATGCGCCGCATCATGACGCGGAAAGGAATCGACTCGCTCGAAACGCTGCGCCGGCAGGCTATCGACAACGGCGTGGAATTCATCGCCTGCCAAATGTCGATGGACGTGATGGGCGTCCGGCGCGAAGAACTGCTGGACAACGTGACCGTAGGCGGCGTCGCCTCCTACATGGAGCGTGCCGGAAAAGCGAACGTGAACCTATTCATTTGAATCCATTATGACAGCACAGTTATCGAAAGGATACCGGCCGATGTCGTCGAGAACAGAAACCGGCGCCTCAGGCGGCTACCGGACGCCTGTTGTAAAATACCATGTAGACCGGACAAAAGCCGATTCAATAAATTCATTTTCACAAATTCGCCACCGCCGGAACAATCTGGCGGCGGCGAATTCGTCTTCAGCGATTTGTCGGACAGCCGTTCCTGCCTAAACGGCTATTATCAATATATAACGGTCATTTACAATTTCAAAAATGGAATTTGACGGACAATCCGAAATTCCAGAATCCAGGATCAAAGAAGCCGTCATGTCCACCGCCGATCACGGCTCCGATCACAGGACGGTAATCCACTTCCAAAGAGATCGGGGCATTTTTGAAATGACAGCCAAAAGCGCAGGAGCCGGCCACACCGAGTAAAAAACCCGAATCGTCAAAGTCATAAAACCCCAAGGCTCCACCCACACCGGCATTCAGATACCAATCGCAAGTCCGGGGTGTCCAATTCCACTGGCAGCAACGCCAATTATAGATTCCCGTAACGGACAGTCCTTCAAAATGAGGAGTCGCCAGCGTGATTTGCAAAAAATTCCGAGACGAAAGATCGCGTTGATAAAGAAATTCCGCACCATCTCCCAACCGTAATCCCACGGCGTTTTTCCCTTGAGCCGAAACCGTCTCGAAAGCGAACAAGCTGCAAACAAGAACCAATAAAATCTTTTTCATAAAACAATTATACATATAATGATTCATATGGAATTATCACCGGCCACTCAATCGTCATCATCATCGTCATGATATTTCCCGTATTTCCGCTTCCCGTATTTCCGCTTCCCGTATTTCCGCTTCCCGTATTTCGGGTGTTTCTTATACCCGTGCCTGTGCGGATGATACTTCCCATGCCGTTTGCAATAGGAGTCGTAATGCTCGTGCCAGTAATCGCTATGACAATGCACCCGATCATAGAACAGAGCACGATACGACGACTCGGAACCGATTCCCAGTTCGATCAGAATCCGCCCCCAGCCCTCACGTTTATAACGCTTATAATGGTCACAGACATCGCGCATGTTTCGTCCCGAGGTGCGGGCAATCTCCAGTGCAAGGCCCACATGCCCCCAATCTCTGCCGCAACGCCGGTAATAATCATTGAGCGATTCTTCCGAAATATCGTATTCCACGCAGAGGCGCCGGCAAAAATCCGACAAATCGACCGAAGCATACCGATTGGCATTTCCGATAAAGACGGAAAGCCTGTTTTGTGCGGACAAAGAGCAAGCGAATGCCGCAAAAAATAGCAGCAAACCGATTTTTTTCATAGATAACGTTCAATTAAAACAGATGACATGATACGAACATACCGCCAAGCGAATTTTTCATTTGCCTGTCGGCATGTCTATGCAAACGAATCTACTTCAATAAAGTACCGTCTTCCCGGATTTTGAGATTTACCGCCCTGTCATCTTCCGCTTCCAGCTCGATTCGATAATAATTCCCATCAGGCGTTTCTACCTGTTCCAGCTCATCGTCGGCTTCATAACCGACATAATTATCGTTAATTTCCTGCCGAATCGCAGTTTTAACGGCCTCCGGAAGAGTATCCGTACTGATCTCCCAGGATGTGGAAAGCCAATTTCCGTTGTTGTCAAAAAGCACCTCCTTGGCAACTCCGTCGTGGATGATATCCACCTCAAGCTGTCCGTGCTCCCGATCCGTTTCTACGATTTTGGATGCCGCATATTTCTCCTGCAGAAAATTTTTCACCCCCCCCCTCGGGAAGTTCAACCGGCAGGTAATTCTCGGAATCATCCTCCGAATCTTCCACCGCCCTGATCAGAATTCCCTCTGCGTTGTAATACAGATCCATCTCCCGCGGGCCCTGCTCCACCTCCAAAACATAGACCGGCTCCATGCCTTCACGTTCTATCATATCCACATCATCCGGCCTCCACGACCCGTATTCGCTGTTTTGGAAAGCGTTTTTGACGGCTTCGGGCAAAGCCGCATAAGGAAGATCCGTTTCGGTCATCAGCCAAACGGCTCCGGAAGTAAACCAGGCCTCGGATTCATAATTCCGGCCATGGAAATCCGCAATGTAATAATTACTCCGGGTTTTCCATTTCGGACTGGCTTCAGGATATTTTTGAGAAAACGCAGACTGTAATTTTTCGGGAACGTTCAAGTTGTCATCATCGTCATCACAACTTTCCATGGCCGCTCCGCATACTCCTAAAGCAAGCATCAGAAAAAACATTCTCAGTTTCATAACAAAAACAATTTGAAGTTAGATAAAACAAAGATACTCCACCCGAACTATATAAACAAATATCAAATTCTACATTCACATCTCCGGCAATCGGGCATCGACCGGAAAATATTGTCCGGATCACATCATCAAATTCAAATCATACAACTTGCAATTATACGCCTTCCGAAAGTCTTCGCATTTGAATTATCGCCGCAAATCGCTATATTTGTACTGTCATGCATGGAGATACAGCGGCGATGCGGGCGAACGCAAAACCGTGCAAGATGATGGTAGGCGATGCGGGGGGGGCAGAAGTTGAAAAACCGACTCAATTCGTTGATATACATCGGGCTTACATTCGTGCGGAAGTACCTTTATCCGCACTTTAGGAGCCTTTTTCCGTGTCTCTTTTTTGTTGCCCGTTCGGTGCAAAAAGAGGAAAATCAACTGTATATCATCGTTTTGCAAAGGTTCGTCCGAAAGCCTCCGGTAGTAACGGAAAACATATTTCTGCAAACTCTCGGGAACACGTTCGAGAACAAGGCCCAAAAACAGGGAGACTTATCGGCCCCGCTCCCGATATTACACATAATACACTACACGTCTGCATTTTACACAACAATAAATCTTTCTTACAGGCATTTTGTTAACCCCAAAAATTTCAATGTCATGAGACAAGAGACATTTGCCATTCTTTTTCTGATGCAGAAAGGAGAATCGAAGAAAAAAAGTATTTATTTACAAAGTTATAGAAAAATCATTTCTTTATGAAAAATACTTAGAGCCTGTTTAAAAATGGCTGAAATCTTTTTTAACGAAGTTGTCGTATCAGTCGGAAGTTTCTTTCTTTGAGGTGACCAAACTTAAAAAAAGATGTATCAGACTGACTGCTTTGACGAAAACCGAGTGAAAATATATACGAACTGTATTGAACCAGCAAGAAAGAAGGTGAAAATATGATTTGCGAATGATTTGGAATGCCATTTTTTTTATTTAGTGAAGATCGGTTGTCAATGGCGTATGCTTTCTCTTGACGTCCCAAAGTGGCAGTTGGTTTATTACTACTATCGCAAATGGGCGGCTCTGCTGGACTTTGACTTACTATTAGGGAAATTACGTGGCCATATCATGAGACGCGAGGTCAAAACACGGAACCAAGCGGATAGTCAAATGGAAACACAACGCTTCCTTAAAAAGGTAAAAGGTATAAAACGTCATGTCGTAGTAATAAGAATGACTCTCTTATTGCCGTTATGGTCATAGCTAATGTACATGATAGTAAATTAGTTGAGAGCCCTCAAAGAAATGCGTTCTGGAGTAAGGGTTATTTTTGCCGATGGAGGATATAAAGGGGAGCTAATTGAAAAGACAGTTTAGATGTCAACTTACTTTCATTCCCTGCTTATGTTCGCGAGCTTTAATTTTGCTCCCAATGTATTCCACGAAATCCTTTGCTTTTTGTCAGAACCGGAACCATTGTAAAAGCGGAGCCACAAGCTGCTGTTCTCTGCAACTCCGGCTCCGCACTCCAGCTCAATGCCGGACTGTTAGACAAGTGAATTTTGATCCTATTCTGTCAGCCCTCCGCCAATGGCTACAGGAATCTTGAGATCCTCAAACGTCGGTAAGGAGTAGTCCGTAGGATCAAGTCCGTTCGGCGAGGAATCCGTCAAATCCTCGCCCAGCTTGTAGTAAGCCACAAGTCCCGGAGTTTCTGGATCCACATTCAACATGTTCTCCCGGATCTGGTTGGCCGAACGAACGACATTCCACAGTCTGACTTCCGTCATATAACCGCTGAACGGACGTGTTCCCCACATGAATCTCGGCACCATACCTACCGAGAAGCCGAAGTCCGCACCGCCCGCCGTGAGATCCGAAGACATGGTGAAGCTGCCCTGAATGACTCGCTCTCCGTTGACATAGAGGCTGGCGACTCCGTCTGCTGCACAGGTAAAGGCCAAGTGATACCAGATTCCGGTCTGCAACGGGTTGTCCGACCACGTCATTTCCGATTTTCCGGCCATCTGGAGAATGTCCTCAGGCACGGTGCCGCCTCCGGCATCTCCGATACGCATGATCATCACTCCCTCGCAACCCATTACGGTGTTATTGTTTCCGAACGACGATATATTCACTATCGCTTCGTATGTCACCTCTTTGAAGACATTGAGCGGTGTGATGGGTACCTTGAAGAATGAATTGTAGAAACGCGCCGCCCGTATGATCCGTACCGGTTTTTTGATTACGTAGTAGGCGATGTCTGCCCCGTCTATCACGGGTACATCTCCGGTCTGTACTCTCACGGGTAGCAGGTAGGTATTGCCCACCTCAATGTTGTCAAGTCCTGACAGCTGCAGTTTCACGATGTCCGAATAGATCTCCCCGGCAGTGATGTTGGTCGTTTCACTGCTGAAAGAAGCGGTCATGAACGGAAGATATTCCTTGCCATACTTGGCATTGTACTCTTCGACAAAGGCTGCGTCAGCTATCGAATAGGTAACTTCCACATTCGAGGAAACTTTGCTGGAGAGACGGGACTGCAGGTCATAAGCCATCTTGGGGGCATCATTATCCACCTCTATGGTATTCTCGGTGGATTCAAAATAGAGCTTCGGCTCAAGCAGATCCGACTCGTTTTCCCGGCATCCCGCCAATGTAACGAGGGAGAGTGCCAGAAATGCCGACATGTTCAATATCCTATTTTTCATCTTGATTCCAAATTTTATTGTTGATCCGAGTTTTCGCCTTGGGAGTCTTTCGCCTGTGCAGCCTTCCACTCATTGAATACACGTTGGTTCTCCTGTATGGCCCTGCGCATATACTTGTAGTCCGGCGTGTTGTCATAATCTTTCTGGAAACGGTAGGCTCCGACACCGCCCTTGTAGCCGCTCGCCGGCATATAGGATGCCTGCCTAAACAACTGGCCCCCAATGGAGGCAAATTGCTCGAAATTCTCCGTGAGGATGAACTTGTGGGTATTCGGGACATAGTAGTCGAGATCGTCCACTCTGCCATAGGACTGCAGGATGAAGTAGTCGATGTATTCCGGACAATCGTCATAGAATATGCTGATCTGCCCATCCACACACAGGAGTTTGTGCCCGGTGCCTTCAGGATCGCTCTTCGGGCCGATGTATTTTCCCATCTCCTGAACCAGGTGCAGAATGAGACGGTTTTGATGCATGTTGCCAGCCAATGTGCCATCCGCGTCGTTGAATCCATTGCCCGGCTCCCAGTCGATGTCGAAGCCGTCCCACTCGTTGACTACAAGGGAATCGCACAGCGCCTTGGCGAATCGAGAATGAGCCGCTGCCAGTTCATTATAATTGTTTAGTTCATGGGAGGTGAAGCCCCAATAGTCCCATCTTGCCAGTTTCTTGGCCTCTTTCAGTTGTGAATCGGACCATTTCTCCGCTTTCGCCTGTTTGTAAAGGTCGATATAGATCGACTCAGGAGTCCGGCCTTTACCCAAATGAGACAGAAGGCTCACCTCGAGGAGTTTGATGCCTTTCTTCTTCTGCACGAATTCCTTGTCGGCCTTCTGTTCCGGGGTGATCTCGAACCGATCCGGGGCTCCGCTCCACATGGATATGATGTCCAGGCTGTCCGGAACGGAGGTCAGGTAACCACCTCTCGAAGCTCCCTGCGGCGCCCAGTCGGAAAACCATCCGAATGCAACCGGACGTCCATAGTTCCATATCTGATTCTTATATTCACGCAACTTGGCATAGTATGCCTCGCTCTTCGCGTTGTCCATAGTGTTGTAGCCTCCGATGTGGTCAATTTCGATCTTTTCAACGTCAGTGCATGAGGCTAAAAGCATTCCTCCGGCAGCAACAGGGCACATCATCAAGATTTTCAATATGTTGTTCATAGTCATCAAATTCTTGTCAGGTTAGTTTTACGGATCTTAGTTTCGGCAATCCCACCAGAGCCGCGATATCGGGGTGTCGGTTCCGTCCTTCAGTTTGCTCACGGCATCCTGATAATTGGCGGCATCTTCTGCTGATTGGGAGAAACTCTGCGGATAAGTCATGCGACGGATTCCGCGTTCTGTCGTCACACCCTCAAACTCTCCGTTGTTCTCAACGATCGGATTGAGTACGGGATACCCCGTTCTTCTAAACTCGGTCCATGCCTCCTGTCCGTTGGGATACATGGAGATCCACTTCTGGATCATAATCTTTTCGAGTTTTTCCTCATTCGTGCCGGTAAATTCGGGCGTAGCCTTCGTGGGGGACGGAGCGCTGTAGTTGATCGGTTCCGACAGGCTTACGGCGATCGGCTGAAGACCTGACAAGAGGTAGCTATCGACAGCAGAATTGATGCCGTTCTCGCTGAAGGACATGGAGATGCCTTCCTTGTACAGAGTTTCGGCATCTCCGAATTCCGGCCAGAACAGAGCAGCTTCGGCACGCAGGAAGTAGACTTCGGAAGCCTTCATCCAGTAGGTCGGGGTGGTGCTGGTCATGTTCGGCAGCGAGAAATCCTCAAAAGTGTCGGCCTCCGAAGCCGTTCCGGGAGGAACCGGAGCGTAAGACGCCCCGTCGAATGCCGTCAAGGCGTAGGAACTGGTCGACGGCATGTAATAGACACTCAGACGGGGATCCTTATAGCCATTGAGATAGGCATACATGGAGGTGCACATGCGGGTCTCTCCGTAGTTGGCCGCGAAGTAGGCGATGTTGTTGATAAAGGTATAGCCGGCACCCGAGCTCATCTGGGCGGCATCGCTGCTGACTTTCATGACACCGATACTATGGTTCAGCGCCTCGGTCACCCAGCTCTTCGACTTCTCCTCGTTTACGTATCTGAGACGCATGGCAAGTCTGAGCATCAATGAATTGGCGTATTTTACCCAATTTGCGGCATTGCCGGCATACACGGCATCATAATCCGCAACGATCGAACCGCCGGATTCGGCCAGCGGGGTCAGTTCGGCGATGGCGGTCTTCAGATCCTGGAACATGGCATCATAGACGGCCTCCTCGCTGTCGAACGGGATTACAAGGGCCATGTCGCCGGCCTTCGTATAGGGAATTGGGCCGAAAGATTCGAGTGTCTTGTGCCAAGCCGATATTTTTAGGATCTGGGCTAGGGCGAACGGAGCCATGTCGCCGGACTCTTCCGCATACAGCTTGACCTTTTTCCACGGCGACATCATCTCGGTATATGAGTTTTTGTAGGTCGCCGATACCCAGTCATTATTCAGGTAATAGTTCACGTTGCACAGACCGCTATGCCACCTGTTATCCTGGCCGAAATATCCGCTCCAGCTGTCTGCCGAAAGGTGATAAGCAACCTGGTACTGGTTGATAATGTCGGTACCGTCCGCCTTGGTGCCGACCGGAAAGACATATCGCTCCATGGTCGTGATGGATGCCCCGACGGCAATGCCGTCCATGGTTTCCATCTCTTCCGTCACTTCATACTGATTGGTATTTATCTCCTCGTAATTGCACGACGACAGCGTCAGCAATGACAAGGCTCCTGCAAATACCATTGACTTATATGGGAACTTTTTCATCTTGTCAGAATTTAAATTTGATACTGAACGCATAGCTTCTTACGCTGGGCTGCATGAAATAGTCGTTGCCCTGTCCGTATGTGCCTGTCGAAGGGGTAAGTTCCGGATCGAACGGAGCCTCGCAGTAAATCATCCAGGGGTTATTGGCGATGAAGGTGAGTGTAAGATCCTTCAGCACATTCCTGAACCATTTGTTCGGGAAGGTGTAGCCGAATGTCAACTGTTGCAGCCGGATGTTGGTAGCGCTGTAGACATAGTATCCCGAAGTCTGGTAGTTTCCCGTACCGATCATCTTGTAATATGTCTGCGCATCCACGAGCCCCTGTCCGGCGAGCATGACACCGCCGGCCTGACGGGCGTCGCCCGAGGCTTTCGATACGCCGAAGCGATCCATGATGGCCTCGGTCGAGGAGGTTACCACACCGCCGAAGCGTCCGTTGAGCAGGAAGCTCAAATTGAATCCCTTATAGGCGAATACGTTGTTCCATCCGAGGGTGAAGTCCGGAGTTGTTTTGCCCAGATAGACCGGTTCGCCGGCCTCGACGGCGAACGTACCGTCGCTGCCGATCTCGACAAATCCCTGGCTATCTTTCTTGAGGAAGGTTGTCGCGTAGATGTCATTGATGCTACCGCCTTCTCGGAGAATGGTGCGGCCGTTGTCCTTGAGAACCTCCGGGATATTGATGGGCTCCAAGCTCATGTCGGTATGGTAGTCGTGCACCATCTCCCTGATATCGTTGACATTGCGCGAGAATGTCAACGTCGAGGATACGGAAAAATCCCGGATGCGCTTTTTGTATCCGATCGAAGCCTCCCATCCGCGGTTTTCGACATTTCCGGCCTGCAGATAAATCTGCTTGTATCCCGAATACTCGGGCAGTTCACCGAGGAAGGTCTGGTTGTAGGTATTGGACTTGTAGTAGGTAACCTGTGCCCAGAGATTGTTTCTCAGCCGCATTTCGAGACCGAACTCATACGAGCGGGTTCGCTCGGCCTTGAAGTCCGAGAACGGATAGATGCCGGTCTCCTGGAGGATACCGCCCACGATCGGGGTCGTGATGGTTCCCGGTGTAAGTCCCGAACGGGAGACGGGAGCCCCGACCTCGGTATACGATCCGCGAACCTTCAGATAGGAGAGCCAGTCAGGCAGGTTCACCATCTGGGAGATGATGGCCGACAGACCGACCGAAGGATAGAAGAAAGATTCCTCTCGGGTGTTCACCAGTCGTGAATTCCAGTCGTTTCGTCCCGTAAGGGTCAGATAGAGCATGTTCTTCCAGCCGAGCTCGACATTGGCGAATAAGGCGTTGTTGCGCACGGGGCTGTTGCCGCCGTCCTCGATGGGGCGGGCACCCGAAGCATCGATGTTACCGAAGGAGAAAAGGTTGGGTACGAGCTTCAGCGGGCCGCGGTAACCTTTCGTCTGGGCCCAGTAGTTAGAGTAGCTGTATCCGATGTTGGCCGAAAGGTTGAAATCTCCGGACTGCTTGTTGATATTGATCATTGCGTCGGCATACTCCTGGCGATCCCGGTAGTTGTTCCATTCATAGAGGCCCTTTGTGGAGCCCTCGGTAAAGATCGGGTTGGTGGAGGCGTACACCTTGCTTTCGTATTCGATATTCGCATCGTCCAGGCGGTAGCGAGCCGTAACGTTCAACCAGTCGAGGATGTTGTATGTCAGCCCTGCGTTGAACATGTAACGATCCTTCTTGCTCGGCGTGGTGTTCCGGAAGGCTGTCCAGTAAGGGTTGTCGGTAGCGAACGTACTTTCGCTGATCGGCCAGTACTGGGTGTAGATGTTGCGGCTTTGATCATACCGTTCGAAGGTTCTGACGGCATCCCAGCTCTCTCCTCGAGGGAACAGATAGACCGCCATCACGGGGTTGTGATATTGCCCCTGCGACACCATGTTCTGATCCTTCTGGCAGACATAGGATGCTCCTAAATCGAGCTGGATCTTGTCCTTGAGGAATTTAGTGGAGTTCCTGATTGTCAGGTTCAGACGATCATATGTGTTATTCGGTACTATACCCTTGGAATTGGAAGAAGAGATTGACGCATATGTTTGGTTGTGTTGGTTTCCGGTAGTAAGGGTAAGTGAATTGATGAAGGTCTGTCCGGTCTCGAAGAAGTCCTTTTTCGGATCAAAAGATGACGGGGTGGGCAGTTTGTTTCCCCAGCTCTCGTAGGAGCCGGCGATATTGCCGTAGATATTCTGGAATTCAGGCGTCATGTAAGCCTTGCTGAACTCCGACGTGGAAGAGAACGTAATGGAGAGTTTGTCTTCTTCCCCCTTCTTGGTCGTGAGCAGAATTACACCGTTGGCGGCGCTGCTGCCATAAAGAGCGGCGGCCGAAGGACCGCTCAGCACCGAGATGCTTTCGATGTCTTCCGGGTTGAAGTCAGCAATACCTTCCGTGGTTGCCCGGGCTCCTCCGATGACTTCGTTACCCAGTCCGAGTACGGTGTTCACGAGCGGAATACCGTCGATCACATAGAGGACATTGTTGTCGCCCTCGATGGATTTGGCTCCGCGCATCATCACGCGGGTGGCACCTCCAACACCGCTGGCGCTTCGGTTGATGGTTACACCGGCGATCTTCCCGTTGAGCGAGTTCACGAAGTTGACATCCTGACCCCGAAGGAGTTCCTCGGAGGCTATCTCCTGTACGTTATAGCTCAAGGCCTTTTCCTGACGTTTGATACCGAGGGCCGTGACCACGACTTCGTCGACGGATACGGCAGAAGCCGTCAGTTTGATGTCGAGATGGGTTTGTCCTGTGTAGGTGACCTCCTGTGTTTCATAGCCCAGAAAGGACACAACAATCACATCGTTCGGTTTCAGGTTAGAAAGGGTGAAATCCCCGTCCATGCCGGTTGTGACTCCGTTCGGACTGTTCTTGATCGTCACGGCGGCACCAATTACCGGGCCTTGTTCATCAGTTACAACACCACTGACACCCTCCCCTCGGGTCTGTGCCGCCCCTGGGAGAGTCGTCAGTATATTCAGAGCGGCAAAAGCGAGAACTGCCATGCAACATCTGAATAATAATGACGTCATTGTTTTTAGCATAATTAAAATTTTGGTTAGTAGAATAGTGTACAACAGTCCTTAAGACGATTGCGCTTGCAAAGGCAGCGTAGTGTTGTCCGAATTTAAAATCGATTGAGTCAGAAAAAAAGTTGTATTTTTTCAATGAACAAATTTCAAGCCCCTCTCTTTCCTCAGCGGGAAATCCGTATTCGACGGCTTTCTGCAATATCATGAATCATTCCCGAACAGGACGCACTGCAAAACCGTTGGCGCGCCCATATCGCAGGGTCGGGGAGACATTCACCCTATTGCAATAGAAAGCTGCTGCCGCCTTCTGCGACTGCGGTGTCGCCGACCAATAAAAGCCATACATGCCGAAATTTCCGATCTTCCCCCTTATATTATTTCGATGGCCCGAAGCCGGAAAGAAGATCGTGCCGCCCGCCGCATTCCATTGGTTCATATAAGGCATTTTCTGACAGTAAAAGTCTCCTCCGGCATTAGCAGCAAACCGGGTCTCATAATTATCGTTCGCAGAAGCATAGCGCGAATTGACAGCACGGAAAAAGTTATTTCCCAGACTGTTCTTATCCGCGACGTTCCCGGAATAGGTCGTTCCTGTAAAAGCTCCTGAGGACGGTAAACGATAGCCGACAGGCGAGGGATCGTAAATGGTTTTGTAAAACACAGCGTCACTGAAAAGCGAACCACTAACAGGAACGTCTCCCCAAAGATTCGTATAAGAAGAAGAACACCAGTCGTCCGGATCTGTTTCAACAAGACGTTTATCTCTATAAAACCGATGCGGATTTTGTATGGCCGTACCGATCGAGACTCCGCCTCCGCCGGTATGGTCGAACGGATAATGCTCCGAATAGCAATGCTTGTTTTGCGAAGAGCCGCGATTACCGAAACCGGCCAGCATCGGATCCTTGCGCCCGAACTGGAAATAAGGCTGATTACCCAGTTTTTGGGATGTATACGCTATCTGGGTAAGCGTTATGACCTGCGTGGCGCGGGTTTCCGCCTGCGTGAAGCGAACCTTCACGCTGCGGGCGTCATAAGTCGTGGTTTCGGCGTCGCACCAGCCGACATTGACAGGCATCATTCGATATGATTTGTTATTCTTGCTGAACACGGTCTTGATGTCATCGCCGAGTCTGTAGTCCGTGACCCAAATATGCCAACTCCACATAATGCGGTTGTTCGCATCGCGCACGGCGACGATAGCGTTGCCCTGTTTGATCGTCGCCTGCGGCACATCGAAAATCAGGTTGTGCCCGTCGGGGGCGAGACGGACGTTCGTCACAAGATTCTGTTCATCCTGCCAGACGAGTACGGCATCCCGGGGTGTACAGTTCGCATTGTTGTAGATATAGGGATCGGTGATGGCCGCATTGAGGTGGTTGACAAAAATCTGCAGCACATTCGTTCCGCTGGAGTTTGAAACGTAAGCCGAGGTATTTTTACCGTTTGCCGGATACTTCGCATAGTCGATCGCATTCCCGTAGACCAGCGGCAAGCTATAGGTGCCGTGCGCATTGACAAGGTAACAGTTAGCCGTCCGCATCACAGTCGTACCACCAGCGGTCGAAAGGTCGTATGTCCCGCTCACGGCGGGGGCCGCCCGCCACACCCCCATACGTCAGTAGCTGATTTTT
>OGPB01000399.1_pt1 | contig 29198 bp, 18 predicted proteins | sample 1552821 | NCBI WGS metagenome assembly OGPB01 (sample SAMEA2580192, study PRJEB22360) | human gut metagenome | biome: human gut; feature: human-associated habitat; material: faeces | place: Denmark | collected 2008/2010 | reverse complement strand
TGTATCTTTAGGTATTCCCCCGAAAATAAGGTTTGGCAGCCAAAACGGGGGAAATCCCCGGACTAAGATATGGCTAAGATACAAAATATTTCAGAGATTCACCCTACTTAGGGCTTTACAGAATTTGATATTCAGGAAAAATATCGCAAGAGTTTTAATGAGAGTGAGCTTGGCAGGCTTCATTCCGTTTTTCCGTTTGAGCGTATGGCAAAAGAAGCAGGTCTGTCGGAACAGCGTCTAGGACGCAAGAACATTTTCAGTCCTTGTGCAAAGATCAGTCTTATGGTACTGAAGGCCTACACTGGCTTTTCCGACAGACAGCTGGTAGAACATCTTAACGGTAACATACACTATCAGATGTTCTGTGGAGTTATGATAGATCCATCCAACCCTATAACCAACTAAAAGATAGTCAGCGATATCCGTAACGAGATAGCCTCCCGTTTTGACATTGACGCTCTTCAGAAGGTCCTTGCCTTACATTGGAAGCCTTACCTTGAAAACCTTCACGTGTGTATGACTGATGCTACATGTTATGAAAGCCACATGCGTTTTCCTACAGACATGAAACTCCTTTGGGAAAGTATCGGATGGTTTTACAGGCATACCTGCCAGCATTGTAGGGATCTTGGCATAAGACGTCCGCGCAACAAATATACGGATGTTGCAAAATCCTATCTGTCTTACTGTAAGAAAAGAAAAAGGAAAGCTTCAAGGACAAGGATGCTCAAGCGCCGTATGATAAGGCTCCTTGAAAAGCTTATCATGCAGAAAGATGCGATTCATAGGGAGTACGGTGCTTCACTCCGATATACACAGGATTATCAGAAACGGCTTTCCATAGTTGGAAAGGTCTTGTACAGGAAAAGGAAATGTTTGAAGGCAGGAAGGTCAATGACCGTATTGTGAGCATTGACCGTCATTATATACGTCCCATCGTAAGAGGTAAGGAAACAAAGACCGTTGAGTTCGGTGCAAAAGTCAACAACATACAGATAGACTGAATATCTTTCATCGAGCACATCTCGTTCAAGGCGTTCAATGAGGGTATACGCCTTAAGGACTGTATCCGTGTGCAGCAGAAGCTTATGAGCGTTAGGGTAAGATGCGTGGCTGCCGACTCCATATATGCTAATAATGCCAACAGAAAGTTCTGCACGAAATATGGGATATCCATTTCCTTCGTGCGCAAGGGAAGGGCGGCAAAGGACGAGCAGTTGAGAAAGGTTCTCAGAAGTGAACTCTCAAATGAGAGAGCCACCCGGCTTGAAGGTAGCTTCGGCACTCAGAAACAACATTACTCACTCTCAAGAATAAAGGCGCGGAACAGGAAGACGGAAATCCTGTGGATCTTCTTCGGAATACATACGGCAAATGCCGTACAGATGATAGACAAGATCAAAAACAGACTGGATAAAGTTGCATGACATGGTTTTACAGACTGAATCAGAAGAGGTCATCAGACTTCTTCCGCAACATCATGTCTTGCCGGATAAGTTCAGGCGAGAAAACATAGAAAAAATACAATAAAAAGAGCATATGAAGGAGTCCGTAATTTGAACTGTGTCAGCTAAGGAAAAGAATAAAATATTAACTTTGCTAACACAGTTTATTTTATGAGTGAAGAATTTGATTTTGAAAGTATCAAGAACAAGGCTCTTGAACAGTTGAAGTCTGGTAAACCCTTGTTAGGTAAGGACGGTGCTTTTGCTCCGTTGTTGGAGAGTATATTAAATGCTGCCCTTGAAGGTGAGATGGACGCTCATCTTTCTGAGGATGAACGCATGAGTGGCAACCGTCGTAATGGCAAGATGCAAAAACAAGTACAGACTTCGATGGGAGAAGTCACCGTATCTACCCCTCGTGACCGTAACTCCACCTTTGAACCCCAGTTCATAAAAAAGCGTGAAACCATTCTTGCAGAAGGTGTTGCAGACCGTATCATCGGACTTTATGCTTTGGGAAACAGCACACGTGAGATAAGTGACTGGATGGAGGAGAACTTGGGTAATCGTGTGTCTGCTGAGACAATTAGCGCCATCACCGATCGTGTACTTCCGGAAATAAAGGCATGGCGTTCCCGTAGCCTGGACAGCGTTTATCTGATAGTCTGGATGGATGCCATCCATTATAAGGTAATGGACGAGAGAGGCTGTGCCGTAACCCGTGCGATTTACAATGTACTGGCTCTGGACAGCGAGGGACATAAGGATCTGTTAGGGATGTATATCTCTAAGAATGAGGGCGCGAACTTCTGGCTGAATGTATTGACAGACTTGCAGACCCGTGGTGTCTGTGACATACTCATAGCTTGTGTTGACGGATTGAAAGGCTTCCCAGACGCTATCCAAAGTGTGTTTCCTGATACTATTGTCCAGCTCTGTATTGTCCATCAGATACGTAACTCCATCAAGTATGTCGGCAGCAAGCACCAAAAAGAGTTCATGAGGGATCTGAAACATGTCTATGGTGCGGTAAATAAGGAATCCGCTGAGACAGGACTTTTTAATCTGGAAGAAAAATGGGGTGAGAAATACCCTATCGTTATCAAGTCTTGGCAGGATAACTGGGAAAGGCTTACTGAATACTTCCAGTTTACGTCGGATATACGACGTATGATTTATACCACGAATACAGTCGAGGGCTATCACCGCCAAGTGCGGAAAGTGACAAAAAACAAGGGCGTGTTCCCTAACGACACCGCCCTTGAAAAGTTGGTTTATCTCGCTTACCGCAACATACGCAAGAAATGGACCATGCCCATAGCCAACTGGGCGGCCATCGCACAACAATTAGCGATAAAGTTTGGAGACAGATTTAAATTGTTGTAACTTTACGCTCGTCGGGAGTGCTGGTGCACCCCCTTGGCGCTGGCCGATCCCCGACCGATGAGCTTGGAAGAAAACGCCGCATGACACAGTTTATTTTACGTCTCCCATATGAAGTGATTATGGTCCATCATCTTCATATGCTATCTTAGTTTTTAGGGGCATTTACTGAATATCCCTAATTAATTATATTTTTTGTCATATACTAAATATTTGATTATATAAACGATACTACAAGTCTTTTCTAAGAGTAATATCCTTCCAGTGTAATGAGTACGCTGTTTCTGCTGCATCGTCAAGATATTCTTGCAAAAACTTGAATGGGAAAGGATATGTCATAAGCTCATTCCAACGTCCAAAGCCAAACTTTAACATCTTGCATATTTCCAAAATTTGCTGGTCAATGAGTTCTGGATTTTCTTTATGAAGTATAAATATACGTCGAGCACGAGGCATTTTGTCCATCTTGGTTTTCGGAGTAATCTTCATAGATTCGCTATTAGTTCCTGATATATAAGAATACGAACCTTCTGGATTTCCGTCAATACCATCTGTTTTCCATAGATGGAAACCTATATAACCACGAAGATATTTATGAGCAACTTTTTTTCGTTTGAACATAGCTACAGTTTCACCATTATTAGCAACCTTACTATAAGCTTCATCAATCAGATTCACATCTAAAATTGGTATTTCATCTGTATCGACGATAAAATAGACATTGCCGTCTTTAACTAATGCCATATAATCTCTTGCTCCTCGAATTTTGTCGTAGTCAAAATATTTTAGTTTTTGAGATATAAAATCCTCGAAATCTTCACCTTGATTATCTTGTGATAGTCCATATTGTTCAACATCTATACTTCCTTGATTGTCAATTTTCAAAGACGCTCCATGAACATTACCTTGATTGATTTTGTATCTGATAGCATTCCACCCCTCAAGCATATTTGCCAAAGGCTTTGGCATTATTCTTTTAGCTAAACTATCCTTTACAATTAGTTCAATGAGTATTCTTCTCACACTTGGGGTGTCAAGCAAGTCAAGTTTCTCGTCGCCATAATAAGTGATATGCTGGAGGGCATTTCCGTTGTTTGACAATCTTACCATGGATTGTGAATACTGAGTTACCTCACATCCTTCTTCTTTAGGCTCGCATAGTTTGATTATAATATCGTCCGGCGTTGGTTTTTTGGGAAAAACAAGAAACCCACTCATAATTTCTTGGGCTTCATTCTTGAAATTCGAAATAACCGACTTGGATCCATTTGTTTGAAACGGGTCTTCAAATGAAATGCTTCTTCCTGCAAGATACTCTTGTGCAAGTGCCAAGATTCCATCTTTGGTTTTGCATTCATCGTAATGTATAATCTGGGAATCTGTGAATTTTATATCTAATATTCCTTTAAACGCATCATTAACAGATTCTACGACCTGCCAGATAACATACAATTTTCCGTGAGCATAATCTTCGACATTATATGGCCAATAAGGGACAAGGTTTTTATTATCTTTGAAGTTCTTCTTCTGAATGAAAAGTTTTTTCAAGTCGTACTCACCACTTTTCACGCTTTTAATGATTATTGGTTTTACAGATTGCCCAGACCAAAACTCTCCATCTAAATCTTTGGAAATCTGGAATACGCATGTTCTGTGCCTTAATAGATCTTTTTCATTAAAAGGATTAGAAAACGATGTTGTTCGAGCTGTAAGATTCATGTATTCATTAACCTCTATTTTAAGACATACAAGTTCTTTGCGACTCTTGCGAGCCCCAAAATTCTTGTCGTCACAAACAAGTAACGAGCCATCGTTATACATCATGTTGCTATTCTTTTTCTTTCCAAGAGAATTTATAGCTAATGATGCAATGATTCTTTGCTGTAATTTATCTTTATACTTTTCGAGAGTATTATTCCAAGCTTTAACATCGTTGTATGCTCTAAGACTATTAAGAACTTCTTGCTCTTTCCCTTTGGTGGTTAATATGAAGAATTGAACAGAAGGGAAATGCTGAGCACCCCATCTGTTTTTTATTCCAGTAACAGATATGAAAGGAACATTTCCGAGTTGTTCATAAGCCAAATTCTTCCGTTCTGGATCCGTACTATAATAAGATACTATCGAGTATTTTGCAAAGAACTTGTCTTTATCCCAAGAGACTTCTATTCTATTTGTCGTGATAGGAAGGCTCTTTATATAATTGTCATCTAATATTATCTTTCCCATTATCCAATGATTCTTTTGAGTCTGTCGATTGCACTTGGGATGATATTGCCATCATTGTCAATGATTCCATGAATCTCTGTTACAGCATCCATGGACTCTCCAGTAAGTTGCAACATACTAACAGTAATAAGTTGACATCCTAATCTTTCGCGCTTAATCTTGCGTTTGTCTTTAGTCGCCAGTTCACCCTGTTTATCATTATGCTCCACGAGAGGATTCATGTTCTTAACATCAAATGCAATCTTATATGTTCCGTCTGGATTACAGATGACAAAGTCTGCCAACTCATAGTCGCGACCTTCAAGGTGCTTGAAGTCTTCCTCTTTACAATTAGTGTACTCTAAGACTATTGCCTTGAAAGCTTCTTCACCTATTTCACCTGCATAATCTGTCTTTAATATCTCTGGATGAAGAATTAAGTTACCTGACTTCCAATCAGTAGCATAACCATTTGTTATAAAGTGTTTACGAATAACATCATTCTTTATCAATACATCCAACCTTACTGTGGAAGGGGAGATTGGTTGAGGATATAACTTTCCTTTTCCTTGTGGACAAATGTCGTTCCTGCGATTAGGATCAAAGGAGAAGAAGTATTCGTTGTTCTCATTCCTTTGCCAGTCACCATAGCATTTGCAGATGAAGGTCAATTGTTTATCTTCTTCAACTAATTCGTTATAATCATCAATGACAGGTTTCTTGATGATTGTTTGCTTATAACTCTGATTCATTAACTGGTTTATCTGCACATTATGAGGTACAGATGTGCCTTCTTCAACATCGTCTTCAAAATCATCCTCTCGAACTGGATGTGGAGTATACCTAAGGGCAATACTGCGCATTCTGTCGAGTTGCCTTTTAACGTAGTTGGCATTGTTGCATCTAACAATTTCTTCAGGATTTGCTGCGGTTGAAGGTTCTTTCGGCATTGTAAGGATGTACTCTGCAAGTGTACGGAACTCCTTGGTAAGAGACTTTTCAAGGTTGTCTTTGTCAAAATACTTAGCCATATCCATATCAAACAGAATGTATGTCGTATGTGGTTTGTTTCTTGTACGACACAAACGACCAACAGCTTGTTCAACAACAGTCTGGGCCCATGCAGCCTTGTCTTTACCTATGCCAGGATTGTTCTTGTCGCCAAACCAGAAATTGTTAGAAAGAGCTCTGCATAGCCATGAAGCTACCTCGTTCTTTGAGAGACAACCTCGCTCGTACAGCATCATCAGGGAGAGCATGGCATTATAAAGGCTTTTCTCAAAAGTAAACTCATTGCCGTCCTCACTCATCATCAGATATGCACTTGGACATTGAACATAAACGGCATCCCAGTCTTTCTTTAGTCTTACACCGTTTGTTTCCCAATTGTCACCTTTGACAAAATCAAGACTATCGGGAATTTCATACTGCATGTTGGCGCCAGCTTTGAAACTTGCATATGCAGATACCAACATGATTTTAGAATCCTTGCTTTCGCTGAGTTCTTTGAGAATTGACCCTTCAACCTCTTCCCAATCTTTTGAAATTCTAATATGGTCATTAGACCAGTCGCTCGGGAGTTCATCTTCAAATGGAGTATTTTGGTACTTATATGTCCCATCTATCAGACAGCTTAATACATTTGTTTGGATAGGGTCACCATTTCGATTTTGAAAGAATATCATGCTTCTTATGTCTTCATGGTTAATAAACCAATGATAGGCTTCAATAAACTGGAACAGGCGATAAAGAGGGAAGGAAATACTTTCTCCTTCCTTTTTGGATTTCATGAGTTCTCTCCGAGTACATTTGAACCAGAGCTCGTCAAGACCTTCCTCGCGAGCCTCTTTAGAAAACATCATTTTATACTTTTCTGGCAGGAATGTTTTCTCATCCCTGTTATCTTCGAAAGTATAGTGCTCCAGTGGTTTTATTTCTATTTGATGACCAATTGGATAAGTGTGAGAAACGAGATTATCAAATGTCTCTTTATCATGTTCAGACAAGACATGAACATTATTTCCAATACTCTCTTTAAGATATTCTATGTCGCAGTTACTAATCACGGACGAGCTTGATGCTGTTGCAGAGCACAGCACGACGGAAGTTCCCTCAGTCCTCAATAGATCGAAAATGATCTTCTCAGGTGTAGTGGAAATTTCTCTACAGGAAAGACGAACTCGATGCTGGTTGTCTCGTTCGTCAACTTCTTCCTGATACAATTGAACTCCTTGTGAATAAACGGAGTAATCGGGCAGCTTTAACTTCTCTTCTCTTTTATTGATAATCAGATTCTTTCTGTTTGTCATAAATTCAAAGAGCTGTTGCTCAAATTGGTATTCCGAGTTTGTCTCAAAACGAGAGAAGAGTGTATGGATTTCTCTTTCTCGGGTTGGATAACCTAAATAGTGGTTCTTTGGTAATTTGTTCGCAGAAAGTTCATCTTCTGTTTTTTCGAACTTTTCCACACTCTTTTGAAATGCCTCATTGACTACCTTGCTTAATTGAGCTTTAATGGCTGTGGTATTGCCTACAATCAACGAAAGGAATTTGTTCATTGGCACGACGTAGTCAAATCTTTGTTTTAATTCAATATTATCCTCTGCGTGATGCAACTTAAACTGCTTCTCGCCTTTGTTGTAGCATATGAAGGAATGTGATTTGTCGTTGGATTTAGAGACATTGAGTTTTAGAGCAGGTCCAGAGAAAAATACACCTCGACGATAGTCCTCAAGTTCTTCTATGTCACCCAAGAAAATGTTCTTGTATGGCTCTGTCTTTCCTAGAGTCTTCTCCCAATTTGTTGAGATGATGTTATTAGCTTTATTCAGAGAATCATCGAGTAAGCTGCCATAATATTCGTCTGACACATGTTCTGCCATATCTATCAGTTGCTTATACTGAAGATAACCATTGTAGCCCTTTGAAAATCTATTTTTTCCTCTAGAACTTTCTATAGCTTGATCAATGATAGCATTGCGCATTGCAATTGCGGCTTGGTCTGATTCATCTAGTAGAATCAGGGTTTTCTTTTCTTTTTCTGTAATGTCATGAAGGCTGATTTTTTCACCAAGAATAGGGTCTATGCCGTACATTGCTTTATGTACGGTCATTAGGAGAACTTTTTTCTTTTTATAATCAACCTGAGGGTAAACTTTTGCCAAAGAGGGAAAATCACGCAGGACTTTCCCAATGTCTAAACGACGACCTTTTTTCTGTCGGTTATATACCTTTTTATATAACTCAAAGAAATTTCTAACGTCTCTTCTGAGTTTCGTTTCTCCTTCGGTTATCTGGGCTTGAACAAAATCGTTATTGTTGTTGCCCTGAGTAAGAATCAAATTTTTAACACCTTCGTAGGTCTTTTTGATTTTACTGCAGGCATATCTCAATTCATTATTGCTTCCTTCTGTTTTCATCTCACCGATTCTGTGTTCTATCTGTTCGATGAATCTGCGGAAAGAATCAGTATCAATAGCCTTTTTTATTACCTCTGTATTATTTTCAATAACCAATTTTTGGTCTTCTTTAATCAAACTATCTTGCAAATCAATGAACCTGTCAATCTCTCGGTTCATGCCTTCTACCAACTTGTTTTGAACGCAAAGAATAACAATACGGTCAAAATGCTTAGGATAGTATTCACATGTCAGTTTTCCAATCGTATAAGACTTGCCTCCACCTGTTGCTATGTCGCAGATGTGGAGTCCTGGCTTTACATACTTTTTGAAGATACCTTCAACGTGTTTACTCAATTCTTCCTTGTATGTTTCTTTCGCTTGAATCATTCTGGTGATAATGTATGCTGTTAATAATCAATTGATTAATTCTTAAGAATCACTTCCCGATGCAGCATATTATGCTAATTGATTATCAATAATTTACGGCTTAAAAGATAGACTGCTCAAAAATTTACTTGTTTTTTCGCCGAAAATCGAAGATTTAACGTTTTTAACCTTAGTTTGTCTTCAAACGAAGGGGAAAAGAGAATAATGGCTCTCTTTTGCTCTTAAATCTCCGTTTCGCAAAGATAAGGCATATCGGTGATTATTTCGCCGATTGTGGCTGTAAAATAGAGGGTAATTTTACGGATTTTCGGATGGGCTTTTGGTGGCTTGACAAGGGCTCGAATCATGTTTGTTTTGTGAGCAGGATTTCTGTGTCTTTTGCAGCCAAAAGAGAAAGTCAGCAGTTATGGTTCGGCTTGGTTCTGGCGCAGCCATCTCTTTTTCTCCCTCTGTTAGCTTTACTTTAATGCACGTATATATGAATACAGGGATAAAGTAAAGCTATGTTGTATTTTTACTTGAGTGATAAACTGTACTCACATCGTATTCGCTCTAACTCATTTTTTAAATCATTTATATGTAAAATTGTTAGATAAACATTTTCTAGATCTGTTATTTCATGTATTTGCGATAGTGAATATAATGGTCTTAAAAACTTTTTCACTTTCATTCGTTCTTTTCTTGCAGAATTAGTGGATTCTTTACACTTGGTTTCTCTCAGTAGTTGAGACGTTAAATCTTTGTCAGACCTATTGCCAAAATTGACAATAGCAATTATCTTAATATAATCTTTTGTGTCTTGAATACTTTTACTTGCCTTTATATGTCGAGATGATTCTAACCGTAATTTTCTAGCATCTTCAAGAATTGCATTGATTTGTGCAGCACCAAATTTTTTGTTGCGGATTAGAGAATTGCATTTGACTTCTACTAATATTTTTACAGGAGAGTCAATTCTTATGTCGAATCCATTTGTGTTTGGCTTTTGTTTATCAATATCATTAAATATCCGTTCTCTATCTTCATTTTTAAATGATAATATATCTGATAACTTTGTTGCAATAGAACGAGTCGATATTAATGTCATTATGTTATTAATATCGGACAGTATTGATTTTAGTTCTATTAATTTATCTAGTGTAAGATTGTTGCCAATATCCTCGGTGTCAATAGACTTGATAAACTTTGTGTACTTATCTAATAAATTAATTGTTCTATTGTATGTTTTTGATGTTTCCATAATTTTGTTTCTTTGGGGGACGAAAATATGTATAAAAGTTCATATATGAAATTTTGTCAGGCTTGTTAGTCGGGATTTCGTATTCTTTTGCAGTCAAAAGAGAAAGTTTTCAGATATGATTCTTTTTCAGAGAGCCTCCGTTGCCGTATTTTTCCGTACTTTTGTAACAACTTGTGCAAAATTTGCACACTTTAAATTATTGAAAATATGAAGATTGAAGAGGCTATACTCTACTGTTTGGCAAGCCAGAATAGGGGAATGCGAACTGAACAGATTGCAGAGATGATAAACCGTCAGCGATTGCTCCATACTACCTTTAGGAGTAGGTAAAAATTAGAAGGCGTGATGCATCAGCACCTCTAAAAGTCTCATATATCAAGTACGCTTAAATCTGGTTCTTTGCACGAATCTAGTAAATTCACGCCCTTTATCTTTAATTCAGGGTAATTCAGAATTGACATTGGTATTTTCTCTCTTTTGAGATAGGATGTTGGTATTACTGTAGCTGTCAGCATCATTGACTTTACTCGGGGTGTAACTGCTACACCAATGTGTTTCGCAACTTCATTAATATGCTCCGTTACCCAGCGATGACGACGCAAATGTTTAAGAACAAGAGCTCTCTTCTTGTCTCTCTCGGGATTATCACCACGACCAAGATATTCATCCATCTCGGTTTTCATTTCCTTAATATTCTTGGCTGGATTGGTATTCTTACATTCTATCAAGTAGAGTATATCACGTGATGTATCATAAGCCATCACATCAATATCGCCATAATCTTTATCTGCCGCAAAATAACCTCCAGATTTGATAGTGACATCATGTTCCCATACTCGCATTATTGGTATCTTTGCCAAAAAAGAGCGTACCTCGTCATTGAACGCAGCCCCTTTTATAGCCTCAAATTTTCCAAGCAAGGTTTCTATCTTCCTTCCCACATAACGTAAGCGACCAGAATAAAGCAAGTCAGATAGCTGAATGCCGGCTTGAATACAGGAGCGGAACCCAAACATGCACATAACTGTGCCATCATCATATTGATAACGAATCACTGGGCGACGCAGATAACTTAATTCCCTATTGTATGACCAAGGGAAGATATCCTTGCCCGCTAATCCTACTGGCGGAGTGAGGTAGTTTTCCCGTTTATCCAAAGAAAGGCGAATGATACATTTCTTTGCTAAATCTTCAGTTAGTTCTGTACAATGCTCCTGCATAGCTTTGATGAGTTGAGACTCTTCCATCTCAATAACAGACTTCTGCTGCTTCATAGCTATGATGTAACAAACATAAAGGAACTGCAAGATGTTAGAATATGATACTCCCCAATCCTCTAAGAATGCCACATCTATCTCCTCGAGTTCTGCATCCTTGTTTTTTTCTTTTGTATCTGGACGTACTGCCATCCTGGCCATCTTACTCTCGAAATCTTCGATTTGCCCATTTACACTCTCAATAGTGCGCGTTGCTGCAAACTCTCCTACATTGTCGGAAAAAACATCATCGTAGATACCATAACGTCCAGAGCCTAATTTCTCAATGGTATGATTAGCTACATCTAAATGTATGGCGTCACATATACCACCAATGGATATCACTTCGTTCATGATAGCTAACAGGCTTTCTACATCATCATTGCCTGGTTTAACACCACCGCCACGATACTGTGTCGCAGCTATATATTCTATCATAGCACGGGTAGATATTCCAGCATCAGCAAGTCGTCTTTCTGTATCGAAGAATTCTTTACGTTTTGACTCATTTTCTCCAAAACAAAGAATCTGTGCGGGTTGTAAGACTCTGTTATGCTCTCGCTGATAAACCAATGTCTCGTGATTCTGCATGAGCATACGCAGCAACCACAATGTATCAAATGATGATAGGCGTTTATCAAGTTCATTAAGGAGCACATCTACTCCTTTGTGGAGGAAGTCTTCTTTCTCAGTTTTTGTATTGAGTTTACCTGCTATATCATGACCTTTCTCCTTCATCCACTGTGGGAATTTGTCTTGTAGTAGTTGGCTGGTGGCGGCATGAATATAGATAGGAGTATAAAGCCACAAGGGTATTGACAGGGGGTTGAGTGACTGCTCCATCATCAGAATCATCTTTGCTTGACCAAAGGGGATGCGAGTATCAATAATTTGGCATGCAGTCTCTTCGTCTATTTCCAGGAGTTTTTTTATGATACAACGCATCATGTTGCGCTCACTCTCATTGCCAGCTCCCATAAAAGAATGGATATAATCATCATCAAATGTAACGGAAACTCCGCCTTCTGTCTTGGATACGTTAAGATTTCCTCCTTGCGTAGGCTTTATGTCGTCATCATAGTGTATCCCTTTATCGGCCAAGACCTTTTCACTGAAGACAAGTTCTATTTCTACGGAGTGCTCATAGCGTTGGCTGATCATATCGGCTATGGCTGGTTGTAAAGTATCCATCCAGTATGCAACAGCTGTTATTACAGTATCGGAAATAGAGGATGGATTTATTCCCTGTTTTTCTTCTTGATAACAACTTACCCACACAGGAATACTATAAGATTCACAACTCTTGGCATTGAAACCTGAATGGACAGGCTTAAAAATTGCCGCATAGTCGAGATCACGTATCACTGGTATATAAGCATACTGTCCATTTAATCTCTTCAGCGTTCCGTGGAAATACAGTTGATCTTTACTTTTGAATATGAGATCACATCCATCATTTGGCTCAATATAAAGCATGTCTGATGGTGTGTTGTCTGTCATATAGAAACTTTCACCATAATGCTTATATATAGCATATACATCGAGAGATTGATTCAGAGGAGTCTCGAGAGATGATACGTTCTCTTTGGACCGAGCATAACGAACAAGACTCAAGCTGTCCCATTTCTCAGTCTGTATCAGTTGTAAGAAATCATAAGCAGAGAATTGAAGAAAATAGTCAGTTCCATTTTGCTTTTTCATGGCAAATCTGTATGTCTCCCCCATTGTAGAATACAGAACAAGCGTCAGGATATGGTCATCTTTCGACCTTTTATCATTTCTGATGGTATCAATACGTTTTTGTAAATGTTGGCTGAGATCTCGATTGTTGAAACTCTCATTGCCATCTATGGCTACATTACGGGCTAAATCATGAGCATAGCACACGTATGCAAGCCAGTTGACATCAATGCGGAATACATCTTCGTAATAGCCTTCAACAGGAGCAAGTATTTCATCCATTGAATTTTGTACCCAGCGCAGCTGTTCTATACAGGAACGCCCGATGCGCATCCAGACACCATAATGGGTCTGTTTTACTAGTTCTTCAAGACAACGATGTTTTAGAGCTGTTTTTAAGATAAAGTTGTTAATGGCACAGCCTTGACTGGAAATTCCGGCAAAGTAGAAGTTATTGTCAAACTCAACGATTGGTCTGTATAACAACGGATTCTTTTCTGCATCTTGGGTTAGTATATCAGTAGCATTAACTTCTAACAAAAATGATTTCAAAACATTTGGATTCAGCCTATTCCGATGAATGAGTTCTGTCATTGTCGGCAAATTAATAACAAAAGATTGGCTAGTTTTTGGTTCGTTAAGCGTCTCGCGAGGGGTCTCATTTCCGCGTACTAAGCCACTTATCCCTGCTTGGGTTGACAAAAGCTTGCTCAGTTCAAGCATGAAGAGTACTCCATCATAAATTTCATTACGGAAAGCTTCCGTAAATATATTTCTTTTATTGAATATGGCTTCTGTCATTGAACGGAAAATTTCTGTCGCATGTGTCGAGATGCCAGGAAAGAATGTGTAATTGCCTCCATAAAACACTACAGGTTCGGCAAACATGTTAATCGGCATGTCTTCCATAAGATCAAATGAGAACTCTTGGTCAATTATACTCTTGAACTCACTGATGTCAGGAATCTGGCTACTCTTTCCGAGATTCGCAACTGCTATTTGCAAAAGGTGCTCAATTCGGATATTCTTCCCTCGATTTTGTGGATTAAGTTGCATTGCTATCAAATAGTCCAATATGGGAGGGACTGCATGATTACTTAAATACGCTATCGTTTTTGGTACATCAAGCCAAGAAGATGGCCACAAAGCATGATTTGCTACTGGCAATATTCCTATTGCCTGTTCCTTTTGCATACAACAATGCTTATATTTCTTGCCGCTGCCACAAGGGCAAGGCTCATTACGACCTATCTTCTTTGACATTATATTTGAACTACTAGTAACATCTATCTAAACTTTAATCACTTAGCTCAGCCAAGAACTATTAATCATTTACAGTGCGAGACGAAGAATGTATTATGGGTTAGAGATGAAATGAGTGATAATCAAATTCTTACCACATTTATACTCTAAGTGATTTCTTATACAAAGGTACTGATTTTAGTCGATAACATTTAATGATAAACGATGGAATTTCTAAAATGAACTGTTTTCGACTCAAAAATGAGACATAATGGTCAAAGGGATTTGGCAAATTATGTGATTATTTTGCAGTCTCCAAAAAAGTCGGCAGATATAGTTCGGTTCGGCTTTGGCGAAGTCATTTCTTTTTCTCCCTCTGTTAGCTTTACTTTAATGCACGTATATATAAATACGGGGATAAAGTAAAGTTGTTTTTCATTTGAATAGCCAACTAATCTTGAATATATGTTGTGTGGAGGAATCGTATGTGTTTACGCAACAAATAACATATTGTTTGTTGTGTGGATATATTGGCGCTTATAAACAATATAATAGCGTTTATATTTCTCCAAAGCAAAATTATCTTGTTTTACACACTTTCCCCAAGATGGTTGTCGGAAGCTGCTGCAACTTTTATAAACATAGAATTCGTTTGAAAAAGTATAACGAATCTGATTTATTCGCTTGAAAAAGTGTATAACCGTTATATTGTACTTGGTCAAGCGTTTCTTCTAATCTTGTGATTTTTTACCTGTAATACATCATTAAATAGATGAAAAGTTATAAATTTACATATTATATGATGTGTTGAATATGGCAAAGAATACAATGGGGACTAAGCTGCCCCGAAAATTGGTGCAGAAGATGTCAATTGTGGGAGAGCAGATTAAACTGGCTCGCTTGCGCAGGAATCTGAGTGTGGCTCAGGTGGCAGAACGTGCCACTTGTTCTCCGTTGACTGTGTCCCGAATAGAAAAAGGCACACCGACAGTAGCAATCGGAATCTATTTGCGAGTGCTGTATGCTTTACAGCTTGACGATGATATTCTATGGCTGGCCAAAGAAGACAAGTTGGGAAAAGCTTTGCAAGATTTGAGTTTGAAAACAAGGAAAAGAGCTTCAAAAAAGGAATAGAGCACATGTTCTCCTATACATAAGTTGCAATTTGCTCTTTGGGAATAAAAAAATATGGCTCAAAAATTTGTGTTATGCAATAAAAGCATTATGTTTGCGCTGCATAATAAATAAGATATATGAAATTCGTTGATAGAATAGATGAAGCTGCACGATTAAAGGATGCTCTTGCAAGAGAGAAGTCCTCGTTAGTCGTGATGTACGGTCGCAGACGGTTGGGTAAGTCAACGCTTATCAAAAGGGTGTTGTCGGATACGGATGTTTACTTCCTTGCTGACCGTTCTGAAGGGCAACATCAGAGAGTATTGCTTGCAAAAGTAATAGCACAAGTGTTCCCGGATTTCGACAAACTGACATATCCGGATTGGGAATCTATGTTTCGTGCGGTCAATTATCGAACAGACAAGCGTTTTACTTTATGTTTGGATGAGTTTCCGTATCTTGTAGAGCAATCTTCTGAACTGCCGTCTGTGCTACAAAAACTGGTTGATGAAAAGCTGTTGAAGTATAATCTTGTGCTTTGCGGTTCGTCACAAAATATGATGTATGGATTGTTTCTTGATTCTACTGCACCTCTCTATGGTCGTGCTGATGAGATCATGAAACTTGCACCGATACGTTTGCCATATATTCAAGAGGCTTTGAGCCTTGATGCGATGAATGCCATTGAAGAATATGCTGTTTGGGGAGGTGTACCGCGTTATTGGGAACTAAGGGAAAACCAAAATTCACTTAATGATGCTTTGTGGCACAATATCCTTTCTGTAAATGGAACTCTTTACGAAGAACCGATAAAATTGTTTCAGGACGATGTAAAGGATATTGTTAAGACTTCGACGATAATGTCTTATATCGGTACTGGCGCAAATCGGCTTTCTGAGATTGCCGCAAGATGCAATGAGCCTGCAACCAACCTGTCGCGTCCATTGAAGAAACTTATTGATCTCGGATTTTTGGAGAAAGATGTTCCGTTTGGGATTGATGAAAAGAATGCGAAAAAGAGTCTTTACAAGATAGCCGATCCGTTTATGGCATTTTATTATCAGTTTGTCGTACCTAATCGTTCGTTCATCGAGCTTGGTCGTCGTTTGCCAATAGAACAGGCTTTGACTGCTCATTTATCGGAGTATGTGAGTATGCAATGGGAAAAATTATGTCGGGATGCCGTAACAGGAAATCTTGTCAATGGAGTGGTTTATGGCAAGGCAAAACGCTGGTGGGGTTCTGTGCTCAATGAGGATAAGAAGCCGGAACAAGTCGAGTTTGATGTTATGGCCGAATCGCTTGACAAAAAGTATTTGTTGGTCGGAGAATGCAAATGGACTACTCAAGAGAATGGCAAACAACTGACTGCCGAACTTCTCCGCAAAGCTAATCTGCTACCGTTTGCCAAGTGCTACACCGTCGTTCCAATGCTGTTCCTTAAGAATGCTCCGAAAGATGGTATAAGAAACGCCGTGTTGCCAGAAAATATTGTCGAGTTAATGAAATAAAGAAATAACAAATTCGTGATTTGCAGATGTTGGATTTTAGAAAACAATTCCAAGAGATTATAGAACAATCTTATATCCCTTTCAATATAGATAAAACTGCGACTTCTGACGTATGGAGTAATATTTATAAGTTAGTACTTCCTAATATACCGGAAAAACTTTTTAGGTATCGTAGAATAGACGATAAGGGCTATACAATTGAATCATTTAAATCTAAAACTATTTCATTATGCCATGCGGGAATGTTTCCAGATAAATATGATTCGTATTTATATATAGATCAAGATAAGATTCACAAAGATCTAAAAAATGCATTGAAAGATGCGTTGCGCATAACATTGTCGCATATAACACAGAAATCCCCTGAAATAAGGGCGGAAAAAGCAACGAAAATATGTTATTATAGAGAGTGCGGATATACGGATGAACAAATTATAGATAAAATATTGACAGATGATTATGTTGATTTTTGCAATAATATAGGGGCTGCGATAAAAAAACAAGAATCGCGTTTTAGAAATCCAAGAAATAGTGCAAAAATTGCCTGTTTTACAGAAAGTGTGCAGTCTAAGTATATGTGGGATAGATATGCAGATGGATATAAGGGGTTTGCATTAGAATATGATCTCAGACGATGCATTTTTAAATATAATTCATTGGGAATGAGTGTTAATCTCTTTCCTGTGATTTATACAGATTTAAGACCGGATGTTACATTAGATGAGGGAAATATTCATACTTACGAATATTTCAAGCAGATTGGAGATAAAAATTGGTTAAGCTTTTTGTCGTCTATAATATCTGTTAATCAATTATATTGGTATCGAGTTTATCTTTATAAAGACAGAAAAGAATACGAGCACGAACATGAATGGAGAATGATTTACTATAATTTAGAAGATGAGAATGATTATGTTGCAATACCGGATGTTGGATGCTTGAAAGCAATATATTATGGTCCAGATATATCACAAAAGGATAAGCAAGAATTACATCAGATTGCAGTTGAAAAAGGACTGAAAGAGTATGATGTCGATCTTGACACGGGTAGCCGTAGATATGATTTAAGAGTAACAGCAATTAAATAAGAATATTCTTAGCGCAAAAAAGAACCGATTAACAACCTGAAAGTTGTGTCATCTCAATTATTTATAGTACCTTTGCTTACCAAATAAGGCAAAGGTATTTTTGATGCATACAATGGCAGAAGATAAGATAGACAACGCACTGGAAGTAAAAGAGGAAACAGTGGAATGCAAAAGCGAAGATTGGGTTTGCCATTCGCAGGCTATAGCTGCAACCATGTCAAACCGAATGGAGGAACTTGGCATGACACAACGAGCGTTGGCTGAGAAAATGAACTGCACCCAGCAATATGTATCCAAGGTGTTGAAAGGTCGCGAGAATCTGTCATTGGAAACTTTGTGCAAAATAGAAAATGCATTAGGTATCAAAATACTACAAGCTGGAATAAATAAGTAATAACACCATAGTAGGGAAAGAATATGTCAATACAGAGCGAAGCGGCATTGGAAGCCGGACTTATAGCCACACTTCGGCAAATGGACTACGAGTATGTCCAGATTACCGAAGAAGATAATCTTTATGCCAACTTCAAGCGGCAGTTGGAAATTCACAACAAGAAACAGCTGGCGGAAGTTGGTCGTAACTCATTTACGGATGAAGAGTTTGAGAAGATATTGATATATCTGGAAGGTGGTACTCGCTTTGAAAAGGCTAAGAAACTTCGTGACCTATATCCTCTTGACACGATGAACGGGCAGCGTATTTGGGTGGAATTCCTTAATCGTACACAATGGTGTCAGAACGAGTTTCAGGTGTCGAATCAGATTACGGTGGAGGGACGAAAGAAGTGTCGCTATGATGTGACGATTCTTATCAATGGCCTCCCTCTGGTTCAGATTGAATTGAAGCGTCGGGGTGTAGAACTCAAGCAGGCATACAATCAGATACAACGCTATCATAAGACATCCTTTCATGGGCTGTTCGACTATATTCAGCTATTTGTTATCTCCAATGGCGTAAATACTCGTTATTTCGCCAATAATCCCAATGGTGGATATAAATTCACGTTCAACTGGACGGATGCGGCAAATCTGCCATTCAATGAACTGGATAAGTTTGCTGTATTTTTCTTGGAAAAGTGTACGCTCGGTAAGATTATCGGAAAATATATCGTATTGCATGAAGGGGATAAATGCTTGATGGTACTTCGCCCATACCAGTTTTATGCTGTAGAAAAGATATTGGATCGGGTACAGAACTCCAACGATAACGGTTATATCTGGCATACTACAGGCGCAGGAAAAACCTTGACTTCATTCAAAACAGCACAGCTTGTTTCGGAGTTGGATGATGTAGATAAGGTAATGTTCGTTGTTGACCGTCATGACCTTGACACACAAACGCAGTCGGAATATGAAGCCTTTGAACCGGGAGCTGTTGACGGTACGGACAATACGGATGAACTGGTAAAACGGCTGCATAGTAACTCCAAGATTATCATTACCACTATTCAGAAACTCAATGCTGCCGTAAGTAAGATATGGTACAGCAGCAAGATAGATTCGATATGCCACTCCCGTATCGTGATGATATTTGATGAGTGCCACCGCAGTCACTTCGGGGAGAGTCATAAGAAGATTATGCAATTCTTCGATAATGCCCAGATATTCGGTTTTACCGGAACTCCTATTTTTACAGAAAATGCAGTTGATGGGCATACGACCAAAGAGGTATTCGGCAACTGCCTGCATCGCTATCTGATTAAAGATGCCATTGCCGATGAAAATGTTCTCGGTTTCCTTGTAGAGTATTATCATGGCAGTGAGGAAGTGCAGAACGGCAGTACTAATCGCATGACGGAAATCGCTAAATTCATCCTTAATAATTTCAATAAGTCAACATTTGACGGAGAGTTCGATGCATTGTTTGCTGTACAGTCCGTACCGATGCTTATCCGTTATTACAAGATATTCAAGGAACTGAATCCCAAGATTCGTATAGGTGCAGTTTTTACTTATGCAGCCAATGGAAGTCAAGATGATGATCTGACAGGAATGGGTACAGGTTCTTATCTGAATGACAGTGCCGGTGAGGTTGATGAACTGCAAGCCATCATGGATGACTACAATGAAATGTTCGGGACATCGTTTACGACAGAGAACTTCCGTGCATATTACGATGACATCAACCTGCGTATGAAAAAGAAGCGAGTTGATATGAGGCCGCTTGATCTTTGTCTGGTCGTCGGAATGTTCCTTACCGGTTTTGACAGCAAGAAACTCAATACGCTTTATGTAGACAAGAATATGGAATACCACGGCTTGTTGCAGGCATTCAGCCGGACAAACCGTGTGCTGAATGAAAAGAAACGCTTCGGAAAGATTGTGTGTTTCCGTGATTTGAAAAGCAATGTTGATACCGCTATCAAATTGTTCAGCAACAGTAACAATCCGGAAGAAATAGTGCGACCTCCGTTTGAAGAAGTCAAACAGGAATACAAGGAGCTTGCTACCAATTTTTTGAAGAAATATCCGGACACAAATTGTATAGACCTTTTGCAGAGTGAAAAAGCTAAGAAAGAGTTTGTTTTGGCGTTCCGTGATATTATCCGTAAACATGCTGAAATACAGATATACGAGGATTATAATGAAGAGTCTGATGATCTCGGCATGACGGAACAGCAATTTATGGATTTCAGAAGTAAGTATCTTGATATCCATGATACTTTTGCACTCGTTGTTCCAGCACCGTCACCCAAACCGGATGATGATACAGATGTTCCGGATGACGGAGACCTCGGTGATGTGGATTTCTGCCTTGAACTCCTACATAGCGACATTATCAATGTGGCATATATCCTTGAACTCATTGCAGAACTTGACCCATATAGTGCCGATTACGCGGAACGCCGCCAGAATATCATTGACACGATGATTAAGGATGCTGAAATGCGCAGCAAGGCAAAACTTATTGATGGCTTCATTCAAAAGAATGTGGATGACGATAAGGAAAATTTCATGATGCAGCGAGGCAAGGCTGACGGTACAAGCGATTTGGAAGAACGGTTGAACCGCTATATTGCTGTTGAACGAGAAAATGCCGTCAACTCATTGGCTGAGGAAGAGAAAATATCGTCATCAGTATTGAATCATTTCCTTAAAGAATATGATTATCTGCAAAAAGAGCAGCCAGAAATCATACAAAAGGCATTGAAAGAGAAGCATCTCGGATTGATAAAGACGAGAAAGGCGTTGACGAGGATTTTAGACAGATTGCGTAATATCATACGCACTTTCAGTTGGGATTAAAAGAAATACTGATATGGTAAAGACAAATGAACCCGGATATGTGTATATCTTGACTAATCCAAGTTTTCGTGAGGATTGGGTCAAAATCGGTAAAAGTGCGCGGCCTGTAGATATACGTTCCAAGGAACTTGACAACACGGCTGTTCCGTTGCCTTTTGAGATTTATGCAACCATTCAGACGGTCAAATATAACGATGTTGAAAAGCATGTACACAAGACTATTGATCGGTTGACGGATTTGCGTATTCGTCAGAATCGGGAGTTTTTCAATGTGCCGCCGCAAATAGCTTTGGATATATTCAATGACATAGCCAAGATGATTGATGATGCGGTTGTTACGGTCTATGTAGATAATAAACCGGTTTGCCATAACGAAAAAGATTCATTGCCTGTCGTGCAGAAGCGAACCGTAAAGCGAGGGCGTTTCAAATTCAGCATGGTCGGTATTAAAATAGGGGAATGTGTTACCTTCATGCCTACGAATACAGAAGTCAAGGTGGCAAGCGATGATTCCGTTGAATATCAAGGTCGTATTTATAAATTGTCCCCTTTTGTCGGTACGTTTATGCCGGAAGAGAAACGGAATACATCGGGTGCATATCAAGGGGCAAAATATTTCTCATATAAAGGGAAAGTGCTGGATGACCTGAGAAGTATAATTGAAAGCAATATACCATTGCCGGAAAGTGATGTAATACAGAATAATATAGAGCAATAAGGATATGAGTGAAGAACTGCAACAGAAACTCCGTGACCAGCTTTGGGCGGTCGCAAACCGTTTGCGCGGCAATATGTCGGCAAGCGATTTTATGTATTTTACTTTGGGATTCATTTTCTATAAATACCTGTCGGAGAAGATAGAAACATACGCCAACAGTGCATTGGAGGATGATGAAGTTACATTCAAGGAATTATGGGAAATGACCGATTCGGATGCTGCGGAATTGCAGGAAGAGGTCAAGAACCAATGCTTGGAAAATATAGGCTATTTCATTGAACCGAAATTCTTGTTTTCGTCTGTAATCGAAACTATCAAGCGGAAAGAAAATATCCTTCCGATGCTGGAACGCTCATTGAAACGCATTGAGGATAGTACGCTCGGACGTGACAGCGAAGAGGATTTTGGTGGTCTGTTTTCGGATATTGACCTTGCTTCCCCTAAGCTCGGAAAGACAACCGATGACAAGAATACGCTTATAAGCAATGTTCTGCTTGCACTTGATGATATAAAATTCGGAGTGGAGGCCTCTCAGGAGATTGATATTTTGGGCGATGCTTATGAGTATATGATCAGTCAGTTTGCTGCCGGTGCAGGCAAGAAAGCCGGTGAGTTCTATACTCCGCAAGAGGTCAGCCGCATATTGGCGGAGATTGTTACTCTTGGGCATAACCGTTTGCGTAATGTTTACGACCCTACTTGCGGTAGTGGTTCACTATTGCTCCGTGCAGCAAGTATCGGTAAGGCGGCATATATCTATGGACAGGAGAAAAATCCGACTACTTACAACCTTGCCCGAATGAATATGTTGCTGCACGGTATCCGATTCAGCAGCTTCAAAATAGAGAATGGCGATACGCTTGAATGGGACGCATTCGATGATATGCAGTTCGATGCAGTGGTTGCAAATCCTCCGTTCTCTGCCGAATGGAGTGCTGCCGACAAATTCAACAACGACGACCGTTTCAGTAAAGCAGGACGACTTGCACCTAAGAAAACAGCCGACTATGCTTTTATTCTGCATATGGTTCATCACCTCAATGAAGGTGGTACGATGGCTTGCGTTGCTCCGCACGGAGTTCTGTTCCGAGGGAATGCAGAGGGCGTTATACGCCGTTTCCTGATAGAGAAGAAAAACTATATTGATGCCATTATCGGGCTGCCTGCCAATATTTTCTATGGTACAAGCATTCCGACCTGTATTCTCGTATTGAAGAAATGCCGTAAGGAAGACGATAATATCTTGTTCATTGATGCCAGCAAAGAGTTTGAAAAGGTCAAGACCCAAAACAAACTCCGCCCTCAGCATATACAGAAGATTGTAGAAACCTACCGTGACCGCAAGGAAATTGAAAAGTACAGTCACCTCGCTACGTTACAGGAGGTTGCCGAAAATGACTATAATCTGAATATTCCTCGTTATGTCGATACTTTTGAGGAAGAAGAGCCTATTGACATCAAAGCAGTCATGGCTGAAATAAAGGAATTGGAAGCCAAGCGAGCCGAACTGGATAAGGAGATAGAAGGCTATTTGAAAGAATTGGGACTGGTTGAATAATTACACTATGGCAGAGATAGACAACATCCCCGAAATGCGTCCATCATTCGACAATATACGCCGTCAGGATGAGGGCGGAAACGAATACTGGAGTTCTCGCGACCTGTGCGCTGCTATGGGCTATTCGGCTTATTGGAAATTCCAAAGAGTCATAGACAAGGCTATCAAGGTGGCAGGTGAAAAAGGAATGAATGTAGACGACCATTTCAACCAAGCGGTTGATATGGTAAGGATTGGAAGCGGTTCATTCCGTAAGGTCAATATCTTCCGTCTGTCTCGTATGGCATGTATGATTGTTGCCGAAAATGCCAATGTCAAAAAAGTGTTGGTACAACAAGCTCGCGATTATTTTACTCGAACAATTTCGATAAACGAATTGATGCAAAATTCGTTGAGTTCTAACATTTTGCTGTATAAAACGGCGCAAGGCGAGGCACGAATAGAAGTGATATTCAACAGTGAAACATTTTGGATGTCACAAAAGCGTATGGCCGATTTGTTCGGGGTGGATGTACGGACTGTCAACTATCATCTTGGTCAGATTTACGAAACAGGCGAGCTTACAAAAGAGGCAACTATCCGAAAAATTGGGATAGTTCAATCAGAGGGAAAAAGGGATGTGGAACGTACACCTCTGTTCTATAATTTGGATGCTATTATTGCGGTAGGTTATCGTGTCAATAGCTATCAAGCCACCCAGTTCCGTATCTGGGCTACATCTGTATTGAAGGAGTTTATTATTAAAGGATATGCGCTTGATGATGAACGTTTGAAGCAGGGAAAACATTTTGGCAAAGATTATTTTGACGATTTACTGGAGCGTATTCGTGAGATACGTACCTCAGAGCGCAGATACTACCAAAAGATAACAGACATCTATGCCGAATGCAGTGCGGATTACGACCCGAAGTCGGATTGTACCAAATTGTTCTTCAAGATGGTGCAAAACATGATGCACTTGGCTGTAACTCATCGTACTGCTGCCGAAATAGTATATGAACGTGCCGACTCGGAAATGCCGCACATGGGACTGACTACTTGGAAAAAAGCTCCCAATGGCAGAGTACAGAAATCTGATACGATTGTAGCAAAGAACTACTTGTCTGACAAAGAGGTTTCAGAACTCAACGGCGTAACTAACGCATTTCTTGAATTTGCAGAACAGCGTGCTCAACGCCATATCATTACAACGATGGCAGACTGGAAGCAGCGTCTTGAACAGTTTCTTGCTACAATGGACTATCAAGCACAAGATTCGGCCGGTAAAGTTTCTCAAGAAGAGGCACGAGAGAAGGCGTATGGTGAGTATGAAAAATATAAAGTGATTCAAGACCGTTCGTTTATCTCCGATTTCGACCGGTTTAATGATGGTGACAAATTGTTGCCGTTTGATATCAATCCCGATAAAGAATAATGATTATGGCAGATAATAACGAAAATAAAGTCCTCAATGTTCCCCATTTGAGATTCCCGGAGTTTAGTGGGGAGTGGAAGAAAGTCAATGTTTCAAAACTCTTGGATTTCTATTCTACCAACTCCCTCTCATGGGAACAATTAGACTATAATAACGGTAAAATCAAGAATTTGCATTATGGCTTAATCCATAAAGGCTTATCTACAATGATAGATGTATTTTCTGCATCTCTTCCCTATATAAAGGAAGGGACTATACCGAAATCATATACACTATTCAAAGAGGGGGATGTGGCTTTTGCAGATGCTTCAGAAGATACAAATGATGTAGCCAAAGCTATTGAGGTTATCAACTGTGATGGTCAACAAATCGTTTCAGGATTACACACTATTCATGGACGAGATAATTCTAATCAGACGGTTATTGGCTATAAAGGTTATGCGTTTGCATCCGATTCATTTCACAAACAGATTAGAAGAATTGCACAAGGAACAAAGGTGTTTTCTATAAGTATTCGCAATTTTGATGAAGTGTATATTGGAGTTCCTTCAAAAGATGAACAAACTAAGATTGCAAAACTGCTAATAGCCATAGATGAACGTATCGCCACCCAAAACAAAATCATTGAGAAACTGCAGTCCTTAATCAAAGGACTAAGAGTATGTTGTATGCAAAGAGTTTATGGCAATAACGTGTATTTAAGCGAAATTGCACAAATATATCAGCCGCAAACAATATCTTCAACAGAATTAACAGAAGATGGTTTTCTTGTATATGGGGCAAATGGGATTATTGGCAAATATAAGGATTACAATCATGAAACGGAACAAATTTGTATAACTTGCCGTGGAAATACTTGTGGTATGGTAAATTATACAAAACCAATGTCTTGGATAACTGGAAATGCAATGGTGATAAATACAGATAAGTATCAAGATAAGGTGTGTAAGAGATATTTATATCATTATCTTTCTGCGTATAACTTCAATAGTATTATTTCTGGCTCTGGACAGCCGCAAATAGTACGTACTCCATTGGAAAAGTTAAAAATAACATTGCCCACTATTTCTGAACAAAAACAGAAGGCAATTATTTTTGATAAAATTCAAGACAAAATAGATATTAATCATAAAGTATTAAATCTTTATATAGGTCAAAAGCAGTATCTACTCCGTCAAATGTTCATATAAACATCTGGCGGAGCAAGTATTGCTTCAAATAATTATAGGAATCATACTGTGCGATTTGATTTGATAGTTTTCTTTCCAAAGATTGCATTAGGTTTGCGATGAAACTTTGCTTACTTTTACAAGGTATAGGCAACCTTAAATCCGTGAGAGTTGATAGCACTATATAAGGAGTGTTGCTTGAACTCTTTTCTATTGCAATTCTTTTGGGTAGCAGTACTTTTAACGCCCATTTAATGTATTGGATATTTTCGGAGAACAAGTCTAATACATAAGTCCTTTGATAAGCATTAAACTTTCCCTTATAATAATTGATATATCCCAAATTAGCACCATTTCCAGAGATTAGTAAAGCTTCTGTATCAAAAGCGAAGCTATCAATTTTGAATGGTTGTTCTGCACAAGTAAAAAATGGATAAATCCCATTATCTACCTGTGCATTTGCATCAAGTTTCCCTGTTGTAATTTGACAAATATCACCAAGTTTTACATATGTGTTTCCACTTGTTGATTCTTTAATGCAATGCTGTGCAATTCCTTTGATTAAGGATTGTAAAGTTTGTAGGTCTGCGATTAGTAAACATTTGTTCGCACGCAAAGATTTGTTAGAAACTACTATATGCTTGTCGAATATTGCGACATTGAAAAATGGTTACGCATTCCAGAGTGGCAAGTATAATGCACTGGGCAAATGGAAAATCCTCACAATAACAAATGTGTCTGGCGAGCGATATATAAACGATGAAGATTACAATTGCATAATCAACTTGCCGAACGATATACAAGACCACCAAGTTTTAAAAGAAGGAGATATTTTAATCTCTCTTACGGGTAATGTTGGGCGTGTTTCTCTTTGTAAGGATGGAGACTATTTGCTCAACCAACGAGTTGGTTTGTTACAACTTGCGAAAAATGTAAATCAAGAGTTTCTATATCAAATTTTATCTTCTCAAAGATTTGAAAATAGTATGATTGCTTGTGGTCAAGGTGCTGCCCAAATGAATATTGGCAAAGGGGATGTAGAAAGCTATGTATTACCATATTCCTCGAATGTCAATAACATTCTTTTGGTCGCAAAAATATTACACTCATACGATGAGTACATCATTAATGAGCAGCGGAAACTAACATTGCTAACCATGCAGAAGCAATATTTCCTTGCCCAGATGTTTATATGAACATCTGTTGCAATAGATATAGCTTTTGTTTCTGCATGACATTCTGTATTCTTTCTTCAATCTCGGCTTTTCTTTCAAGCGATGACAGAAAAGTTGAGATTTTTATTTGCCACTCAATTTTTGGTACTATTATTTTGAACATTGCCAAGTCTTTCTTCTGAATATTGGGTAAGCCAGAACCTATACGCAGTTTCATTATGGCATCCTCATTCGATTTAAGATAATGGTACAAGTACATATTATCCACCTTGTCTGCAATGTTTTGAATGGAATAACAATGACCACCGCTCCAAAATGGTGAGGTGTTGAATTGTACATACCCACAAGAGTTTCCGCCCTCACTTATTGAAATAGTACTGGCTTCTACATTGTAATTGTCATAATAGCCAGATGGCTCTGTACCACCATTCATTACATAATAATTACCACTATCAGAGAGATTTTCCCCATTGATTTGTTTACCCTTAACAATGTCACATAGATCAGACAGTAGAACAGTAAAACCTTTTACGCTTTTGAAAAGTCTTTCTGAAATCGCAGACTTTAGTTTCTTCAAATCCTCAATGATTTTGTTTTGGGTAGCGATGCGAGCATCCACACATTGCAAGAGTTTTCCAATCTTTTCTTGCTCTGACAATCTTGGTATATCAAGAGATACCTTACTTAATCCATCTTGTCCAATATTGAAATGCTGTGCTCCTGCTCCTTTCACAATGATTCTTTTCCGTGCAGTAGGTGAAGCCAAAAGGTAGCGAAAGAATAAAGGATTATAGTTGCCCTTACTCTTTCCACGGATTACGAAGCCACCAAATATTGCAGGCTTGCTATCCAAATAAACATTTGCCCGACCAACATCCTCCAAAGTTTCTGAACTGCGTTGAAAAAGGATGTCGCCATAATCAACTCCATATGTTTCAATATCTCCATCTTGAAGTTCTACAGATGCACGAATATTATCATAGCAAATATATTGGTTATTAAGAATATCCATAACAGATATGAACTTCGTTCCACGTCCGAAACGCTTAGCGTCAGGATTCAAACCATTTTTGAAATTCATAAAATCGGTGAGCGGTTGACTGCTCCACTCCCCACTAAACTCCGGGAATCTCAGATTTGGAACATTGAGGATTTTATTTTCGTTATTATTTGCCATAATCATTATTCTTTATCAGGGTTAATATCAAACGGCAACAATTTGTCGCCATTATTAAACCGGTCGAAATCAGAGATAAAAGAACGGTCTTGAATCACTTTATATTTCTCGTACTCGCCATACGCCTTCTCTCGTGCTGCTTCTTGTGAAACTTTACCGGCAGTATCTTGTGCCTTATAATCCATAGTGCCAAGAAACTGTTCAAGACGTTGCTTCCAATCTTCCATCGTTGTTATAATGTGACGTTGGGCACGAAGCTCTGCAAATTCAAGGAATGCGTTAGTTACGCCGTTAAGTTCGGAAATCTCTTTGTCTGACAAATAGTTCTTTGCCACAATCGTATCGGACTTCTGGACTCTACCATCGGGAGCTTTCTTCCAAGTGGTCAATCCCATATGGGGCATTTCAGAGTCGGCACGTTCATACACTATTTCAGCAGCGGTACGATTAGTCACAGCCAAATGCATCATATTTTGCACCATTTTGAAGAACAATTTAGTACAATCCGATTTCGGGTCGTAATCAGCACTGCATTCCGCATAGATGTCTGTTATCTTCTGGTAGTATCTGCGTTCCGATGTGCGTATCTCACGAATACGCTCCAGCAAATCATCAAAATAATCTTTGCCAAAATGCTTTCCCTGTTTTAGTCTTTCATCATCAAGAGCATACCCTTTAATGACAAATTCCTTCAAAACAGACGTAGCCCAAATACGAAACTGAGTGGCTTGATAGCTATTGACACGATAACCTACCGCTATGATAGCATCCAAATTATAGAACA
>OGPB01000398.1_pt1 | contig 29254 bp, 29 predicted proteins | sample 1552821 | NCBI WGS metagenome assembly OGPB01 (sample SAMEA2580192, study PRJEB22360) | human gut metagenome | biome: human gut; feature: human-associated habitat; material: faeces | place: Denmark | collected 2008/2010 | reverse complement strand
CAACAAATGCTTTTTAAGGGAGGAGAAGGATGTTTGATTTTATAAAGAATAAAAAACAATCAAATACGAACGCTAATAAACAGAAAGCGCCGGCACCTACACAAACGAAAAGTAATACCGCTAAAAATGGAAATAGCCAAAGTAATGCTTTTAAAAAAGGTTTGAATGCACAAACTTATTCGACAAAGCAAGCCGCTGTTAATCAAATACATCGGGAGAACGCAGGAAAGAAAAGTAGCAGTAACGCTGATTGCAAAATTCGAGATCACAGCCATAGCCATGGTCTAGGCTTATAAGAAGTATTATGGGAGTAAATAGAAGAGTAATAGAGGGAAGCAGTGCTTCACAAAACCCTCTTCCCGAAAGAGTCAGAAATCCAAAAGTGACACTTCAAGGACTCTTTCGAAATCAGAGGGCATCATTTTCACTTGATGAATCGATCTTAAGCAAGCATACATTGTTTGTTGGTAGTACTGGATGCGGAAAGACAACTTTGTTTTATCATTTTGTAAATCAGCTTCGCCAATCAATGACAAGCAATGATGTAATGGTTATTTTTGATAGCAAAGGAGATTTCTATTCAAAGTTTTTTAAGCAAGGAGACTTTGTGATAGGAAATTCTTCTCAGTATCAAAAGCAGTCTCAGCGTTGGAATCTATTTAAAGAGATCTTGGCAGATGGATGGGATGAGGGAACTTATGAGCTGAATATCCAGGAAATATGTCGCTCACTTTTTGAGGAAAAAGTAAAACAGAATTCAGCAAATGCCTTTTTCCCAAATGCGGCGAGAGACTTACTTGCATCGATTATAGAGTGTTTGATTCGAGCTGGTGTACAGGATCGAAATGTTCGGCAGCAACTGTTTTTTAATGATGAATTGAGAAAACTATTGGATGGCTGTGATATTGATAAGATTCTAGAAATTCTAAGCGACTATTCCGATATGAATGGCGTTAAGTCCTATATAGAGGATAGAGGCGGGCAAGCAATGGGTGTGCTTGCAGAAATGTTTTCGGCTGTCAGAGATCTGTTTATTGGTGTTTTTTCAGGACATGGATTCTTTTCAATGAGAGAATTTATACGAAGCAAAGGTGGAAAAGTACTGTTCATAGAATATGATTTGTCGATTGGATCTGTATTAACACCAATTTACCGTCTGCTTTTTGATTTGGCATTGAAAGAAGCGCTTGGAAGAGGATCAGCTCAAAGTGGCAATGTTTACTTGATTTGTGATGAGTTTAAGCTGATACCAAATTTACAGCACATAGAAGATGGTGTGAATTTTGGAAGAAGCCTAGGTGTAAAAATATTTGCAGGTCTTCAGAGTATTGAGCAGCTTTATGAAATTTATCAGGAAAGTCGAGGAAAGAATATTGCAGCAGGTTTTTCATCTATCTTTGCATTTAAAGCAAATGATGTCACGACAAGACAGTATCTGTCAGACTTATACGGAAGCAATTATGTTATCGAACAGTTTATGATAAATAACCGATATGAGGAAGAAAAAAGAATGGGCCGCGTAATCGAAGACTGGGATATGTCGAGATTACGAGTGGGAGAAGCAATCGTCTGTTTACCATTTACTGAGCCATTTCAGTTTAAGTTTGATCCATATTAACGAAAATGGGAGGTGATGTTGTGTGTGAAGAATTTTATTTTGGGTATCTGCCCAAATTGCAGCAGCGTTTGTATAAAGTAATTTATCAAGAGTTACGCAAGTGCAATCAAAAAATTCTTGTTTGTGCACCAGTAGAAACGGTAAAGCGTGTTTATATGGCTGTTCTAGATGATCACCCGGAACTATTCTTCGTAGATACATCAAAGGTGGCATTTTCATATACAGCGTATTTTTGCACGATTCTGGTTCAGTATAGTTATTCCAGAGAGCAGATACAAAAAATGAATGATGAGATCTGGAAAAAAATAGAGGCAATTAGCCAAAAAGCACGTCAGGAGAATGATATAGATGTGATGGTCATCAAATATATTCACGATTACATAATTAATACCGTGCAGTATGATAGAGAGGCATTGAATCGTGGAATCACAATCACAGAAAATCAAAATATTGTTGGCGTGTTTTTGAATCATAAAGCAGTTTGTGAAGGAATTGCAAAAAGTGTCGAGCTTCTTTTAAATAAATGCAAAATTCCATGCAGCATTGTCAAAGGAAAATTAAACGTAAATTCCATATATATGGATCACGCATGGAACATCGTGAAATTAGACGGAAAATGGTACCATCTTGATGTCACAATGGATAGCGGAATGTCACAGAAAAATCCTTTGTTTCTTGCATATGATTATTTTAATTTGGATGAAGAACATATAAAAAAGGATCACAGTGCATATCGGCTTCCAGTTCAGTGTGAATGCCAAATTTATAATTATTTTCATATAGCCAAAGCTACAATGAAGGATACTGCGTATCTGGAAAGGTACTTAAAGGTTGGACTGCAAAGAAATTATAAACGGTTGTATTTTCGAATAGATTCGAATCTATTACGAGATGAAACAATTGAAAAAATAATTCAAGATAAGTTGACAGAAACCGCTATTTATAATATCCGAAACTGGCAGATAAGAAAGAACCAATATCAGAGAATTTATGAGATTCGATTGGGGTGATTTTGCATGAATAAGCTTTGGAAAGAAAAACAAGAACTGGATAGATATCTTAGACTGATTCGCTCAGATTATGATGAGGATGTATGGAATGAGATCCAGCAATATTGTTGGCAGCTTTTTTCAAAGAACGAAATTACAAAAGAAGAACTGTATCAGTTAGCAACTATGCTCAGCAAGAAAACAAGAAGAAAAAAGTCAGTTGAATTAAGCGGATGGGAGGCACCAGAGCCGATTAAAGAAACGCAATCGAAATGTTGGTCGTGCGATGATGCTGAGAATATAATTCCCAAACTATTGCTGGGGCGAATACAGCTTGAGCTATATTTTCTTTTTGAAGGATTGCTGCAGGATAGTAATATTCCAAAAAAAATAAATGGGCAGTCACGACACCGAATATAAATTCAGGGAGGAGAGGCAGACATGATACGATTAATCTGGGTAATACTAGTTCAATTGTTAAATCTATGCTTTGCATTGATTCGAGGAATATGGAATGGAACATGTGGATTAATCAATCTTTTGACCGGAAATACGGTAGAGGGAAGGAATCAGAGAAGAAAAGGAATTCAGGAGTATCAACCTTCTGAAATCGGTGGATTCTTTCAGGAAAATAGTGATTTAGACAACATGGTTATTTCAGGTGGAACGAAAGAAAAACGAGTAGAGGCAATAGAGGCTTATATTAACTTAAGCTGTTATTTTGACAGTGCGACTCTTATTCTCCATGCAAATGATTATGAGTTAGAGAAAGCAATTGAGCAGAAATATGGTGGCACAGGGCGATTAGTCGTCATTAATGGTCGAAATCCATGTTTGGATCCATTTTATGGATTAACCTCAAGAGAAATTGGTCAGTTAATTAAAGAGTCCGCAGATAAAGATGACGAAATTAAGTCGAATGTTTTAACCTATCTGGATGGATTGACTGAGTATCTTTATTCGAAAGGTGCGGTGCCAAGCTATGAACTGTTTCAGACATGTCCATATATGGAATTGTATCAGAAAACGGATGATTTGGTTGCACAGAGAATCTTGACTCAGGTACAGGGGGATCGAATTAAGTCAAAGCTAATGGCAGGACAATCTGAGTATTATAAATTGGATTCTTATTTTTCTACGTTGGATAGTGAAATGGGTGGAATTGCTTATAGAAGAGGAAATGGTGGATCACCTGTAAATCTGAGCAATGAAATGAAAAATAAGAAGATTGTGCTGATCAATGTGGGAATGGATAGCAATCGTTTACTGATTGATTTGCTACTTACTAGAATCAAGCAACTGAACGCACAGTCAATTCCATTTTCATGTGTTATAGACGAATTATCAGTTTCAGGAAATCAGAAATTGGAGAACTGGTTGAAGGGGGCTTCTGATTTTTGCAAACGTGTTGTCAGTGCAGCCGATGTGTATGCAATGTGTGGTGCTAACGAAAATGTATTTAATGCGCTAATTGGAAATAGTAGAAATAATATAATACTAAAACATACATCTGCATCGAGTGCAAAAAAATGGTCAGAGACCATTGGGTATTATGAGAAGGAAGAAGTATCGACCACTACAAGTCACGGAAAAAATTATTCTCCGTATTCGCTTTTCCCGGGAAGCAGTACAAGCAGTGGAAGCAGCATTTCTATGAAGCAGGATTACATTGTCAAGCCAGAAGAAATACTTCGGATGGATAGTGATGAAGCGTATATTTACAAAGGTACAACCAGTGAGCTAATACATACACGATTGAGATAGGGGGATGGCACAAATGAAGCAGGCAAAGATTATGATTGGCAGATGCAATGATAAAAGACCATTTGCAATAAGAGTAGAGTATGAAAATAATGATTGGGTGCGAACCTGGGCATTTGAGTTAAGTGAGAGAATGCTAAAAAATGAGCGATATGGTGAGGAAAAAATAACTGGCTCATTTTATGCCACGAGAGAATATCCAGGTTGTCCATATTGTGGTGCAAGGAACTTTGTGAGCTGTGGAAGATGTGGAAAGTGGACTTGTTATAATGGCGAACAGGTTGCGACATGTAGTTGGTGTGGAAATACAGCAGAGACAGTAGAAGGAGATTCATTTACAGCTGATTCCAATGCATTTTAATGCGTTTTTGGGAAAGTGGTTTGAACAAAGCGATTATAAGCAGCTTATGCTTTATAATAAATAATTACTTTTAAGTAGAAAGGAATGAGAAACTATGGCGGAAATAGACCCAAAACAGCTAGAACTGGGGACACAGATCGCGACAAAATCAGGAACCAAACTTAGCATTATAAGATTTCTTGGTGAGGGCGGTCAAGGAAGCGTATACGAGGTGGATTACGGTGGTATGAGAAAGGCATTGAAGTGGTATAAGGATCTGGGAAGAGATCCAGAAGCATTTCGACAAAATTTGGAGGAAAATGTCGCGAAGGGATCTCCAAGCCCGGCATTTCTGTGGCCAGAAGATGTTACCGTATGGAAGGATGGAACCTTTGGCTATGTGATGGCACTTCGACCAGAAGGGTACCATGAAATGTCAGAATTTCTGATAGCAAAGGTAACAGCAGACTGGAAACAGTTGATTGACGCGAGCATGAATATAGTTACAGCATTTCGTATTTTGCATAATCAGGGGTACAGTTATCAGGATTTGAACGATGGAAACTTTTTTATCAATCCTAAAACTGGCGATGTAAAGATTGCAGACAATGATAATGTTGCGCCAACTGGTAAAAACATGGGTATTTTGGGAAAGCCAAGATATATTGCACCAGAGGTTGTAGTGGGAAAAAATTTACCCAATACAGCCAGTGATCGATATTCACTTGCAATGGTATTATTTATGTTATTGTTAAGAGGTCATCCATTGGAGGGAAAGAAAGGCACACCGATTCTAATGACAGATAAAGAGGCAAGAAGAATCTATGGTGAAAAACCAATCTTTATATTTGATCCAACTGATGATTCAAATCGCCCTGATCCAGAAGAGGGTAAGAGCGTGATAGCAGTATGGAAGTGTCTGCCACAGTATATGAAGGATGTGTTTATCCGTGCTTTTAGTAAGGATTCTCTTGAAAGAGGACACCGTGTAGTAGAGTTAGAATGGCTGCGTGCATTGACACGTTTTAGAAGCGATATTGTAAGATGCAGCTGTGGAAACGATGTATTTACAGAGAATGCAAGAGATATTTGCTGTGACACATGCGGAAAGAAAATGACATTTAAAGATAAAGTACATCTGCCAGAGTACTCAATTCCAGCAGTACCGGACAGCCGCATTTATCGTGTGCAGATAGGAACCGTAAATCCGGAGGATGCATTAAAGCCAGTAGGAATCATATTACGGTCAACCGATCCTAACATAGTACTCATTCGAAATTCAAGCGATGTTACTTGGAATTGTATTACATCAACAGGAGCTTCAAGAACACTAAAGAAGGCAGAATATGCACCGGTAAAAGCAGGAATCAAGATGAGTATGTATGGTGCTAAAATTGAACTAGAGTAGGAGGAAATACGATGCCAGAACAAGGTACAGTAACGAGAAAAAAATTAGTAGTATTTTATGTGCTAGATACATCGGGCAGCATGGAAGATGACGGAAAGATTGGTGCATTAAATGAGGCAATGAGAGAGACCGTCGATGTTCTTCAGAACATTGCAAAGGGAAATGCCGATGCAGAGATACAAATTGCTGTTTTACAATTTAGCTCGGGAGCACAATGGGTAACAGAAAAGCCTAAGTATGTGGAAGATTTTTACTGGGATGATTTAAAGGCGGGAGGCTTGACTGATATTGGAGATGCCTTGAGCGAGCTGTATAATAAAATGTCCAGACATGAATTTTTACAGAGTAATACTGGATATATGATTCCAATTATTATTTTTATGAGTGACGGCTATCCGACAGATAATTGGGAAAAAGCACTTCAAAAAATTACTGATAAAGAAACTGGAAATAAGTGGTTTCGATATAGTACCAAAATTGCATTTGCTCTTGGAAAAGATGCAGATGTAAATACATTGAGTAAGATTGTTGGAAATAAGGAGGCTGTGATTCAGACAAGTGATCTTGAGACATTTAAGAAAATGATAAAAGTGGTATCAGCCAATACAGTACTTACAAATAGTATATCTCATCCACAAGGACAAGGAACATCTGGAACTGATATTGTTAAAAAATTAACAGATAAGGAAAAAGATCCGCAGCCAGTTCCAAACCCACCAGAACCAGATCCAGTTCCACCAGAACCAATTCCAGGACCAGCCCCAGAACCAATTCCAGGACCAGGTTCTCCAATAACGCCGGGTTGGTAATAATTAGAAAAATTATTTGTGGGAGGCAGTTTGTGAGGTAACTGTCTCCTGAATCAATAGTTTCATGGAAGGAGGATAAAAATTATGGCAAACTATCAGGCTTTTTCTGCTTCAGTTCAGGGGGCAGCGCATGTAAAGAAGAATATCGTCATGCAAGATGCGTCTGGTAAATTTGAAAATGAAAAAGTAAAGCTAATTGCAGTATCAGATGGCCATGGAGATTCTAGCTGCTTTCGTAGTGACAGAGGTTCAAGACTGATAGTGGAGGTTGGAATTGAAGAACTGAAGGCATTTGCTGATGAAATGGATGGAAAAGAAGGCGAACTAGAGGAAACAAAAAACAGAGAAATTCGAGTTCGACAATTGATTCAAAGGATCATAACAAGATGGAATATTGAAGTGGAAAAAGATTTGGAAAATGATCCAGTAACAGAGGAAGAATATCAGTTATGCAGCAATGAAGCAATTAGGGAGTCCTATAAAAAAGGAATGAATCAAAATGGAATGTACGGAGCTACATTTCTTGCAGTACTTGCAACAAAAAATTACATATTGGCATTGCATCAGGGTGATGGAAGATGTCTGATGATGGATCAGAATGGGCAGGTTACATATCCAGTTCCGTGGGATGATCGGTGTTATGGAAGAAATACAACATCGATCTGTAACCGTGATGCGGCCGAATCTACAAGATATTATTATCTAAAAACAGATGAAAAAAATTGTCCAGCAGCAGTTTTTTTGTCATCAGATGGCATTGAGGATTCCTATCGTACTTTGGAATTGTCACAGTGCTTCTATAGAGATGTATGTGAAAAATTGGTACTGGATGGTGTGGAAAGCACGACTAAATGGCTATTAGAGGGGGAATTGTCACAAGTTAGTTTGGAAGGCAGTGGAGATGATATGTCTGTTGCCGGAGTGGCAGATACTGAACTGGTAAAGCTGTTACTTCCTTTAATGAAAAAGAAATGTGATCAGATGGCATGTGAGGAAAGGGCAAGAAAAGCAAAAGAGCATTTGGATTCTATGCAGGGCAAAAGAAATTATTTGAAAAAAAGATATGATGAAGCTCTGGAGCAACAAAAAAAGATAACAGATATGCGTGTCAATGAGGCAGCGCTAGAGGCAGAGAAGGCACGAAAACTGAATTTGTATGAGCAGCTAGAAAAGGCGGCATCACAGTTGCGATTGGTAGAAGAAACGCTTAAGAAATTGCGCATTCATAAAAATAACTATGAAAACATAGAGGCAGAATATAAAGAATGCGAAAAGACCATCCAAATGATGGAAAAAGGGGAAGAAGCGAAAAGCCAGATTGTGCAAGAGTTGAATCAAATTTCAAAAGAATATCAGGAATATGAAGAGAGATATCAAAGATATCAAAAGCAATATGACGACGCGATGGCTGAGGCAGATAAGCTTAAAAATGAGCAGAAACCGACAGATGAAACTGAACTTGAAGCACAAGAAGTAAAAGAACAAGAATCAAAAGAATCAGAATCAAAAGAACAGGAGAAAGCGGTTGAAGAATGCGCTGATGAGGTTCATGAAGAGCCAGAAAAAGAAAACGTAGACATAAAGACTTTTGATGAAAAAGAAGCTTCTAGTTCAATTTCAGTAAAGGAAGAGGATGAAAAGAAGATTGCACTTCAAAAGGTAGCAATCGATGATTATATAAAAGATACTCAGATGTAAGGAGGCAATGAAGAGATGGCTGATACAGATAGAATTGGAGAGACGCTTCGAAAGCGAGTTCTTCAGGATGGCATTGATTTTTTAGGGCAGGAAGGAAGAGTAAACGGAATATTAGCTGATATGTTTCCAGATCTGAAAAAGGAACGCAGATGGATCCGAATGGCAATGGAAAGCGGAACAGGAAGAATCTTTTGCCAGATCGCATCTAGTAATAATGAAAATGAAAAACAAAACTTGTATCAACAGATAAAATCTCAGATTGAGGAAGATGGATTGGCAGAAGCAGCAATCGATTATGTGTTGACTGTATTTTGCAGTGCGATTGACTGGGAAATGGAGATTGTCAAAGAAACAACTGGTTCAAATGGATCTTCATATGAAGAAAGAGAAACTTCATCAGGAGCATATAGATCAGATGGATCGGGCAGGTTTCAAACGATGCCAGAGGCAAGTGCGGCTGATCGTCCCAGAAGAACGTTGGGGGCAACAACAAATGCTGATATTGTGTTTGTAATTGACGCAACGGACAGTATGTCCCCTATCTTAAATACAGTTAAGAATTTCACGATGTCGTTACATGAAAAAGTAATACAGGGCTTGCAGCAGTATCATCGTAAAATTAAACAGTTGAGAGTAAAAGTAATTGCATTTAGAGATTATTATTGTGATGGGCGTATGTCGCTTCATGAGTCTCCGTTTTTTTATCTTCCAGAAGAAAATGCCGATTTCAAAGATTTTGTTACGCGTATAGAAGCAAAGGGAGGTGGAGATGAGCCAGAGAGTGGTCTAGAGGCATTGGCATTGGCTATGGGATCTGATTGGGAAACAAGCGGAACCTCCAAACGTCATGCAATTGTACTGTTTACAGATGCATCTGCTCACCCGCTTGAACAGCAGTTAGATGGTATTCCAGAAAATTATCCATCTCCTATGTTAAGTTCCTATGAAGAGCTGATGAAAGCCTGGGATGGCGAGTTGCATGGAGAGGAAAGCATCTATAATATGGATCGAAATGCGAGAAGATTGATTTTGTTTACACCAGATACAGCACCATGGAATCGAATTCGAGAAAACTTTGACGTTACAGTTTGGAATCCAACGATGCAGGATCAAGGTGGAGCAGATTTAAATATGGATTTGATTATTAACACATTGTGTAAATCATTGAAGTAATAGGAGAGCGATATGGAATATGGGAAAATAACACCATTTACAGTGCATTGCGCTGCGATTTCAGATGAAGATGCACCGCCAGAAGCAACTGAGAAACTGTTGATTGTATGTGATGGATTAGGAGGAACTGGTCAGACAAAGCATAAAATTGGTGACCAGTATTATACTAGCGCATATATAGGTTCAAGGTGTGTGAGTGATGCCATAAAAAAATACTGTGATGAGCAACAACGGGAATTGTGGACGGATGATATTGCTACAATGACAAAAAAATTAAAACAATATTTGGCGTCACAGTTGGAAGCGTGTATTCAAGGATATAAGCTTGAAAAAAGCTTAGGCGGCAACATGATTGAATTGCTTCCAACAACACTTGCAATGGCCATTTTTCGAAAAAATGGAGGCTTTCTTGATGTGCGAGTGATCTGGGCAGGAGATTCAAGAGTATATCTGTTGACACCGGTTGATGGCCTTTCACAGCTGTCAGAGGACGATGTAGATGGAGAGTTTGATGCCATGAAAGCATTGGGACAGTCGAATATGAACAATAATGTGACTGGTGAAGGAATGGATCGTTTCCATTTGAATTATGCGGAATATAAAATTCCGATACAAGAAGGCTTCATTTTGTTCGCTGCATCAGATGGATGCTTTGACTATATAGAATCTCCAATGCAGTTTGAATATAAATTATTAGCAGCAACCCAGCAGGTTTTTGAGGATGATCCATCTGTATTGGGAGAATGTATTGCAGAAAATTATCAGGGAGAGAATTGTAAGGATGATACAACGATAGCAGGTGTTGTAATCCAAACAAATCAAGAAAAAACAGTCAGTGAATTGTATAAAGCAAGAATACTTTATATGAAAGAAAAATTTCGAAAACCTGTTAATGAAGGATATCGTTTTGCAGATAGCAGGTATGATGAGATTGACAGTAAGAGAACGCAACTAGAAGAGTCTGAGAGAGAGATTGAAACAGAGCTTATAGAAGCATTGATCGCCTTTTTGAAGCAGTCTCCAGCATTTGATATGCAAGAAGAGTTGAAAAGCCGAATTTTGAAAATGGGTTGTCTTGCAAATTATTTTTATGCGCGGCTTCAGAATAAGAAGGAATTGCAGAAAGCGCAAAAGGAAATACAAGAGGAACTGCAGAAAAAAAAGGAAGCTGAACAGTCTCTTAATAGTTTGATTGAAAATTTTGTCAAAAATTATATTCAGAAGACTGCAATTCCGCAAAAAAAGATACTCTTTTGGGATAAGAAAAGGGATCCAGTTTGCGAACTGGTAGAAGAATATCGGGAATTGTCAAAGATCCAGAAAAGTGAGCAAGAGAGTGATAGTGATGTCGATTTACGCATGAAGCAGATCTATCAAGAAATTCGGTATGAACTGGAGCAATCTGGCGAGATCAATCGTATCCGTCTGCAAAGTGATGAGCTGAATCGCATGCAAGGCCATGATAAAACGGTTGTACGCTTAAAAGAAAAAATAAAAAGTTTGCAGAAAAATCAGGATATTGAGCAATATATTCGTAAAATCAAGACTCGAGTTTGCTGGGAAAGCTTATATATTTTTGGAATGGAGAGAATCCTTACAGGTGAGGCAAAGAAAAAGTTTTTAAAACTTCAAGCTGATTTTAAGCACATAGAGGATTTGAAATATGAAGCTGAGAAGTTTGAAAGCATTCCAGGAGTGTTTTGGAGAGATTACTATAAAGGAAAATATGAAAAATATAAACTAGCAAAGAGTCAGGGGACGGTATGATGGACGAAATAATCGAAGGATACTGCTGTCAAGGCGAATGGAAGACTGCAGCAAATGGTGACTACACTTTTGCTCATAAGGATGGAAGGGAATTCTTTTTGAAGCGATTTCAGGAACCGAAATATCCAGAAGAAGGATTAAGCGCTGATTTTCGTGATAAAAAGATAAAGAGATGTGAGCAATTTAGTCAAGAACGAAGGAAAATTATTGTGGCACTACAGCAGGTTTCGCAGGGAAATGGAAATATACTGACGCCACAAGAGTTCTTTTTAAATAAACCATACTACTATCAGGCAAGTTTGAAGAGTACTCAGCAGGAGGCAACCATATCGCAGATTGTAAAACTGCCAGAAGAAAAGCGGATGCTCTTGATTAAAACACTGTGTATGGATTTGATGAAAATTCACAGTGTTAAGATTGTGCATGGTGATTTGAAACCAGAGAATATATTGATTTCAAGATCTCAAAATGGAGAGTTAATCTGTAAACTGATTGATTTTGACGATTCCTACTTTTCCCAAAAGCCACCGTTACCAGCTGATACAATGGGAACAGAGGAGTACTGGAGTCCTGAGTTGGCGGAATATAAGGTTACGGAAGACACCTCTTTGGCATCCAATATTACCTGTCAGTCTGATATTTTTGCATTGGGTTTGATTTTGCACGAATATTGTACTGGAAAAATGCCAGATACACACGGAGGTGGAAATGCCTATGAATATGTGTATGAGGGTGGCATTTTGACAGCAGATAAGAGTATTAAATCAGAAAAATTGCAAAGCCTGATTAATTCTATGCTACTATATGACCCAGATAAGCGTCCAACAAGCAAGCAGATTGTTGAACAGTTGACTGGAATGAAGAAAAATTATTATATAGTTGATGTAGAGAGTACACAAGGAGGACTTGCTCTTGTAAATGGAAAACCGTTTTTGAAAGTTACGCAAGAGGACGCATTAAAATTCTCAGCAGAACCATCGAAAGGGTATCGTTTTGCATACTGGGAATACAATGGCATTCGAAAAGAAGATCCTGTAATTCAGATAAGAGCAGTAGAGGATTTGTCAGTAAAAGCATTTTTTGAGAAGATTGCTGAAGAGGAAGCCAATGACTTTGCAAGTTTAATACCGTTAGAGGATGATAAGATAAAAGTAGTATTTTTGGACAATACCACGCGGGTGATAGACAAGGCGACTGCAAAAATACTCGGATGGATTTAAGGAGGAATCAAAATGTGGTATTGGACATGCGATGAATGCAATAATGAAAATCCATGCATAAATGACACCTGTGAACTGTGTGGAAAAAAATGGAGTGCGTCAACAGCTGCTGAAATACAGAAAAAAAAGAAAGAACATGAAGCAGAGATTGCACAACTAAAAAAGCAAATAGCAATTGATAAGGCAAATGAAGGAAGAGAAGAACAAAAAAGAGTTGCTTTAGAGAAAAATAGATTACATTCAGCAATATTTTATAGTCAGATGACAGATTTTATAAAAAAGGCTTTTGTCATCGCAGTGATAGCTGTAATGTTAGGCATTTTATGTATGTGTTTGAATCCGTTTGGGGTGAAAAAAAATCTGTATTTTGTTTTTGAGGGACTTTTTATCATAACAAATGTAATTTCATTTGTTGCGATTGTGATTCTGTTTTGCTGTTCAATTGTAAATAATTTTACCAACAAGCCAATGGTAATGACGACAAGAATGAATGGTTATCTTGTTGGATGCAGAATTATGAGTGTAATAATGGCTTTTGCTGCTTATTCTTGTTTATCAGGAAAAGGGAAACCGCAAAACGCTTTATTTTATAAAATACTATCCACAAGTAGTATGGGGGGCGGAGCGATATGGATTATTCTGGGAGTGATGAATCTTTTTATCACCGCAGTAGTATCTATTAGTAAAAAGAAGAATGCAAGAATTGAGCTACTGGATGGAACGAGAATACCTGCATTTATAATAGGTATGTTGTTAATTTTGATGTCAAAACTGTTTTCTGCATAAAATAGAAAATAGTACAGAAAGGAAGGAATAGTATGGCAAGACATGAAGCAGTTTTTATTGAAGCAGAATGTAGTCAATATAATCAGAAATTTTATCTGCGATATGATTATGCAGCGGATGATGTGTGGGTGCAAACATATGGAGTAAAAGAAAAAGAACGCTCAGCTCGCGCATCAGGTCAAAGTCGAAGCATTGATATGTCTCAGACGAGAACTGGACCACAGTATAGATGTCCGTATTGTGGAAATGAAGATATTGTCAGATGTGGAGCGTGTGGGAAATTGAAGTGTCATGATAGTTCTTCAAAATGGTTTCGATGCAGTTGCGGAAATAGTGGTGAAATTAGTGGAAGAATTCGAAGTATGTCAGGTTCTGTGGGAAATGCACAGTAAATAGAGGAAAGGGGGGGAGTCAGTAGATATCCTCCCATTTTGCTAAGAAAATATTCGTGAAAAGGAAGAAAAAAATGAAAACGACTGGAGATGTAATTGCAGAGATTCGTCAAAGTAAAGGGATGGGTGTGTTTGAGAAGGAAACAGCTGCGATAGCAGCGCTTGAACAGAGCGCACCAAAATTAAAAAGATCTAAGGAATTGTTAAAAGGATTGTACTATTCAGATGAGATGAAGCATTTAATAGAGGCGGCCAAAAAGGAGGAGGAGGCAGACAAAAGAATCGCACTTCTCGAAGCAAAAGAAAGTCTTCTTAAGCAGAAGGTGTGCAGCGATCAAATGGAAGCAATTGTATTTGTAAATGAAATTGCAAAGGGATTTTCATGGAATGTGGGACTTCCTTATCCAGAAACGATGAAAAGAAAAACAAAGAGGAACATGAACTTGGAAGATTTTCCATTGTCTAGAATTGTTAAAATGGCAGAAAATGGAAATGCAGAAGCTCAGTTTTATCTTGGAAAATGTTATTTTAATGGATATCGAGATCGGGATGGTTATACACGGGTAGAAGCATTTTTTTTGAAATGGATGAGAATTTTGAAAAATGGATACGCCGGAATAGTTAGTGAAACAACAATTTCACAACATTTTAATGAAGCAGAAAAATGGCTTTTGAAAGCAGGAAAAAATGGAGTGGTGGAAGCCTGTGGCTTTTTGGGCGATGTGTATAGAATGTCCGATTTTGGTTGTGAAAATTCAGATGCTGCGGTTTACTGGTACAAAAAGGGAATGGAATATGAAGATGCGCGTTCCATTTGTGGATATGCTATTTGTAGGCTTATGGGAATAGGTATTAACCAAGACGAAAATGAGGCTAGAAAATTATTTCAAAAATTAGTAGAAGAAGGATATGCGCCGGCAAAGTTTTACATGGCAATATTGTATCAACAAGGTATGGGAGGATTTGAAGTAAATGGAGAAAAAACTATCGAGTGGTGTAAACGCGCAATAAAAGAAAAAGTAGTGGAAGCTTATCTAGTATGGGGAGAATGTTATACAAAGGGTGTCGGTGGAATAAAGCAAGATTATAAAAAGGCGGCAAAAATTTATCGAAAAGGAACTCTAAATGGAGATAATGGATCAGCATATAATTTTGCAGTGACTTATTATATGGGAGAAGGAGTAAGAAGGAATACAGGAAAGGCTTTGAGGCTGTTTAAGCTGGCAGCTTCTTGGGGAGATTCAGGTGCGATGGAAATGGTTGGACAGATGTACTATTATGGAAATTGCGTGACAAAAGATTATCAAACTGCAATGGAGTATCTTATAAAAGCTGCAAACAGAGGAAACATAGAAGCAATGAAAATTCTTGCAACGGCTTATAAAGATGGTGTTGGCGTCAAGAAGAATGTAGAAGAGGCAATGAAATGGGTTAATAAAGTAAAGCAATATGAGTAACTGTGATAGATAGAAAAGCGGACACTTTGATTGAGAGTACAAAATGTCTGCTTTTTACCACAGTACGCTTACATTTGCTGTGTTTGGAAATATTCAGTTAGCTTTGGATAAATGGAATCACATATTTTTGCGATTACAATTCCAAGATTTATACAAGTTTTTCCTATTGTTCCAGAATGAATTAAAGAATCAACAAAAACATCAATGCCGTTGTCTGTGTTTAAGTAAAATCGAACGAAACGGTAAGTGTTATTTAGTTCATTAATAATGGTTAGTGCGATACTGTTAAATTGATCTGGAATTTTTAGGAGATTCCAGATGCGGATATAGACAATCTGATTATTTGAATCAAAAAGAAAATGAATTGTGATATCAGACAGGGTTTCGCTGGTGATACACATTGTAATTTGTTCATTGTCGTTTGCATTGATGCTGTCTAAACAGTATTTTAAGTTGTTCTGATTTAAAAAACATACAAATTCTTCTGTTGACTTTAGCATATGATAAAATTCCTCCTTTTCTGATAAAATTATATCAGTTTTTTTTGCGGGGGGGGTAAATTTTGACGCAAACTTGACCAATTTTGATGTTTTGAGAGAAAATCAAAAGCTTGATATGAAAATATTATTGCGAAGAAACAGGAATAATAATACAATCTTTATAGGAGGTACATAATGAACACATACGAAAACTATTTAGAAACACCAAAGAGTCTGACATTTGATCAGATGAGAGAGCTGCATCAAAAATTACTTAAGGAAATCGAAAATGATCCAGTTGGTCAGGAACTGTATGATGAATTGATAGGAGAAGCAACAACATATGCTGAAATCCGTGCAAAATGGCTGAGCTTAGATCGCAGCCAGAAGATGGAGCAGGACTCTTTTCGCACAGCCTGCCACAATAGTGTCATCACTCATTTTAATATGATGGCGCGCTATTTAAAGATGCAGGGAAAAAATACTGAGTGGAGAGATGCACTAGGATATGAAGAAGACGATAAATATTATAGAAAAACGATAGGTGATTTTGGTTGTTATATTGTCTTCATCAATAGCCTTTGCGCGAGATAACTTATAGGGAGGCATGCACATGCATGCCTCCTTATAATTTCCTACTTCCTATTTCTACCCAAATGTGTTATACTTACCCTGTATGGCTTTGTAAAAAACTTAGGACAAATTCCTGACAAACTTTTTACGAACCTGACACAAAAATCTCCCACATCTCGTAGGTGTGGATTGAAACAACGTTGCCTGCATGACAGGCAGGGGAGAGATGGATATGGAGGAAAAAAATAAGCCGGGTGAAACGGTACCGGAGCCGGGTGAATCTGAGAGAATATCGGCAGAGAGAAAAGCTGCTTTGCAGGATATAGACAGAAAGCGCGAGGAGAAGGAAAAGCTTCGTCAGACGCAAAAGCAGGAGGCTGTGAAAGTACATGGAAGCTTAAGTGCGTATATGAACTGGCCGCTGCTTGTATGTATTGCGCTTTTGATTCTAAGCATCATTATCACTATGATTGACTGGATGGCTGGTGTGGCGGCAAGCGCCTGCTCAATTGTTCTGATTATAGGTCTTATGGCGCTTTCAATCTATTATCACCGCAGAATTAACAGTGACATGGTTGGCTTTGGCGCAGGTTATGCCCAGATTCAAAAGCAGCTGCTACAGGAAATGGAATTTCCATATGGTGTGGCAGATGAGACTGGCCGTCTAATATGGATGAATCAGTCATTTCAGCGAATTGTTCAGCTAAATAACAATGCACATAAAAACTTGGGTACGCTGTTTCCGGGAATCGACAGACAGTTTCCAAAGAATCAAAGAACATCACAGATCCATTCGGAGTATCTGGGAAGAAAATATCAGGTCACGATTAAGGCTGTGTCGATTCGTGATATTGTGGAGACGGTTGTTGATGAAGAGGATCAGGGAAAAAAGGCACCAATGATGTATGCAGTGTATTTGTCAGACGAGACACAGATGCTTGAGTGGAAGCAGAAGGTTGAGGATGAAAAGCTTGTTGCGGCGCTGATTTATCTTGATAACTATGATGAAGTCCTAGATTCCATAGAGGAGACGAGACGACCTTTGCTGATAGCGCTGATTGACCGTCAGATTACAAAGTATATCAGTGCTTATCATGGTGTTATTAAAAAGCTGGAGAATGATAAATATTTTGCCATCGTCAGCAACGAGCATTTAAAAGAGATGCAGGCAAATGATTTTTCACTTCTTGAGGATGTGAAGACGATCAGTATCGGAAACACGATAAATGTTACGATTAGTATCGGACTTGGCATAAACGGCGGAACGTATTCGAAAAATTATGACTACGCGCGCATGGCAATTGACATGGCACTTGGACGCGGCGGTGATCAGGTTGTTCTTAAAAATCAGGATGAGATCACCTATTATGGCGGTCGTACACAGAGCCAGGGCAAGAATACGCGTGTTAAGGCGCGTGTCAAGGCACAGGCGTTAAAGGAGCTTATAGAGGCATCTTCTGATGTGCTGATCATGGGTCATTCAATCAGCGATGCAGATTGTATTGGTGCTTCAGTTGGTATTTATCGCGCAGCCAGAACATCTGGTAAGGATGTTCATATTGTGCTGAATACTATTGCAAACAGCATAAAACCTCTTCTAAATCGTCTTGCCGAGGATGAAGAATATGGAAAGAAACTGTTTATTGATAATGAGACTGCAATTCAGAGGATAACAGAAGGAACACTTCTGATTGTGGTGGATAATAACAGACCAAGCCGAACAGAGTGTCCGCAGCTTTTGCAGTTAGCACAGCATGTGGTAGTGCTTGACCATCATCGTCAGTCGCGTGACTGTATTGAGGGTGCAGTGCTTAGCTATGTGGAGCCTTATGCATCATCTGCCAGTGAGATGGTGGCAGAGATATTGCAGTATTATTCAGATTCAATCAAGATTCGTCCGACTGATGCAGATGCAATGTATTCTGGAATTGTTGTAGATACAAATAATTTCATGAACAATACAGGTGTCAGAACGTTTGAGGCGGCGGCTTTCTTACGTCGAAATGGTGCCGACATTACAAAAGTGCGAAAGCTCTTTCGTGATGATATGGAGGATTACAAGGCAAAGGCAGAGGCCGTGCGTGAGGTGGAGATGTTCCATGAGCGCTATGCAATCAGTGTATGTCCAAGTGACATGACTGGAAATCCGACAGTTATTGCAGCGCAGGCAGCAAATGAGCTTTTGGGTATTCGCGGCATTCGTGCATCATTTGTGATGACAGAATATGAAAATCAGATTTATATTAGTGCCCGTTCTATTGATGAGGTAAATGTACAGACCATAATGGAAAAGCTTGGCGGAGGCGGTCATATGAACGTCGCAGGTGCCCAGCTTCGCAATGTCACACTTGGAGAGGCCAGAAGTATGTTGAAGGATGTGCTTATGGCTCAGGAAGAAAAGGGTGACGAAGTGAAGGGCTGATATAGATATTAGAATTGGAGGAGAAAAAAATGGAAATAATTTTATTACAGGATGTAAAATCACTTGGAAAAAAGGGTGAGCGCGTAAAGATTAACGATGGTTATGCAAGAAATTTTGTGCTTCCAAAGAAACTTGGAATTGAAGCAACAGCAAAGAATTTAAATGATCTGAAGCTACAGAAGGCAAATGAGGATAGAATTGCGGCACAGAAGTTAGAGGAAGCAAAGCAGTTGGCAGCAAAGATTGAGGAAAAGTCAGTTGTACTGAGTGTTAAGACAGGTGAGGGTGGCAAGCTGTTCGGCTCTGTATCCACAAAGGAAATCGCTGCTGCATGCGAGAAGCAGTTAGGTCTTGAGATTGATAAGAAGAAGATGGTTCTGCCAGAGCCTATTAAGGCATGTGGAACTACGATTGTTCCGGTTAAGCTTCATAGAGAAGTAACTGCAAAGCTGACCGTTAAAGTTCAGGAAGCATAAAAAACATGGAAGAGGCATTAATAAAACGAGTACTCCCGCACAACACGGAGGCCGAACAGTTAGTAATCGGCTGTATGCTCATGGACAAGGAAGCCATATCGGCAGCCAGTGAGATTATCCATTCGGATGATTTTTACGGACGGCAGTACGGTGCCATGTTTGAGGCTATAACGGAGCTTTACAATGAGGGAAAGCCAACAGATCTAGTAGCCGTTCAAGAGCAGCTAAAGACCAAGGATGTGCCGCCGGAAAGCTACAGCATTGCTGCATTCCGTGAGCTGCTTAATATGGTGCCGACTTCCGTTAATATTCGCTATTATGCCAATCTGGTGTATGAGAAGGCATTGCTTCGCCGCCTGATTCGTATCAATGAAGAGATTGCAAATGATTGCTACATGGAAAAAGAAGACGTAAATACCATCTTGGAATCAACAGAAAAGCGTATTTTTGGTCTTCTGGAAACAAGAGCAACAAGTGACTATGTGCCGATACGTGATGTAGTTATAAATGTTGTAAATAAGATTGAGATTGCATCGCGAAATCACAGCATGGTAACTGGCCTTTCTACTGGATATACTGATTTGGATCGTCAGACCTCAGGTATGCAGCCGTCAGATCTTATTTTGATTGCGGCGCGTCCGTCCATGGGAAAGACGGCATTCGTACTTAACTTAGCACACAATATGACCATAAAAGACAAGAAGACAGTTGCAATCTTTTCTCTTGAGATGTCAAAGGAGCAGTTAGTAAACCGTCTGTTGGCCATGGAGTCGCGTGTCGATTCCCAGACGCTTCGTACAGGAAATCTTTCCGACAGTGATTGGGATCAGGTTGTCGAGAGTTCTGGTATCATTGCAAACACAAAGCTTTTGCTTGATGATACGCCAGGTATAACGGTGGCAGAGCTTCGTTCTAAATGCCGTAAGTTTAAGCTTGAGCATGGTCTTGATTGTGTCATGATCGACTATCTTCAGCTTATGAGCGGAAGCGGAGCAAGAAAGGGAGACAGCAGACAGCAGGAAATCTCAGATATTTCACGTTCTCTAAAGGCACTTGCAAGAGAGCTAAATGTACCAGTCATCGCACTGTCACAGCTTTCACGTGCCTGTGAGTCAAGAACGGATCATCGTCCTATGCTTTCTGACCTTCGTGAGTCAGGAGCAATTGAGCAGGATGCAGATATTGTAATGTTTTTATACCGAGATGAATATTATAATAAGGATTCGCCGTCAAAGGGAATCACAGAGGTTATCATAGCCAAGCAGCGTAACGGTCCGATTGGAACTGTTGAGCTTGTCTGGATGGGAGATTTGTGTCGCTTTGGAAACAAAGAGTATACATCACAGTGATATTCTGGGATTTAAGATGGCAATAGAAAAGATCAGTGAAAATGGAATTTACTTCCATTTTCACTGATCTTTTTTGCGAATGGGGTTCTGAATAATTACCTTTTTTTAACTATTAGATATGTTCTTAATAAAATGAAAGTCGCACTGCTAAGAGCTGCTGATTGGAAAAATCATAGTTTACAATGTTGCAGCCGGCAGCGTGCATGTTAATGAAGGATTGGATCCAGTCATTATATGATGCAGCAGCATCAGCGTAGTCAGATGCATTTTCAAAACGAATCATTACAAGACCTTCACCGCCGCCTTCCCAGATGCTTTCTGCCTGCGCGACAAAGAGTGCTCTTGCACGGTCAAGTGCGGTACCAGAAGCAGGGTCACTTGACGAAGGGTCATCAGCATAAATCCATAGACCGGCCTGAACATGAAAATTAAAGTCCCAGCGCACAGTGGCAGGGTAGCCTCGTCTTTGGTAAAAATCATCTGCCGGGTATGGATCAGATGAGATAGCTGATTCTGGAATATTAAAATATGCGTAACATAAAGGCTGCTGAATGCCGTCATTTTCATTGTCATCATAAGTCGGATCGACATTGTAGTCATAGTCTCCGATGTGGGCGATGACCCAGGCATGTGTATTTCCTGTTATAACAGAGCTTTTGATGCCGAGACTTCGAAGTCCCCAGACGAGCGCCTTGGCGCGGCCGTCACATTTAGCCTGCCCATCAATCAGAGCACCATAGGCACTCTGGCAATTGTCTGCCTGAGTAGAATATACACAGTTTTCAATGATATAATTGTAAATAGTAAGCTCAGCCTGATAAGCACTTTGTCCCGACAGTGTTGTCTGCCAGCTTTGAATAAGTGTATTAACAGCTGCTGTCTGCGCATCAAAAGTTTCCTTTGATATTGTGTACTCAGGTGATACAGATACAACAAGACCAAGCAGATTTGAATGTTCAACCCATCGTGATGACAGCTGCATCAGCTCAGGACATTCATTTGTCAGAAGATGCATCAAATCGCTGACATTATCAGAACTGACGGCAACAGGGAGTGAAATAGTGCTCTGAAAACCTTGTATGCCAGTGTAAAGAGCCTGAAAGTTTGCTGCTTCATCATCTGCAAGAGAAGGCAGGTAGTAGCTATAATCTGCATAAAGTGGGGCACAAGAGATCGTTTCTGTAACAGATGATACAGGTGCAGATGAATCTGCTGCTGAAGAGAAAAGATCAACCTCGCTTCTTTTACCTAAGACATCGTCAAGAAGCTCATGGTAGGTGCTAAGACCTGCATGAAAGTAGTAGAGCGGTGTCTGGGCAGGGACACATCCACAGACTGCCATAGAAGACAGCATAAAAATAAAGCTAAGTGATAAAAAATGAAATAAGCGTTTCATAAAAACCTCTCAGTGTCAATATAAGACAAAATGTAAGACATTTTTTGCATCAGTTATTATATCACAAAAGAAATTAGAAGCAAGTGGAAGAAAGCACAAAAAAAGAAGATCTTTACGACCTTCTTTAGATAAGAGCGCGAGACGGGATTCGAACCCGCGACCCTCGCCTTGGCAAGGCGATACTCCACCACTGAGCCACTCGTGCATATCCTTGTTCCTTGGAACAAAGATATCATACTATAAATCTCAGCACCTGTCAACTAAATTGTTGCAATTTTTTATATTTTTTCTTCAACTGAGATAAATCATGCTATTTTTCCATCTTACGGACGTAAAATCGCACTCAACACATACTGATTGTTCTGAAAGTTTTTCTGACTCAGCTCGTCCAGACGGATCAGATCCACATCCAGCCACATCTCTTCTGCTGCCGTCATCATATTGGCAAACATGATACCAAAGTTTACCTCATCCCATTTTCCCAGTTTATCACTCGGATGCTTCTTTGAGAAAATATGGATCCGGCTGTCAAATACTACAAAGCGCCACGGCTGGCTGTTCATACTCGACGGTGCCATCCGTGCGGCGTCTAACAGCTGCTTCATCCACTGTCTCGGTGTCTCTTTGTATACACACAGTTCATCGAGACTCAGCCGCTTCGCCTCCACCTGTTTCCGATAACAGCTTCCCTTCGGTTTTCCGAATGCCATCACCACCATCATCCGTTTTTTATCACGGTACTGGTATTTTTTCTTGATGATCGGATTGCCGATAAAACAGCTTCCGATTCCTCTGGTATACATATATAAAGAAAGCTGCTCCATCAGATACCCGGCGTTCATCATCGCACGGTCTTTTTCCTCAGAATACAGCACCAGATAGTACGGCGCCTTGATTCCCAGGAGGCTCAGCATCTTATAATCATTCTGTCGATTGTCAAAAATCGCCAGTTCCGTCTCTACTCCACCAAACAGTCCGTTGATCTCATCAAATTGTTTCAGAATATCTTCCAAAACTTTCGGACTGATCCCTTCATTTGTATAACTCCGGACGGATTTCCGGACAAAAATTGCTTCAAATAAGTTCATGTTATCACCTTTAATTTTTTCGTAACACTATTGTAACATGTTTTTTCTGTTTTGCAACCGCTTCCGGTACTTTTTTATATCTTTTTCTTCCCTTATTTTTATGACGCAAGCGCCTCGATCTGCTGCTGCACATCCGTCTTAAACTGCTCCCAGGCGTCCTCATGTTCCACAAAATATTTCGGACAGATCTTACCTGTCACATCATAGTGACGGATCACATCCTGACCGGTCAGTCCAAACCGGTTGCACAGCCATGCCGTCAGCTGCACCCTCGACTGATACGTTGCCGTGTTGAAAGCACCGGTATCATCCGGATGACAGCACTCGATAGATATCGTATCGGCATTCCGGTTATTGGAAGCATATGCAATTTCCGTGGTTGGTATACATTGCACGACTTCACCGTCCAGACCTACAATAAAATGGCTGCTGGCTTTTGTGGTATGGGCATCTTTGAGTCCCTCAAAATAATCCCTGTTTGCCATGGCGCTACTTCCCGGATTCGCAGTGTAGTGAATGACAATGCTGTTCACCTGCTCCAGCGCTATTCCCGGACGGGAATATTCGTTGACATCCAGAAGTTCCACATCGATTTCCGGTGCACCGGTCCAGTCAATCTGTCCCGTCTCCTGCACCGCATCCTGTCCTGTCTGTAAAAAAAATAATTTCTTACATAAAAATATCAGACCGATAATACATAAAAAAGCAATACACAGTACAATCATCGATCGCCGGATCAATTGCTGTCTCCTCTGTTGTCTCGTCATCCGTCTCCTACGGACTGTCCTGCTCCCCTGTCGGTTTCTTCCCCCGGTTCTTCTCCCACTCATACTCTTCTCCTGTATATCCAAAAAGGCAGTCACACCCCTGAGACCGCCTCTTTTATCTATTCATCAATACTGTAGTTTGGTGCTTCTTTGGTAATATGAATATCATGCGGATGAGATTCTTTTAAAGATGCTGCGGAAATCTTTACGAATTTTCCGGTTTCTTTTAATGTCTCAATATCTTTTGCTCCGCAATACCCCATACCGGAACGAAGTCCTCCGATTAACTGGAATACTGTGTCTTCCAGATGACCTTTGTAGGCAACACGGCCTTCCACACCTTCCGGAACCAGTTTCTTCGCACCGGACTGGAAATAACGGTCTTTACTTCCGTTTTCCATTGCTGCGATAGATCCCATACCACGGTATACTTTGTATTTTCTTCCCTGATACAGTTCGAAGCTTCCCGGGCTTTCATCACATCCGGCAAACATGCTGCCCATCATACACACGTTAGCTCCGGCTGCGATTGCTTTTGTCATATCTCCGGAATACTTGATACCGCCATCTGCGATGATCGGCACACCGTATTCTTTTGCTGCGTTGTAGCAATCCATAACTGCTGTGATCTGTGGAACACCGATTCCGGCAACCACACGGGTCGTACAGATAGATCCAGGTCCGATACCTACTTTTACCGCATCGGCTCCGGCCTCGATCAGGTCTCTGGTTGCTGCACCTGTTGCAACGTTACCTGCGATCACCTGCAGATCCGGATATTTATCTTTGATCATACGCAGTGTTTTGAAAATATTTGCGGAATGTCCGTGTGCAGAGTCGATAACAATGACATCAACTTTTGCTTTTACCAGAGCATCCACACGTTCCATCACGTTTGCTGTGATTCCAACAGCTGCACCACAAAGCAGACGACCGTTTTTGTCTTTTGCAGACTGCGGATATTTGATCTGTTTTTCAATATCTTTGATGGTGATCAGACCTTTCAGGTTGAAGTCATCATCTACGATCGGCAGTTTTTCTTTTCTTGCCTGTGCAAGGATCTTTTTGGCTTCATCCAGTGTGATACCTTCTTTTGCTGTGATCAGTCCTTCGGATGTCATACAGTCTTTGATCTTCTTGGTGAAATCCTCTTCGAATTTCAGGTCACGGTTTGTGATGATACCAACCAGTTTTCTGCCTTCTGTAATCGGCACACCGGAGATTCTGAATTTTGCCATCAGATTGTTGGCATCTTCCAGTGTGTGTTCCGGTGAAAGGAAAAATGGGTCTGTGATGACTCCGTTCTCTGAACGTTTTACCTTGTCCACCTCATCAGCCTGAGCCTCGATAGACATGTTTTTATGGATAATACCGATACCTCCCTGTCTCGCCATGGCGATCGCCATACGATGTTCGGTAACTGTGTCCATTCCCGCACTCATCATCGGGATGTTCAGTTTAACTTTTTTTGTTAAATGTGTAGATAAATCTACCATGTTGGGAGTTACTTCTGAATACTGAGGAACCAGTAACACATCGTCAAAAGTAATTCCATCACCAATAATTGTACCCATTTCTTTCTCCTTTCGTATGCTTTACTTATTGTTGACAATTAGTTTAACAAAAAACATGCACCCTGTCAATCTTAATCAAAGAACACTTTTCTCGGAGCTTTCAGTCGGAAGTCCTTAATCATATGCTCAGATGGCTCAAAAAGCACTTTCAGCATCCCTTCTTTTTCCGGCATGATCATCGCATATACCAGTTTTTCTCTCTCCGGGTTGCAGGATGAATAGTCACAGACTTTTAATTTCTGATTGTTATTATAGTAATCAAATCTGTGAGACGCTGCCGGAGCGATCAGTTCTGCTTTTGTGATATCGTAAGATGCCATACGTTTTCTCTTTGCTTTGTTCAGGATACGATCTACATCCAGTTCTCCGTTGACATACTGGTATTCCCATTCTGTCTGAAATCTCGGGAAAATAAAGATATCTGCCACGCAAATCGCGATAGAAATCGCAATAATGATCAGGTTCCAGGTGAGAAGCGACAGTACAACACCGATCGCAGTCACTGCCATCAGTGCATACCGCAGTGCCTGATCCGTTCCCGTTCTTCTTCTTTTTACCAGTTCTTCCAAATACAAATCACTCATTGTTGTCCTCCTTCGTTTTCATCAGGCGTGTTTCCATCACCCATAATATATGTAATAAATGATTTGGCTTCCTCCAGATGATCCGAATAGATCAACACTCCCAGGCAGGCATCTTCGTCCACCTGCATGCCATGGGCTTTGAGTACCTCACTGTCACCAACCTTCAGTCCGTATTCTGTCAGCTGGTCTTTGTATGCCTCCTGCTGTTCATCTGTCAGCAGTTCCGACATCGGATAAAATCCACCCTGATCCACATATTCCTGAAATTTGTATACCGGAGCGATCAGCACATCCACCTGCTGGGCGCCGATGATCGTGGAGAGTTTCATGACCATGTTATAATCCTCCTGGTCTTTGACCAGATACATGGAATTATCCACGGTATATTCATGATACTTATCCGTATCTCCGGTATACGTTTTAAAATCCTGTGCAAGCGCCTCTCCGTCCCCTGACGAACCGTTGATAATTGCTGCATAAAAGACCGTGTCAAACTGACTCCGGTAAATCAGCTGTCCGACAAAGACAATCACCAGGATAATGGCAAGCGCTATCGCCATATGCAGTTTATAGTATGCCCAGATGTATTCCACTTTCTGTGGGAATGTCATCTGTTTTAATTTCTTTTTCTCGAGTTCCCTTTTTTCTTTTGGGGTCATATCACTTTCGTATCGTTTCTGTTCCATCCCGGTTCCTTTCTGTGACGCCTTACTTTTGTTTTTCCCCCATGTCCGACCCGTTTTCTGCGCGATAGCAGTCAGGTCTGCTTTTCATTTTAACACAAACAGGAGCCGCCGTCTATCGCGTCAGCTCCTGCTTTTCTTAAATCTTTATGAAATTCGTGTTCTGTAACTGGAAATTACATCATTCCCATTCCCGGGTTACCTGCCGGTGCTGCCGGTGTCTCTTCCGGGATAATGGATACTACAGATTCTGTTGTCAGCAGAGTAGATGCAACACTGGTAGCATTCTGCAGTGCACTTCTTGTTACTTTTGCCGGATCCAAGATACCTGCTTTTACCATATCTACATATTTTTCATTGTATGCATCAAATCCGACACCAACTTCAGATTCTTTTACTTTATTGATGATTACGGATCCTTCCAGACCTGCATTGGCTGCGATGTGGAACAGCGGAGCTTCCAGGGCTTTCATGATGATCTGAGCACCGGTCTTTTCGTCTCCTTCCAGAGTGTCAACCAGCTCCTGCAGAACTTTTGTTGTATGGATGTAAGCAGATCCGCCACCTGCGATGATGCCTTCTTCTACTGCTGCTTTGGTAGCTGCCAGAGCATCTTCCATACGCAGTTTTGCTTCTTTCATCTCTGTCTCGGTAGCTGCACCAACACGTACAACCGCTACGCCGCCTGCCAGTTTTGCCAGTCTCTCCTGCAGTTTTTCACGGTCAAATTCAGATGTCGTCTCTTCAATCTGTCCTTTGATCTGATTTACTCTTGCTTTGATGGCTTCTTTGTCGCCTTCACCGTCAACGATAACTGTGCTTTCTTTCTGAACTTTTACAGATTTTGCACGGCCAAGCTGTTCCAGAGTAGCTTCTTTCAGATCCAGACCCAGTTCATCAGAGATTACCTGTCCGCCTGTCAGGATAGCAATATCCTGCAGCATTTCTTTTCTTCTGTCACCATAGCCAGGTGCTTTTACAGCTGCTACAGAGAAGGTTCCTCTCAGTTTGTTTACGATCAGGGTTGTCAGAGCTTCGCCTTCGATATCCTCTGCGATGATCAGCAGTTTGGAACCGGACTGTACGATCTGCTCTAACAGCGGCAGGATTTCCTGAATGTTGGAGATCTTTTTGTCTGTGATCAGGATGTATGGATTATCCAGAGTTGCTTCCATCTTATCCATATCCGTTGCCATATATGCGGAAATATATCCACGATCGAACTGCATACCTTCTACCAGATCCAGTTCTGTTTTCATAGTCTTGGATTCTTCGATTGTGATAACACCGTCTTTGGAAACTTTTTCCATAGCGTCTGCTACCAGTTTACCAACCTCTTCGTCTCCGGAAGATACAGCCGCAACTCTTGCGATCTGTTCTTTTCCTTCTACCGGTTTGCTCATAGCTGCGATAGCTTCTACTGCTTTATCGGTTGCCTTCTTCATACCTTTTCTCAGAACGATCGGGTTAGCACCTGCTGCCAGGTTTTTCATACCTGCATTTACCATAGCCTGTGCCAGTACGGTAGCTGTTGTAGTACCATCACCTGCTACATCGTTGGTCTTGGATGCTACTTCACGGATCAGCTGAGCGCCCATGTTTTCAAATCCGTCTTCCAGTTCGATTTCTTTTGCGATTGTAACACCGTCGTTTGTGATAAGCGGAGCACCGTATGGTTTGTCAAGAACTACGTTTCTTCCTTTCGGTCCTAATGTTACTCTTACTGTATCAGCTAATTTATTTACACCAGCTTCAAGAGCTGCTCTGGCTTCTGCGCCGAATTTAATTTCTTTTGCCATGATAATATGACCTCCTGATTCAAATTTTGATCTCTATGAATTCTTTCTGATACCTGTCCGATATCTCATATTACATCCTGTAAATATTATCTTACCTGCAAATATTATCTTATAAGTATCTTCATTTATGTTTTCTATTTTGATATTGCTTATTTAACAATTGCAAGAATATCATTCTGTTTTACAATGATATATTCTGTGCCATCCATTTTTACTTCTGTTCCTGAATATTTGGAGTAGATAACTTTATCACCTACAGCTACTTCCATTTTTACTTCTTTGCCGTCAACAACTCCGCCAGGTCCTACAGCTACAACTTCTGCCTGCTGTGGTTTCTCCTGTGCCTGTCCCGGAAGAACGATTCCGGATTTTGTTGTTTCTTCTGCTTCAACCTGTTTTAATACAACTCTGTCACCTAAAGGTACTAATGTCATGATCTATATCCTCCTTTATTCTCCAACCTGGAATCTCTGTTACCGTCTCTGCTATTCTTAATATCCGGCAACTGTTTCGGCACTCTGTCTAATTCTGCCGATTTTTGCTAGCACTCATTTACTTCGAGTGCTAATCACTGTCCTTATATTATTGAAAATGAGTCGATTTCGCAAGTGCTTTTATCATTATAAAATAATCTATATTCTCTTTT
>OGPB01000394.1_pt1 | contig 29350 bp, 29 predicted proteins | sample 1552821 | NCBI WGS metagenome assembly OGPB01 (sample SAMEA2580192, study PRJEB22360) | human gut metagenome | biome: human gut; feature: human-associated habitat; material: faeces | place: Denmark | collected 2008/2010 | reverse complement strand
GGCGTTCTGGCTACCGTACCAAATATCAGCCAAGGCTGCCATGGTGGTGGGTTTTCTGTTGTTCAGCCGTTCCAGAAATCTGGGGTCAACCGTGCGGCAGTAGCGGCTGATGCGGCCTCTGTCGAGGTTCAGTGCGCTTGCCAGGAGGTCTTCGTGGCTTGCCATGATGTTTGCGAGGTTTCGGAGCGTTTGGGGCGTGTGCCCCTTGGCGCCGATGTGGATGTGCACACCGCCGCCTCTTGTGGCATCACTTTTTGCTCCGGCTTTGCGGAGGCGGCGAACCAGCTCCTGCAAGGTCTCCATGTCAACGTAGGTGAGGATCGGCGTGACCATCTCGCATTTCTCGCTGTCCGGGCCCGCGATGCTGACGTCCTTCTGGAATTTCCACTCGCGTCCGCTCTCATCCCAAGCCGACCAAGTGCAGTAGCCGTTGCGGCAAGCGGTGTTCTCGTACCGCCCGGTACCGAAGAAGGTGGCTGCCAGCCTTGCGGCCTTCTCTCTGGTGATGCTGTTCATTTCGACCTCGACCCCGATGGTCTGCTTCTTCATTTCGGCTACCTGGTTTTCTGTTCTCTGGCTCATGCTTGTGACCTCCGTTTTGGTTTGTTTTCCCTTTCGGTAGTCACATATTACCTCTGAAAGCACACTATATCCAGTTATATCTGAGCTATAAACTACACGATATTGTGGTTCGGAAACTGTGTATATTACAGCAGTTTACGGCAAATATCCTCCCCGTAAGCCACGCTCAGACCGCAGCCGTTATCCCAGGCAACCATGATGGAGCCGATGTCATCCACGCCTCGCACGGTGCCTTTCGTGCCAACGGGCGGTGCCTGTGTATCGTCCATCCGAACAAGCTCCACTCGGGTGCCGACCGGGTATTCCTTGCGAATACGCTCGACCGTTTCTTTACTCGGAAATCTCATGCTGCGCACCTCCGTTTCTGAATGCCGAGGAGCCGGAGAGGTTCTTCAGCAGGATTTTTCGAGCGGTCTTGTATTCCGCACCGATAAAGCCGAGCCGCAGGAGAAAGCAGCGGAATGCATATTTCTCATTGTCGGTCGGCTTTTCCGTTGCGTTAATCCGTTTCTGATTCCGTGCCATCTCGCACAGCTTGCAAATAAAGGTGTCATAGGCTTTCATCTCGTCCGGGGTTGGAGTCGCCGGGAACCAAGGGAAGGATACCTTCGTGTCGCTAACTTCCAATGGCAGGTCAGCGACGCCGAGAGCTTTCTTGATAAGACCACCCTTGGCGGCAATGAGTGCCTTGAGGTTATCCAGATTGCTATCGGTGAACAGACTCTTCGGCATGGAAATGCAGACGGCGCAAGGCTCGTCCTCGTCATCAGTGTGGCTCTGGTCGATGTCAAAGCCCTCATCGTAGATATGCTCCAGCAATCTTTCAATGACCTCGCTGTCGGCATGGTCGTCAAAGGAAAGACTGCCGTTTCGGTTGATGGTGAAGCAGTCTACCTGGTAGGCGCAGGACGGAACCCCCAGGTACTTGGCTTCACAGCCGAGCCACTGTGCGATGGTCTGTACCAGCCGCTTGCGTTCCGCACCCTGGGCATTAATTGTAATCGTCATTTAAGTGACCTCCTTGATTTTTGGTAGTCACATATTACCGTCATGCTCGGCATATATCCAGTTATATCTTCACATTTCCGGTGTAGATTATATCGGCGCATTATCGCAGCCGGACTGTGCATACCACACAATTCCGCAGAGCACGAACCATACGCACGGAAGCGCCACGCCGTTGCCCCACATCTTATATTCCGCACTGTCGGAATACGGGTCTTTCAACCATTTTGCAACCTGCTTGTCGGATTTCATTTTGCAGCCGGTCACTTCGGAATAGGTCTTGAACACCTTGTGCCAGAAGTACATCTCTTCATCGGACGGTTTTTCCGTGCCGAGGTCAGCGCACCAGTTGTCCGGGAAGCCTTGGAGTCTGGCGCACTCGGTGGGCGTCAAACGGCGGACGGTGTATCCGCTTTGGATAGCGCCCGGCCCTTTTGCCACCAGTGTCGGCTGAAGCTCCTCTTCAAAGGTCGGAGCGAACTTGGCGTTCTGCCCCTGGTTGAAGGTGTCTCTGCCGATGCCGTAGCAAACGGCGGTGGGGTCTTTATAGTCACGGGCCAGGACGGTAGGAGCCTTATCTTCAGAAACCTGTGCAAAGCTGCCGGTTGTCATGGTATAGACAGCGTGGCGGTCAACGGTGTTAAGTGTAAAGCTGACATCCTCGTTGATGCCGTCACCCTGGGGACCGTTTTTGTTCTCACGACCGATCATGGAGCCTTGCAGCACAAAGGTCTGCTGCTTCGTTCCGGCATTGGCGCATACCACTGCGGAGCGGTCGCCGAGGTCACGAACCTCATCACGCTGATTTTGCGTGAAAGCAACAACGGCAATGCCGCCCTGATTGCAGGAGGGATTGCCGCCGTTGCCGTCGAGCGTCCGTGCGGTTTCCGCTTCGTAGATGCCGCTGTGGGGATTATCCGACTTCATGGCGTTGGAGTCCTTGGATGAGATGCCGAAGGGCTGAAGGACGCAGGTGAAATTGTCCTTGTCCGGCATACGCTGATTTCCTCCGGCATTCTGCTTGGTGAGGGTCGGAGAAACCTGCCCGCCGTCCCAGCCGCAAGGCTCGAACAGCGTCTGGTCATTGTTGCAGGACAGAGTCGCGGACTTATTCTCCTGAATGAGCGCACCCTTGCCGCCGCCTTCGCAGCCGGAGCGGATCTTCATCACAAGAGGTACATTGTTGCCACCCGTGCCCATGCGTGAGGTCAGTGTCTGCACATTCCCGTCCTCGGAAAGTTTGACTCTGCTGTCGGTCGGATGGTTTTCCAGTGCGCCCGCCGCAGGAACGACCCCAGCACGGAGCGTGGGAGAGCATTCCTCCTCATAGCCGATGGTGCGGCTCTTGGCAGAATGCTCGGTACAGAAGCCTGCCGACTCCATGACACAGGGCGGATGGTGTGCTTCTGCTCGGAGTGTGGAGGTAACCTCCTCAGTGATGTCCATGCGGTTGCCGCCCTGGTCGTTCAGCACGATGCCGTTGCGACCTGTTGAGACTCCGCAGTTCACGCCGAGAGTGGCGGAAGTGTCGTCCGTCAGACTGCCGTTGTATCCATCGAAGCCTGCCGCTCCAACGCAAGGCGTAAAACTTCCGGCAGCTCTTTGCCACGAGCGGAAGCCCTCCGCAGAATACCCAGACAGGCCTTCTGACTCAAATAATATTTTTCCGGCACTTCCGCCTGCAAGATCTGCGACAAGGTAGATGCGGCGTCTTCGCTGGGGAACTCCCCAGTATTGTGCGTCAAGAGTTCGGTACGCAACGCTCCATCCATCTCCCATGTATAGGTCGGCGTAGGGCCATCGTGCCTTTTCAGGCATAGGCACCTCGGCATTCGGCTCGGCGACGCCGATGACCGCTTCGAGGACGGCTTTGAAGTCCTCGCCCTTGTTCGAGGAGAAGGCGCCAGGGACGTTCTCCCATACGATGTATCTTGGATATCTGCCACCTGTGGCACACCTCATTTCTTTGATAATACGGACGGCTTCATAGAAAAGGCTGGAACGGGAACCGTCCAAGCCGTCCCTTCGGCCAGCGATGCTCATGTCCTGGCACGGGCTGCCGAAGGTGATAATGTCCACGGGTTCGATCCTGCCGCCGTCCATAGCGGAGATGTTCCCGTAGTGCTTCATAAAAGGCAGGCGCTTTGTGGTCACTCGAATGGGAAACGGCTCAATTTCCGAAGCCCACACGGGAGTGATACCGGCAAGCAGTCCGCCCAAAGGAAAGCCCCCGGAGCCGTCAAAGAGGCTTCCGAGGGTCAAAGGCTTTTCAGTTTTCATCTGGATGCCTCCAATCGTTCTCTCAGCGCAGTGTAGAACGCTCTGCTTCGGATAGACTTTCCGGCAGCCGTCCACTCGCGCTCCAGCAAAAAACGAACCTCCAAATTCTCCATGCTGTAGTCGGCACGGAAGTTTCGCCAGGTTCGTTTATCCCATGTTTTCAGTTGCTCCCAAAGCCCTGGAAAGTGCTGATGCAGCTCCCGCAGCTCCGTCAACGATTGCAGCGGACAGCACCAGCAGGACACGCGCTTGAAATGCTCATACAGGCCATCCCAATCATATCCACACTCATAGCAATATCGCAGGCAGTCGTGCTCCGTCCAGCCCCAATCTACCAACGGGTGTCGGTGGTTGGGATTCTGATTGTTCGCTCGTTCCAGGCGATATTGCTCATCGGCGGCAATGCCGACATATTCAATGACCTCATACTGTTTCCGCAATTCCCTCAGAAAACGCTCTCGCGGCATCGCCTTGAGCCGCGTGGTACACCACCGCTGCCGAGGGCCAGGCCATCCGTATCCATTCAATTGCACTCCGTATTGCCGGACGACAGGCGAATCTGCACTACGCCGTACCGGAACATCAAACATGAGTTCCTCATAGGTATGCTCGGCTCTGACGCTGGTAATTTTCCGACCGATGTCCTTTTCAACCTTTGCGATATGATCATACATAGCAGGAAATTCAAGCCCTGTATCACAGAAAAGAATGCAGTCAATTTTCATGTCGCGCTCCAGCATCCCAAGAAGCATGGCGGTTGAGTCCTTGCCGCCGGAAAAGGAAACAAGGTGATATTGCTCTTTCACGCTCACACCTCCGGTGCGGTATTTGCCACCTCAGTGAAGGGCAGTACTTTCCCATCCCGCAGAACGCTGACCTTTTCATCCGTGCCGACCTGCTCGATGTATCTGCGAACAATGACATCGCAGAATTTCTCGTCCAGTTCGATGGTGCAGCAGATGCGGTCGGTCTGCTCACAGGCAATGAGCGTAGAACCGGAGCCGCCGAAGGGGTCGAGCACCACGGAGTTTGCCATAGAGCTGTTCTGAATGGGATAGGCAAGCAGCGGAATCGGCTTCATGGTAGGATGGTCGCCGTTTTTCTTGGGCTTGTCGAACTCCCAAATGGTGGACTCTTTGCGCCCGGTGTACCACTGGTGCTTGCCTTTCTTCTTCCAGCCGTAGAGGCACGGCTCGTGCTGCCACTGATAGGGACTGCGACCCAGCACGAGGGACTGCTTTTTCCAGATACAGCAGCCGGAGAGATAGAACCCTGCGGCATCAAACGCCTTGCGGAAATTCAGCCCCTCGGTGTCGGCGTGGAACACATAGATGGACGCATCATCCGCCATGACCTTCTCCATATTGGAAAAGGCATCGAAGAGAAAGTCAAAAAACTTCTCCGATGCCATATTGTCATTCTTGATTTTTCCGGCACTGCCCTCGTAGTTCACATTGTAGGGCGGGTCAGTGATGACGAGGTTTGCCTTGCGGCCGTCCATGAGGGCGGCGTAGGTTTCCTCTTTTGTGCTGTCACCGCAGATGAGCCGGTGCCGACCCAGCGTCCAAATGTCGCTGGGTTTCGTGAAGGTCGGCTTTTGCAACTCGGCATCCACATCAAAATCATCCTCTTCGGCTACAATGCCATCGTCAAAGAGCTTCGACAGCTCCTTTTCGTCAAAGCCGGTGAGGAGCGGGTCAAAGTCCGCCGCCTGCAAGGACTCGATCTCCACACGCAGAAGTTCTTCATCCCAGCCTGCATCCATCGCCATGCGGTTGTCGGCAATGATGTAGGCTTTTTTCTGCGCTTCCGTAAGGTGGTCGGCAAAGACACACGGCACTTTGGTGATGCCTTCCTCCTTGGCAGCAAGAATACGACCGTGACCGGCAATGACACCATAGTCACGGTCGATGATGACAGGATTGATAAAACCGAACTCACGGAGCGAGGAGCGGAGCTTATTAATCTGCTCCGGGCTGTGTGTCCGGGCGTTGTTGACATACGGCACCAGCTTTGTAATGGGAACGAGCTGCATTTCGGTCGTTGTTTTCATCAAACCAGCCCCCATTCCGCAAACTTCTCAAAGCCGCCGACCGAGCGGATATAGTTTCGAGCAATCTCCACGATTTTCTCATACGGTCTGCCGTCTACGGTGTCATCACCAATGGCACAGCAGAGCGTTACGGGCTTGCCGGTTTCCTGGGCTTTGAGAAAAGCATAGATGTTGACAGACACATCTGCCTTGGATAGATCCTTACCGTGCAGACCGCCGCCGGTCACTGAGTCAGCCATATCCGAACCGAGCTTGCGGTTGGTAGCGCCGGTGTCCACATCGGTACCGCCTGTCCAGTCACCGAGTGGGTTGATCTCCGCATCGGGATAAATCTCGCGCAGATGCTGTGTCTCGGCATTGCTCTGACAGAGGATGAGTCGGTCACCGTCCAGAATATACTTCCCATCATAGGGATACACGGCGAAAATGCCCCGTGCGATATGCGAGAGCTTTTTCTGCTCATCGGTCACGGGCATTCCCTTGAAGATGCCGTTATCTCCGCAGCGGACGCCGTCTGCCTGGTTTTCGGCAAGGTGACCATCCTGCGGCACTCCCACATAGTCCACAGCGAGGTTTCCAGCAATGCGGTGAACGGCGGCGGTGATTTCCTCTATCGGAATACTCACCGAAGCCTCCGCAATGATGTAGCACACGCCGTGACCGATGAGCACTTCCACGGCGATGCGGGGATTTTCTGCTTTCTTGTATGCCAGGTCAACGAGTGCACCGGCAATTCTGTCTGCCACCTTATCCGGGTGGCACGGATTTACTTTTTCAAACATTATGTTACCCCTTTCTCGCACGGAGCAGGCGCTCCATAAGGTCGTCCTGCGGCGTTGACTCGCCGTATTCCGTGCTGCAGTTTTCTTTCACGATCTGGAATATATCATTCCAGAGCCGAACCGCCTGGTTCATGTAGTTGATGCCGATGTTGATAAACGGGGACGGGATCGGCTTTCCCGTGGTGGGGTGCTTGGAGAGGAAACCCATGCGGTTGGTCATTTCCTCGCACTGCACCCAACGGGCGGAACACATGGCGTAGCGCTCCAAAAGCTGCGGCGACACCTTTGCAGCGCAGCCGATACCTTTGAGCCATTGCCAGGTTTCCGTGTAGATCTCCTGTGCCTGCAGGACGCTGCCGTCCCGCTGCTCGGCGGAAAGAAAATCATGGGGCTTCGGCATAGCAACACCCTCGACTTCGGGAATATCCAGCACTTCAAGTTTTCTGCCGCCGGGATTACCGTTTTCGGCTTTGTCCTTGACTGCGGATTTCTTCCTTCCCGCACCGGGTCTTGCACCGCCGCGCCCGCCTGTGTTATTCGATTTTGTGGGCATCTGTGACCTCCTTTCCAGTGGCAGACAAGCCGCTGCCTTTAATTACCCTTTTGATTTCGCCTTTTTCGCACACGTGACCCCGGGCCGTTGCCCGACCGAAAAGGTCCCGGAGATTTTCATCCCCCTACCGGTCGCCGAGGTCGTGGTGGATCTTGGTGTGGCAGGACTGACAGAGGCTCATAAGGTTGTCCCTTGCGTGAGTGCCGCCTTTGGAAACGGGCAGAATGTGGTGAACTTCCTGTACCGGGGTCAGCCGACCTTCCTTGAGACACATCTCACAGAGGGGGTGCTCCGCCGCATAGCGGTCACGGATGCGTTTCCATGCTCTGCCGTACTTGCGATTGACATCGGTACTACGCTCGTATTTGTCGTATTTGCGGCGTTCCTCCACACGGTGCTGTTCGCAGAACTGCCCTTCACAGAGGTTGGGGCAGCCGGGATGAGAACACGGGCGCAGTGGTTTTCTTGGCATCTCTTCACCTCCTTGGGGGTATGAAAAAAGCCCTCGAAGGATTGCTCCCTCGAAGGCTCGTCTTTATATTCTTTGTTGATTATATCATACCATAATGTGGCGGTGGACATCTACGGACAAAGCAGGACATTTCGGGCGCATTTATATGACGATGGGTTTTTCGGGGACTTTTACCTTGAGGAGAGCCTCACCGTGCCAGCGGCGAATGGTTCTCGCATCGGCATTCAGTTCGTTTCCTATCTGCTCCCATGTGCAGTTGTGGATGTAACGGTAACGGAGAACGAGCCGCTCATCCGTATTCTGCACAGCTTCAATGACCGTTCGTATCTGCTTTTTCAGACAGACAAGGGTGTCGATTTCCTTGTTGATGGTATCCTCCAAGTCCATGATTTTCTCAAGGCTCCGTACAAAGGGGGCTTCCGTACTGCGGGAAGTCTGCACCTTTTCGCCCCATGACGGCGAGGATATACTGTTTGCCATTTCACGAAGCATGGTGACCTCTTCGATATTAGAGTTGATACGCTGATCGAGGCGGTATGCCTGACTCAAGTATTCTTTTGCCGTCATGCCGCCACCTCCATTTGCAGTTTTCGCATCAGAAGCTCTCCATCAACCGAAGTCAATGTGCTGTACCACGAGGAACGGAAGAAACTCTCACAATCATTCCTCGTCTGCTTTGCTTCTGCATCCCTCGGATATTTTTTCAGCTTTTTCAGGGCTTTCAAATAGTCCTTCGCCGCTTGGATCACGATGGCATTTGCCAGTTCTTCAAAAGGGGTCATATTCTGTACCTCCGAATTTTTTATATTTCTCGGATTGGCACGGATTTTCATAGATTGTCACAGATTGGCCTTAACTGCCGCTATCAATGCGGACTGCGTTTTGTCCTTCCGCTGAAGGGCTTTCATAATGTCCTCGTCAATGGTGCCGGCGGTAATGATATGCATGACCACCACGGTGTCGGAGATCTGACCTTGCCGCCACAGCCTTGCGTTCGTCTGACTGTAAAGCTCAAGACTCCAGGTCATACCGAACCACACGATGGTGCTGCCGCCGCTTTGAAGATTCAGCCCGTGTCCTGCAGATGCCGGATGGATAAGGGCAACGGGAAGCTCGCCGCTGTTCCATCTGCGGATACTTTCGGAACTGTCCATCCTCGAAAACGGGATATGCAGTTCGTGCAGCCGTTTTTCAATGCGGTCACAGTCGGACTGGTACCAGTACGCCACCAGAAGAGGTTTTCCGTTGGCGGCTTCTATGATGTCCTCCAAAGCGTCCAGTTTGCGGTCGTGGATGAGATGGCACTCGCCGAACTCGTCATAAATCGCACCGTTTGCCATCTGCGTCAGCTTTCCGCAGAGGACGGCGGCATTGGCGGCAGTGATCTCCTTGTCCTTGCCGAGCTTCATCACATACTCGGATTTGAAATCCTCATAGGTCCGGGTTTCCGCATCGCTCATAACGGCGGGATACGCTGTGCTGACCAGTTCCGGCATTTTGAGATGGTCGGTGGACTTCATCGAAATGGTGATGTCGGAGATTGCATCATATATGGCTTGTTCGGCGAACGGCAGCGGCTTATAGGAATACACGATCTGACCGTTGCGCTTGTCAGGGGTGAAGTAGTTGAGACGGTAGTTGGAGATGAACCGTCCGAGGCGTTTGCCCATATCCAGAACCCGGAACTCTGCCCATAAGTCCATCAGACCGTTTCCGGCAGGAGTGCCGGTCAGACCCACGATGCGTTTTATGAGAGGTCTGACTTTCAGCAGGCTCTTGAACCGCTTTGCCTGGCCGTTCTTGAAGGAGGAAAGCTCATCGATTACCACCATATCGAAGTCGAACGGGATGCCGCTTTCCTCGATGAGCCATGAGACATTCTCACGGTTGATTATGTAGATGTGGGCTTTCTTTCGGAGAGCCGCTTTGCGTTCGACCTCGGTGCCGACGGCCACGGAGCAGATGAGGTGCCGGAGATGATCCCACTTATCGACCTCGGCAATCCATGTATCCCGTGCCACACGCAGCGGAGCGATAACGATAACCTTCCGTACATCGAAGCTGTCGAAAAGGAGGTCGTTGATGGCGGTCAGCGTGATGCTTGTCTTACCCAAGCCCATATCCAGCAGGACGGCGGCGATGGGGTTTTCCTTGATGAAGTTGATGGCATATTTCTGATAGTCATGCGGTTCGTATATCATCGAGAATCCCTCCGATCTGGTTCATATCGTTAAGGAGATACACCTTGAAACCGAGATACTGAAGCAAGCCATGCCTTGATACCTGCAACGGACGGGGCTTTTTTCCCGGAGCCTTTACTTCCACAAATGCAAACTTCCCATAAGGAAGAAGCACGATGCGGTCGGGCATTCCGTCAAAACCTGGGCTGACGAACTTGGGCGCGATACCTCCCATATTTTTCACGGCTTTGACGAGACCCTGTTCTATCTGTTTTTCGCTTTTCATATTTTTCCTTTCTGGAACAACGGAACGAGTAGAACAACCATTTCCTTATATTCCTATACGTGCGTATATGCGGGTCTTTATCTCTTTATCGCCGAATAAATATAAGGGAAAAAGTTGTTCCTGTTCCGCATCTTGTTCCGCAGTTAGCCTTTTTCGTAAATTCGCTGCTTACCGTAGAGGGGCAGTCGTTTGGCGGCGGCACCGCGTTTCCAACCGGGAATCTGCGTCATAAGGGCAGCGATGGCATAGCTGTCGGCAGACTTCAGTTCGGAGAGGTTCTTGCCGAAGCACTCGCACCATATTTCCGCATTGGATACGGTCGTGCGTTCCGTGGCGCCTTTGACAGCGGTCGGATCGCCGGAGAGGAAACTGCGACGGGCATACACATCCATATCGTCCCATCCTTCGGGAAGGAGGGTGTTCAGATACTCCTCGACCATGCCGACACGTTCGTCCACCTCCATAGCGTTCCGCTGCGCCTTCTCGGACTCGGCGAGGATATCGCCTTCGAGATACAGCTTTTCGCCGGACTCCCAGATGGCCTTCGCCTCTGCCCAGAACTGATCGCGGTCTGCCTGGGTGAAGTGCCAGCTCTGCTTCTGTGTTTTCTGATGCACTTTGATGATCCAGAAACGGCGGTTGCCCGTGATGTCACGGAGGTAGCCCCGTTCGCCGTTGACCGTACCGATTATGACACACTGGCGGGGGTGGCTTTCGACCACTCTGCCGTAGCTCGGACGGTATTTGTCATCGGAGGTGGAGAGGAATGATTTCACCTTTTCAATGTCAGCTTTCTTCATTCCGGCAAGCTCTCCGATTTCGACCACCCAGAAGCCCTGCAGCTTTTCCGCTCCGGCTTTATCATCCATATCGGTCAGCGAGAGGGATTCGGAGTAGTATTCGGGCGTGACGAGGTCTTTTACGATGGAGCTTTTGCCGATGCCCTGTTCGCCGTCAAGGACGGGAACGCAGTCGAACTTGATGCCGGGACACATGACTCTCGCAACAGCGGCGGCGAAGGTCTTTCTCGTGACGGTGCGAACGTACTCCGTATCGTCTGCCTGCAGATATTTGATGAACAGTTCTTCGACACGCTTCACGCCGTCCCACTTGGGGAGCCCGTTGAGGTAGTCCCTCACAGGATGGAAATGGCGGTCATCCGCCACCTTGGTAAAGGAGACATCGTAGTTTCGGGTAGTGAACTCGCCGTAACGGATATCTACGAGCGATTTAAGCTGTGCGGTGTCGGCATCCCGCCAGAAGGAATTACCTTCGGGACGTTCCCACGGCAGTTCGCCTGTGACTTGGATGCGATTCGCCATATCGTTGAAAGCGAAGCCTTGCAAGTCGGGATCGTTTTCAAGGATGAGGTTCAAGTTCCACACGCTGTTTTCCAATGCCCCGGAACGAGGAACGAAATGAAGTCGCTTGTGCCAGTCGGCATCATCGGAGAAGTCCTCTCCGGCTTGAGCGATACGCTCGGCGGCAAGATTCTCCTTGACCATATCGTCTGCGAGAGCGAGTTCGGTCATCTGCTTGAAGGACTTCTTTTCGTCATCATCGCCGAAGCGGTGGATACGGACGAGGTCAAAAGCGTTCAGCAGTTTGCCGCAGGCGGGGTCCGTGGCGTGGTGGCTGTATGCGAACTTGTCATCATAGACCACGACACCGGCAGATGAGTCGGCGGGGATATAGTCGTAACGCCCCTCCATTGCGGAAGGCTCATATACATCGGCGAGGTAGGTTTCAATCACGGCGGCGATACCGTAGGCACGGCAGAATGCGCCCACCACACCGGGCTTGGCGAGAGGGTCTTCCTGCTTTTTGCCGCTTGCCTCACGGACGGCGCTTTCACGGGAGGAGGTCGGAAGCAGAGAGCAGTCCTTCCAGTTCGGATGTGCCGTGAGATATACATCGGGATCGAGCCATTCGCCCTCGGTGGTTTTGCTGATGAACTCACCGTTTGCAGGAGTAGTCGGCCAATACATGAGCTGGCTCGGTTTGTAGGAGCATTCATCGAACTGGTCGATGCCCCAATCGGCGGCGAAGTATCTGGCAAGAGCCACGTACTCATCCGGGGTGATGTCCCTTGTGAGCGGGACGATGATGCGGCAGCGAGGCTGTTCGGGTGTATGTCCGTGGGTGGTATAAAGACAGGATGCGTACCGACACTCCGAGGCGAAACGGTCGATGAAACCGATCTCGGCGTGGTCTGCGTCCATCGTGAGCATGGAGCGACATACCACGGTCTCACGCTTGCGGCGGTTGCCTTTGAGGTTGCCGCCGACAAAGCCTCCCTTGTCCTTGGCGCGGTCACGGTCATCCTTCTTGAGTTTCGGATATTCCTCCACGGTTTCGGTGGTACGGATGGTGGTTTTAAGTCTTTCGCACAGGTCTTTCCATGCGGTAGTTTTGTTCGCCCAGGTTTTGGCATAACAGCTATTGCCGTACGCGATTGGCAGGTCACGCATTTTCGGTTACCTCCTTAAGGTCGGAATTAAAATATCGGATGGCGTAGTTCTTACGCTTGGCTCTTTCTATTTCGGCAGCCATACCGTTTGAAATCAGATCTCCGAAGACCCATAATTCGGCGCATTTGCTCATCAGCACATTGCCGAAGAACATGGCGAGTTCCCGCTCTTTCGGATTGCCGTCATCCATGAACTGCGGAAACAGCAAATGCGGAGCGATGGGAAGGTAGCCTGTATCTACGGCGAATCTGCTGTATCTCTGCGCCGCCTTGACGTTCGTCGCAATATCTCCGGCATAGGGTGAGCAGATATATACCACGGGTCTGAATGCGAAGAACGCTTTTTCCTCTTTTGCAACGTTTGTCATTGCCTCATATGCGGTGGGGTCGTAATAGCCCTCCGCATTGAACTTGTTTATTCCCATAGGATTTACCTCAATCTTTCTTATAGAATTCCGTGATATAGCCGTCTGCCCGGAGGAGCAGTCCATTTGCCCACGGCGGCGTTCTGCCCATCTGCTCACAGATGGTGTCAAGGGATACACGGGGGTCGGCTTCGATCACAAGCTCATCGTGGATATGCATCGTGACCGAACAGCAGCGAAGGGTCTTCATGGCGTAGCAAAGGATGTCCCTCGCCGTTGCCTGAACGATGTTCTCCACGAACTTGGGACCATAGCTGTCGAGCCGTTCCCATTTTTTTGTGCCGCCGACACCTTCATAGGTAATGCATGAACCTCCGAACCTGTTTTCACCGATCTTAGGCTTGACGTAGTTCAGCATTCTGCCGGACGGAAGGAGTATGGAGAGCATTCCGCTGCGGCAGAGAAAGCGAATGCCGTGTGTTTCGGCGGTGGTCTTATCCCGGACGGCAGTCAGCACGGCACGGTCAACGTCCCACCAGAACTTGACGATGTTGGGGTTTGCCGCCCTCCAAGCCTGAACAAGCGGCTGAAGCTCCTCTTCGGTCAAGCCCATCTCTAATGCTCCCATTGCCTTCAAAGCACCCACGGAGCCGCCGTAGCCGAGAGCCAGTTCAGCGATTTTGCCTTTCTGACGGAGGTGTCCGTTGACACCGTGCTTTTCGACCGGCACTCGAAACATCTGCGATGCTGAAGCGCAGTAGATGTCCTTGCCTTCGGCGAAGACCTCCTGCCGCCACGACTCTCCGGCGAACCATGCGATGACCCTCGCTTCGATTGCGGAGAAGTCAGCCACATAGAACATCGCGCCCTCACGGGGAATGAAGGCGGTGCGGATGAGCTGCGACAGCGTGTCCGGCACATCCTCATACAGCATTTTCACGGCTTCATAATTGCCGCTGCGGACAAGCCCTCTCGCTTCGGCAAGGTCGGACAGATGGTTCTGGGGCAGGTTCTGCATTTGAATGAGCCTGCCTGCCCATCGCCCGGTACGGTTGGCACCGTAAAACTGAAACATCCCTCTGGCTCTGCCGTCCGAACACACAGCGTTCTGCATCGCCTGATACTTTTTCACCGAGGACCTGGCAAGCTGCTGACGGAGAACAAGGGCATCGGCGAGTTCCGGCGGCGCGGTCTTCAGCATTTCATTGACCGCCTTTTTGCCGAGGGTATCCGTTTCCAGTCCGTTGTCGGCAAGCCACGACCGCATCTGTGTTACCGAGTTGGGATTTTCCAATTCGGTGATGCGGCGCATATCGTCCATCAGCTCCTGTCTTGAAGCGGCGTCCATGCGGATGGCTGTATCTACGAGGGGGATATCCAGCCGGACTCCGCGATCATTGATTTCCTGATCAATGTGGTATTCATCCCACACGAACTCCGGCACGGGGAACTTCGTGAGCTTCTGCTGTATGCCCATCTCCGTCTCAACGTCACGAAGGTTGTAGGATTTGAAGAGCGTCCATTTCTCCGGGGCATCCTCCGGGCGGTTGCGAGTTCTGCCGCCGTTGCTCTTGGTCGGAGCGCACGGAGAGCAGAAATACTTGATGAGTTCCTTACCCTCGGTCAGCTTCTGCTTGTCGAGGTTCAGAACCGTGCCGACACCTTGCAGCGAAAGCGGCAATCCCATGTACGCCGCCCACACCATCGTGCATCGCCAGGAAGACGGGTCGAGGTATTCGCCCGTAGGCATTCCGAGATGCCGGGAAAGACAGACCCTCTCAAAGTTGGCGTTGAAGGCAAACTTCAGCACGTTCTCATCGGTAAGCGAGGCGGCAATGTCTGCCGGTATTTTTTCGCCGAGTGCCAGATCGACCACATGGACTTCGCCGCCGTCAACGGCATAACCGAAGAGCAAAACCTCGAAGTCAGGGTCTTCCGTGTATTTGTAGACACCGCACTTGCCGAGGTCGGTGCCGCTATATGTTTCGATATCAATACTTATGGTTTTCAAGAGTTGTCACCTCGCATAGCCGTAAAGGGCGGCAGGATCGCTCCCACCGCCCACGGCGGTTGATTACTTAAATTCCTTCATGCGCATCTCGTGGTATTCGAGGTCGCGCTTTTCGCATTCTTCTTCACGCTTCGCCCTGCGGCGATTATCGAAGATGTCGGCGATGGAGTGGATCAGGAAGGTCACTCCGAGAAGAGCGTAGATGGACAGGAGTCCGATACAGAGGATGGTGGTAATGGTTTCAGTCATGATTCAGCCCCCCTTATGCCAGAAAATCGTCATCGTCATCGGTGCCGAAATCGGATTCAGCCGAAGCCTTACCGCCGAGGGGTTCACCGTCACGAATCTTCTGAAGGTTGTTCAGACCGCAAGCAATACCGCGGTTGCCGTTGCTGTTGAAAGCGTAGAAGTTGATGGAGGCTCTGCCGTACACGCCGGAGTAGACCTCGCTGCGAACAAGGATGGGATTGCGGTCAGCGTCCACGATGCCGGGAGCGGTCGTGGAGTTGGCGTTCACGAAGTAGCATCCTGCGTAGGCGGGATCATCGGGGCGTTCGGTATCGCCGTCACGCAGAGGGTTCTTGATGACGGAGAGAGCCGGGACGGACTTGCCGTTGCCCTTGAGCTTCGCTTCGCCCTCGTGGTAGGCGGCTTCAATGGCAGCCTTGATCTTCTGGACGGTGACGGTATCGCTCTTGGGGATGATGAGGCTGACGGAGAACTTGGGAGCGCCGCCGTTGATTGACTTGGCTTCCCAGACGTTTGCGTAAGACCAGCGGGTGTCTTTGCCGGTGATGACCTTCATGGGGTTGTTGACTTTGGTGGTGTTGTTAGACATAATCGTTTACTCCTTTAATTTTCAAAATCTGATGCCGCTGTGTTCATAGCCGGACGCTTGTCGGACATCGGAACGAGCGTGGGCTTTCCCTGGGGCTTCGTGATGAAGCGGCCGAGGATTTCGTCAAACTTGGCTTTGCCAAGCGTTTTCTGCATCTCGGTAATGCCGAGCAGTTTCTGTTCATAGGGGTCGTGACCGGCGGCAATGACCGCAGCGGCTACAAGCCTTTCATCGGTGTACTTGCGGTTGGAGCGTCCCTCGACAACCTTCCATCCGTTCCACGCCTTACCGCTGATGGCGGCTTGCAGGGCGTATTCCTTGATGTCGTTTGCCCAGGAGACGAGGTCATCAACCTTGGCGAGAACCTCTTCGACCTCCTCATCGGTGAGGAGCGGAGGCTCGGCGAAGTCGTAGGCGGCAAGCGCGAGGTTCGCTTTTGCACGTTCCCGGCAGTCCGCTTTCGCCTTGCAGAACTGACACCACTCGCCGCAATGGAACTCACCCTCACCGCTGAAAGCGAGAGCGGCGGTCGGCTTCAGAACGGTCTCTGCCCATTCGAGAAGCTCGGCGGTCGAAACGGTATAGGTGCTGACGTTGGAGCGGCGCGGTTGGTAGATGGTCATTGTGACCGTGTCAATGTCGTAGAGGGCATCGAAGATTTCCAAAGCACCGAGAGCATACAGCATCATCTGCGGATTGTGGTCTGCGGAGACCTCCACACCCTTGCCGTGCTTGTAGTCCACAATGTTGAGAGTGCCGTCAGCGATGAGGACGCAGTCCCCGGTGCCGAATCCGCTCTCGACATATTTGGAATAGTCGAGCCGCTGCTCGATCAGCACGATGGGGTCGGTCGTGACCTTCTTCGCTTCGGTGAGGAGTTCAAGCACATAGGCGGAGTAACCGCTGGCGCATTCCTCCATCTCCTCGTTGTACCAGGTGAGGTTTTCGGTGGGGTCTTCGGACGGAATGCCCAGAGCCGTCTTGAGCTTGTGTTCGCACAGGCTGTGGGCATCCGTTCCCTCGGCGGCGAAGTCGCTGCCCTTGTCCTCGTAGTTCTCACCGAGCCTTGCGGACGGAGGGCAGTTCAGCCACCTGTGGGAAGAGGACGCGGATAGCAGTGCGTGATTACCCATTTTCGAGTCCCTCCGCATCCTTGATCAGAGCGGCGTACTCCGTAGGGTCAATGCCGGAGAGCGTTGCCGCGCCGTGCTGACGGAGCAGTTCCTTTACCTGCGCGGTGAAGCCACGGCTGGACATCTCTGCGAGGATCGCACGGACGTCTTCTTTGGTGGGAACCGGCTCGGTCGGTTTTGCCGGAGCTTCGGCGGTCTCGCCGCTGAACATCTCCGAAAGGGTGTCAGCCGCATCGTTAATGGCGGCAGTCGCAGTTCGCAGATCTCTGATCACGGCATCCAGTTCGCTCATTTTTGACATCTTTGTACGCTCCTTCCTTGATTTGTCTTTCTCTCACCGCCTGGGTGACCTTCTTTGCCAGTGTTGCCGACACGATGATGAAGTCGAGCAGAACATCCACGAGTTCTTCCTCCAGCTTCAGAGCATCTCTCTTTGCTTCGTTCATTCGTTTTCACCTCCCGAAGGAGCGGTATCGTTTTGCCCCTTACACTCTCCCATGAACATGAGGAGGGCATTTCGGAAAAAATCCGGGAAACTTTTTTCAAAAAATGTCCGGGAATTCTTTTTCGAGGACGACTTTTACCTTTTTTAATCTGTAGGCAAAGGTCTTTCTGCCAATTCCAATGCGTTCGCCGATGGCATCCTCTGATAAGCCCTCAAGCCGCAGCTCGCCGATTTTGATTGCCTCCGGCATCAGTTCCGTAAGCCGAGCGTACAGAGCTTTCATTTCGGAAGCCTCGATGATGATGTCTTCAAGCAAAGGCGAATCGTCCGGGATTTCATCGACCCAGGCAGTTTCGTTTCCTTCGTCATCGGTTTCGGTGTAATCGAGGGAACGCATATCGCCCATGCGGTGGAAGGGGCAGGTCAGACAGTCCATGTCGCAGGTGAGCCGCTTACTTGCGGGACACACGCAGCGACCGTGCCTCTGCTGACGGATGCGGTAGATATTGATGTCATGGTAGTAGGCATCAAATTCTTCCTTGTTGACAGGGATGCTCTCTTTCGTGGAGCGGATGTAGATGGTGTACTGGTTTTCGTTGTTTGTCATAAAAAAGTCCTCCGATTTTCGATTTCTCGAAACGGAGGACTCCGGGTTCGGCTGCAAAAAGGGTGCAGAAAACTAACCACAGCCCGACAGAGATGTTCTCCGTTTCGGTCTGCGGCAACCCGCTCAAAAGGCAGCCGTCATTATTAACTTGTCCGCCGTGAGCCGTTGAGCCATCAGTGATCAAGTGATGCGGTATCCGGCGGTGAGCAGTTTTTCGTCTTACTCAGGGCAGTTGGTCTTAGCCAAGGTCAGCTTCAATGGCATATAAATCGCTGAAAACTTCGGGCAGATCGCTCGGGTTTAAATCTTCAATGCCATGTGCGCCATATCTTTCAAACACGGATCTGACTACACTGCTGTCGAGCTTGGTGTCTATTACAGAAACAGACTGTTCGATGCTTGCTATGTAGTCAGCATTACTTACATTTGACATCATTTGCCTCCTATGTCCGGCTCCTATCCAGCAGGAGGCCGTGGTATTTCGTCAGACTCACTGGATTGCCACGGATCAAATGGCTTTTGCCTAACGGTGCATTCAGAGAGAAATCTAAGCGAAAGCACAAATATTCGCCTAAGGTCATTGATTTCTGCGTGGTAACATGGTATAATAAGATATCAATGTAATGCTGGCTTTGTTTGGCTGAGTTCTCTCTGAACTACAATCAAATTTTAACGGATCACGCCCCAAAAGTATTTGCCACCGCTTTGCCACTGTTTTGCCAGCGTTTTTCCGTGGTATGTGAAAGGAGAAGCAAGAAGATGAATGAATTGAATATATCTTCATATATCCGAATCATGCAGCCGGGATTTAAAACACACGATAAGCAGGAGGCGGCGGGCGTATTTCTTCTTAGTTCTATCAACGATCAGGAATATGTCTCTAATAACGGGTATTGGACGAGCAACCTTAGCTCCAAAAAAATTAGCCGTCTTGTGAGTCAGGATGACCCCGTCCCCGATGGACTCCGGCAAGCATCCATGGAGCAAACGGTTATTGATGCCACTGTTGCGTACTTCAAAAAAGAAGTGATGCCGGATCTGAATCCACATCTGAAGGATGACACTATTGACAAAATGGTCAAGCTGATAAGCATAGATATGACCATACCTGAAAGCAAAAAGAAAAGCCTCATGGCATTCCATGAGACTGGTGATGATGCTACATTTCTTGCAGAAGTATTTTTATATGCCCTCAACAGGCCAAACAAGAAGCAGAGCAATACTGTTGAATATCAGGATGCTCCTTTGCTTGCCGAAGCAAACTACGAGTGTCCGCTTTGCCACAAAAAGTTGGTAGACTCTATAAAGGGGCAAGCAGTAAAAAAATATAGGATTACACAGGTTTTTCCCGCAGGGCTAAAAGAAGAGACAGCAGCAGAATTTGCTGCCGTCTATCCCATTCCGTTGAAGCTCGATGCACTGGACAATCTCATCGCTCTTGACGAGGATTGTGCAGAGCGATACCTTCTGAGTCCTACTGTCGAAGAGTACGGCAAACTACATGAAATTAAAACACAGCTTACAAAGAATTATGCGGCGAAACTGTCCGTAAACGATGTGCAGCTTGAAGATGATATCCGAACTATACTCAGTGCCCTGGGCACCATAAAAAACGCATCGGAACTTGTCGAACTTGAGTATGAGGCTTTGCGCATAGATGAGAAGTTTGATGCTGAAAACTTCATCTTAAAAAATGAGACACAGATGCAGGTGGTAACTTATTACCGATACATAGAGAAGGTTTTCTCAAATTCAAATGCTGATTTTGACATGATAGCGTCCGAAATTAAAGTTAGTTCCATGAAACTGGAAAAAGCCGGTTTGTCACAACAAGATGTAATCAGCCAGCTATCAGAGTGGATACGAAACAAGGCTGGGCTTGGAACGGAAAGCCTCTTGGCTTGCAACATCGTTGTATCCTTTTTTATACAGAATTGTGAGGTGTTTCATAAATGAAAATGCCGAATAAGGTGACGCCATACAAAGAAAGCAGTATCGCAAAATTCCCGGTAATTCTTGAACTTCTCGAAAAGAAGAATATGACACCATCAGAACTGTTTTCCAAGGTGAGGAAGAATAAGATCCAGAGCATCGACGAGTTTGTAGAGATTATAGATTGTCTCTATGCCATGCATAAAATAGAAATCGACGGGGAGGTGCTTCATTATGTTGGTTGAAGTAAGGTGCGACAAATTTGTCAGCAACGGTAAAACCAGAGAACCGATTCGTTTTCATGCCGGGCTTAACGCCGTTCTCGGAGATGACAACGGCTCAAACTCCATCGGAAAATCCACTTTTCTCATGATTCTGGACTTCGTATTTGGTGGTTCCGACTATGTCAAAAAATGCGTTGATGTTCAGGAGAATGTCAAGGAACATACCATTTGTTTTGCCTTCAGCTTTGATGGACAGACGTATTACTTTTCAAGAAATACGGTCGACTATAACAATGTCGTGAAATGTAATGCTGAATATCAAGCATTGCCGGATGAAGATCCGCTATCACTTCAGCAGTATGGAGAATTTCTCTGCGAACATTATGCCTTGTCAGCAGAGGGGATAACTTGGCGTGGAGCAATCGCAAGGTTTATTCGAGTTTATAAAAGAGACACTTTGGATGAAGAGCGCCCTTTGCGCTCATCCAAAGACGAGAAGACGGCCGACGCTATCAAAGGATATATGCGCCTATTTGACAGATACTCATCTGTCGAGGCACAGATAAAGCAGGCCGCTGTGGCTGAAGATGAAAAAGAAGCATTTCGTAAGTCTACGCAGGAATACAATCATATCCGTGCCGCAAAAAATGATAAGGAAAAAGAGGCAAACGAAGCCAGGATCACCGAACTTGAACAGCAGGAACGAATTCTGATCGATGACAATAATCGTGGGCTTCTTGACCTTGATAGTATGACTGCACAGAGACTCTCGGAGCTGAATGAAGCTCTTATAAATTACCGAAGACAGAGGGCGTTGATTCAAACACAGCTGAATTCCGTGCGTCGTGACATGACTGGCGAAAGACGTAGCTTCAAGAAAACATTTACCGATTTGGAGCGTTTCTTCCCCAATGAGGAATTTCACACATTGGAAGAGATAGAGAGTTTTCACCAGAAGTTGACTAAAATCCTAACACAGGAATTCACAGAAACAGAGAGAAGTCTCGCCACTACCTATGTGTTGCTGGGCAACGAAATAGCCGCAATTAAGGAGCAGATTACCGAGATCAAAAATGTTCCGAATGTCTCACAGGCGATCCTGCGGGAATATGCGCAGATCACCACTGAACTGATCAACTTAAGAAAGGCAAATGAAAACTATGATGAATTGCAGCGTTTGAAGCGGGTTGCTGCCGATTACGCTGCAACAAGGGATACTATAATAGCTGACGAACTTCTCGCTATTGAAAGTACTATTAATCAGGAGATGGGCAGCATAACCCTGGAGATTTTAGGCGATGCAACTCATATGCCGCCTGTCCTCAGGCTTGAAAAGCTGAACAAGTACGCATTCAACACACCAAACGACGGAGGTACCGGAGCGCAGTACCGCGGTCTCATTACCTTTGACCTTGCCAACATGGCCGTTGCCCCCGTTCCGTTTGTGGTTCACGATTCCGTGCTGCTTAAGAACATAGAGAGAGTGGTATTCTCTGCTATTATTAGGGTGTACCACAATCAAAAGGATCAGAACAAACAGGTGTTTATGGCGTATGATACCCTTGATGCTTATGATGAGGAGACCCGTAAATTGGTGGAAGAAAATGCCGTGCTGCAATTATCTCCAGGAGGCAATGAGCTTTTCGGATGGGCATGGAACAAGGAGAGACAAGATGAAACAGAGCAAGCGTAAAAAAGAATTTAAGTCCGAGTTTTCTTATAACCGACTTTGGAAAATGCTGATTGATCGCAACATGAAAAAAGGAGAGCTGCAAGAAATAAGCGATGTTTCCGCTGCTTCGATTGCAAAAATGGGTCGCTGTGAAAATGTCACAACAGATGTCCTGCTCCGGATTTGTGAAGCCCTTGATTGCAATATCGAAGACATTATGGAGCGAATTCCCCTCCAACAGGATAAAGAGAAGAATGCATAAAAGGAGGGGGTTTCTCCTGTGGAAAAACTAATTGATATCAGCAGCTACCCGGTCGTGCAAGTGCTGGATGTGCTGCTTCAAGATAAAACGACAAAAAAGAATATCATATGGGCGACCGACACTTATGCGGAATTTGGCGAAGAATTCACGGACAAGGTGCAGCTGGACGCGAACGCCATCCTGCGCCGAACCGATCTCATCCGCCCCCGCATCCAGAAATCGCAGGAGGCGCAGGCGCAGCGAACAAGAAAAAAAGCAGAGGTGTTTACGCCCGCATGGCTTTGCAATCAGATGAACAATCATTGCGATGAGGACTGGTTCGACCGGAGCGGCGTGTTTAACACGGAAAACAGCGACCATACATGGACGGTGTCGGAGGGAAAGATCGAATTTCCGAAAAAAAAGAAGTGGCAGCACTATGTGGACTCCCGTCGGCTGGAGATCACCTGCGGCGAGGCGCCGTATCTGGTTTCCCGATATGATGTATCAACGGGCGACCTGATCGTCCCGCCCATGCGGCGCATCGGAATGCTTGACCGAAAGCTGCGCATCGTGAACGAAAATACCGACACATATGACGACTGGCTGAAATGGACGACCCGGGCCTTTGAGGCCTGCTACGGATATGAGTATCAGGGCGACAATGTTCTGATCGCGCGGATCAATCTGCTGCTGACCTTTACGGAGTACTACGAGGAACGCTGGGAACGACGGCCGGACGACAAGCTCCTGCGGCAGATGGCAAATAAGATCGCCTGGAACATATGGCAGATGGACGGGCTGAAGGACACCGTTCCGCTCGGAAAGCCATATGAAGAGTTTCGTCAGATCACGCTCTTTGATATGTTCGGGGATATGGGTGACGAAAAAGACGATGAGCCGGAAGCCGTGCCGTGCAGGATATTTGACTGGAGAAGCAAAAACTCCATACTTTTCAAAAATCTGAAGGAGATGTGAGTTATGGGAAAGAAACTGTTTGATTATGTGATTGGGAATCCGCCATACCAAGATGAAACCATTGGCGAAAATTCCACTTATGCTCCGCAAGTTTACAACAAGTTCATGGATGCTGCTTATACGGTGGCAGATGCAGTTGAATTGGTTCATCCAGGTAGATTTTTGTTTAATGCAGGCAGCACACCAAAGGCGTGGAACGAAAAAATGCTGAAAGATCCGCATTTTAAAGTTCTCAAATATGAGGCAAATGCCAAAAGAATATTTTCTAATGCTGAGATAACGGGCGGAATAGCAATATCCTACCATGATAATAATAAAAATTTTGGAGCAATAGAAGTGTTTACGCCGTTTGACGAGTTGAACGCCATCCTCCACAAGGTTACAGCCCTAAGCCTCCAGAGTATGCAAAGAATTGTTATTTCGAGGACAGTATATAGACTAACTGACAAATTGCATATGGATTATCCAGAGGCAGTTACTCAATTGAGCAAAGGTCATATGTATGATATGTCATCAAATATATTTGATAGATTGCCACAGGTATTTTTTGACGAACCACAAAACGACGGGTTTGAATATATAAGAATGCTCGGCCGGAAGAATGGAAATCGAACCTATCGCTACATACGCCGAGAATATGTAAAAGATGTTGAAAATCTGGACACTTTCAAAATAGTAATGGCTCGTGCTGATGGAGCAGCAGGTACAATCGGAAACCCTGTACCTGCGAGAATACTTGGAACGCCAATTGTTGAAGAACCTCAGACTGGCACAACGGAATCTTTTTTGAGCATTGGCTCTTTTGATAATCGAGAGTCTGCCGAAAATGCCTTGAAATACACAAAGTCAAAATTCATGAGGGCACTCGTAAGTGTTCTTAAAACGACACAGGATATTACTCCTGACAAATGGAAATATGTACCCCTGCAAGACTTCACAGAAAACAGCGACATCGACTGGTCAAAGTCTATCCATGAAATTGACCTACAGCTTTACCGAAAGTATGGCTTGGACGAAAAGGAGATCGAGTTTATAGAATCTCATGTAAAGGAGATGGCATAATGGCAGCGATTCAGATCAAAACAGCCTCAAAGGTCGTTCCGCAGTGCTATGCCTATACCACTCCCGGAGTACCGGTACATGACGGCTGGACGAAGATCGGCTTTACCGAGCGGGATGTTGAAACCCGCATTAAGGAGCAGACCCACACGGTGGGAGTCGCGCACAAGACCTGGTGGGCAATGCGTGCCGCCTATATGACAGAGCCGTACGGAACCTTTACGGATAAGGACTTCCACGCCTACCTGAAGAAGCTCGGTATTTCCCGCGAGGCCGGGACGGAGTGGTTCCGGATCGAGCCGAATGCCGCCCGCGGTAATTTTATCGACTTCACGCAGAATCACGGTGTGGTGTCGGAGGATGATGCCGATGCAGTGATTCCGTACAGGCTCCGTGATGAACAGGCGGAGGCTGTGCAGAGAACGGCGGATTATTTCCGCAGTCGTGAGAATGCCGAGTTTCTTTGGAACGCAAAGCCTCGCTTTGGAAAAACGCTGTCCGCCTATGACCTGTGCATGAAGCTCGGTGCACGGAATATCCTCATCGTGACGAACCGCCCGGCGATTGCAAATTCCTGGTATCAGGATTATGAGACCTTTTTCGGCCCGCAGTCCGGCTATCTCTTTGTCAGCAATGTGGACGGAATCAAGGACAGAAAGTTTGTTTACAGCCGAGAGGAATACATAGCAAAGCTCAATGAGAACACAAAGGGCTGCATTGAATTTGTCAGCCTGCAGGATTTGAAGGGCTCCATCTATTTCGGCGGACGCTTTGATAAGCTGTCGGAACTCAGCGCAGAGAAAGGGCTGACATGGGATGTCCTTATTGTGGATGAAGCCCACGAGGGAGTCGATACCTATAAGACCGACACCGCCTTTAACCATATTCGCCGCAAGTGGACGCTGCATCTTTCCGGTACACCGTTTAAGGCGCTGGCGAACGACAAGTTCCCGGAGAGCGCCATCTACAACTGGACGTATGCCGATGAGCAGAAAAAGAAGCGCGACTGGGATGCTTCCAGCGAGATCGAGAATCCCTATGCCAAGCTGCCCAGACTGTCCCTCTTTACCTATCAGATGTCCGACATTGTCCGTGACAGAGTGAGAAAAGGTATCGAGCTTGCGGAGGATGATATTGAAGAATTTGCCTTTGATCTGAACGAGTTTTTCGAAACGAACGAGTCCGGGAAGTTTGTGCATGACGCAGACGTGGATAAGTTCCTTGACGCTATGACACGGCAGGATAAGTTCCCGTTCTCGACGCCCGAACTGCGGGACGAACTGAAGCACACATTCTGGATTCTGAATCGAGTCGCCAGCGCAAAGGCTCTGGCCAAAAAGCTGAAGCTCCATCCGATATTCAAGGACTACGAGATTATCCTTGCGGCAGGCGACGGAAAAATGGATGATGACGATGAGAACGAGAAGTCATTCGACAAGGTCACAAAGGCGATCTCGGAACACGATAAAACCATCACTTTATCCGTGGGGCAGCTGACTACCGGCGTGACGATCCCCGAATGGACGGCGGTTCTTATGCTGTCCAATATGGCGAGTCCGGCTCTCTATATGCAGGCGGCTTTCCGCGCGCAGAATCCGTGCCTGTTCCATGATAAAGACGGCAATTCCTACAGAAAACAGAACGCCTATGTGTTCGATTTCGATCCTGCCCGTACCCTTACGATTTTTGAGCAGTTTGCCAATGACTTGATTCCGGAAACCTCCGGCGACAAGGGCGACTTTGACAGCCGCAAGCAGCACGTCAGAGAGCTTTTGAATTTCTTCCCTGTTTATGGTGAAGATGATGAAGGCTCTATGATAGAGCTTGATGCAGAAAAGGTTCTCACGATCCCGCGCCATATCCACGCAAGAGAGGTCGTCGAGCGCGGCTTTATGTCGAATTTCCTATTTGCGAACATCGGCGGTATTTTCGGAGCACCGAAGGAGATCATTGACATCATCAACAAGATGCAGGCAATCGAAGAACCGAAGGCACTTGCTCCTGCGGCTGTGGATGAGACTACGGCAGGCGCACTTAACCTGAACGAGAATGGCGAGGTTGAAATTCCGAGAGAGCAGGTCATCGGCACGGCAAGCGAACTCTTTGGCGATAAGGTTTATGCGGACGTTGAGGATCAGTTGGCGGCAGCCGTGGAGGAGATCCAGAGAAATGTGGAACTGACGCCGAATCCCAAGAAGGATGAGTTAAAAACGCTCCGCGAACAGTTCTCAAGGCCGATTGCGGACACACTTATGGACTCCGCAAGAGCGCAGTATGGCGGCGATTTGAAAAAGTCAACTCAGAAACAGTTGGAACGCAGAATACAGGAAACAACAGATACCGTCGTAACCCGTGAGTACGGCGATTACACGATTCTGGATCATCAGCTTGCCAAAGAGCGCGAAGACAGAATCCAGGAGGCACAGCAATCCGGAGCCACAATGGCGGAGATCACGCAAATTGATGAAGAGTATGCCGCAAGGCGTCTCCAGGGCTACCGTGATATGGTCGACAACATCGGCAGGAAGCTCCATAGCGATGAGACTGTGAAAAAGGCTGCGGAAACCATCGTCGAAACGGTAGAAACCGAAAAGCTGAATGCAGAAAAGGATTCTATCGAGGGCAGCGTCCGCGACCATCTGCGCGGATTCTCCCGTACGATCCCGGCATTCCTCATGGCCTATGGTGATGAAAATACCACACTTGCGAACTTTGACACCCTTGTACCGGACGAGGTGTTCTGGGAGGTCACCGTCAATCCGCAGAATGGGCAGGGCGTGACGCTCGACCAGTTCCGTATGCTGCGCGACGGCGGAGACTATGTGTCTGAAAGTGGTGAACAGAAACACTTTGAGGGTCACCTGTTTGACGAGGTCGTGTTTAACGATGCCGTGCAGGAGTTTATGAAAAAGCGTACCGAACTTGCAAACTATTTTGAGCCTGACCATAAGGGAGATATCTTTGATTTTATTCCACCCCAGCGCACGAACCAGATATTCACGCCGAAAAAAGTAGTGAAGGACATGGTGGACAGGCTTGAGCAGGAAAATCCCGGCTGCTTTGACGATCCTGATGCAACATTTGCCGACCTGTATATGAAGTCGGGAATGTATGTGACGGAGATCGTGACACGGCTCTATCAGAGCAAGCGCATGAAGGCGTTGTACCCCGATGAGGCCGAGAGGCTGAATCACATCTTTGCCAAGCAGGTATTTGGATGCGCTCCGACGGAGATCATATATCGGATCTGCCTGCGGTACATCCTCGGATTCAGCGACGAGATACACATCGAGAAAAATAATATCCGCCTCTGTGATACTCTGGAATACGCAAAGAACGGAACGATGGATGCTGAAATGCGTAAGCTGTTCGACCTTTAATGTACACAGATGTGTGTTCGGTAGTAGTAAAGGCAGCGGCAACATGAATGACTAAGTAAGGGAGGTTTCTCTAATGGCATATGGGAAATCAATAGAGCTGTTCCTCGTAAACGGTACAGCAGACAGCTTAATAACAGCGGAACTATCCAACTGGAACGGTAAAGCCATAAAGATCCCTCGCATCGAAGTGGCTTCATGTAGTCGTACTGACATTTCCCAAGCAGGAGTCTATTTTCTGTTTTGCAAAGAGGACGATGGTACGGATTCCGTTTATATTGGCGAGGCAGAAAATGTGAAAGACCGTCTCGTGCAGCACCTCCGTGATTATCAGTCCGAAAAAGAAAAGTTTTACTGGAACACAGCTGTAATTTTTGTGGGCAGAGACCTTAACAAGGCGCTCATCAGATATCTCGAAAATCGTTTTGTTGAGATTGCGAGAAGCTGCAAGCGTTATATGGTGCTAACCAAGAATACATATCGCAATACGGTAATGAAAGAGTCCCAAGTTGCAGTCATGGAAGAATTCGTGGATAACGTAAAAATTCTCATCAATGCCTTGGGATATAAAGTTTTAGACCCATTGCTGCAAATCAGTACTGATGCCGCCGCTACCGATGGTGAGGAATTATTCATTAACACCGGCAATACATCTGCTACTGGCATGGTGACTTCTGAGGGCTTTGTGGTTCTCAAGGGAGCCGTAGTGAATGAAAAGACATCCGCAAAATCGCTCAGTGCCGGAATGAAGAAACTTCGAGACAGGATTTTCGCAGATGGTAAGGTTGAAAATATGACCACTACGGAAGACATATTGTTCTCCAGCTCCTCCGCGGCTGCTGAATTCGTCCTTGGTTATAGCGCAAGCGGTCCTCGCACATGGAAGGCAAAGGATGGTCGTACACTTAAGGAAATCGAGGACAACGCTACGGTGGATTAAACCTTTTAATTATTCTATGAAAAATTAAAAGGTTCGGCAGAGTGGGTTCACTTTTTCCGGCGGCAGCGTTTGCCAGAAACTCCATAAACGAAAAAAAGCGAGGTCGGCAGGTTCACATTTGAACCCACTAACCTCGCTTTTGGCTTTATATCAAGGGATTTTCATATGGAATAATTAAAAAGTACGGTAGCAATTTGTATCATTGCTACCGTACTTTTGTGGTGCGGGTGACAGGACTTGAACCTGCACGGTGTTGCCAATAGAACCTAAATCTATCGCGTCTGCCAATTCCGCCACACCCGCATACAAAACAACATTATTATTTTATCATAAACTCCCTACTTTGTCAAGACCTTTTGCTCAAAAAAATGCCCGATGCTCAAAACATCGGACTGATTTTTTATAATCTCTTAATATTGTCAAGAATTATCAGCTTGTGTGTAAAACCCTCAAGCTTGTTTTTGATATCACCATTCTTTATAAAAAGGAGTGTTGGCAGTGCTGTAACGTCATATCTCTTCGCAAGATCTGGCTGAGATGTGATATCACACTTAGCTATGATAGCGGTTTCTCCAAGCTCTTCTGCAGCTTCGTTAAGCCCTGCCTCTGTTCTTTTACAGTGAACACAGGTAGGTGAGTAAAATTCTATAACAAGCGGTTTGTCTGCTGATATCAGCTCGTTGTAATTCTGGTTTGTCAGTTCTGTAAGCATTTTTTTATTTCCTCCAATATATATTATATTATTCATATAGTTTTACTATGAATATAGTGATTATATCACTATTTACGCACTTTGTCAAGAGTATTATCAAACATTTCTGTATATCATATTTCTCACATATGTTAGTTATGAATAAAATGTACA
>OGPB01000391.1_pt1 | contig 29406 bp, 30 predicted proteins | sample 1552821 | NCBI WGS metagenome assembly OGPB01 (sample SAMEA2580192, study PRJEB22360) | human gut metagenome | biome: human gut; feature: human-associated habitat; material: faeces | place: Denmark | collected 2008/2010 | reverse complement strand
GTACAAAAAAAGCACCATCTATGGGTGCTGGAAATAAGGAAAACTATAAGCAATATCATCATTACCTGAGGTAATGAATCATTATTCTCAGTGCAACTTATTGTTGCCAACATCTACAGATGTTCAGTTAAACCCTTTCTACAAATTTCATGTCGAAGAAGTTCCGGTAGACCTCGTAGAAAATAGCGGAGACATTTTTAAAGTAGGCTCTGTAGACAGCGGATCGAAAGATCGGTATGGAAAAACTATATGGGTTGATGTTTTTTCTCTTACCAAGCCTATGCTGAATAAGCTCGCTATGGCTGCTGGAATCCAGTTTAATCCAAAGGAAACATACGGAGAGAGAATTGATAAGTATACATACCGGGCACAGGCGCAGGGAGCAATGAAAAAGGCTGACGGAACCGCCAGAACAGAGACGGACCAGAAAGTGATCTGTTTGGAAGACGAGGAGGCTAAATTTCGAATCGAATTCGGAGACAAAGCGGTAAAAGGAATTGCCGATGAAAAACAGGCAAAAGCTGCAGCTGAACTTTTTAAGGGAGAATTCAAAAAGCTGAAGAACAAATACGGAAAAGAAGTCAACGGATATGTGATTGACGAGTGTGACAGAGAAAAATATATCGAGAGATCTGTTCTTGTAAATATGACGCAGCTTAGAAAGACCTGGGCGGAAAAGGCTATGACCGGAGCAAAACTCCGTGTTATTCGTGCTTTGCTCGGACTGAAAGGAACATATACTCACGAAGAACTCAAGAAAAATTTCGCCATTCCGACGGTTGTATTTTCGCCTGATTATTCCGATCCGAATGTCCGTCAGGCAATGCTTACACAGGGAATGCAGTCTGTGAATAATATGTTCGGCACACCGGAAATTCCTGTAAGACGTGTGGATTTTGAAACAGAAAATACATTTGATGTTTCGGAATATGCAGACAATCCGGCATTCCAGAGCGATATTCCGGAAGATGATTATTCTGGAGATTATCAGGAACCGGTACACGATGGAGTTGCTCCTGATGAGCCGGCTAGTAGTGAGCCTGCACAAGAGGGAAACGGACTTTTTTGCAATGATTGCGGAGCAGAGATCAACGAAAGAGTTTATGAATACTCTTTGAATAAGTTTGGTCGGCCACTTTGCATTAAATGCCAGAGAGGGGGTAACAAGTAATGAAACTCATAAAAATTACAACAGATAATGAGATTTCAGTACATGAATTCCCTGAAGGTAATTATTCTGAGCAGAATGAGGCGCTCGCAGATCTTATCGGTCCGAAATGCAGACTGTGCGAGCATGTAATGCCAAACAGGTTATACAAAGAGCTTGGAGGATCAAACAAGGTTGGAAAAGTAAAGGGGAGCTGCGTGAGCATGCTGGTTGATGAAGAATTTCTTTACCACGATCTTGATATGAATGGTGTGGGAAGTTTCCTGTATGAAACAGACAAACACGGATCTCCGATTATGGGAAATATCCTGATTGTCGGAGAAGTATGGACAGGTGATGGAATCGACTTCTGTGGAATGTCAGAACAGCAGTTCAATCTTCTTTATCCGAAGTTAGAGGAATTAACAAAGAAAGCGAGGGAGATGTAATGAAAGTATTGCATACAGCTGACTGGCACATTGGCCAGTTCAAAGGTCCAGTTGAGGACGGAGTGAATCTCCGTTCTCTGGATACCGTAAAATGTTTGGAATATATGGTTGAAAAGGCGAGAGAAGAACATCCGGATCTGGTTTGTATCAGCGGTGATGTGTTCCACCAGGAGCAGATCGGACCGGTAAGGTATTCTGACGAAATGGTGACTGCAACAAGGATTATTGATGAACTGTCGAAAGTCAGCAAATTTGTGGTTGTCATGAGAGGAACACCGAATCACGATGGATTCGGACAGTTCCGTGTACTTACAAAGATGCTGGAACACAATAAAAAGGTTGCTGTTGTTACAACACCGCAGGTTATCAGTACGCCAATCGCTGACATTGTATGTATTCCTGGATTTGATAAGCAGGAGTTCAGAGCAAAATTTCCAGGTCTATCTGCAGAGGAAGAAAATCTCACATGGACAAAATATATCAGCGAAATGGTTATGGGATTGAGAGCGCAATGCTCACAGACCAATATTGTGGCAGATATGGTTCCTGCAATCCTGATGGCACATTATACAGTTCCTGGTTGCAATATGGAATCCGGACAGACATCGTTCTTTTCAAATTTTGAGCCGGTAATTCCGAGAGAGTCTTTGCAGACAGCACGATTCGATGCTGTCCTTCTTGGACATATCCACCGCCCGCAGATGCTCGAAGGTCTGGAAAATGTATTTTATTCCGGTGCAATAAACGCTATGAACTTCAACGATGAAGGACAGAAACGTGGATTCTGGATTCATGAATTTGAAAAGAAAAGCCTGAAAAAAGGACATTTTTACGAAACTCCATACCGGAAGTTTCAGACGATTAAATGGGATAAAGAAGATGTGGCTGAATATCTCAGATCTGGGAAGATGTATCTTATCGAGAAAGATTACACATCTTCCTGCATGGACGCCATAGTGAGACTGCAGTACAGTTGCGACACGGAACAGAAAAAGGCGTTAAACATTCCGGTATTGCAAAAAGATCTGTACGAAATCGGAGCGTTTTATGTGGCTGATATTGAAGCTGAGAGCATGATGAACATCACGAATCGGCAGCTCCTTTCTGAAGAAAGTGATCCTCTTTTAAACCTCAAGAAATGGCTGGATGAGAAGTGCTTTACCGATTCAGAAAAAATAGTGGAACTTGCAGAGCCGATTATCGCTGATGCGATGAAGAGCAGTAATACAGTAGAGATCCACGGTGTATTCAAACCGGTAAGTATTAAGGTCAAAAACTACCGGACCTACAAGGAAGAATGCTTTGATTTCGATGATATTTCTTTCTGCACGATTAACGGTGTGAATGGAGCTGGAAAGAGCAGCCTGTTTATGGATGCGATTTCGGATTGCTTATTTGAAGAAACCAGAGAAGGAGACAATAAGTCATGGATCAGAGGTACCGAGGATGCCAGAAGCGGTTCCATTGAGTTTGTATTTGATATTGGAGAAAGCAGGTTCCGGGTAGTGAGAACCAGAACAAAATCTGGAAAGCCGACATTGAACCTTTCTCAGCTGAATGAGGACGGCACCGACTGGCTGAATCTTTCAAAAGAAAGAATCATTGATACTCAGAGTGAGATTTTAAGGGTTCTTGGAATGGACTCCATGACATTCCGTAGCTGTGCTCTTATTATGCAGGATCAGTACGGACTGTTTTTGCAGGCGAGAAAAGATGAACGAATCTCTATCCTCGGAAATCTGTTGGGACTTGGAATTTACGGAATTATGGAGCAGGACGCGAGAAAGCGTCTCGGCGATGCGAAACGTACTCTGATGCAGAAGAAAGATGCGGTAAAAATCAAAGATGATATTATCGCCAGCAAAGGCAATCCGCAGGAGGAACTGGAAGAGCTGGAAAAAGAGATTGAATCCTCGGAAAAGTTAATCGGAGAAATCTCCATAGATCTGAAAGAAGCCCAGGCACTTTTGGTTAAGTATGAAGCTGCGAAGAAAAATTGTGAAGATCTTCGCAGTAGAAAAGAACAGGTAAAAAACGAGAAAGCGTCTATTGAGGAATCCATAAATAAGCTGAACTCTATTATTGAATCCTGCGAAACAATCCTGAAAAAAGCGGATGTTATTCGGGAGAAGTCAAAAGAGTATTCAGCTGCAGAGGATGAAATGAAGATCTTATCAGAGGAGCTTATCCGTTATGAGAGTGAGAAGAAAGCTTTAGTAGACTGTGAAGCCAATCTCCAGAGATACCAGAACATTATTAAGAATGCAGAGTTTGAAAATGCAAGAATTGATCAGGAACTTTCTGAACTGGATACGGATTCTGATGATGGAATCGCTGAAAAGATTGCTGAATTGGAAGAAAAAAGAGAAGAGCTTTATGCGGTCATGGATAAAAAGAATGCCCATGACGCTATTGTGCAGGAAGTATCTGCAAAGCGTGATGAATTCCAGAAAGCGAATGCTGCTTATGAAACACAGCTCCGACTGGCGGAATCAGATCTTTCAACGCAGAAACAGCAGAAAGCCTACATGGAAGATTCCGGATGTGCTGACATTGAAAATGCAAACTGCAGATTTCTTAAAAAGGCGAAAGAGGATGCCTCGAAAATCGAAAATACGGAAAAGTGCATTTCGACGATCAAGGAGGCAATGAAAGAGGCGGAAACTGCTTTTTCAGAATTTGAACAGGAAAAGCAGGAGGAACTGCAGAACATCGGATATTCCAAAGAAAAGGAGACGTCCATCAGGGAACGGATTGCAGACCTGGAAGTATATCAGGCAAAGAAACAGAGAATCGAAGAAAGCAGGCTCAAACGTGCCCGTCTGGAGGCTGAAAAAGAGTCAAACGATAAAACTATCGCCTCATGTTCTGAAAACGTCTCTGATGTCAAATTACAGGCTCAGGAGATAACGGAAAGAGTTAATAACCTTTCGGAAAAAGTTAATTTATACGAACAGGTCAAAGAAAAGGCTGACGGACTGAACACTGATGTAACAGGAGCGAAACGGATCGGTAACGTAGAGAAAGAGATAGAGAAAGAGATAGAGATAGATAAAGAGAAAGATATAAATACATTATGCCCGGAGGTAAAAACCTCCGAGCCGAAAGTGTTCATATCCTTACCCCTTGTTACCGGATCTGGTTCGTTCGATGTCACTTTTGACTATTTGAATTCTCTTAGACAGTTATATCCGGCGATTGATGTGGAACAGGAATTTAGAAAAATGTGTGGATGGCTTGATAGCAATCCGAGAAACAGAAAGACCGCAAGAGGAATCAAGAGGTTTATCACTGGTTGGCTAAGCAGGGCACAGGATAAGGCACCTGCATACAGACCTCAACCAACGGGAAACAGGGGCATGGGAACAGAACAGTATATGGAATCGACTGCGGGGTGGAATGATTGACAGCAGAACAATTCGATATCATTAGAGCGATTATCAAAAGTGCATATCCGTCTTTTAACATCATGCCTGACAAATACAGCATAAAGCTGTGGTACACGATGCTCGGAGATCTTGATTACAGGTTGTGCGAGACAGCACTTCAGGAATTGATAGCAACACATACTTATCCGCCGCAGATTTCCGAGATAAGAGCGAAATGTGCTGAATACACAGCACCACAGTTAAAAGACGCCGGGGAGGCCTGGGAAGATGTCCAGAAGGCAATTCAGAAATATGGGTATTACAGATCTGATGAGGCTATGGAATACTCCGCTCAAGAGACCACGGATCCAGATCCGATTGTCGCACTTTCGAGGTATATTAAAAAACTATACCCCGATTCGATTGTGCTTGGCGTGGATCCGGTCGGAGAGTTTGCCGAGGCATCCGTTACACCGATCTTTTACAGTCGCCTTGTCACTATGGATAAGGCATCTGGACACAACATGAATATTGTTGCATGGATGGACTGCAGAATGGCAGTCCATCTTTTATGCCCTGATAAGGCAATGAACCTGAAAATGCTGGCAGCAGTCATGCAGAAAATCTCCGTTGACGAGAAAATTATCCTTCTGGATAACTCACCAATGAATATATCAGAGGTTCAAATCGACAAACAGGCGGATTACCTGAAACAGGGGCAGTTATATGTAACTGGGCGGTTTGGAGTCCTGAAATACAAGGAAAAACCGCATGCGATCGAAAGCATTATCACTATGTAAGGAGGGAAAGCAATGGCAGAAAAGAAAGAGCCTATGGCCAAAGCTGCTCCACAGCAGACTGCGGAAAAGAAAGAGCCTAAAGGCATTCTGTATCCTGCGAAAGAGCTCGCAAAGGCGGCTCATCGCTTTAACACAAAGGAAGAGTGTGTGGTTGCTGCACTCAAATACTTCGGTAAGAAAGAAGCGACCATCAAAGAAACGGAAGAATTAGTAAAGAAATTCTTGCAGAAGGAGGTCAAATAATGGCTGGAACATTTATTATCGGCGAAACCAAAATTCGCCCGGGAACCTATTTCAATATTCAGAAAGTAGGAGGAAACCAGCTCGCCGGTGCCGATGACGGTACAACGGCTGTTTTCTTTAAAGCTGATTTCGGACCACTGAACGAAGTGGTTGAGATCGCACCTGGAGATGGATACGAAAAAGTATTCGGTACAGCAGGAACAACGGATGCCATTCGTGAAGTTCTGGCAGCAGGAGTAAAGAAAGCCCTGTGTTGTAGAGTCGGAAAAGGCGGAACTGTTGCGAATACAAAACTGAAGACCGCAGGCGATGTGCCTCCGGCTAAGGACGCACTGTCCATCACAGCGAAGCATCCGGGAACAAAGGCGTTCTCTATCGAGGTTAGAGAGAAACTTTCTGATACTTCTCTGAAGGAGTGCATTATCTATGCCGGCACAAAAGAATTCGAGAAGTTTGAATTTGCCGCAGGAGAAGAGGAAGACGAGGTTAAGAACCTGGCAGCAGCTTTCGTAAATTCTCAGAACTTTGCATGCGAGATCTTAGACAGTGCAACAGGAGTTCTTGCTGAAACAGAAATTACAGCATTTACTCCTGGAACAGATCCAACGGTATCAACAGAAGATTACAGCACTGCATTTTCTGCGGCAGAAGCATACCGCTTTAATACGGCTTGCGTGGATACTGAGGAAACTGCTGTGCACCTGCTCCTCGCTTCTTTCATTGACCGTATCTTCAATGCTGGACAGCTCGGACTTGCCATTGTTGCTGAGAAAAATACGGTTTCTCTGGATGACAGAATGGATCACGCCGCCGGATTCAACAGTGAAAAGATGCACTACGTTGTCAATGCGTCTGTAGAAGAATCCGGAGAAAAAGTGGAAGGTTATCTGGTTGCGGCCAGAATTGCCGGTCTGATTGCTGCGTGTCCTTCCAATAAATCCCTTACTCATTCTGTAATCAGTGGATTCACAAAACTTGTGGATGTGCTGACTCCTACTCAGATTACCAATGCTGAGAAAAAGGGATGTATCGTACTGAGCACGAACACCACGGGACAGATCTGGATTGACAGTGCAATCAACACTCTGGTAACTCCGTCTGACAATCAGGATGACGGATGGAAGAAAATCCGCAGAACAAAGACCAGATATGAGCTTATTACTCGCTGCAATGACCAGGCAGACAGCCTGATCGGAAAAGTGGACAACGATACCAACGGAAGAGCAACGGTTGTAAGCCAGCTACAGGGTATCGTTAATGCCATGGTAAATGAAGGAAAACTGGTGTCCGGTACTGTTACCGAGAATACCCTCTATACATCTGATGGAGATTACGCATATTTCGATATTTCCGTAATCGACAAGGATTCTATCGAACACATTTACCTGACATACAAATTCCAGTTCAGCAGCAGAACAGATGAATAAAGAAGGAGGATTAGACAATGGCAATCAATGAAAGAGCATCATCTGATGCACGCCACGCCCGTACCGGTAAAGATGCGGGCCTGTATGACGGAAATGGAACTCTCCTTGCCAGCATGGAAACATTTTCATCCAAGGCTACTTACAACAATGTTAAGTACCGCCCGCTTGGAGATCCGCAGGAACATGAGACGTCCGATTCCTATGGAATCACTATTACTGTAACGGAGATCGTCATTGAGGATATTGATATGTTCAAGACCTTAATGGAATCCATGAAAACAGGTGTTACACCGCAGTTTGTATTCCAGGGCGTACTGCTCGGTCTGAACGGTTCCGAGGAACGCGTGGTTTACAGAGAATGTATCCCGTCCGGAGACATCGATCTTCAGAACGTAGCAAACGGAGATGTGATCAAACGTAACTGGAGTTTCTTCGTAAACGGAAAACCGGATCTGCAGAAGGAACTTTCCATTTAATCAATATGTTTACAGGTGGGGCGAGAGAATCGCCCCATTATTTTTAAGGAGGAAGAATCATGGCGAAATTAACAAGCGTAAACGGAAAACCGGAAGAAAACATTGAGGAAGAAGTAAGAGAGGAAACTTTCTCTGCAGAGGAAACAAAGAACCAGCTCAGAGTGAAAGAAGATGACTTTATCGCTGGAATGCTGTCAGCTGCAGCTTATAAATCAGAGGAAGTATCTCAGATTGACATCGTAAGAGGCGGAAAGCTGTTCTTCTCATTCCGGATCCACGCTCTTGGAGAGGAAGAGGCGAACAAGAGCCGCAAAAAGCATACGAAGTATGTTCGTAACAAACAGATCGGAGTCAAATTCGCAGAGGAAACTGACAATGCGAAGTTCCGTTCTTCCCTCATTTACCATGCGACTGTTGAGGAAGACAGAAATAAGCTGTGGGACAACAAGCAGGTATGGAATGGACTGATTGCTCAGGGACACCAGATCGTAACCGCTCTGGATGTTATCGAGGCTGTTCTGCTCGGCGGTGAAAAAGACCGCATTATTGATGAAATCAATAAGATGAGTGGATTCAATTCTGAGAATATCGAAGAAGTGGAAAACAATCTTGAAGATGTTACAAAAAACTGATTCGCGCCGGCGGTAAAGTAACTCTTTTACATCAGATCTTCCAGCGGACCGGAATAACACCGGATGAGGTTTATTCCAAGACACCGGGAGTAAGGGCGTTTATGTTTGCGTCTATGATGGTTCGCCTTGAAGACGATGAGAAGGGAGGTGCGGCAAATGGCGGCTAAGGTCATAAAGATTGAGATCCCTATTGAAACACAGGATAAGACTGATCCGGCGCTCGGTAGTGTGACGGCGAAGATGGAAGACTTGGATAATGCGGCGAAAAATGCTCAGAAGAGTATGGACAGTGCATCGAAAAGTGCTTCTGGATTTGAAAAATCACTCGGAAAAAGCATGGATAATGTCTCGAAGAAAGCCTCCGGGTTTGAAAAATCACTCGGTTCTGTGACAAAGCAGAAGTGGCAGATACTCCTTGAGGCAAAGGATAAAATCACTCCTACCGTAAAGCAGGCGATTACATACGTTAAGAGCCTGAGCAGTAAGGCTTGGCGAGTGACTCTGAAAGCAGTTGACCTTGTTACTTCACCTGTAAAAAGAGTATTCGGACTCTTGAAAAGCCCGCTTGTAGCCGCAGGAGTTACCATATCGGCTGGCGCGGGCATTGCCAGTACCGTAAAGACGTATGCAGAGTTTGAAGCTGCTATGAGCCAGGTAAAGGCTATTTCCGGAGCCACTGGAGAAGAATTTACACAGCTTACAGAAAAAGCAAAGCAAATGGGTGCCACCACGAAGTTTACAGCGGCACAGAGCGCGGAGGCCTTTAACTACATGGCTATGGCGGGATGGAAAGCCTCAGACATGATGAGTGGTATCGAAGGTATCATGAACCTGGCAGCAGCCAGCGGAGAAGATCTCGGAACCACATCAGATATTGTTACTGACGCACTTACCGCTTTCAACCTGAAAGCATCCGATTCCACACACTTTGCAGACGTCTTGGCGCAGGCCTCCGCAAATGCAAATACCAATGTATCTAAAATGGGACAGACATTCCAATACGTTGCTCCTGTTGCGGGTGCGATGGGATATAGCATTGAGGACACGGCACTGGCGATCGGACTTATGGCAAATGCTGGTATCAAAGGAGAAAAAGCAGGTACTGCACTCCGTTCTATCTTTACGAGATTGTCGGATCCTCCTTCAGATGCAGCAGAAGCTATTGAAAAGCTCGGATTGAGCATTACGAATACAGACGGAAGTATGAGACCTCTGAACGATGTTATGAAAGATCTCAGAAAGAGTTTTGCAGGGCTCACTCAGGAACAGAAGGTTCAGATGGCATCTCAGCTGGCCGGACAGGAGGCCATGTCAGGTCTTCTTGCTCTGGTAAATGCTTCTGAGGAAGACTACAACAAATTGGCAGAAGCTATCGGAAATGCAGATGGAGCATCGAAGAAGATGGCAGATACAATGCTGGATAACTTATCCGGTAAATGGACTTTGTTTAAGTCTGCTCTTGACGGTGTAAAAATATCTCTCGGAGAGAGATTTAAGCCGTATCTTATGGATGCCCTTGATTGGATGATAGAAAAAATGCCTGATATAGAAGATACACTCCTTCTTACCATGGATAGGATTGATGAATTTGTGGACCACACAAAAGAAAAAATATCTGAATTTACTGGTACGAAGGAATGGCAGGATGCTGACTTATTCGGAAAGATAAAGATTGGATGGGATAAGCTGATTGCCGAACCGTTTTCTGAATGGTGGGATTCATCCGGAAAACAAAAGATAATGTTAAAAGCTGAAGATATTGGAAAAGGACTTGGATCTGGAATATCGGCCGGAATCCTTACACTACTCGGAATCGACGTAGGTTCTACGATTGATGAGGGTGCAACTATAGGGCGGCAGTTCGCAAGCGGATTCGTAAGTGGATTCAATGCGTCTGAGATTCAATCTGCTATTGGCAGTGCTATTTCCGGAATCTTCAAAAATGCAGGAAAAATATTTACCGGTGACGCAGATCTGTCTTCCTGGTTATCTGCAGCACTTGTTGCGAAAGTTGCAACACCTCTTTTGGGTGCCGGTATCAAAGGAGTTAAACTCGGAAAGACGATATTCGGAAGTGGAGAAGGCGGATTAGGACTTGGAAGTGCTATTATCGGATCTGCAGCGGCAGGAACAGGACTGAAAGGCCTTGGAGCATCTGCCGGTATGTTTGGTCTGAAAATCGGTTCTACAGCAACTACGGGAGCCGGACTTATTGCTTCTGGTGCAGCAGCGGCCGGAGGCGGGGTTGTCGGAGGAGCAACACTCATAAGTGGAGGAATTGACGCTTATCATGCAATTAAATCCGATGAGGCGGCAGAAAAGAAGGCTTATGGAACATCAGCAGGATTAAAAGTTGGTGGCGTTGCCGGCGGAGCGGCTTTAGGAGCTGCAATCGGTAGCGTTATTCCTGGACTCGGAACGGTTGTCGGAGGCTTAATTGGTGCAGGAATCGGTGGTATTGCCGGCTGGTTCGGCGGAAATAAGGTCAAAGAAGACTACGAGGAGACAAAGCAGGCCGCAGAAGAAGCGGCAGCGGCAGCGGAGCTTATGGAGCAGAAATCAAAGTATGCCCTGGAAGGTTCCCGGTTTGAGAATTCCAAGCTGAAAGACGCATTCAATGACACAACAGTATCTGCAGAGAGGTTTGCCTCTATGATGCAAGAGGCGGCGTCTAAGAAAGTGCAGGACAGCTTTGGAAATATCAAATTATCCGTAAAAGAAATTAAGGATGCTGCAAAGCAGATTGTCTTCGGAGATCAGGAACAGGCATTTACGAAATTTTCAAGTGCGGCCAGTGACGCACAGAATTCTCTTGCGAATCTCCAGAGCTCAGTAAGCACAATGGATAAGTTGAATTGGAAAGCGTCACTCGGAATGAAGTTTGATGACAATGAAATATCTGAGTATATCGCAGGCGTTGACAATATGCTCTCGAGTGCATCGCAGTACCTGGAGGACAAGCACTATCAGGCGAAAGCCGCAATAGATCTGCTTGTGGAGCCGGGGAACGAAACCGACATGACTACCGGATTGAATGCCATGTATGCAGATATGCAGTCCAAGATAGAAAGCCTTTCGGCAGCACTGTCATCGGCAGAAAGTATAGATACAACAGGATTCGCAACTGCCCTGCAGAGTAGCATTGCAGGATCTGTGCAGGGACTTGATTACTCTGGAGTTACATCAGCGGTCGGAACTGGAATATCGAATGCTATCACAGCAACCATGGGAACAATCCAAGGTGCTATTTCTACACTTTACAGTGATGTTGGAGCTGCGATAAACAGTGCTTTCGCCGCAGGTTTCACAACAACAACAACGGTTACGATCACAGTAAACTATAAGCTTGCAAATCCGACGGCTACTATCAGCTTCAGCGGCGGTGGATCCGGATCAGCAACTGTTTCAGGAAGTATTGCTTCTAATGCAAATGGAGGATTCTCTTATGGTCCAGAGCTGACATGGTGGGGAGAAGATGGTCCAGAGGTAATTATTCCTCTAGGCAGTAAACGTCGAAGGAGAGGTCTTGAGTTATGGGCACAAGCCGGACAGATACTCGGGATTCCACAGCACGCAGAAGGCGGCATGATAGGAAATCCTGCATCTGCAGCTACTTACTATGATTACACCGCACAAAATGCAATACAGGCCATTTCGGAAGAGGACAGCGATACTTCTGAACCGATTCCGACAAGTGTTCGGCATGAAGGCGAAAGTGGAACAAAAGAAGTAAAACTCAATGTGAATGTGAATCCGCAGTTTGTAATTTCAGGCGGCGGTGGACAGAGCGATGAGGATATCATGAGAATCATAAAGAGCCACTTCAAGGAGCTGGCTGATGATCTGGGCGGAGAGCTGGCAGACCGCCTCGGAGAAGTATTCTCAAATATGCCAGTGAACGCATAAGGAGGCATGGAATGGACATTTATCTTACCGAAACGGGAAGTGGAGGCAGAAGGTTTACATTTCCTAGCCTCCCGGAACGTATCAGAGTGAAAAACTCAACAAATTATCAGTCCTTCGACATTCTATCAATGGGGACTATTAAAATTCCAAAAGGAATGACACCAACTACGATTTCGTGGGAAGGTGTCTTTTTTGGTGAAGCAAAGAAGAAGGAATCTATTGTGAAAACATGGGTAAAACCTTCTGAATGCGAAAAAACGTTACAAAACTGGCAGGAAAAGGGCACCGTACTCAGGCTGATGGTGACTGGAACGAATATCAATATCGATGTTACGATCAGTTCCTTTACCTGTGAGGAAGTAGGAGGATTCGGAAACAAAGAGTACAAGATTGAGTTCATCCGGTATAAGTATCTGAAGATCTATACCACTGATGAGTTGAAGATTGTCAAATTTGTAAAGAAAACGAATACCAGACCTGCTCCGGCGGCGCCTGCAAACAAAGGTACATATACCGTAAAATCGGGAGACAACCTTTGGTCCATTGCCAGAAAATATTACGGTGGCAGCGGTTCTAACTGGAAGAAGATCTACGATGCAAACAAATCCGTCATTGAATCTACGGCGAACAGGTACCGTGGAGGGCGGGGAAGTAACTGCGGACATTGGATTTATCCGGGAACCGTACTTACCATTCCAAACTAAGGAGGTGCTGGAATGATTGATATTGCAAACGTTCAGTACCGCCTAGTGATAATGGATGAAAAAGGAAAGCAGTACAACATCAAGGATTATGTGGATGATTTGGGGTGGGAACAGGGAGAAAAAGAACTGTCCACCCGAATCTCCTTTACCACGAGGAATGAGAAGTCCACACAAGGTCTGCTGTCTTCGATAGCAAAGCTCGGATGTCTTGTTGGAATATTTGCTACGGATGGAAAAAAAGATGAAGAGGTTGCCAGGGGGTATATCACAACCTGGAAACCGAGTTATTCTTCGGACAGTGACCGGTTTGATGTGAAATGCTATGACAACCTGTATAATTTGCAGGAAAGCCAAGACAACATATATTATTCTTCCGGAATCGGAACAAAGTCGGCGATTATGAAGATATTTGACAACTGGGAGATTCCTCTCGGCTCTTACAGCGGTCCGAATGAAACCCATGCAAAGCTCGCTTACAAATCAGAAAGTCTTGCAGATGTGATTCTGGATATTCTGGATGATGCGTATAAAAAGGGCGGAACAAAATGTGTGGTTCAGGATCGAGGTGGTAAAGTGTATGTGGTTCCATATGCCAACAATAAGGTGGTTTACCACTTTGAGGCAGATAACACAAAAACAATATCCCATAAAAGAAGCACTGAGGGAATGATTACAAGGGTGAAGATCATCGGCCAGGAAGATGATGACGGAAGAAGTAGTGTTGAGGCAACGATGAACGGCAAAACAAAATATGGCGTTCGTCAAAAAATTGTAACAAGAGGAAAAGATGACAGCCTTGAAGATGCAAAGTTTTCTGCTCAGGAAATATTGGATGACAAAGGAGAGATTCAGGAAGAGATTACCGTACAGGCTCCGGATATTCCGTGGACACGGAAAGGAGATCTTGTTCATGTTACGGCCGGAACAGTAGATGGTTACTATTATGTGATCGGAATCCGGCATGATGCAGATAACAAGATTATGACACTTGACCTGCATATTCCTTATCCGGAATACGAGAAGAAGACAGCTGCTCCGAAGAAAAACTATAATGTCGGAGATATTGTCAACTTCCATGGAGGAAAGCATTATGTTTCTTCTTATCCTGGTTCTCAGGGATACAGCGTAGGACCTGGAAAGGCTAAGATTACTATTAAAAACGGTTCCGGAAAAGCGCACCCATGGCATCTTGTGACAGAAAACTGGGGACAGACGCATGTTTGGGGCTGGGTAGATGAAGGAAGTTTTGATTAGAGGAGGTGTTTTATATGGCGTTTGATAATCACGCCGGAGCGAATAAGCTTGCCAGGACGTTAAGTAATCGTATGAAAAATGAATCAAAGAGCTCTCTGGTTCTTGATTTTGGCTCAATCAATTCTGATTACAGCCTTACAACAAACACTTTCCCTGTGAAAATTCCGAAAAAAGACTACACAGTCTGCAGACATATAAGCGGAATGTCCCTTGGTACTTCTGGCGGATCTCATGGAGGACATGAGTACGGAGATGGAAGTCATTCGCATTCTATTCCGGTACCAAAGCTGAAACCTGGAGACAGAGTGCTTGTGGCGTGGATACAGAGTGAAGCGGTTGTTGTAGACGTCATAGTATCTGCAAGTTCGCTTTAGTGGAGGTGGTATTTATGGCGTCTGAAAATGCTTTATTCCCGGTAGAAGAATCTCCAGAATTCATACAGGAAAGCGAAGAACGAGATAATCAGTATCGATATACGGTCGCATGGGATGTGGAAAAAGGAGATTTCATACTGGACGGTAAAAACCGAATGGAAACTTGCAACGGTATGGAAGGTTATAAAGTGTGGTGCTGTAAAATGGCTCTCACACAGAGATATGCCTGCCTTGCATATCCGGATGAAATAGGCACCGAACTTGACGAGGCTTTGAATGAGCCGGATGAGGAGGCGGTGCAGTCGGCTTTGGAAAGGACCATAACCGAAGCCCTTATGGTAAATCCCAGGACAGAATATGTTCGAGGTTTTACTTTTGAATGGAACGGAGACAATGTCAGCTGTTCCTTTATTGTAAAAGGCATAGAAAATGAAGAATTTCAGGTAACTATATAGGAGGTGATGAGAGTGGGAATGGAATTCACACCGCCGGAGTTTATTGACAATAACACGCCGGAGGAAATTCAAAGCAGAATGATGAATGCTCTTCCTGAAGGCATAGATGATATGCCCGGTGGTTTCCCTTATGATTTTACAATGCCTACGGCGATTGAAAAATCGGAGCTGATTCAGTTCCATCTGGTCCGAACGCTTATGCTCATGTTCCCCCAGTTCGCATGGGGAGAATGGCTGGATCTTCACGCCTCGGTTGCCGGAGTGCAGAGGAAACCGCCTGGTTATGCCAGCGGAGAAGTTACCGTTACCGGAGAGGCAGGAACTGTTATCATGGAGGGATCTATATTTTGTACAGCATCCACAGATGACAGTCCTTCTCTTGAATATGCAGCAGATCATACGGTAATCATTCCGGAGGGGGGCACTGTAAAGGTGCCTGTTACTGCTGTGAATCCTGGTAAGGAATCGAATACAAAGGCAAAAACCGTTACTTTTTCTCTTACCACTATCAAAGGTCTATCAAAAGTAGAAAACGAAGATTGGATTTCTGGTGGAACAGACGAAGAAAGTGATGAGGCATTGTGGGAACGTATCGATATGGAATACAAAGCAGAAGGAGCTTCGTTCATCGGAAATGATAATGATTATGAACGGTGGGCAAAAGAGGTCACTGGAATTGGAGACTGTATCGTTATTCCTGCAAGTGAAGAGAATCCGGGTGTTGTAAAACTTGTCCTTGTGGATTCAAATGGATCGCCGGCCAACAAGGTTCTTGTTCAGGCGGTCTATGACCATATCGTATCTCCGAATGACAGGAGTAAAAGGATCCTTCCGACAGGTTGTGCAAAGCTGATTGTAGAAGCTGCTGAAACAAAGACAATCTCATATACCTGCACAGGTCTTGTTTATGATGAGACCACGGATATTGAGCAGATCTCGAAAGAGTTCAAAGAACTTGTCGCTCAGGAGTATATCGATGCGAAGAAAGATGGAATGTTGATATACAATCAGGTCCGGGCACTCATCACAGACATTCCGGGAGTATCAGATTTTGACACATTCCTTATGAACGGGAAAGAGGAAAATATTGTTCTCGGAAAAGAAGAGTATGCTGCAACTGGCGACACGAATTTCAGTTAAGGGGGAATGTTTATGAATCTTGAACAGTTTCCAACTTCTGAAACAGCAAAAAAGATGCTCAGCTATATTACCGGCAATGGATTTTATGATAATTCTTATGTCGGGAAATGGATATTCCAGGTCATGGGCGAAGAGATGGGCGATGCGAGAGCAATCATTGATGAGTTGCCTTTACAAGCATTTGTCGAAACAGCCACATGGGGACTACGGTACCATGAGGAAAAGTACGGGCTGCCGATCAGGGAAAACCTTTCTCCTGATGAAAGACGGAAAATTATCCTGGAGAAGAGAGATTTAAAGGCACCGATGAGTCCGTGGAGAATGGAGAAAATCATAAGCGGTATTCTTGGATGTACCGTTGATGTCGTTGATATAAACGAACCTGGCAGTAAAATCAGCCATCCGAATATGTTTATTGTTTATCTTGAAGGAGAAGGAGAATTCAGCCTCGGAAAAGCAGTAGAGAAATTGGATGAAGTTAAGCAGTCGCATACGTTCTATGAATTGCGTGTGAGGATTGCAAAATTTATTTTGGATGAGAAGTTTTTCTGGAAAAACATCATCCGTACAAACTTTACATGGTGGGACGCCTGCTTGGACGGGCGGGAACTTCTTGACGGAAGTATCCTGCTTGACGCAAGGCACCCGCCGTTTTTTATACCTTATTTTTCCATTATTGCGAAAAATACGGAGATCTTCAGGAGTGATGTGGTAAGAAACCGCCTGATCGGTATTGGAGAGTATGGAAATATTTCTGCGAAAGCATTTTACCGGGCCTCTGTATCGTGGTGGGATTTATGTCTTGATGGCAAGTATCTGCTCGATGGCAGCTGCATTATGAATGCAGTAAGGTCTCCGTTTTTTGGTGTTGCCTATCGCAATTCCATATCGCATGAGGAGAGCTTTTTTTATGGAAAGGCAATCCATACAGTATCTCCAATCATAAATCAGAACACAGGTCATTTTAGAGACGTACAAAGGGCAAAATTCCTTTGGACTGACTACACGATAACACTTGACGGAGAAAAAACTCTGGACGGAAGTATTTGTCTGAATCAGGATTCTCCGCCGGAAATAAGCGGAATCAGAAACAGAGCTGTGATTGAACATGAGGAGATCTTCAATGTAACGATGTATAACCCGGCCGATTCCATGTTTCTTGATGGAGCATGTATGCTGGACGGAACAAAAAAACTTAACTCTGGAAGGGAGGAATTGTGATGGCAGGAACAACTGTTACCACGAAAGCAAAAAAGAAAATGCTTCAGGCGAGGGCTGGAATTGCCCCGCTTAGCAAAATTGTAGGAATGGCGTTTGGTACCGGCGGCGTGAATACTTCTGATGTGATTGTACCGCATTCCCCGGATCAGAATGCTCTGCACAGCGAGGTGCTGAGAAAGGAAGTGGATGGATACGAGGTAGTGTCTGATACCTGTATCCGATACAAATGCACCCTCACAGAAAGCGAATTGGCAAATACATATATTTCTGAAATCGGTCTTTATGATGCAGATGGAGATATGGTTGCCATGAAAGCCTTTATGAAGAAAGGTAAGGATTCGGATATGGAGGTTGTATTCGAGTGCGAAGATACTTTCTAACGTATTTCGATATTTTGCAACTTGTTAAGCACAAAAAGTAATAGAAGATTATCATAAGGAGGTAGAATATGTCGAATTTTGATATAAGTGGCGCTGTATTCAATGACCAGCTGCGGATGTTGGAGACAACGGATCCTGCACATGCAGATATGTTCAACGCCCTGTTTGGACAGCTCATCCAGAATGATGTAGCTCTCAGAGATGCGGCCAGCATATTCGCTAAGAACAAAAATGAGCAGGCACTTTTCCTGCTGAACCTCAGAAGGACCGGAAAACGGTATGGAGTTCATTTCAACGCATACAATGTAAGCCCGGCTTCAGAAGGAACCAGACTGTATGATGCAGTTGGAAAAGTGGCTATTCCATCAACGGACACTGTAAGGAATCGAAACGATTTCGAGGGAGAGTCTGTTTTTTACGGTCTTGAAGTAAATGGATCTGTGGGAACGGATGGTGAATTCGTAGTTCAGTACATCAAAGGAATTGACAATGAATTCTCTAGAGAAGACTACGATGTGTATATCCTGTTCCTGACACAGTGGATTGAGTTGAGCATCGACGCAAACGGAGAAAACCTGGTAATCTCTGATGAAAAATTTCCCGGTTCTTTCCCGGAAGGAGCGGCAATCAGACCGGATGGAACAGTTCGACCGTTTGTGGCCATGGCTAAATACATGGCAGCAGATAATGATGACGGAGTGGCGTCTTCCATTACCGGAAGAAATGCAGAACATAATCAGGGCCACAACGCTGCTCTTACAAGATTTCATGAAAAGGGAACACAGTATTGCGGAACTACTGCACAGGATAAATCTCACATGGACAACCTTTTCCTGGTTGCGTTTGCCACAAGGAATTCACAGTCTGTAATGGCAGGATGTACTTCCTATTATTATCAGTATGCAGCGACCATACAGGAATCCGATGTTGAGAGAATTATCATCTCAAAAGCACAGGCGGCGACTCTTGTTGTTGGCTCCGTTGTTTCTATTGGAAATGCTACTGCATTAACTTCCGGAACGCCAAATATCGATCGTGGACAGTCGGGAATGCACGCAAAAGCGAATCGTGTAAAGATCGTATCCATTGAAGATTACGATGGAGAAAATAGTGCTGTGAATGTTGATAACAGTGGCCAGAAGTTTTCTACTGCATCGACAATTGTTAGTGACGTTGAATGTCCGACGTATATCAGTACAATGCCTTGGATGACTGGTGCGTGCGATAATGTTTTGGCTTCATGCGGATCTCCTGTAAGTAATACAAATGGGAAATTCCCATATATACTGTTTGGGGTTGAATTATCAATTGGATTCTGGGAACTCATTTCGAATGTGATTATGAAAATCACAAACCATGTGATGATTCCTTATATTTGTTATGACTGCACCAAATTGGCAACATCAGTTACATCTGATTATATAGCTGTTGGATATTCTGTTGCTGATACGCAGCAGTCATATAAATATATCAGTAAACTCGGATATGATCCTGATAATCCGTCTGTTCGTCACGGGGTGGAAGTGGATGCGACAAGTTCGACTGGATATGCAGATGGACAGTACACAGAAAAACTTGATCAAGTTTCGGATACGACAAGGGCTTGGTTTTCCGGCGGCGCGTTGCCGGCGGGACCTCCGCCGGCCGCTTCTCCGCGACCTTGAGCGCCTCCCTGTCCAACGCGACCTGGGACCGTGCCGCCCGTCTTTCTGCTTCTGGACGCTGCGCCCAAAAGGCGACAGCGTAGGGGGTGAATTGCGAAGCAAGAGGGGCTCTCCCCTCAGATATTTATAACAATATAATAAGGACTCACACTACAAGTGGCTTGGTTTTCCGGCGGCAACTTGAACAACGGGACTAACGCCGGCCGCTTCTACGCGAACTTGAACAACTCCCTGTCCAACGCGAACTGGAACCATGCCGCCCGTATTTCTGAAATGGATTGCATTTTCGTAGTGTGTTTCGCCGCTCTTGAAGCGGCCCTATACAGGCTTAGGCGGAATGCCTAAAATTCTTGAACCAGCATCGGCTGTCAGGCACCTGGCAGCCGGCTCCGTGACGAATAGGGCATGGATGGGGGTTAGTAGTAAAACCGAAAGCCCTTGAATACAGAAAGAAAGAGGACTGGTTGTGAAAACGTATTGTAAAAGAAAGGATGTATCAGACGTTGCTTTTGTAAAGGAAAGTATCAGCGAATTCCTCCTTGACAGGCTGGATAAGAGTAATGTGGCGAAATTATTCGCATATTACAATGGAATCAGTAACACGAAATCAAGAAAATGTATCAATGATTCCAAGGAGTTTGTGGAAGGTACTATTGAATGTATAGCTGCAGACATTTCCGAAAATATCCGGAACAGGACCGTTGTTGATCATATCCTCTTGGTCACTCCGAATGAACCACTTGTAAAGTATGTGGAAATTGTGGATGGATTGAGTGGAAAGAAACGGGAATTGGGGATAGAAAAGCTGATATTCCAGCTGTATGAAACGATTATACGGGATGCTACAAAAGAGATGTTTGAGGCAAAGATCGGTGAGTACCAGGTAGCCTCCATAAAAGGCAGGGGGCAGTCTTATGGAAAGAAGCACATAAAACGATGGATTTCTTCGGATCCGGAAGGAACGAAGTATTGCGGAAAAGCGGACGTCCAAAAGTGTTATCCGAGTATGCCTCACGATAAACTGAAGGCTCTGTTACATAGAGATCTCCGGAAGTCTGATATGCTTCTATATCTTTTCGATACGATTATTTATTTGTATGACTATGCGAATGAGCTGCTTGGACGTAATGACTGCTTGGGAAAAGGTATTCTCATCGGTTCCCCGGTGTCAAAAGATCTTTGCAACTATTATATGTCATACCTGTATCACTATATCAATGAAAAGCTATTTGAAAAAACCGTTCGCCGAGGAAAAGAGAAATTAACGAGGCTCGTTTCTCATGTCATGATTTATATGGATGACATCGTGGTGTTCGGAGGAAACAAGAAGCATATACACAAAGCAATGGAAATGATTGTGGCATTCACAAGGGATTTCCTGGGCCTCGTAATAAAGCCTACATGGCAGAAATTCTTGGTAAGCTATAAAACGAACCAAGGAAAAACAAAGGGCAGAAATCTCGATTTTATGGGGTTTGTGTTCTGCGGCATGGAGGCATTTTACCGCATATATGACGGAACAAAGAAGAGGTTGAAGCGTGTAAAGGTTATTGTTCGTGACAGCATTTTCCTAAGAGGGAGAAGAAAATTCTCTAAACTTATAAAGAAAATTAAAAATAGGAGGACTGTGTCAAAACATTATGCCATGTCCCTCCTTGCATACCATGGATGGATTAAAAATACGGATTCTTTTCAGTTCCAGTCATCTGTCATGTGGAAAGAAATTATTGGTATCGCAAGGAATATTGTGAGTAGAAGTGAAAAAGGAAAGCCATATACTTGCGATAAGTATTATCAGAAATGGAGGACATTATATGCATAAAACGAACAGCCCTGTTCCGCAGGGAAGAATTACCTATGTTATTCTGCCGGACGGATCGGCGGACATCTGGATTCGTTCAAATGAGGTTGAGTTACCGGAAACCGAGGAAGGACCGGGAGGATATGAGGCTGATGAGGTTTATTGTAAGATCTCTTCTGCAGAGATTGCTCCGGAATCTGAGATTGAGGCCGATGTGGATTTTTGGTTTGAAAATCTGAAAGATCTTGAAGAAGGAGCAAACGCAGATTTCCTTGCAAAAGAGAATTATCGTTCTGTTGTTAGAAGTGCTATTTCAGCTGCCTGTGAACACACTATTTATGAAGGTGTCGATGTAGAGCTGAGCACCGGAGTGGAGCATTTCTCTCTTACGAGTACCGATCAGACGAACCTTTTCGGAAAACAGGCAGAGCTTTCTGCTGGTGCTGAGAAATGCGCATACCATAGAGATGCGGATGAAACAGGTACAAAACCTTGTGTTTACTACCCGGCGGCAGATATGCAGAAAATCATTGCTACTGCCATGGCGTTTGTTACCTACAACACCACATACTGCAATAGTATGTTCGTTTGGCTTGATAATTTGACCAAGGCTTCTGAAATGGCGGCACTTTTTTATGGTGCAGATATTCCGGAGGAGTATCAGTCGGAAGTCCTTTCCGACTATTTGAGCCAGATTGGAGCATAGTATGAAGGCGTTATTAAAGTATCTCTTCCTGTTCATCGTAGGCGGCATTATTTATTTCTGCATTGAAACACTTTGGAGAGGATACAGCCATTGGGCGATGATCGGCGTCGGAGGCGTATGTTTCATTCTCTGTGGTCTGCTCAATGAAGTGTTTAAGTGGGATACTGTAATATGGAAACAGATGCTCATATGCAGCATAATCATAACGGCCGTAGAGTTTACAAGCGGTCTGATTTTGAATGTGTGGCTCGGTCTTGGAATATGGGACTACAGCAATATGCCGTTTAACATCCTCGGCCAGATCTGCTTACCATTCACTTTGCTGTGGTATGTACTATCTGCTCCGGCGATTATCCTTGATGATTATCTGAGATATTGGATTTTCGGGGAAGAGAAACCACATTATATTTGGAGGATGCAGTAATGCAAGAACACGATACCGATCTCCTTGAAATTTTAAACACATATATGGACCTTGCGGAAAAGCAGGAAGAAGTTATATACCGGCTGACACAGATTGTGAAGAAGCAGGCGAACGAACTCAGTCATATTAGAAGCCTGTATGGATTTTTCCAAGAAGAAACACCGCAGGATATTGAGGATGAAAACCTTGCGAAAGAGGCATTAAGTCAATATGAAGAAATGAAACAAGGAGACTTTTAAAGAGCTGAACAGGCTCTTTTTTTAATGGAGGGATTGCTATGAACAATCCGAGAGACAGACCGCACCCAGTAACACATCAAATATGGGAGAGATAAATGATGGATGCTTTTTTAGAATTATTTGGCTCATATACAATATTCGGATTGAGTATATACAAGTGGTTTCTCATTGGGGGAGCCACTATTTTTATATACAAAACGGTAATTCGCAAAGTATATAGAAAGATTAAAAGTGCATATGAGCTGTACGAGGAAAAAGAAAAAATGCTTCAAAAAGCATTGGAACAGATTGACCGTTATCCGGAATGGAGGCAGCAGAGCATAGACATACGGAGTGAACTTAGTGAGTCAATCAGAAAGCTGGAAAATAAGATTGACCGGATGAATGGTTCAATCGGTGATTTAAAAAAATCAAGCAGTGAGGGAATGGCCTATACATGGAGATATAGGATTTTAAGGTTTGATGATGAAATCCGGCATGATGAGAAACACACGAAAGAGCATTTCGACCAGATTATGGATGATATTACAAAATATGAGCTATATTGTGCCTCTCATCCAGATTTCCCGAATAACAAAGCAGTATTTGCAATTAAAAACATCAAAAGAGTGTATCAGAAATGCACAGATGAAAGGAATTTTTTGTAAGGAGGAATTTTTATGGAATTATTAAACTTTTTGAAACAGGTACCATTACCGATCCTGATTTTGGTTATCCTTGTTCTCGTCATTGTAACCATTGTGATTGCGATTCAGTACATGAAGGCGAAAGGATTAGACGGAATACGTGCAGATGTATATCAGCTGATCCTGAAAGCTGAGCACATGTATAATGAATCCGGAGCTGGAAAACAGAAATTTGAGTGGGTTATCCAGCAGGCACGAGGTCTTTTGCCTAAGTGGTTACAGGTACTTATTCCTGAAAATGCACTGAAGAAAGTTATTCAGAAGTGGTTTATTGGAGTAAAAGATCTTCTGGATGACGGAAAGGTAAATGGTTCTCAGGAAAATCAGAATAATTGAAATGAGCCCCGGCATTGTCCGGGGCATTTTTGGAAGGTGTTACGATGAAAAAAATCAAAAAGGCTCTTCTTTCGATTCTGGCCGCTGCTCTTATTTTGACCTGCACAACTGCAGTTGCGGTTATTGCATTGCCGGCAGATCATACGGCAGAAACAAAAGAGGAACCTGAAATAGAAACGTCTCCTAAACCGCTTGTGATCAATATACCGAAAGAACAGTTCGGGAAAATCATTATTTATTTGGATGAAGAGGTTCTGTATGAGTACGAAGGTCCGATAAAAGTGGAAAGATCTGCGGGGGAGTATAAAGTCGAAGTCCATACAGGAACCTGTTCCTGCTTCGATGATAACGATAATAACACTACAGAATGGTGAGGTGCAAATACATGAAAAAAGGTATTGATATTTCATACTGGCAGGGAAACATTGACTTCTCAAAAGTGGCAAAAAATGTGGATTTCGTTATCCTCAGAGAAGGGTATAGAAAGACTGTGGATCCGAAGTTCATGGAATATGTGAACGGATGCAAGAAAAACGGCATCCCGATTAAGGGCGTTTATCATTTTTGCTATGCAACATCCGCGGCCGGAGCAAGAGAAGAAGCTGCAGTGTGTATGGAAAATATCAAGAAAGCAGGTCTTGGAAAAGATGTTATCGTTTTCTTTGATTTTGAATATGACACGGTAGAAAAAGCTGCTGCCCAGGGAGTAAAGCTCGGAAAATCAGAGTGTATCCTGTTCACAAAGGAATTCTGCACTTATGTAGAGTCTCAGGGATATACTCCGGGAATTTACTCGAATCTTGATTACTACAGAAATATGTATGAACCGGATTTGATTAAAAAATATGTGTTCTGGCTGGCTGATTATTCCGGAGAAGCTGATGTGCCTTGTGCTTATCATCAGTACACGAACAAAGGAAAGGTTCCGGGAATCAACGGAGACATAGACATGGATTATTTTTACGATACAGAAAATAAGGAGGATGGAAATATGGGAAGAACAGCCCAGGATTATTTGAATGTATGGCGCAGCTGGCTTGGATTCAGCGAGGCAAATGGAAAGTTCAAGCAGATTATCGACCTGTATAACAGTCACAAGCCTTTGGCGAGAGGCTATGCAGTGCAGTACAGAGATGAGTGGTGTGATACGACCGTATCTGCAGCAGCAATCGCGGCTGGAATGGTTGACCTGATCGGTACAGAGTGCGGATGCGAAGAGCATGTTAAGATCTTCAAGGCAAAAGGAATCTGGATTGAGGATGGAACAATCGTTCCGAAACCTGGATATATCATTTTGTATAACTGGGATCAGGGATATCAGCCGAATGACGGATATTCCGATCATATCGGCGTAGTTGAATCTGTGTCCAATGGACAGATTACTTGTATTGAGGGTAACAAAGGAGAAGCTGTTGCGAGACGAGTTCTTTCTGTTGGAAATGGAAATATCAGAGGATATGCTGTTCCGAAGTACGATAGCCAGGGAACTGCTCCGTCCAACCCTCCGGCCGGAGGAAATTCTGGAAATTCCGGCGGTGGTACAGATCTCAACAGAACTCCTCAGTGGACAGGTACTGTGAATACTGGTTCTTTGAATGTAAGAACATGGGCCGGTACAGAAAACGCAAACCTGAAATCTTATCCTACCATTTCCCAGGGAACGAAAGTCGGAGTATGCGATACAGTAAAGGATAAGGACGGGGATCCTTGGTACTATGTAAAAATCAGCGGTTCACAGGGTGATAAATACGGATTCGTATCTGCTGCGTATATTACTAAGATGTCAACCAGTAAGCCGTCCGGAGATACCACATTGAAAGATGATGGAGTTATTACGAAAACTCCTCAGTGGACGGGAAAGGTTACCGCAGACGTTCTGAATGTTCGTAGCTGGGCCGGTACCAACAATCCACTCATTAAATCCTGGCCGAAACTCTCAATGGGAAATCTGGTCGATGTATGTGATGTTGTTAATGCGGCAGATGGATCGAGATGGTATTACATCAGAATTGACGGAAGAATCTATGGATTTGTTCATTCTGCATATATCGCAAAGGCATAATCCGGCGCCTAAAATCGTTTTCTGTCTTGCCTGCTTTTACTTAATGAAAAAAGTAGAATATTGTAGAAGATTGTGATATGATTACATTGCTGCCGAACCTCCAGCAGAAAGGAGGTGGTGCCCTGTGGAAGAAATTTTTACCGCATTTCTTATCTCTGTTATAGCAGGTGTAGTTAGCTACTACATATGCAAATGGCTGGACGGAGATAAATAGGCAGCGACAGCCTAAACGGATTGGCTCACCGTAACGAGCAAGAAAACCTCCAGAGCTGGCACTCTGGAGGTTTTCGTTTTACCCTATGGAATTTTACCGCATTCCTTAGCTATAAATATAATATGCCATATCTTTTAAAAAGTCAACCTTGAAATCTTTCATTTATTTCTATAGAACCCCCCATGAATTGTCTATTAGTATAACACAAAACGATATAATCTAACAATTTCCGTCTTAAATTACCATTATATGGTAAGTTAAAACGGAAGGAGCAATGGCGAATGATAAAGATTTTACTGTCGAAAAAGCTTGGAGAGCTGAGACTGACACAAGCAGATCTGGCGCGAGCGACCGGAATACGCCCAAACACTATTAACGAATTGTACCACGAGCTTGCTGAGCGGGTAAACCTGGAGCATCTTGATCTGATATGCGAGGCGCTCGACTGCGAGCTGGATGAATTGATTGTGCGGATACCGAACAGAGAATCTAACATCACTCACACCAGACGGGGAAACTTGAAAGCCGTCCAAGGAAAAAGCCGCTGCAACGGCTGAGAGATCTGAAGAAGAGAGGATTATCCCCTCTCTTTTTTCAGTTCATCGTTATTTGTAAGCATTGAATCTATGAGAAATTCGTAGTCCAATTTGAAATCAAGATACCCTTTATAAACGGTATCCACATACCTCTCGCTTGGTCTTCCTGGCTTCGCTCCGTTGAACATAATATAAACCATTGCCTTTATTCTGGAACCGTCCTGTAGGGTTACATAGACGTTCTGTTTATAATAAAATCTTGGGTACCCCTCATATATATCAAGATTTTTTTCGTCTGTTTCACTGATGCTCCACACAGCGACAGGTACTCGGTATCCTTTTTTCCTGCGTATTGTGGCATATGCTCCAGTTTTGCTACCTCTGTATATCAATTCCCAATTCTCCAGATAGCCGGTATATACCGGCTTTGCATCTGGACATCTGTGGCTCATCTGTTCCTTATTCAAATTACTTCCGTAAGCTACATATAATTTCATAATGAATACCTCCTGTATTAAGCTGCCGCTGATGTGGCGTTTTCCTTGAGTTGCTTCATCATGTGAAGCCGACAGGTTTTAAATTCATCACCATATAACCCAAGGCGATTTGTTAAGATGTGATACATCAAAGTTACTTTCTTATCTGCAGAGTATCCGGAAACGCTTCTGAATACAATTTTGTCATTGGACTCTATCGCCCATGCAGACATGGCGAGGCAAAACTGAATATATGCTTTGATCCGGCCGGCGTGTAATGTACTGTTGAAAAGTCTGAATTCCACGGTTCCTTTTGAGAAAAAGCTATGAAGATTAAGTGCGTGGTATCTTGTTTCATTGTAATGGCTATGGTTTACACCGCCCCAATAGTGATCATTCGCTTCGCTGTACCAAATTTGCTCTGCTTTATCTTTTGTGAGGTCAGATTCTTTCTTCATGGTATCGTAAAGGCTTTTGCAGATCGGCTTACACCAGCGGTCTTTTCTTGCTCCGATGTTCAAGGCTTCGTAAATGATTTCCTGGCGGGAGAGCATGAAGTTTACCATTCTGCGAAGTGATGTTGCTGTATGGTTTGCTCCGTCAATATGAATGTGAATACCGCAACTGCTATGAGGCACCCCTCCGATTTCTTTAAACTTCCGGATGATGTTCTGCAAAGTTTCGATGTCTTCGTATTTAAGAGGAGGAGTAACAAATTCAACTCTGTACTCATCCGTATTTGCAGATCCGACATTCATCTTTGGTGTAATGGAACTGTCTCTCATGACTTTCCATTGTCTTCTGTGAGAATCCTTGATTACTCTTGTGCGGTAACAGTCATTTCTCGGACCGGAAATAGTTCCTCCAACAACTTCTCTTACTGCATTTGCAGCCATCTCTCTGGTGATTCCTGTGAATTCTACTTCAACTCCGAATTTCTGGTTTTTTAAAAGTTCTGACATATCATGTTCCTCCTTGATTTTACATTCGCCGTCCGCCGAATGTATGTTCTTGTTTTCTATGGTTGTATATTAACATATGTACACGGTACGTCAATACTTTTTCGGAATAAATTTCTGCAAATACAGAAATAAATTTGACAAAAGCGGAAAAATAAACTATAATAAGGAAAAAGAAGATAAGGAGGAATCGTTATGCTTTCGTACAATCCTTTGTGGAAGACTTTGATAGATAAGAATATGAAGAAGATGGATTTAATGAATCGAGTACAAATAAGCAGCAGTACAGTGGCTAAGATGACAAATGGGGAGTTAGTATCCATGAAAGTTCTTGAGAAGATCTGTGCGGAACTGGGCTGTGACTTTGGCGACATTGTTCATTATGAAAAAGACATGAAAGATGGTGAACAATAGTGGAATACAGTGCAGGATTGACATCAAAACTATTCTGGCTGCAGGAATCCAGAAAGACAGCAAGTTATATTTTGAATGGATATAGTAAAGCAGACATCCGGAAGATTGCCTGGGAAGAGAATATCTATCAGGTAAAAGCAGAATATCGTGCTTATGAGGTACTGAACGGAACTTACCGCAGAGTATCTGCTTTACCGGAGGCAGTGCTGAAAGCATTTACTGCCTGTGATGTGGAGACAGCCAAGATTTTGAACTTAATTGCAATTTTGATGGACAGCCGACTGTTCTTTGAATTTCTTCACGAAGTGTATGATGAAAAGATTCGGCTGGGTGAGAAAGAAATCACAGACCGTGATCTGAATGTATTCTTTTCAGATAAGGCAATGCAGAGTGATGTGGTTGCTGGATGGACGGATACTGCAGTGCGGAAACTGAAACAGTGCTTCACCAGAATGATGTTTGAAGCAGGTTTACTGGGAAGCAGTGCCAAGCCAAGGACCATCAAACCAATCCATATCGATTATCGCACGGAAGAATTACTGAATGCAAATGGCTTGGGAGAATACTTGAAGGCAGTGAAGGGAGTCTAAGGATGGCAAGATTAAGTTTGGAAGAACGATTGAACCGGATTGAGGATAAGATTTCTGAAAAGTCTTTCCGTGAAAATAAAGGACTTGGAAATGAAGTCGGATATTATGTGTTTAATTACGATCCGAGAGCTGAACTGGAAGTGCGCAGTCATATCGCATACTTAAAAGACAGAATCAACAATGGTAATAAAGATTTTAAAATCATAGAATTCGACCTGTTTCATACGATGATTCAGGTGTTGGAGGAAGAAGGATATCTGGAAGCCTTCTTTGATCTGGAAAAAGAAAATGGATTTTTTGATATGGCAGACAGTCTGGTAGAA
>OGPB01000384.1_pt1 | contig 29699 bp, 19 predicted proteins | sample 1552821 | NCBI WGS metagenome assembly OGPB01 (sample SAMEA2580192, study PRJEB22360) | human gut metagenome | biome: human gut; feature: human-associated habitat; material: faeces | place: Denmark | collected 2008/2010 | reverse complement strand
CCTACAAGGATAAGCAGGATCGCGCGCGCATTTTCGTCGCCGTCGTCGACTGGACGGCCCAGCACGGTGTGACTTCGGGTATGACCGCTCCTACCGGCATGTGGGATCCCGCGACCATGAAGAGCGTCGACGAAGGGGCGATTCTCGGTTACGGCGATCTGGTCATTACGCAGACTGCTGCCGGCTGGATCGAGGCCATGCTTCCGATCGATTGGTATGTGGAGAAAGCCGGAAAACCGGCTGCCGATAAGTTCTCGCTCGTGATCTCGTGTGCGACCAGCGTGCGCGGTGACTACCTGACGGGTTGTTCGACGAATACGATGCAGGTCGACGATTTCGAGTGGGTTTATTGATCGGAAACCAGGTACCCGGTTCAGTGCCCGCAGGGAGCAGGGCGGTGAGTAGGAAGGGTGTTCGGACCGGGTTCTTCTTTCGTTTGTCCTGCTCCCGAAAAAATGCGACGGCCGCCTTTCGATAAGGCGGCCGTCGCGGCGTTGGTTAGTTAAGGTATTAAAGGTTGGTGGGGGTTTGTTTTTCGAATTTCGCCTTGAATTTGTCCAACTGGCGTTTCAGGGCGTCGATGGCTTCGTCGACCGACTCCTCGAAGGCTTTCGACTGGTGGCAGGCCACCAGATCTTCGCCGGGCATGTGCAGCGTGATGGTTGCGAATTTGTTTCCTTTTTCGTGGTCCTTATCGAGTTTGAGAATGACCTCGGCTCCGGTCGAGCGCTCCGCAAAGCGGTCCAACTTCGCCATTTTGGCATTCACGAATTCGACGAGCCGTTTGTCGGCGTCGAATTTCACGGATTGAATCTGTACGTTCATAGCCTTACAGTTTATAAAAGTTAATCACTTCCCTCCCTTTTCCCGGGGATGGGCCTTTGCGTATATCTCCCGGAGCCTGGCGATGCTGTTGTGCGTATAGACCTGCGTGGCCTGTAACGAAGCGTGTCCCAGAAGCTCCTGGATCTCGCGCATATCGGCTCCGCCGTTCAGCAGGTGCGTCGCAAACGTATGGCGGAGCACATGGGGGCTTTTCTTGCCCTGTACGCCCGCCCGGGTCAGTTCCGCCCGTACCATGCGGTAAACGACGCTCCGCGATATGCGCTTTCCTTTGTGTGTTAAAAATAGTGCTTTTTCCGCAGAATTGCAAATATTTTGCCTCGCAATTAGGTCGAGGTAACTTAAAATCTTTTCGCGTACGAATTCGAGGATCGGTATCATCCGCTGCTTGTCTCCCTTGCCCCGTACCCGCAGCGAGGCGTAGTCGGCCGAGAAGTCGTCGCGGTCGATGCCGACCAGCTCGGCAAGGCGCAGGCCGCAGGCGTAGAACATCAGGATGACGAGCGAGTTGCGTGCCGTTTCGAAATCCCCGTCCGCCTCTTCGCATTCGCTGACGATGGCCGTCATGCGGCTCTCGGGGATGAAAGCCGGCAGGCGGCGCGAGGTCTTGAGCGAGGGGATCGTCCGGCAGATGTCTTTTTCGATGGCCCCCGTGCGGAGCAGCCACCGGAAGAGGGTGCGGATCGAGGCGATTTCGCGGTTCATCGACGCCGCGCCGATCTTGCTTTCCTCCGTGCGGTGGATGATCCATTCGCGCACCTGATCTGCGGTGATGCTGCGCGGGTCGGAGCGCGCCTCGTCGAAATCCAGCCATGCCAGGAACTGCCCGACGTCGTGTTTGTAATTGCGGACGGTGAGCGGGGAGTAACGCCGTTCGGCGCTGAGGTATCGGATGAATTCCGTTAGCATATGGCAAAGATACGTTTTTTTCGTATTTTTGCCTTCACTAAACCCATATACCATGAAACGGATTTTTATTTTTACTTTTTTGCTGTTGCTGGCGGTGCGGGTCGTTTCTGCGGCTACGGTCGACACGCTTGCCGTGCACAGTCCCTCGATGGATCGTGACGTACCCGTCGTGGCGATCGTGCCCGAGGGCGCATCCGCCGCTGAGCCCTGTCCGGTGGTCTACCTGCTGCACGGCTACTCGGGCGATGAGACGGCATGGCTGAAGATCAAGCCTTCGCTGCCCGCAATCGCCGACCGCGAGAGGATCGCCTTCATCTGTCCCGGCGTGGGGAACAGTTGGTACCTCGACAGCAAGGTGCGCGAGAAGAGCCTCTACGAAACCTTCATGATACGCGAGTTGCTGCCCGCCGTCGAAGCGCGTTATCCCGTAGCCCGCGACCGCTCGGGACGCGCGATCACGGGCCTGAGCATGGGCGGTTTCGGGGCCATGTCGCTCGCCATAAAGCACAAGGGGCTGTTCGGTGCCGCAGGCAGCACGAGCGGCGGGCTCGACATACGTCCTTTCCCGCAGAACTGGGAGATACCGCAGTTGCTGGGCGAGATTACGGAGCATCCCGAAGCCTGGGAAGAGGCTACGCCCATCAACCTCATCCCGCAGCTCGGGAACGGCGACCTGGCGATCGTCTTCGACTGCGGCTACGACGATTTCTTCTTCGAGGTAAACAACGATTTCCACGACGAGTTGCTGCGCCGGGGCATCATGCACGATTTCTATGTACGCCCCGGCGGGCATACTGGTGCCTATTGGGGCAATGCCATCGACTTTCAGATCGTATTCTTCCGCAATTTCTTTGCGAAGGCTAACTGACGCCGCCGATGAAGGAGAGCTGGAAACCCGGGACGCTGATCTATCCGCTGCCGGCCGTGCTGGTGAGCTGCGGTGCGACGCCCGAAGAGTATAATCTGCTGACCGTGGCGTGGACGGGCACGGTATGCACCAACCCGCCGATGTGCTACATTTCGGTACGCCCCGAACGCCACTCCTACGAAATAATCCGCCGCACGGGGGAGTTCGTCATCAATCTCACGACCCGCGACCTGGCCCGCGCCGCCGACTGGTGCGGGGTGCGGTCGGGGCGCGACTACGACAAATTCCGCGAAATGGGGCTCACGCCCGGGAAGGCCTTGCAGGTCGCAGCGCCGATCGTCGAAGAGGCGCCCGTAAGCATCGAGTGCCGCGTGCGGCAGGTGATACCCCTCGGTTCGCACGACATGTTCCTGGCCGAGGTGGTCGCCGTGCAGGTCGATGCCGCCTATATCGACCCTGTTACGGGGCGTTTCTGCCTCGAACGCGCCTGCCCGATCGTTTACTCCCACGGCGAATATTTCTCCCTGGGCGAGGCCATCGGCCACTTCGGCTGGTCGGTGCGCAAGAAGCCGCGCCGGGAAGCGGCCGATACTGCGGCTTCCGAAGCTCTGGCGCCTACCGGCGGAAATACCCCGGCAGCGGAAGCAGCCGGAGCTGCCGCGAAAGAATCCGGGGACGGAAAATCCGCCACGAAGCGCATCCCTGCGCGGAAAACCGCAGCGCCCGCAGCCCGCAGGGCCAAACGCAGGCCTGATGCGAAGAAACCGCGCCGCTGATGCCGGCTTTGTCCTGGCAGAGGGCTGTTTGCCAAGTCCGATCCCGATAAACCACCCCGTACATGAATAACTATGTACGGGGTGGTTTTCCGTTGGGGGATTTCCTGCTGTCTGAGAACCTTCGCCTCCCGAAAAAGAAAGGCCCTTGCCGAAGCAGGGGCCTTGCTGGTGTGGGTTTGAATGGTGTAACGACTTAATTAATGAGTCGTTACATTTTTGTATAGAAGAATAGGTAATGAAAAGGCAACGGTTTATTTTTAGGTAATTGCACGAAAATACCGCATTTCAAATAATCTATTTCGCAAGATACGAAAAGCTTTTGGAATTGGCAAATCAAACAGTGCGTCGAAAACTTTCTATGATTTATTTCTTTGTACGTTTAAGTTCAAAAGCAAGTATAAAGGGCCTTGCCTCGTGTATGTTCCGTCCGGCCCGGACTGCGTTGAGGCGAAACTAACTCCGCGATAAGCGAAAACGGTGCAGAATCGCTCTGCACCACATTGATCGGAAACTGAACCGTGTGGCTCCGAGGATCACTCTTTCGCCGCGGTTCCGTCGTCGATGGCGAACGCCGAGACGATCACCATCTTCTCATCCACGTTGTTGGGGTTCGAGACGATGATGCCGTATTCGCTTGCGGGGCATTCGTCGAAGGTCAGACAGTAGGAGATTTCGCCGTATTTCTCGGCCGAAAACCGCAGGTAGTCCATCGTGTTGGAGTTTACCGAGAACGACCCGACGGCCGAGATCACCGCAGATCGGTTCTTCTTGGGCTCTTCATGCGGGAGATGTGCGCGATGGATATAGGGTCGGCTTTGTTGTCTTTGGCGCGGACGATGAGCGCGATCGGTTGCGCGGCGTCGAACCGCACGCTGGCCGAACCGCCTTCCACGAATATTTTTGTTTTGGATTTGCTGGCTGCGAATCCGGCGAGGCAGACGCCGGCGCCCGTTCGCATCCGCACGTTGTGTTTTTCGGGCTTCTTGGATGAGCCGTCAGGGAATACGCCGAAGACCTTTCCCTCGAATTCGGGTTCGAAGATCTGTGCCGCTACTGCCCCCCCCCGATTTTTTTGAACCAGTTCCCCGAAATGCCACGGGGCGCTCCTTTTCGGGGATGCGCCTCGTTTTTCGCTCTGCTCTGCGACTTCTTCGAAATCGCTCTTGCCGACGCCGCAAGCCGGGCATGCCCAGTCGTCTGGAATCATCTCGAACGGCATTCCGGATGCAGCGGAAATCCGGACGGTGCCGTATACCGATAATATATAGGCGAAATTATCCGTCCGCTATTTTTTCAAAGCGGTTCCGGGGCCGGCTTCGTTGCCGGTTGGGCCGTTTCGACCGCTCCGTATCGAAAAACTATTTCGCCGCAAACTGCTCAATTATCATTTTTATCATTATCTTTGTCGAAGATAGGAATCACTGACGGTTTCCTGTCCGATAAAAGCATCCGGGAAATTGAATAATTCGGTAAATACAACATTATCAATGACTCCCAGTCTGATTTTCATCGGGGGGGGGATTTTTGTAATGGGCGGATCCTGAATCGGGTTCGCCGGTATTTTCGTGTACCGGGCAGATGGGACTTCAAATGGCAGACGTCAAGACAGGCAGCATCTCCTCCACGGAATTCGGGAAGTTATTTTTCGAATTCAAGCCCCGTTTTATCGCCCTGGCATACCGTTACGTCCGCGATTGGGAGACTGCCGAAGATCTGGTGTCGGACAGTTTCATGACCTTTTGGGAAATGCATGAAAACCTGCCTGCGGACATCAATGTGCCGGCTTATATCCTCACCTCGGTCAAAAACCGCTGCCTGAACCACCTCAACGCCCAAATCCGTCACCGCAGGGCAGAACAGGACATGCATTCGACGCTGACGCGCCGGCTGCATGCCGACGTGCGCTCGCTGTCGGCATGCGATCCCGACCTGCTCTTTTCCGAAGAGATCCGCACCATCCTGAAACAGGCCGTCCGCAAGATGCCGAAAATGACCCGCAACGTATTCCTGTTGAGCCGGGGCAGGAATATGACATACAGCGAGATCGCCGCTGAACTGGGAATTTCCGTCAGCCATGTCAATTTCGAAATCCGCCGGGCGCTCAACCTGATGCGCACCGAACTGAAGGATTACCTCCCGGCCGTACTGATCACCCTGCTGCTTGCGTCCAGGTGGTAAAATAGCGCCCGCAGGGCCGCCCGGAGTTCATTCCGATCTTTTTCGCAAAAAAACTGCATTTTTTACTACTTACCCCGTCCGTGTGTTTGTTATTACTATATAACACGAACACATGGACGATCTTTTATTGCAGAAATACTTGAGAAACGAGACCTCGGAAGAGGAACTCATCGAAGTGCTCGACTGGTTGGATGCGTCAGCGGAAAATCAGCGGTATCTCGATCGGCTCGATTATATTTCCAACCTCAATATCCTGGCCGGAGAGGCGCAGCCCCGTGTCCGCAGACACACCGTTTCGCTCTGGAAGAGGGCGGCTCAATGGAGTGCCGGAGCTGCCGCCGTGCTGCTCGTGTGTGCCGGGTTGAGCCACTATCTGGCCGACAAGGTTCTCGAACACCGTGCTCAGGACATGATGGCCATTACCGCACCCAACGGACAGAGCATGTCCGTCACCCTGAGCGACGGGACGATCGTATGGCTTAATTCGGGCGCCAAGCTGGAATACCCTTCGATTTTTTCCAGAAAGACACGCCGGGTCAAGATTTCGGGCGAGGCCATGTTCGAGGTGGAACACGATGCCGCCCGTCCGTTCATCGTGGAAACTTTCGCCTGCGATGCCGAGGTGCTGGGTACGAAATTCAACATCCTGGCCGATGCCCGAACCGCCGATTTCTCGGTGGCGCTGCTCGAAGGGAGGCTGAAAATCTCGAACCGCCTCATCGGCGGCGAATCTTTCATTCTCTCCCCCAACGAACAGATCGACCTGGTCGACGGACATCTCAAACTCAACCGGATAACCGATCCGGACGACTTCCGCTGGGTCGACGGACTGATGAACCTGAACACGCTGTCGTTCGGGGAGGTGATCCGCAAATTCGAGAACTATTACGGAGTCCGGATCTTGATCGACAATCCCGAGGATATGCCCGCACTCAAGTACCACGGCAAAATCCGCGTGTCAGACGGTGTGGATCATGCGCTGAAGTTGCTTCAGATCACCAATAACTTCTCCTATACGCGTGACGACGAGACGAATACGATACGCATAAAAATAACTAAAATCTAAACCGACTTTATGGAATAAACCGACATCTGCCTCAAGACACTTTTATGCTGCATCGCCAGCGGAGACGATCGTATCCACCGGCGGGAGATAAACAGTGATTCGATTGCTAACCTATTGATCTTAAATCAGCAAACTTATGAAAAATTTAAGTGTTAGGCTGCTAAAATGCCTAATTACTCTAATTCTCTCTGTGATCCTGTGCAGTGCGCCCGCTGTGGCCCAAACGCAGAAAATCGCGGTGAAACTCGACATGACGAAGGTTCCGATGAAGGTCGTCATGAACGAAATTGAAAAACAAACCAAGTATCTTTTCCTTTATACGGACGAAATCGACACGGAGCTTATCGTCTCGATCAAGGTCGATTCCAAGCCTCTCAACGAGGTGTTGCCGCTGTTGTTTAAGGACACCCACATCACCTATGAAATCACGGCTCCCAATATCGTGCTGTCGAAGCGCGTAGCCGCTGCAAGGCCGTCGGCCATCTCGGGCGTGGTGAAGGATTCCGGCGGTCTGGGCATTATCGGAGCCACCGTTCTGATCAAGGGCACGACCGTCGGAACGACCACCGGAATCGACGGAGATTTCGCCCTGACGATCCCCGCCTCGGTCGACAACCCCGAACTGTCGGTCAGCTTCATCGGCTACGAAACCCGTGTCGTGCCCATCGGCTCGCGCACGACTTTCGACATCACGCTGTTCAATTCGTCCATCGAGGTCGAGCAGGTCGTCGTTACGGCCCTGGGCATCAAACGTGCCGAAAAAGCCCTGTCGTACAACGTGCAACAGGTGAATTCCGATGCCATCACGGCCAACAAGGACGCCAACTTCATCAACTCGCTCAACGGTAAGGTGGCTGGTGTGAACATCAATGCCTCGTCGGCGGGCGTCGGCGGCGCTTCGAAGGTTATTATGCGTGGGATGAAGTCCATTTCGCAGACTTCCAATGCGCTTTATGTGATCGACGGCGTGCCTATGTTCACCAAAGCCTTGGAGGGCGGCACGGAGTTCAGCTCGCAGGGTACGACCGATCCTATTGCGGACATCAATCCCGAGGACATCGAGTCGATCTCCGTATTGACGGGCGCTGCGGCAGCCGCATTGTACGGTTCGGACGCAGCCAATGGCGCCATCGTCGTGACGACCAAAAAGGGACAGGCGGGACAGCTTTCCGTCACCGTGACGAGCGGCGTCGAGATCATGACTCCGTTCGTTCTTCCCGAGTTCCAGAACCGGTACGGCACGGGCAACCTCACCACGCCGATCAACGTGGCCAGTTACAGCTGGGGCAAGCGGCTCAACCGCGCCAACCGATACGGCTACGATCCCCGCGAAGACTATTTCCGTACCGGCGTAGCCAATTCCGAGAGCGTTTCGCTTTCGACCGGGACGGAGAAGAACCAGACCTACTTTTCGGCCGCAGCGATCAACTCCCGCGGCATCGTGCCCAACAACAGCTATGACCGTTACAACTTCACGTTCCGCAACACCTCCTCTTTTCTGAACGACAAGATGAGGCTGGACGTAGGAGCCAGCTACATATTGCAGGAAGACTGCAACATGATCAATCAGGGAACCTACAACAACCCTCTGACGGGAGCCTACCTCTTCCCGCGCGGCGATGACTGGGCGGATATCGAAATGTACGAGCGCTACGATCCCATAGACAAGATTTCGAAACAGTATTGGCCGATGGGCGACGGCTCCATCACCATGCAGAACCCCTACTGGGCGAACTACCGCAATCTGCGTGAGAACCGTAAGGATCGTTACATGCTCAACGCAGCCCTATCGTACGACATTCTCAACTGGCTGAACGTCTCAGGCCGCATCCGCATCGACAACTCGCACAACACCTACACCGAAAAGATGTATGCGTCGTCGAACGTGCAACTCACCGAGCAGTCGGCCAACGGTCTTTACGGCGTCACCAAGACGATGGATCGCCAGGTTTACGGAGATGCGCTGGTGAACATCAGTAAAACCTTCGGAGACTGGTCGTTGCAGGCCAACATCGGTGCTTCGTTCTCAGACATGAAGAACGATGCCCTGAAGATCCGCGGTCCTATCGCCGACGGTACGGCGGGCGAGAAGCAGGGACTGGCCAACGTCTTCAACATTCAGAACCTAAGCAACTCGACTAAGACCGTCCGCAAGCAGGAGGGCTGGCGCGAGCAGACGCAGTCGATCTTCGCTTCGGCCGAAGTGGGCTATAAGGGAACCTATTATCTGACCCTTACGGGCCGTAATGACTGGCCTTCGCAACTGGCGGGTCCGCACTCGAACGCCAAATCGTTCTTCTATCCTTCGGTCGGACTTTCAGTCGTGCTGTCGCAGCTCATTCCCAACATGCCCGAAAACCTCTCCTACATCAAGCTGCGCGGTTCGTTCGCCTCGGTGGGTGTCGCCTTCGAGCGCTACATTGCCAACCCGCTTTATTCATGGAACGAAAGCGGCCTGTCGTGGAACACGCAGACACAGTATCCCGCATTCCACCTCAAGCCCGAGCGTACCAAGTCGTTCGAGGTGGGGTTGACGATGCGCTTCCTCAAGCACTTCAACCTTGATTTCACCTATTATAATTCGCATACGTCGAACCAGACCTTCGACCCGCAGATTTCGGGCGGCACGGGTTTCTCCAAGATCATCATCCAGTCGGGTAACGTCCGCAACCAGGGTATCGAATTGGCATTGGGCTACCGGAACACCTGGCGCGACTTCACGTGGGATACCAACTACACCCTTTCGACCAACCAGAATAAAATCGTCTCGCTGGCCAACAACGTCATCAACTACGCCACGGGTGAGCGTTTCTCGATCGACCGGCTCAATATGGGCGGTCTGGGCGACGCGCTGTTCCTGTTGCAGGAGGGCGGTACGCTGGGTGACCTCTACTCCCGCCGCGATTTGCGCTACGACGAGAACAACGCCATCTACATCGATGAGAACGGGGTCGTGGCTACGGAGTCGATCCAGAATGTGAACAAGTACGTCAAGTTGGGCAGCGTACTGCCCGACGCCAACATGTCGTGGCGCAACGACTTCCGGTGGAAGAACCTGAACTTCGGTTTTATGGTTTCGGCCCGTTTGGGCGGCATCGTCTACTCGCGTACGCAGGCTATGCTCGACCAGTACGGCGTGTCAGAGGTTACGGCCGCGGCGCGCGATGCTGGAGGCGTAACGCTCAACGGCGGTGACGTGGTAGATGCTTACACCTGGTATTCGGCCATTGCGGGCGGTAATTCCATTCCGCAGTTCTACACCTATTCGGCTACGAACGTGCGGTTGCAGGAGGCTTCGATCGGCTACACGATTCCCCGCAAAGTGCTGCGCAACGTCTGCGAGATCACGGTTTCTATCGTGGGCCGCAACTTGTGGATGCTCTACAACAAGGCTCCGTTCGATCCGGAAAGCATCGCCACGACGGGCAACTACTATCAAGGTATTGACTACTTCATGATGCCGTCATTGCGCAACGTGGGATTCAATCTCCGTCTCAAATTCTAAAACAGCGACACGATGAAAGACAAAATGATAAAAGCGGCGCTCTCCTTCGCAGTCGTGTGCGGTCTGGGCGCATGCACCAAGAATTACCTCGACATCAACAGCAATCCCTACGAGGTGGACAAGGAGCAGATGGAGGCCAAGGACTACGCCATCGCCTCGGGACTCTCTGCCATGTTCGGAACCGTCGTCTCGACGGATGTCAATACGGCGCAGTTCACTGACTGTCTGCTGGGCAGTACGCAGGGCGGTTATTACGCCGATGCGAACAATGGCTGGACGAACACCATTTCCAAATACAACCCGACCGACAACTGGACGAACGTGTTCATGTACAGCGACAAAGTCATCCCGCAGTTGTACAGCAACATGTCGAACGTGGAGGGGATTTCGGAGGATCCGCTTGTTCTGGCCATCCTCAAGATCGTGAAGGTCTGCGTCCTGAACCGTGTGACGGACACCTATGGGCCGATTCCTTATTCCGAGATCGGAAGCACCGGAAAGATCCAGGTGGCCTACGACGATCAGCCCAAGGTCTATTCGCAGATGTTCGATGAATTGGACGAGGCGATCGCCCTGTTGGACGAGAACATCGACCGGAGCATCACGAGTACGACCGACCAAGTCTTCGACGGCACAGCCGTGAAATGGTGCCGTTTTGCCAACTCGATGAAGCTGCGGCTGGCCATGCGGGTGGTATACACCGATTTCGTAAGCTCGAAGGGTCTCACTCCGCAGCAGTTGGGCGAACAGGCCGTGGCGCACTCCGTCGGTGTCATGCAGTCGAACGCAGACAATGCGCAGCTTTCGTCCCTGGCCTTCGGCAAGGACGGCAATCCGCTCTATACGGCATGCATGTACAACTCCCCAGCTGGGTCGGTGACGGGGGGCGATTCGCATGCTGCAGCCGACATCATCTGCTACATGAACGGTTATGAGGATCCGCGCCGCGAGAAATATTTCAGCAAGGCGCAGTTCTCAGGGGATAACGCTCCCGAGTACGTGGGCATGCGCCGTGGTATCGCTATTCCAGCACTCAGCACTGTGGGGCTGCTCTATTCAGGCGTCAATTTCGTGGACGGCATGGCTACTCCGTTGCAGTGGATGAATGCCGCCGAGGTGGCCTTCCTGAAGGCGGAAGCCGTCGGCGTGTTCGGCTGGAACATGGGCGGCAGCGCCAAGACCTTCTACGAGCAGGGCGTCCGCCTTTCGTTCGAGCAGTGGGGGAGTGCGGGCGTTGACGAATACCTTGCCGGCACCAATCTTCCGGAATCCTACACCGACCCCAACGGCGGCGTGGCCTCCTATTCTACACAGCTCTCCCGGCTGGGTGTGGCTTGGAACGACGGCGCCTCGAAGGAGGAGATGCAAGAGCGCATCATCATCCAGAAATGGATCGCCAACTTCCATTTGGGCAACGAGGCGTGGGCTGATTTCCGCCGTACAGGCTTTCCGCACCTGATTCCGGCTATGGAGTCTGCCGTGGGCAATAACTCGCAGGGCATCCGGAACCTTACGCTCGGTGCCCGCCGCATGCCCTATCCTGCGGACGAGGCGACTAACAACCCGGAGAACTACGCCAAGGCCGTGGAGATGCTTGGTGGCTCTGACAACATGGCGACCCGCATGTGGTGGGATTGCAATCCGGCCGTCAAATAACCGCACACGCCGTTTAACCCATTAAAACGAAATTTGACATGAAACGCATATTTATTCCGTTTTTCGCCGCGACTGCCCTGCTGGCCTCGTGCAGCGACTGGACGGAAGTCGAACACAGAGATCTTTTGCCGCAGATGAATCAGAGCGATCCGGCTTTTCTGGCATCGCTCCGGGATTTCAAGGCCGGCGAACACCTGGTGACGATGATGATCGTCCGAGGAACCTCGACTGCTCCTAATCGGCAGAACCAGCATCCTATGTCTATGCCCGACAGTGTGGATTACCTGCTCATGACCGACGTCGACAACCTACATCCGGCGCTGATGGACGAGATTGCCGAGGTGCGCTCGAAGAAGGGCACCCGCACGCTCAACGTCGTGGACTACACGACGATCCGCAGAGCCTGGGACGCTATGAAGGAGGAATCTTCCGGTACGGAGCACGAGGGGGACTTTACGGAGGAGAAGTTCGCTGAGTATTGCAAGATCGAGACTGAAAAGCAGCTTGCGGCCTGCTCCCGATATGGATTCGACGGCATCGTCGTCTCCTATCTGGGCGGTTACGACAGCAGTGTCGCCGCTCCGTTCGTTCTGGCGGCGGATACGTGGCGCCGCGACAATCCCGACAAGCTGCTCTTCTTCCGCGGATACCCCGCCTTCATCACGAGCATCGAGAACCAGACAATTCTTTCGAAGTGCGACTACGTCATCATCCTGACCGAGGGGGCATCGTCGTCGGTGGCTATTTCCCGTATGGTGCGCGACCAGCTCAAAAATGGCGTTCCGAGTGACCGGATCGTGCTGGAAGCCTCCGTGCCGTCGATTGCCGACGGCGGCGACGACGCCCAAGTGGGCGCTTCGCTTCAGGTGGCCGCCCAGTGGGTGATGGATCCGAAAACCTCCCAGAATGTACAGTGCGACAAGCTGGGTCTCTGCGCGTCGAACGCACAGGAAGATTATTTCAATACGCCGACCTACAAGAGAATCCGCGAGGCGCTCGGCATCCTGAACCCCGAGCCCGAAGAGGAGTCCGAAAACAATTCCGAAAATAAAAACGACGATGAAAAATAAATTAGGATTCGCATTGTGCCTGCTCTTGGCGGCTGTATTCACGGGCTGCAAGGAGGATGAGGAGGGCAAACACCACTTCAGCAATCAGGTGTTCATTTCCGCAACGTCGTTCACTGACGACGTGTTTATCAAACGGGACAACCTCGACGTAACCCGGGAAGAGAGCTGTGACGTCACCGTCGCCATGGCCCAGCCCCGGGAGCGCGACATCACGGTCACGTTCGCCGAGGCTCCCGATCTGTTGGAGCACTACCGGATGTTCTACGACGACCCAACGGCCGAACTGCTCCCTGCCAACGGCGGCTATTACGATTTCGCGGATAATTCGACTGTCATCACGGCCGGGATGGTGGAGAGTGCGCCGCTCACCTTCGCCTTTACGAATTTGGACAATCTGCCCATCGAGGAGAAGCAGCGTTATGTGCTGCCCGTACGTATCGTGTCGGCCGATGGCATGAATATCCTCGAAAGCGCCCGGACGGTCTATTTCGTCTTCTCGAAGGCCGCGCTTATTAACGTCGTGGCGGAGATGGAGAATAATTGCGCCTGGCCCGAGTGGACGGCCGACACCGAGGCGGTGAAGGACATGGAGACCTTCACGCTCGAAGCGCTCGTCTACGCCAACTCGTTCGACCGCAAGATTTCGACGATCATGGGCATCGAGGATACGTTCCTCATCCGTCTGGGCGACGACGGCCGTCCGACCAACCAGTTGCAGGTGGCCTTCGCCAAGAAGATTTCGCAGGAGGAGACCTCACCCGCACGCGGGAAGATTCCGGCCGAGGCCGACAGCCGTTACGACCTCAAGCAGTTCGTTTGGCATCATATCGCCGTCACGTTTGACCGCGGCACTATCTGCGTCTATATCGACGGCAAGCTGAAGGATACGGCCAAGGCCTCAGTATCTGGTACCGACGGGCAGGCAGTGATCATCGACAAGATCAACTTCGCCATCCCGCACTCCGATGAGACGGACGGCAAGGAGCGCTGCTTCTGGATCGGCCACTCGTACCGCCTCCAGTCGGACGGCGACTTGTTCTACGAGCGTCGTTTCGATGGCTTGATGGGCGAGGTACGCCTCTGGAACAAGGCCCTGACGGCCGAGGAGATCGTTTCCGAGAACCATTTCTACAAGATCGATCCCGCATCGGACGGACTGGTGGCCTACTGGAAGTTCGACGACAATACGAAAGGTAAGACCGTCAAGGATTATACCGGCAACGGCTTCGATCTGAAGACCGAGCGCGAAATGAATTGGCAGAGTGTCGCGCTCCCCGAAGAGTGAGAGATTTATGACCTGAAGAATTGTAATACCTTTACTTAAATTTAACCTTTTTAATTAACCTAATCAACCAAACATGAAAAGAAAGTCATTTCTGATGCTTTTGGCGGGTATGTTCGCCATTTCATCGGGGGCTCTCGTCGGCTGCAACGATGACGATGATGTGAGCAAAAAGAATTCCCTGTCTGTAACACCTGCGTCTGCCATTGAGTTCAAGGCCGGCGACAATCAGGACGTTGTGCTGACCGTCAAGACCGACGCCAAGTCGTGGGCATTCGAGAAGAACGGCGAATGGATCGTCGCCAAGCAGGACGGCGACAAACTAACTGTGAATGCCCAGGCCAACACCACGGAGTCCGTACGTCCGGGCCGTATCACGATTACGGCCGGTAACGCCGAACCCGTCAACATCAACGTGAACCAGAAGGGGCTTGAAGTAGGTGAAATCGTACTGAGCGTTTCGCCGTCGGATCCCATTGGGTTCGAGGCTACTGGCAACAAGGCCGTTGAGCTGACCGTTACGACCAATGCGCCCGACTGGACGTTCTCCTACCCCGAGGAGTGGATGACGGCCGAGAAGCAGGGCGACAAGTTGACGGTCAATGCCAAGGACAATACGGGAGACGCCCGTGTGGGGCAGATCGTCGTGACGTCCAGCGAGGGTGAGAAGACCGCGAAGATCGCCGTGTCGCAGAAGGCCGGCAGCGAGAATCCCACCCCGGGCGAGGAGATCGCCGGTTCGCTCTCGACGGCAGATGAACTGAACATCCGGTTCGCACACGATGCCGCGGATCCCGTCAAGAAAACCCTGACCTTCACGCTGGAGAAGACCGCTACGGCTGAGACCAAGGTGAAGCTCGTCTTCGACGAACGCCATGTCGAAGAGTACAACTTCGACCACGCTACCGAGTACGTCGTATTCCCCGAGAAACTCTGCACCATTGCGAACGACGGCGTGATGACCATCCCCGCCGGCGAAACCTCCGCGCAGATCGAGGTGACGCTCGCGCCGAGCGCTTCCGATCTGGAGTATGTCACCACCTACATGGTTCCCCTTCAGGCCGTAGCCCAAACGGAGGGTATCGTCGTCAAAGATGAGGCTGAATACGTTGACTTCCTAGTTTCGCGCATCGGTTCGAAGAAGATCCGCAACATCTGCTACTTCGAGGTGAACGACTGCAACCCTCTCAACGCCATCGAGTACATCCTGGAGGACGGCCAGCCGTTCTTCGATGCCGTCGTGCTCTTCGCCGGCAACATCAACTGGGATGCTCAGAAGCAAAAGGTCTACATGAATGCCAACCCCAACGTGCAGGCGCTGCTCGACAATTCGGAGGAGCTGCTCCAGCCGTTGCGTAAGAAGGGTATCAAGGTGCTGCTCGACATTCTGGGCAACCACGACCAAGCCGGCGTCGCTGGTCTGAGCGACTGGGGCTGCGAGCAGTTCGGCAGGGAGCTGGCTCAAATCTGTCTCGACTACAAGCTCGACGGTATCGGTTTCGATGACGAGTATTCGAACTACTACGGAGCATCCGGACAATGGTTCACACGCCCCAGCTCCCAGCAGGCCGCCCGTCTCTGCTACGAGACCAAAAAGGCGATGAAGGAATTGTGCCCCTGGGAGACTTGGGTACACCTCTATTACTTGGGCTATATCCAGCCCTCTCTGCCTTCGGTATTCATCGATGGTGTGGAGCATAAGCCGTCTGAATTCATTGACAACGTCTGTGCCGACTACGGTGGTGCGGCAAGCCCGGTAAACGGTATGGGTCTGAGCGGATGCGCCGGCAACTCCATCCAACTCAACTATGGCAACTCCATCTCGTCGTCTGGAGCCAAGGCACTGATGAATCAGGGTTACGGCTGGATCATGTGGTTCGCATTCGATCCTTCCGGAACCGGAACGGTCGGCAACAACCGTTCGCACTCGCTCCAGCAGTTCCGCAACGTGGCAGAGGGCTGCTACGAGCAGAGCGTACGCGATCCCAAAAACGTCTACAACAAGATCAGCGAGGGCCAGTACGATCCCGCACCGCACCCGATCAACTAACCTAAAACGAACGACGCGGTCGTGCGTTCCGGCTTCGGCCGGGATGCCGCCGACCGTTCGGTCGGAACCGGGCGAAGCCGTTGTCCGGTTCGCCGGCAATGAACAAATCCTTAAAACCTGAATGACAAGATATGAAAATTTCGAAAATATTTCTTTTTACAGCTGCTGCGCTCGCACTCTGCGGAGCTTGCGATGACAACGACGAAAAGGTGGATCCTTCAGACAAGATTTCTGTTTCGCCGACGGAAGGCGTTGTGGGGAGCAAGGGCGGCGATGTCTCGGCCATGGTTACCAGCTCGGGCGCGTGGACGCTCGAAGGCGCCGAGAACGCTTATGTGACCCCTTCGGCCGCTAAGGGCAAGGATGGCGACATCGTGGCCTTCACCGTGAAGGCCAACGACAAGGAGGAAGACCAGGTCTTCACCTATACGTTCACATGCGGCAAGAAGACCGCGCCTTTCAAGATTACGCTCAAGAAAAAGGCCTCCGAGACCGAGGAGCAGCTCGAACTCTTCTATGCCGATGAGTCGAACATCCTGTCCTGCGAAGGCGGCAAGGTGACGGTGCTGGTAACCAGCTCGGGCGCGTGGACGCTCGAAGGAGAGTCCGATTTCGTGACGCCGTCGGCTACGAGCGGAGAAGACGGTGCCGAGATAGTCTTCGAGGTGGCTCCCAACGAGACCGAGGAGGAGCGGATCGCCGACTACGTCTTCAAGATGGGCAGCAAGGAGGTCGAATTCCAGATCGTCGAGAAAGGCGAAACTGGCGAGACCATCGAGATCACGTCGAAGCCGGAAATGCGCTTGGCCTATACGGCTGTGGAGCGTTTGGCCGTGGAGTTGACGACGAATGTCAACTATCGTAACCTGACGGCCGAAATCGCATCGGAGACTGAGGGGTGGCTGACCTATACGATTGCCCGTCCCACCGAGGGCGGCGCCGAGACCGACGTGACGGCCTATTTCTCCATGGCCCAGAACGACGGCGAAACTCCGCGCGAGGCTACCGTGACGATCAAGGGTGTGAAGAACGGCACAGCCGTGCTGAAGGTAACCCAGCTTCCTCAGTCGAAGATCGAGCCCGAGAAACTGGCCTATTTCCTGGATGTGGAGGCTCAGACGCTCGATATTCCGGTAACGGCCAATGTCGAGTTCGACGTGACGGTGGGCGAGGGTGCCGACGGCTGGTTTACCTATAATAATGCCGACGATAGCGGCCTGCACTTCACAGTGGAGGCTTTGGTTGACGGATCTGCCCGCAGCTGCGAGGTCGTGCTCACCGAGAAGAACGCTCCCGACAACGCTGAGGCGCTGACGGTCAACATCAATATTTCACAGAAGCCCAAGGGTCTGATCGAGTGTGTGGCCGACATGCGCCGCTCGCGCTGCTATTTCCCGTTTTTGAAGAATGGCGGAGCGCTCAACGGCTTGAAGAACGGAACCATGGAGGCGCTGGTCAATATTCAGGAGACGCGCGTATCCGGATCTTTGTCGACCATCATGGGTGTCGAGGGTAAATTCCTCCTCCGCCTGGGCGACGTCAATGTGCCTTGGAACCAAATTCAGCTGGCCATGCAAGGCGGAAACCGTACGGATACCAAGTTGAAACTCTCCGAACTGGATCGCTGGTACCATGTCGCCGTGACGTGGGACGATACTTTCGCTTATTTCTACATTGACGGAGAACTTTTGTATCGGACCGGTATCTCCAATTACTCCGGTTTTAACCTAGGTGTGGCATACGGCGGTTACGAGAGCGACTACAACCGTGCTTTCTGGATCGGTTATGCCTACAACGCCGACCGTTTCTTCCCCGGTTACATGGCCGAGGTGCGCGTATGGAACCGCACGCTGACCGAGGAGGAGATCAATGCCGAAAACCACTTCTACTCCGTTCCGGTGGATTCGGAAGGTCTGGTAGGCTACTGGAAACTCAACGACGGAGCAGGTCAGACTATCAAGGATCATTCTCCTTCGGGCAACAGCATGCTGGGTGAAATCAACGTCCGCTCTTCGGGTGGTCAGCAGGTTGGCACCCCGGGTATGAACTGGGTGGAGATGAGTCTACCCTAATTTCGAGTGGATAAAACAAGCGTTGCCTGTCCGTCGGGAAGGACGGTTCATGTACGGCAGCCGAATCCCATTCTGATATGGGATTAAAAGAATGTAACGACTCGATTTATCGAGTCGTTACATTCTTTTGCATCGTAAATAGGTAACGAAAAGGCAACAGTCTGTTTTCAGTCTATTGCGTTCAAATACCGCATTTCAAATAATCTATCACAAGATACAAAAAATTTCGAACGGGTCTCTTTGTTAAAAGACAAGGTTATATTTCGCGATTATCGCACTATGTCAGAAAAAATAATAGCCCATTGTACATTTAGTATAAACATATAAGTTGTTCATGTCGGATGAAATCCGGATATTTATAATGCCTTAAGCATTCTTTTATTTGTGTATTATGCAATCTTTTAGCCATCTTAAACACTCTCCTCTTCATTGGGTTCCGAGTTTGTATTTTGCGATGGGCTTGCCGTTTGTTGTTTTGAACATGGTCTCGGCCGTCATGTTCAAGGATCTGGGGATTACGGATTCGCAGATCGCGTTCTGGACGTCGCTGATCATGTGGCCGTGGACGATCAAATTCCTGTGGAGCCCCTTCCTGGAAATTTTCCGCACCAAAAAATTCTTCGTCGTCACGACGCAGCTCCTGAGCGGCGTATTGTTCGGCCTTGCTGCGCTGGCGCTGCATATGCCCCATTTCTTCGCCGTCACGGTGGGGGTCTTCGCGGTGGTGGCCTTCAGCGGCGCCACGCACGACATCGCGGCCGACGGCGTTTACATGTCGGAGCTCTCGACCGAGGATCAGGCGCGGTATATCGGCTGGCAGGGGGCGTTCTACAACCTTGCGAAACTGGTCGCCACGGGCGGCCTGGTCTGGTTCGCGGGCTGGCTCGGCAAGCGTTTCAGCGATTCCGGGGCGGCGACCTTCGATGCCTATGTGCAGTCGTGGACGGTGGTGCTGGCGATCCTTTGCGGCCTGCTCGTCCTGCTGGGTATTTACCACAGCCGCGAGTTGCCGTCGGGCGGAAGTGCGGCTGACGGACATTCGCTGCGGGAAGGGCTGCGCAGCCTGAAGGAGGTGATCGCGGCGTTCTTCACGAAAAAGCATATCTGGTATTACATCGCCTTCATCGTCTTCTACCGCCTGGGCGAGGGCTTCGTGATGAAGATCGTGCCGTTGTTCCTCAAGGCGGATACCGCTGCCGGAGGGCTGGGGCTTACCAACCAGCAGATCGGGTTGTACTACGGCACGTTCGGCGCCGGGGCATTCCTTTTGGGATCGCTGCTCGCGGGCTACTATATCGCCCATCGCGGACTGAGGCGCTCGCTCTTCACGCTGTGCTGCATTTTCAACCTTCCGTTCGCGGTCTATGCGCTGCTGGCATGGTTCCAGCCGCAGTCGATGTGGCTCGTGGGCGGCGGCATCGTCGTGGAGTATTTCGGCTACGGGTTCGGGTTCGTGGGGCTTACGCTCTTCATGATGCAGCAGGTGGCCCCGGGTCGGCACCAGATGGCGCACTACGCTTTCGCCTCGGGCATCATGAACCTTTCGGTGATGCTCACCGGCGCCGTTTCGGGTTACCTGAGCGACTGGAAGGGCTACGGCGTCTTCTTCATCGTGGTCATGCTGGCGACGATCCCCGCCTTTGTGATGACCTGGTTCGTACCGTTCACCTATGATGATAAACCAACAACCAAATAACATGAGCAATCTGAAAATAATGGGCCCGGCACTGCCGGATATGCCGTGGGAAGAGCGTCCCGCGGGGAGCAAGGAGGTTATGTGGCGCTATTCTGCCAACCCGATCATCGGGCGCGACGCGCTTTCGACCTCCAACTCGGTCTTCAATTCGGCGGTCGTGCCGTTTAAGAAGGGCAAGTACAACTATGCGGGTGTTTTCCGCTGCGACGACACGAACCGCCGCATGCGCATCCATGCGGGCTTCTCGGTGGACGGCATCGACTGGGACATCCGTGAGGAGGACTTCAACCTGGTGGGCGGCGACGCCGAGATCTCGGAGTGGGTCTACGGCTACGACCCGCGTGTGGCTCAGATCGGGGACAAATACTACGTGACGTGGTGCAACGGCTACCACGGCCCGACGATCGGCGTGGCGTGGACGGAGGATTTCGAGACGTTCCACCAGCTGGAAAACGCCTTCATCCCGTTCAACCGCAACGGCGTGCTGTTCCCCCGCAAGATCGGCGGGAAATTCGCGATGCTTTCGCGTCCGAGCGACAACGGGCATACGGCGTTCGGCGACATTTTCTATTCCGAGTCGCCCGACATGGAGTTCTGGGGACGCCACCGCCACGTGATGTCGCCCGCGGCGTTCGAGGTTTCGGCCTGGCAGTGCATGAAGATCGGCGCGGGGCCCGTGCCCATCGAGACCAGCGAAGGGTGGCTGTTGTTCTACCACGGGGTGCTCCGTTCGTGCAACGGCTACGTCTATGCGTTCGGCTCGGCATTGCTCGACCTGGATGAGCCGTGGAAAGTCACGGCGCGCAGCGGCCCGTACCTGATCTCCCCGCGTGAGACGTACGAGTGCACGGGCGACGTGCCGAACGTGACGTTCCCCTGCGCGGCGCTGCACGACCCCGCGACGGGGCGCGTTGCGGTCTACTACGGGTGTGCGGACACGGTTACGGGGCTTGCTTTCGGTTATATCCCGGAGATCATCGACTTCACCCGCAAAAACAATATACGCTGATGCCGCTGCGACGAACGCTTCCCGTTGCGGCGCTCGCCGCAGTCATCCTCTGCGCGCCGCTGCGTGCGCAGGAGCCTGCCGATTGGGTCGACCCGTTCATCGGGACGACCAATTTCGGGACGACCAACCCCGGCGCCGTATGCCCCAACGGGATGATGTCGGTCGTGCCGTTCAATGTGATGGGCTCCGACGAGAACCTCTACGATAAGGACGCCCGGTGGTGGTCGGCGCCCTATGAGTACCGCAACAAGTTCTTCACGGGCTTTGCACACGTCACCCTGAGCGGCGTGGGATGCCCCGAGCTGGGCTCGCTGCTGGTAATGCCGACGGCGGGTGCGCTGGACGTCGATTACCGCAACTACGGCAGCGCATATACCGGCCAGACGGCCTCGCCGGGCTACTATTCGAACCTGCTGACCAAGTACGGTATCCGCACCGAGGTGACGGCCACGCCGCGCACGTCGGCCGAGCGCTATACCTTTCCGGAGGGTACGGGACATATTCTGTTAAACCTGGGCGAGGGGCTTACCAACGAGTCGGGAGCCTGGGTGCGCCGCGTGAGCGACACCGAGGTCGAGGGCATGAAACTGCTGGGCACGTTCTGCTACAACCCGCAGGCGGTCTTTCCGATCTATTTCGTGATGCGCGTCTCGAAGCGCCCCGCGGCCACCGGGTTCTGGAAGAAACAACCCCCGAAACAGGGCGTCGAAGCCGAGTGGGACAAGGATGCCGGCAACTACAAGCTCTATACGAACTACGGCAAGGACATTGCCGGCGACGACGTCGGCGTGTGGTTTTCGTACGACATGCAGCCGGGCGAGCAGGTCGAGGTGCGCATGGGCGTTTCGTTCGTGTCGGCCGAGAACGCCCGCCTGAACCTCGAAGCCGAGCAGCAGGGGCGCTCGTTCGATGACATTCGCGCGGCCGCACGCCGCACGTGGAACGACGACTTGGGGCGCATCCGCGTCGAGGGCGGTACGGAGGCACAGCGAAAGGTCTTCTATACGGGGCTGTACCATGCGCTGATCCACCCCAACGTGCTGAGCGACGTCAACGGCGAATACCCCGCGATGGAGAGCGCCGAAATCCGCACGGCCGAAGGCAACCGCTATACGGTCTTCTCGCTGTGGGATACTTACCGCAACCTGCACCAGCTGCTGACGCTGGTCTACCCCGAACGCCAACTGGAGATGGTGCGCTCGATGGTCGGCATGTACCGGGAGTGGGGCTGGCTCCCCAAGTGGGAACTTTACGGCCGTGAAACTTTCACCATGGAGGGCGACCCGTCGATCCCCGTGATCGTCGATACCTGGATGAAGGGGCTGCGCGATTTCGATATGGACGCCGCCTACGAGGCGATGCGCAAGTCGGCCACGACGCCGGGCGCGCGGAACAGGATGCGCCCCGACATCGACCCCTACATCGAAAAAGGCTATGTGCCGCTGGGCTTCTACGCCCGCGACCTTTCGGGCGACAACTCCGTGTCGCACGCCCTGGAATACTATATCGCCGACCACGCGCTGTCGCTGCTGGCCGACTCGCTCGGCAAAAAAGACGACGCGGCGCTGTTCCGCGCCCGCTCGCTCGGCTATAAGAACTATTACAGCACCGAGTCGGGCACGTTCCGTCCGATTACCAGGGAGGGTAAGTTCCTCACGCCCTTCGACCCGCGCCAGGGCGAGAATTTCGAACCCGTCCCCGGCTTCCACGAAGGTTCGGCCTGGAACTATACGTTCTACGTCCCGCACGACGTGGCCGGACTGGCCCGGCTGATGGGCGGCAGGCGCCGATTCATCGACAAGCTGCAGATGGTCTTCGACCAGGGGCTGTACGACCCGGCGAACGAACCCGACATCGCCTATCCTTACCTGTTCAGCTATTTCCGGGGCGAGGAGTGGCGTACGCAGCGCGAGGTGCGGCGTTTGCTGGACAGGTACTTTACGACAGCCCCCGACGGCATCCCCGGTAACGACGACACGGGCACCATGTCGGCGTGGGCGGTCTTCTCGATGATGGGCCTCTACCCGGACTGCCCGGGGGAGCCTTACTATACGCTTACATCGCCTGTTTTCGACAAGGTGACCGTTACGCTCGACCCGAAATACTATCCGGCCGGGGAGCTCGTTATAGAAACGGAACGCTCCGGAGCCGGCGACGTCTACATCGGCTCGATGACCCTCGGCGGCAGGCCGCTGAAGAAATACCGCATTTCGCATGGCGAACTGGTGGGCAGCGGCCGGCTGGTTTTCGGATTGCAACCCGAACGCAAATAAAACAACATATGTCCCTATGAATTTAAAATCTCTCTCAGCTCTCGGCGCAGGCCTGCTTCTGGCGGCCTGCTCGCAGGCACCCCGTACGGATTCGCTGACGCAGTATGTCGACATGCGTATCGGCACGGGCGGCCACGGCCATGTATTCATGGGCGCCAACGTCCCGTTCGGCGCCGTACAGCTCGGCCCCACGAGCATCCCGCAGTCGTGGGACTGGACGTCGGGCTACCACATTTCCGACACGACAGTCATCGGTTTCAGCCACACCCACCTGAACGGCACCGGTATCGGCGATCTGTTCGACGTCACGGTGATGCCCGTCGTGGGGCAAGTGACCTATGCCCGCGGCACGGAGGACGACCCCCAGTCGGGCATGTGGTCGTATTTCAGCCACGCCAATGAAAAGGCCCGCCCGGGCTATTACGCCACGCGGCTCGACCGCTACGGCATCGACGTGGAGCTGACCGCTACCAAGCGCGTCGGCCTGCACAAATACACCTTCCCGGCATCGGCCGATGCCGCCGTGGTCTTCGACCTCGAGAACGGCGGCTGCTGGGATGCCCCGACCGAAACCTTCATCGAGCGTGCCGACGACCATACGATCAGCGGCTACCGCTACTCGACGGGCTGGGCGAAAGACCAGCGGGTCTATTTCACGGCCGAATTCTCCAAACCCTTCAAGTCGCTGGCCATTTACGAGGGCGGCGAGGGCGGCGGCCTGCGCGAAGGCGACAGCTTCAGGGCGGAGCGCCTTTACGGCCGGGTCGGTTTCGACACTTCGGCCGGAGAGACGATCTATGTCAAGGTCGCCATTTCGCCCGTGAGCATCGAGAATGCACGTCTGAACATGCAGGCCGAGCTTCCCGGCTGGGATTTCGAAGCGACGGCCGCAGCCGCCGACCAGGCGTGGGACGCCGAGTTGCAGAAGGTGCGCATCGAGACTTCGGACGACGCCGCACGCCGCATTTTCTATACGGCGCTTTACCACACGATGGTCGCCCCGTCCGAATTCTGCGACGTGAACGGCGACTACCGCGGTTCCGACGGCAAGATCTACCGCGCCGCGCCGTTCGTGAACTATACGACTTTCTCGCTGTGGGACACCTACCGCGCCGCCCAGCCCCTCATGACGATCCTCCACCCCGAGAAGATGCCCGACATCGCCAATACGATGCTCCATATCTACCGGCAGCAGGGCAAGCTTCCCGTATGGCACCTGATGGGCAACGAAACCGACTGCATGGTCGGCAATCCCGGTATCCCAGCCCTGGCCGACGCCGTGCTCAAAGGCTACGGCGGCTTCGACAGGGAGCAGGCCTACGAGGCGCTCAAGCAGTCGGCGATGCTCGGCGAGCGGGGTATGGATCTGCGCATGAAATACGGCTATATCCCCTGCGACCTCTTCAACGAGGCGGTGGCTTACGACATGGAGTACGCCCTCGCCGACTGGGCCGTGGCACAGGTCGCCAAAGAGCTGGGCAAGACCGCGGATTACGACTATTTCCTCGAACGAAGCAAATCCTACCGCCATTTCTTCGATCCGCAGACCCGCTTCATGCGCGGCCTCGATTCAAAAGGCAGATTCCGCACGCCGTTCAATCCCTTCGCCTCGACCCACCGCGAGGACGACTACTGCGAGGGCAACGCATGGCAGTACACATGGCTCGCGCCGCACGACGTCGAGGAGCTGATCGGCTGTTTCGGCGGCAAGGAAGCCTTCACCGGGAAACTCGACTCGCTGTTCGTCGTCAGCTCCGTGCTCGAGGGGGCCGCCTCGCCCGATATTTCGGGCCTAATCGGTCAGTACGCCCACGGCAACGAACCCAGCCACCACGTCGTCTACCTTTACACGATGATAGGCCAGCCGGCCAAGACCGCCGACAAGGTGCGCGAGATACTGACGACGCTCTACCACGACCAACCCGACGGACTTTCGGGCAACGAGGACGTGGGGCAGATGTCGGCATGGTACGTCCTCTCGTCGCTGGGTTTCTACCAGGTCGAACCCGCCGGGGGCCGCTATTTCTTCGGCTCGCCCCTGTTCGACCGGGCCGAGGTGCGTGTCCGCGACGGCGTGCTGACCGTCACGGCGCATAACAACTCCGCCGCGAACAAATACATCCAGGCGGTGAAACTCAACGGCAAACCCTACACCAAGCCCTATATCGCCTTCGACGACATCGCCGCCGGCGGCAGGCTCGAATTCGAGATGGGTGCCCAACCCGCAGTGTGGTATGAACTCTAAACATCTAAAGACCATGAAAAAAGGATATATCGCTTTTGCCGCCCTCTGTGCCGCCGCACTCGCTTCGTGCACATGCCCTTCGGCCGGAGAGCAGCGCCTCCGTCCTTCGGAGTACGTTTCGACGCTGGTCGGTACGCAGTCGGATTTTTCGCTCTCGACGGGCAACACCTATCCGGCCATCGCCCTGCCGTGGGGCATGAATTTCTGGACGCCCCAGACCGGCAAGATGGGCGACGGCTGGGCATATACTTACGGGGCGCACCAGGTGCGGGGATTCAAGCAGACCCACCAGCCCTCGCCGTGGATCAACGATTACGGCCAGTTTTCGCTCATGCCCGTGCGCGGGGAGGACAAATTCGACGAGGAGTCGCGCGCCAGCTGGTTTTCGCACCAGTCCGAAGTGGCCAAACCCTATTATTATAAAACTTACCTCGCCGACCACGACATCCGCGTGGAGATCACGCCGACCGAACGCGCCGCAATGATGCGCTTCACCTTCCCCGACTCGAAGGAGTCGGGCGTGGTGATCGACGCCTTCGACCGCGGTTCGCAGGTCGGGATGGTCGACGACCGTACGATCGTCGGTTATACCACGCGCAACAGCGGCGGCGTGCCGGAGAATTTCCGCAACTGGTTCGTCGTGCGCTTCGATACGCCGTTCAGCGCCATCGAGCTGACCGATGCCCCCGGCGGATACAAACCCGGCAGCAACCTGCTCTATCCCGAAGGACAGAAGTCCGTCACGGGCGAACATGCCGTGGCCAAGGTGCATTTCGCAACCCGCCGCGGCCAGCAGATATGCGCCAGCGTGGCGTCGTCGTTCATTTCTCCCGAGCAGGCGTTGCAGAACCTCCGGGAGCTGGGCAGCGACGATTTCGAAACGGTGAAGTCCAAAGCGCAGGCGCGCTGGGACGACGTGCTGGGACGCATCGAGGTCGAGGGCGGTACGGTCGACCAGTACCGTACGTTCTATTCGTGCCTCTACCGCTCGGTGCTCTTCCCGCGTAAGTTCTACGAGGTGACCGACCAGGGCGAGGTCGTGCATTACAGCCCCTACAACGGCGAGGTGCTCCCCGGCTACATGTATACCGACACCGGGTTCTGGGACACCTTCCGCAGCCTTTTCCCGCTGCTGAACCTCGTTTACCCCTCCGTGAACGCCGAAATCCAGCAGGGACTCGCTAACGCCGCTCGCGAGAGCGGTTTCCTGCCCGAATGGGCGTCGCCCGGGCACCGCGGCTGCATGGTGGGCAACAATTCCGCTTCGGTGGTTGCCGATGCCGTGGTGAAGGGCACGAACGACAAAGACCTCGGGGTGCTCTACGATGCGATGGTGTACGCCACGGAGCACGTGCACCCGACCGTTGCGTCGACCGGACGCTGGGGGCACGAGTACTACAACGAGCTGGGATATATCCCTTACGACGTGAACATTCCCGAGAACGTGGCCCGCACGCTCGAATATGCCTACGACGACTGGTGTATCCTCCAGGTCGCCAGGAAACTGAACCGTCCCCAAGCCGAACTGGACAAGTGGGCGGCGCGTGCCCGGAACTACCGCAATGTCTTCGACCCCGAGACCCGCCTGATGCGCGGCCGCCTCAAGGACGGCAAGTTCCAGGCGCCGTTCAGCCCCTACAAGTGGGGCGACGCCTTCACCGAGGGTAACTCGTGGCATTATACGTGGTCGGTATTCCACGACGTCGAGGGGCTCGTCGACCTGATGGGCGGCCGGGAGCAGTTCGTCCAGATGCTCGACTCGGTATTCGTCGTGCCGCCGATCTACGACGACAGCTACTACGGATTCCGCATCCACGAGATCACCGAGATGCAGGTGGCCGACATGGGCAACTACGCCCACGGCAACCAGCCTGCGCAGCACATGATCTACCTCTATAATTATGCGGGTGCCCCGTGGAAAGCCCAGTACTGGGCGCGCGAGGTGATGGATCGCCTCTATTCGGCCCGCCCCGACGGCTATTGCGGCGACGAGGACAACGGCCAGACTTCGGCCTGGTATGTCTTCTCCGCCCTGGGGTTCTATCCCGTCTGCCCGGCTTCGGACGAATACGTCGTCGGTTCGCCGCTGTTCCGCAAGGCCGTCGTGAACCTCGAAAACGGGAATAAGATCGTGCTCGAAGCGCCGGACAACAGCCCCGAGAACCGTTATATCGGAGCCGTGCAGTTCGACGGGAAGGCCTATACGCATAATTTCCTGCGCCATTCCGACCTCGTGAAGGGTGCCGGCGTCCGCTTCTCGATGCGCCCCGAACCCGATTACACGCGGGGTATGGAGCCCGGGGATGCCCCTTACTCGTTCAGCCGCGAATAGCACGGACGGGTCGAACCGATGTCAATCCGTCGCGGCCGGTTCCGGCTGCGGCGGATTTTTTGTTTTTGCCGGAATCCCGAAATGTCGATAATTTGTCAATAGAATATGCCCGGGGATTTTGTAAATCGGCTGAAAAGCGCTATTTTTGTAGCGTTGTTTTGACAATTGTTAGGTTAATCCGAACACCTCCCCATGACATCTACCGACAGAATCGACCAACGCGAACGTAAGAAACAGCAGGGCCAGGCCGCTGCGTTCTATTCGTCGTCGTGCCGACAGCAGGATCGGAGTACGCAGATGCAAGGGCAGCAGGTGTCCGGGAGCGGAATACGCAGATAGATACCAGACCGCCATGACATACGTGTCGTGGCGGTCTGTCTTTTTTTCAAACTTAAAACCAAAGGTATGAAGGTCGGTGTTATTATGGGCTCGGTGAGCGATTATGAGGTGATGGCCGATGCCGTTGCCATGCTCGGACAATTCGGTGTCGATTTCGAAAAGCGTGTGGTGAGCGCCCACCGTACCCCTGACCTGCTGTGCGAATATGCCAAGACGGCCAAAAGCCGCGGTATCGGGGTGATTATCGCCGGTGCGGGCGGTGCCGCGCATCTGCCGGGCATGGTGGCCTCGATGACCACGCTGCCCGTGGTGGGCGTCCCCGTGAAGTCGCGTGCCCTGAACGGGCTGGATTCGCTGCTTTCGATCGTGCAGATGCCTGCGGGCGTTCCGGTGGCGACGACGGCCATCAACGGGGCGAAGAACGCGGCGCTGATAGCCGTGTCGATCCTCGCACTGCAGGATGCGGAGCTGGCTGCCCGGCTCGAAGCGTTCCGTGCGAAACAGACCGCCGACGTGCTGGCGGCAGAACTTTAATCCGGCAGGGGAGGCGACTATGGCAGAGAAAACGAAAACGATCGGTATCATCGGCGGCGGTCAGCTGGGGCTGATGATCGTCGAGCAGGCGCACCTGCTCGGGGCGCGCACGCTGTGCCTCGACCCTGCGCCCGACGCCCCCGCGTTCGCGCTGAGCGACGGGCACATCGTGGCGGCGTATGACGATGCCGCGGCGCTCGAAGAGCTTTGCCGCCGCAGCGATGTGGTGACCTATGAATTCGAAAACGTCCCGGGCAGCGTGCTGATCCCGCTGGAAAAGAAATACAACATCCCGCAGGGTTTCCGCCCGCTCTACGATTCGCAGGATCGCCTGCGCGAGAAGGACAATGCCCGCGCCAACGGGCTGCGGACGCCCCTGTACGCCGCCGTGGACGACGAGGCGTCGCTGCGTGCCGCCTTGGCCGAGATAGGATTCCCGGCGGTGCTCAAGACCCGTACGCTGGGATACGACGGCCACGGGCAATTGGTGTTGAAGGATGAGGCCGACGTGCCGCGTGCGCTGCCGATGCTCTCCGTACCCTGCATCCTGGAGGCGTTCGTGCCGTTCGATTTCGAAGCCAGCATCGTGATGGTCTCGGACGGGGAGCGCGTCATCCATTTCCCCATCGGGCGGAACGTCCACCGCGACGGGATTCTGGATTTGTGCATCGTACCTGCTGAAGTCGAGTCCGGGGTGCTCGGGCGGATGAAGGCCCAGAGCGAGCGTTTCATGCGCGATTGCGGTTATCGGGGTATCCTGGCCATCGAGTATTTCATCAAAGGCGATGAAATCTACTTCAACGAGATGGCCCCGCGCCCGCATAACTCGGGTCACTATACCATCGAGGGGGCGACCACGAACCAGTTCCGCGAACTGGTCCGCTATCTGGTCGGGGAGCCTTTGCAGGAGCCGCAGCCGGTGGCTCCCGCGGGGGTGAAAAATATTCTGGGACAGGACCCCGAAGCCGGCGAGGAAAACGACGCGGCATCGTTCAG
>OGPB01000367.1_pt1 | contig 30225 bp, 20 predicted proteins | sample 1552821 | NCBI WGS metagenome assembly OGPB01 (sample SAMEA2580192, study PRJEB22360) | human gut metagenome | biome: human gut; feature: human-associated habitat; material: faeces | place: Denmark | collected 2008/2010 | reverse complement strand
CGACCAAGGCGGGTTACGACATGTGGCCGGGGCCCTACGGCAACTGGGGCTCTCGCAAATACCTCATGGCAAGCCTCGACCAGAGCCTGCGGCGCATGAAGCTCGATTATGTGGACATCTTCTACTCGCACCGCTACGATCCCGAGACCCCGCTCGAAGAGACCCTCCAGGCTTTGGTCGACATCGTCCGCGCAGGCAAGGCGCTCTATGTCGGGCTGTCGCGCTACCCGCTGGCCGCGGCACGTTTCGCTTTCCGCTACCTGGCCCAACGCGACGTACCCTGCCTGCTTTTCCAGGATCGCTACAACCTGTTCGACCGCGAACCCGACACGTCGGGCATCCTGACGCTCAATGCCGAGGCCGGGGCCGGGTTCGTGGCCTTTTCGCCGCTGGCACAGGGGCTGCTGACCGACCGTTACCTGAACGGTATTCCGGAAGGCTCGCGCATGGCGACGGAGGGCTCGCTGCGGCGCGACGTGCTGACGGACAGGATGTCGGAACGGATCCGGGGCCTGCATGAAATCGCCCGGCAGCGCGGCCAGACCCTTGCCGAGATGGCTTTGGCATGGCTGCTGCGCGACAAACGTGTCACGTCGGTCATTATCGGGGCAAGCTCCGTCGCCCAGATCGAAGATAACCTCCGGGCGCTGGAGCATGCATCCTTCTCCGACGACGAATTGTCGCGCCTCGACGCCCTGTCACGGCTATAGCGCCCTGCACGGATGAAAAGAGCCGCAGTCCTTCGGGACTGCGGCTCTTCGTGTTTTATGTCTACGCCCGGGGGCGGCTCAGGCTCGGGGGCGAACGGTTGCTTCCCGTCAAGCGCGGGGTGGCGCATGCGTCCGGAAGCCGGATCGGTCTGATCCCCGAGACGATGCTCGTCTGCACCTCGATGGAATGACCGGGCATTTCCATGCCCTTTCCCGAACCGAAAAACGAATCCCGCTTCCCCGAAGGAAGCGGGATTCTGCCTTTCAGGACGAGGGATTACTCTTCCGGTTTTTGGCCTATGTAGAAGACGTAACCGTAGTACGCTTTGTATTTCTCGTAATGGGCAATCTCGTTTTTCTGCATTTCGGCCAGCAGGAGTGCCTTTTCACTGTACCCGTATTGCTCGAGGAATCCCGGGATGCGTGCGCTTGCATGGGCGAAGTAGTTTTCCGTCCAGCAATGCTCAGGCAGTGCGAAATGTGCCAGCGGTGCATATCCGGCCTCTTCGAGGATCCGCACTTTCCCCGACGGGCTGTCGATGTCGGGGAAATAGTCCGAGATGAACTTCGATGCCAGGCGTGCGCCCGAGAGCCACGAGCATTCGGTCACGGCGATTATGCCGCCCGGTTTGAGGTACTGCCGCCACTCCCTCAGCCCGCGTTCGAACCCGATATTGTAGATCGAGCCTTCGGCCCAGATCACGTCGAACTCCCCGGGGCTGAAGGGCAGTGCATCCATCGAGCCCTGTATGGCCGTGACGCGGTTTTCCAGCCCGGCCTTTTTTATCCGGGCGCGGAATTCTTCCAACAGCTCCGGCAGCAGGTCGACGGCCGTTATCGTACAATCCCTGTTCCGGGCGATCGTGACGGTCTGTCCGCCGGTGCCGCATCCGATGTCGGCGATCCGCATCCCCGGCCTGTCGGGTACGAATTCCAGGGCGCGGAGCGTCTGCTCCACGCCGCCGGGCCCCTGCCTGTCGAGTTCCCTGAAGAAATCGGCGATCATTTTTAAATCGAAATCGAAGATCTGTTTATTTTCCTGTTCCATGGTTGTTTGTAGTTGAGGCCGTGCGCGGGATGGACTGGGAAATCCCGTGCATGGCGAATTTTTTAAAATAAGGCAAAATGAATATCCGCCCGGGCAGAAATGCCCCCGGGAGGGAAGAAAGAGTCGGAATCCAATGCAAGTTATGGATTCCTACGATGCCGTATCCGTTTTAAACATCCAATGGTTTTAATCGTTGTAAAGGTAGGTACAATTTCCCGAACCTGCAAATCCGCCGGGGAAAAGGTTCCCCGAAAAAGGGAACCCCGATCCCTTTTCAGGAACCGGGGCACTCCACAAGAGGCGCTTTCCCACTCTGCGTCAGAATGATATACCGACGCGTATGCCGAAATTATTGAGGTTGTTGACCGAGTAAGTCAGGACGTCGCCGCTGTTGGTGGCATAGCTGTAATAGAGTGCCACATGGAACCCGAAACGGTAGTCGGGGCGCGGGAAGATGCTCACGCCGATTTCGGGCGAGAGGTAGAATCCCCACGTGTCGTTGTACTGCTTGACGACGTAGTAATAGGACGAAAGTTCGGCGTAGTTGGCACCCAGCTTCAGGCCTGCATAGGGCTGGAATACGCTGTCCGTAAGCCAGGTGTAACGGCTGGTGACGCCGAACGGCAGCTGGAATACGGAGTGCTTCTGGTTGACCGTGAGGGCCGAACCGTTGCCCAGGTCGAGTGTCTGGCGCGGAATCGTTTCGAGGTTGGTCTGGTAAGAGATGAACGGGCCCACGGCGATGGCCGGCGTGATGAAATAGCCGCCTTCGAAGTTCATGCCCCAGCCCGAGGCTTTGTCGGCGAGGCTGCTGCCCAGGGGCACGCCCATCTGCCAGTCGACGTTGATGTAACTGTTCGGGAAGATCTGCGCTTTGCCCGTGCGCGCAGCGGCGAGCAGGACGACACAGAGTGCGATGGTTTTTAGAACCGGGTATTTCGATGTTTTCATAATCGGACGTGTTTTTACGGTTAAATTATTTTTTCAGGTAAGGCGACTGGTCGAATGCCTGTTCGACGGCGTCCAGCGTGCGCTGCTGGTTGAGGCTTTCCGACGAGGTGAGCAGGCCGCCGATGTAGCTGTCCCAGATGACGGGCAGTTTCTTGCCGCTCTGCTGGTCGGCTTCCAGATCCAGCATCTCGATCAGCAGCGAACCGGCCGTATAACCGTAATATACGCGGTAGGGATAGTGCCATCCCAGCCAGTCGCCCCAGTATCCGGGCGTCCAGTAGTAGGGGTAGTACCACCACCAGTAGGGATAGTCGTAACCCACGAAATAGGTCACTTTCTGCACGTAGCTCAATTGCAGGCCGACGCTGGCCGCATCCTTGTCCTCGGTGCGGGTGTAGCCGGCGGCGTTCATGCGGCTGGCGACCGTGTTGACGATCTCCAGCGCATTGCCGTCTTTCCAATATTCCGTCTTGTCTGCGCCGCCGATCAGCAGGATGCTGTCGGGGAGGTAGTAGGTGTCCACTGCACCGAAGTCGGCTTCGGTGTCGTAAGCGGTGTAGACCAGATAGTCTTTGTGGAGGCCCGATGTCGAGGGCTCTTTCTGGCACGCGCAAAACGCAACTGCAACGAGTGCGTATGCGAGGTAACGTAATTTTTTGACGGTCATGATTTTGATTTTTTAGTTTGCTGTCTCGGAGCATGTTCAAAATTCGTTCCTTCCACACCTTTTTTGCGCGTGGAAGCCCGATCGGGATATAAAAAAGCAGTTTTGCGATATGCAACGCGGCTGCGGTGTGTTCTATGGTCGGGCACAGGGGTTTAACCCGGCGAGAAATAGCCCATTTTGGGGCGTCTTGACCCGGTGCCGGGCGGAAAGAGATCCTTTGCGGGCTTTTTCTGCGCTGTTTTTGAACGGTAATAGCACCGAGTTGCGGTCGGGAATGCTGCTGCCGAACGGTATCGTTGCCACATGGGGCGTAATCGTTGGCGATTTCGGCCCGAAAATGGTTCGTCTTTCGGAAAATATATTACTTTTGTAACTATCTATGCACAATACCACAATGTATGAGCCGATACGATAACTGCTCCCGCGAAGAGCTTATCCGCAGGATCGAAGAGCTCGAGGCACAACTCGATACGCCGAAGGCTTCCGGGAGTCGGTTTCGGGAGCGTTATGCCTGTAAGATTCTCGATTCGATACCCGACATGCTGACCGTGCTCGACCGCGAAGGGACGCTGGTCGAACTGGTTTCCGCGGATGAGACCAACCATGTCGGGGTTCCGGGCGGAGAGCTCGCCGGGCAGAATATCCGGACGATGCTTTCGCCCTCGGCCTGCCGCAATGTGAAGAACAACCTCGACAATGTCTTTGCGACGGGGTGCGGCTCCTCTTCCCACCACGACATTACGCTCGGGGGCCGAACCCGCAACTACGAAAACCGGATTTTCCCGCTCGACGAGGAGCATGCCCTCTGCATCTGCCGCGACATCACCGAGACCGAGGCCGCCAAGCATGAGCTGGAGATGGTCAAATATGCGCTGAACAATGTCGACGAGGAGATTTACGCCTGCAGCCTGGACGGTACGATGGAATATGCCAACGAGCAGTTCCGGGTGCGGCACGATGTCGAAGGCGACCTTTCGCAACACAAGGTTTACGATTTCTGGTCGTACGAAGGTTCCCGTCAGCAGTGGGATGCCCGGCTGGAGAAAATACGCCGCGATAACGGCTCGCACAAATACACCGTCCGCTTCAAGAACGAGCAGGGGCATATCGTGGCGTGGGACATCGTGGCCTACATTATCTACGACTACTTCCAGGAACGCGAGATCGTCTGGTTCTTCGGCCGGGACGTGACGCAGCGCATCGAACACGAGAGCAAGGTCAAGGAGATGAACTCTATCCTGGAGTGCATCCTCAACAATGTCCCGGTCTATCTGTTCGTGAAAGACCCGAGCAACGAGTTCCGTTACCTCTACTGGAACCGGGCGTTCGAGGAATATTCGCGGATTCCGGCCTCCAGGGCGCTCGGGCATACCGATTACGAGATTTTCCCCAGCCCGAAGGATGCGGAGCATTTCCGCCAGGACGACCTGACGCTGCTGCGTACGGGCGAACGCCAGACCTTCATCGAGGAGTACGTCTCGGTCACGGGCGAGACCCGTATCGTCAATACTTCCAAGTCGCTGGTGCCGGTCGAAAACCGTCTTCCGCTCATCATCGGTGTCTCGTGGGACATCACCGACATGAAGAATGCCGAGCTGGAGATCGTCGAGGCGCGTATCCGCGCCGAGGAGTCCGACCGTCTCAAATCTGCCTTCCTGGCGAACATGAGCCACGAGATCCGCACGCCGCTCAATGCCATCGTGGGCTTTGCCAAGCTCATCGGCGAAGTGGAAACCGAGGAGGAGAAACAACAGTTCATCGATATCATCGACGTCAATTCCGAGCTGCTGCTGCAACTGATAAACGATATCCTCGACATTTCGAAGATCGAAGCCGGGACGCTCGAATTCCGCTTCAGGCCGATGAACCTCAACGACCTCTGCCGCTCGGAGCTGGAAGTCCACAAACCCCGCGTCAAGCCGGGCGTGGAGCTGGTCTTCGAGGAACGGGTCGCGAACGTGGAGATCGTCTGCGACCAGAACCGCCTGGCACAGGTCATTTCCAACCTGCTGAACAACGCCGGCAAGTTTACCGAAGAGGGGGAGATCCGCTTCGGGTTCGACCTGAAGGACGGGTGCGTGGAGTTCTTCGTCCAGGATACCGGCATGGGCATACCGCCCGAGAAGGCGCGTAATATTTTCGACCGGTTCGTCAAACTCAACGATTTCGCAGCCGGAACCGGGCTCGGGCTGGCCATTTCGAAGATGATCGTCGAGAAACTCGACGGTACAATCGGAGTGGATTCCGAACCCGGCAAGGGCACGCGGTTCCATTTCTCGATCCCCGTCGTCCACCGGGACGGCGGCAAAGACGACGAGCAGCATTGCGCCGCCCCGGGCCGGGACGACGGCAAGTCGTGGGTACTGCTGGTCGCCGAGGATTCGGACACCAATTTCAGACTCATCGAAGCCGTCCTCAGCCGCCGCTTCAGCCTCGTGCGTGCCCATACGGGAGCCGAGGCCGTGGACATGTTCGGGACGGTGCAGCCCGATGCCGTGCTGATGGACATCCGCATGCCTGTGATGGACGGCCTGGAGGCTACGCGGCGTATCCGCAGCGTTTCGGCGGACGTCCCCATCATTGCCATGTCGGCCTATTCGTCCGGCAGCGAGATCGAGAGCGCGCGCAATGCGGGGTGCAACGAATTCCTCGTCAAACCCCTTTCGCAGTATTCGCTTCACCGGGCGCTGAATGCCGCCCTGGTGGAGCTCAAGGGTAAGGGTAAATCATAATCGGGTCGCCCCCGCAAACGGAACGTCCCGCAAGCCGTGCGCTGCGGGACGTTCCGTTTTATCGTGCGGCGGGTCTACCGGTACCGGTGCGAGATCAGGGTCATGAACTCTTCGCGCGTGCGGTGGTCGGAGAGGAAAATCCCGGTGAAGGCCGAGGTCGTCGTCGCCGACTGTTGCTTTTCGATGCCGCGCATCTGCATGCACATGTGGCTCGCTTCGATCACGACGGCCACGCCCATGGGGTTCAGCGCCTCCTGGATGCAGTCGCGGATCTGCACCGTCAGCCTTTCCTGTACCTGCAGGCGGCGGGCGAAGCACTCCACCACACGGGCTATTTTGGAAAGCCCCGTGATATGGCCGTTGGGGATGTAGGCGACATGCGCCTTGCCGTAGAACGGCAGCATATGATGCTCGCAGAGCGAATAAAGTTCGATGTCCTTCACCAGCACCATCTGCTTGTACTCTTCGCGGAACGTCGCCGAGCGGATGATCTCCAACGGGTTTTCGTCATATCCTTTCGTCAGGAACGACATTGCCTTGGCCACCCGTTCGGGGGTCTTCTGCAACCCTTCGCGTGCGGGATCCTCGCCCAGCAACCGCAGTATTCCGGTGTAATGGTGCTTCAGCTCTTCGATGGTCTTGGCGTCGAAACGCTCCTCCTTGTTGTAATTTCTCTCTTCCATAGGAACGGCAAAGATAGTGCAAGCCGAGGGCAAAAGCAAGTTTACTTGCATTTTGCCGAGGCGCCGCCTGTCTAAAACAGGGTTAAAGACGATGCAAGCCGGGCGCAATGCCGAATTTATTCGGGCATTACCGGGTGCCGCCTGTTTTTCGTAAAGACGCTTATTTCTCGACGGAATGCAAATACGCGGCGAGTTTGCGTACGGCACGGGCACGGTGCGACACTTCGTTCTTCTCCCCGGTGGTCATCTGCGCGAAGGTTCGGTCGTATCCGTCGGGGATGAACAGCGGGTCGAACCCGAATCCCTCGTGCCCCGTTTCCCGGTCGATGATGCGCCCCTCGACGATCCCTTCGAAAAGGTGCTCTTCGCCGTCCAGGATCAGCGATATCACCGTGCGGAACCGTGCCCGGCGGTTGGCCTGCCCTTCGAGGTTTTTCAGCAGCAGCCGGTTGTTGGCCGCGAAGTCGTGCCCGTCGGTGGCGTAGCGTGCCGAGTGTACGCCCGGGGCTCCGTCCAGCGCCTCGACTTCGAGCCCCGTGTCGTCGGCGAAGCAATCCATTCCGGTGCGTTCGTGCAGGTAATGCGCCTTCTGCGAGGCGTTGCCTTCGAGGGTGTCCTGTTCCTCGGGGATCTCCTCCGTCACGCCGCAGTCGCGGGGCGTGAGCAACTTGTATCCGGGCCCCAGTACGGCCTGCACCTCGGTGAGCTTGTGTGCGTTGTTCGTTGCGAAAATAATGTCCATATTCTCTTTTTCCGATGCTTGAATCTTTCGTCGGGATGCCCGGCTTTCCTCGCTGCCCGTTTCCGGGGGCGTCCCGGGCATATCCGCTTCCCATTCCGCGGGCCGGGTCATTTCACGACTTCGAGTTTTTCGAGCCGGTCGTCCAGGTCGATCTTGTCGATGATGGTCTTCACCAGGATGTCCATGTCCGAACCCTCGGAATAGTCGGCCGGGCAGACGTGGCTCACGCGGTTGTCGTGGATCAGCGAGGCCATCTCCTTGCGGGCACCCTTCTGGTCGGGGTTGTAGACCGCGATCGAATGTCCGCCGGAATTTTTCACCAGCCGCATGCAGGGGATGTCGGTCGTCCCGTCGCCCACGTAGATCATGTGCTTGAACGGCACGGGACGTTCGTTTTCGGGGATGTAACGGTTCACCATCTTGCTGTCGAACACCGATTCGACGCCTTTGTTGATTTTGAAGATGAACTGCGTCTTGTTGGTGTAATTGACCGCCACGGCGGGCCAGTAGGCGATGCCGTCAACGTCGTAGAGAAACGAGCAGGCATAGATCTTCCGGAACTCGTGTGCGATCTGGGTTCCTTCGATGATCTCCTTCATCCCCGACGAGTTGATGTAGTGCAGGATCCTTATCCCGTGTGCGGCGCCGTAGGCGTTGATCCGCGCGAACCACTCCTTCACGCCCTTGTAAAGCGTCACGCGGCGTCCCGAATCCTGAAATGCCTCGCGCCGCAGCGACAGCCCTTTCGACTTGGCTTCCTGTAACATGCGTGCCATGTAGGTCAGTACCATGTCGGCATCCTGCTCTTCGGCCAGCGTGTTGGCCTCCGTCCAGAATTCCTTGTTGCTCTTGCCCACGGCGGGTATGAAGTCGTACTCCTGCATGTTGCCGGGGGCGAGCGTGCCGTCGAAATCGTAGATAAGGGCTATGGTGAATCGGTAATCCATGCTTTTACGGTTGTTTTAGAATTTCAAATATACCTATTTTTCACTATTTTTGCAAAAGAGAGGCCGAAAACACAAAATATAAAAACAGATGGAATTCAAAGAGTTGATCGAAAAACGCCGCAGCATCCGCAAATTCTCGGAGCGTGCGGTGCCGCGCGAGGTCGTAGACCGCATCCTGCACGAAACTTTGTCGGCGCCTTCGGCGCGCAATACCCGTACGACACACTTCGTGGTGGTCGACGATCCTGCCCTTGTGGCCCGCATGGCCGACATGCGCGATTACGGTTCGGCGTTCATGAAGGGCGCTCCGCTGGCGATCGTCGTCCTGGGCGACACTACGAAAAGCGACCTGTGGCGCGAGAACGCCGCGATCTCGGCGACCATCCTGCAACTGGCGTGTGTCGACGAAGGGCTGGCATCGTGCTGGGTGCACATCAACGGCCGCCCGCGCCGCAAGGATGAGCCCGGCGGGGAGACTGCTGCCGACTACCTGCGCAGTTTCCTGCCCATCCCGGCGAACTGCCAACCCCTATGCGCCATCGCGGCGGGGTATTCCGACTTCACCCCCGCCCCGCTGCCCGAGTCGGACGACGAGGCGCGGATCATCCGCCTGGGATAAGGCGGATACCGGCACCGAAGAAAAAGGGAGCGCCTGCCGGGCATCGGCATCGTCACGCTTTACCGCAAGCTGGAACGTTACGGCATGAAGCCCTGACGCCGGCGCCAGGCGTATCATTCTGAAACGGCCGCCTTATCATTTTGATAGGGCGGCCGTTCTTTTGGGTCGGTGTGCCGGAATCCAATCCTGTTGACAACCAGTCGGATAGTGCCCGGACTAATGTTCTGGCACAGCCTTCGTATGCTACCGGATACAAACCGAAAGAAGAAATCGACATGGTAATCGTGATCCTGATTCTGATCCTGATATTTTGCGGCGCAATGCTGCTGCTGTGCCGGATGCTTTGCGGTTTTACGAAATTGTTGTCTAACTCAAAAAAGCTGAAGCGATGAATGCAATCGTACTTTTCATCCTGCTGTGCGCCTTGGGGGCGTTGTGCTACTGGTTCTATTTCAAATGTGTGGATTGGTTTGAAAAAATCTGATTAGAAATGTTTACAGGACTGCTTATTCTGAGCATCGTCGGATTCGTCTACCTGATGTATGTGCTCATAAAACCCGAAAAATTCTGATTGTCTGACCCGTAAAAAGATAAATAAATGAATACGGAAATATTAGGCGTTATTCTGCAATGGGTGGCCCTTGTGGTGCTATGTTATCCGCTGGGACGCTACATTGCCAAAGTATACCGAGGCGAGCGTACGTGGCTCGATTTCATGACACCTCTCGAAAGGGGCATTTACAAGGTTTGCGGCATCAATCCCGACGAGGATATGGACTGGAAGAAGTTCCTCAAGGCGCTGCTGATGGTCAACCTTTTCTGGTTCTTCTGGGGCATGGTGCTGCTCTGCTGCCAGAGTTGGCTGCCGCTCAATCCCGACGGTAATGCCAACCAGACACCCGATTTGGCATTCAACACCTGTATCTCGTTCATGGTGAACTGCAACCTGCAGCATTATAGCGGTGAAAGCGGTCTTACTTATTTCACGCAGTTGTTCGTGATCATGCTCTTCCAGTTCATCACCGCAGCGTGCGGTATGGCAGCCATGGCCGGTATCATGAAAGCGCTGGCGGGCAAGACCACTAAAGCCATCGGCAATTTCTGGGTGTTCCTCGTCAAGAGTACGACCCGTATCCTGATGCCCCTGTCGCTTCTGGTCGGTATTCTGCTGGTGATCAACGGCACACCGATGTCGTTCGACGGCAAACAGACCATCACTACGCTCGAAGGCAACGAGCAAGTCATCTCCCAGGGTCCCACGGCGGCCATTGTGCCTATCAAACAGCTGGGCACCAATGGCGGCGGCTATTTCGGCGTCAATTCCTCTCATCCGCTGGAGAATCCCAACGCCTTCACGAACATGCTGGAGTGCTGGTCGATTCTGATTATCCCGATGGCGATGGCTTGGGCTTTCGGGTTCTATGTGCGTCGCCGCAAGTTGGCCGCCTGGATCTTCGGCGTTATGCTCTTCGCCTTCACGGCTGGTGTCTTTGTTTCCGTTCCGCAGGAGATGGGCGGCAACCCCAATATCGATGAAATGGGCATTGCGCAGGATCTCGGCTCGATGGAGGGTAAAGAGATCCGCATCGGTTCGGCGGCTTCGGCCATGTGGGGCATGGTGACGACCGTCACGTCGAACGGTTCGGTCAACTCGATGCACGACTCACAGACTCCGCTGAGCGGTATGATGCAGATGCTCAATATGCAGATCAACTGTTGGTTCGGCGGCGTAGGCGTAGGCTGGATGAACTACTTCGCCTTCCTCATCATCGCCGTCTTCATCAGTGGCTTGATGGTGGGGCGCACCCCCGAATTCCTCGGACACAAGGTCGAAGCGCGCGAAATGAAGATCGCCACGCTGGTCGTGCTGATGCACCCCTTCCTGATCCTCGTCGGCACGGGAATTTCAGCCGCCGTAGCCGCTGCCAACCCGGAGATCGGCTGGCTGAACAACCCCTCGTTCCACGGCCTGAGCGAGATGCTCTACGAGTACACCTCGGCTGCCGCCAACAACGGTTCGGGATTCGAGGGATTGGGTGATAACACGCCGTTCTGGAATATCATGACCGGCATCGCACTGATCATGGGGCGTTATTTCCCGATCGTGGGACAGGTTGCCATCGCCGGACTGCTGGCATCGAAGAAATATATCCCCGAAAGTGCCGGTACGCTGAAGACCGACACGGGCACCTTCTCGCTGATGACTTTCGCCGTCATCATCATCGTCGCCGCCCTTTCGTTCTTCCCGGCTCAGGCTCTGGGCCCCATCGCCGATTATTTAAGTTTCTAATCCGGATTTGAAAAATGAAAAATCGAGTAAATAATTCGTTGTTCAACAAACAGCTTGTAAATGCAAGTTTCGTTGAGTCGTTTCGCAAGCTCGATCCGCGTGTGATGATCAAGAACCCGATCATGTTCACGGTCGAGGTCGTAACGTTCGTCATGTTGCTGCTGATCGTCTGGATCGCCGTGACGGGCAACACGTCGCAGGGATCGCTGGGCTATAATATCGTGATCTTCCTCGTGCTGCTGGCCACGGTGCTCTTCGCCAACTTTGCCGAGGCTATCGCCGAGGCGCGCGGCAAGGCGCAGGCCGACTCGCTGCGCAAGACCCGTGAGGAGACTCCTGCCAAACGTATCGAGAAGGATGGACAATCGCACATCGTCAGCAGCTCGGCGCTGCGCAAGGGTGACGTATTCGAATGCGTCGCGGGCGACACCATCCCTGCCGACGGTGAGATAATCGAGGGACTGGCGTCGATCGACGAAAGCGCCATCACGGGTGAGTCGGCTCCGGTGATCCGTGAAGCCGGCGGTGACAAGAGTTCCGTCACGGGCGGTACGAAAGTACTCTCCGACCGTATTCTGGTAAAGGTGACCGTACAGCCGGGCGAAAGTTTCCTCGACAAGATGATCGCCCTCGTGGAAGGTTCCTCGCGGCAGAAGACGCCCAACGAGATCGCCCTGACCATCCTGTTGGCAGGCTTTACGATCGTGTTCGTCATCGTCTGCGCGACGCTCAAGCCCTTTGCCGATTACGTCGGCGCTAACATCACCGTCGCGGCGTTCATCTCGCTGTTCGTCTGCCTGATTCCGACTACCATCGGCGGCCTGCTTTCGGCCATCGGCATCGCCGGTATGGATCGCGCCCTGCAGGCCAATGTCATCACCAAGTCGGGCAAGGCCGTCGAGACTGCCGGCGACATCGACACGCTGCTGCTCGACAAGACCGGTACGATCACCATCGGTAACCGCAAGGCCACGAAGTTCTACCCCGTAGGCGGGGTGAATCCCAAGGAATTTCTCCAATTCTGCGTCCTTTCGTCCGCTGCCGATGAGACACCCGAAGGTAAGTCTATCGTTGAGTTGGGGCGTGAACAAGGGTTCCGGTTCAGCCAGACCGATCTGGTGGGTATACATATGGTGAAATTTACGGCCGAGACCAAATGTTCCGGTGTGGATATGCCCGACGGGCGCCGCATCCGCAAGGGAGCATCGGAGGCGATCCGGACGATCGCCCGGAAAGCGGGCAACAGTTTCTCGTCGGAAGTGGAGAAGATCGTGCGCACGATCTCGGAAAACGGCGGTACGCCGCTCGTAGTCTGCGAGAACGAGCAGATTAAAGGTGTGATCGAACTGCAGGACATCATCAAGACGGGTATCCGCGAACGCTTCGAGCGCCTGCGCAAGATGGGCGTAAAGACCGTGATGGTGACGGGTGACAACCCGCTGACGGCAAAATACATTGCCGAGCAGGCCGGTGTGGACGACTTCATCGCCGAGGCCAAACCCGAAGACAAGATGGAGTACATCAAACGCGAGCAGCAGGCCGGCAAACTGGTCGCCATGATGGGTGACGGCACGAACGATGCCCCGGCGCTGGCACAGGCCGACGTGGGCGTGGCGATGAACAGCGGTACGCAGGCCGCCAAGGAGGCCGGCAACATGGTCGACCTGGACAATGACCCCACGAAACTGATCGAGATCGTCGAGATCGGCAAGCAGCTCCTGATGACGCGCGGCACGCTGACCACCTTCTCCATCGCCAACGATGTTGCGAAATATTTCGCCATCGTCCCGGCGCTGTTCATCACCTCGATCCCGGCTCTGCAGTCCCTGAACATCATGCACCTGCATTCGCCCGAGAGCGCCATCCTGTCGGCCGTGATTTTCAATGCGGTCATCATCCCGCTGCTGATTCCGCTGGCGCTGCGCGGCGTGACGTACAAGCCGATCGGGGCTTCGGCCCTGCTGCGCCGTAACCTCTTCATCTACGGCTTGGGCGGTATCATCGTTCCGTTTATCGGCATCAAACTGATAGATATGTTGGTAAGTGTATTCTTTTAACGTGTTGCAATTATGAAAAACCTTTGGATTTCGATCAAGATAACGCTGGCGATGTGCGTCGTGCTGTTCGTCGGTTATGTATTGGTACTGCGCTTGGTAGCGTGGGTGGCATCGCCCAATGACGGGGAGGCTCCTATGGTGACCTACAACGGCAAAGTCGTTGGTGCGGCCAACGTGGGCCAAGTCTTTACGGATAGCGTCTATTTCTGGGGGCGTCCCTCGGCCGTGGATTACAACGGCGGCGGCTCGGGCGGCAGTAACAAGGCTACGACCAATCCCGAATACCTGGCCGAAGTGGAACAGCGCGTGCAGGATTTCCTCGCGGCGCACCCCTACCTCTCCCGCGGGGAGGTGCCCTCGGAAATGGTGACTGCCAGCGGTTCGGGCCTCGATCCCGACATCTCACCCCGCGGCGCCGAAGTTCAGATTCGCCGCGTCGCCGCGGCCCGCGGTATGTCCGAGGCTGAGGTGAAGAAGATCGTCGAAGAGAATATTCACAAACCATGGCTCGGCCTGTTCGGCACCTACAAAGTCAATGTATTGAAACTGAATGTGGCATTGGATACTGCACAGAATAAATAGCCTATAGACTTATGAAAAAGTTGGATAAATGGACTAAACGGTGGCTGATCGTACTGATCGTATTTTTGGTCGCCTTCCTGGTTACAGACCTGATCTGATACTTTGTCGGTTATCCGGTTTTCGTAAGTCAGACTTCACAAACCCGGCATTTCCCGTCGCGTACGCCCGAACCCGGGAACGGGTTTCGGGACGCAACGGACGAAAAAACAATCTCGAATCATTAACAATCAACGAAGAAATCTCTTAGCTATGAAACGTATTTTACTCGGAGTACTGGCCGCTGCGGCCCTGTTTGGAACGAATCATGTTGCCGCTCAAGAGAGAGGAGTGTCGTTCGGCGGCGGTACCGATCTCGTAAGTTCGTATTACTGGCGCGGCGTCAAGGAGTCGGGGCCGGCCCTGCAGCCCACGCTGACCATGACTGCCGGCAACTTTTCGGTAACCGCATGGGGGTCGATCGATTTCAGTGACAGCGGCTACAAGGAGATGGATCTCACGCTGGCCTACCAGCTGGGGCCTGTGACGCTTTCGGTGGCCGACCTCTACTGGACCGGGCATGACGACGACCGCTATTTCATGTTCAACAACTATTCTCCCCACCGCATCGAGGTCGGTGCGAGCTGGGTCGTATCGGAACGGCTTCCTTTCACATTGTCGTGGTACACGATTCTGTTCGGCGCTGCCGACCGGAACTTTGAGGGGGAACGTGCCTATGCCTCCTATTTCGAGGTGGCCTATCCTTTCACGGTGAAGACGATCGACATGAAGGCCGGCGTGGGTATGGTTCCCTGGAACGCCGCTGCGACCTACAACTGCGGTGATCGTGATTTTTACGTGCAGAATGTCTTCCTCAATGCGGGCAAGAACTGGGATATCAAGGGTGCCGGCGGTATGAAAATTGGACTTTTTACCAATCTGATTTGGAATCCGGCACTCGACGATGTTAACTTTGTCGGCGGATTCTCATTCAGAATGTAAATGCCATGGATACACATGACACCCGGCGAAGTGCCGAGCACTTTCTCAATTTGATCAAGGAGTCGCATCGCGGCAAGTTTAAGGTCTATATCGGCATGAGCGCCGGTGTGGGCAAAACCTACCGGATGTTGCAGGAGGCACACCAGTTGCTCGATGCAGGTGTCGATGTGCGTATCGGATACATTGAAACGCACGGTCGTGCGGAAACGGAAGCCCTCGTCGCAGGGCTTCCGCTCGTTCCGCGCCGCAAGCTCTTTTACAAAGGCAAGGAGCTCGAGGAGATGGATACGCAGGGCATCATCAACCTGCATCCCGAGATCGTAGTCGTTGACGAGTTGGCTCACACCAATATCGAGGGAAGTGAGAATCCCAAGCGGTGGCAGGACGTAATGCAGATTCTCGATGCGGGGATCAGCGTCATTTCGGCGGTCAACATTCAGCATATCGAGAGCCTCAACGAGCAAGTGCAGGAGATCACCGGCGTCGAAGTTCACGAGCGCGTGCCGGACAGCGTGCTGGCGATGGCCGACGAAGTGGTGAACATCGACCTCACGGCCGAAGACCTAATCGATCGCCTGAAGGCGGGCAAGATCTATAAGCCCGAAAAAATACAGACAGCTCTGAATAACTTTTTCCGGCAGGAGCACATTCTCCAGCTGCGCGAACTGGCCTTGAAAGAGGTGGCGCTGCGCGTGGAGAAGAAGGTCGAAAATGAGATAACCGTCAATACGGCACAGTTGCACGGCCGCATCCTGGCAGTGATCGACAGCAGTGAAAAGCGGGCTCGGAAGGTCATTCGGAAGACGGCACGCATGGCTACACACCTTAATGCCGGGTTCACGGTTCTCTACGTTCAGAGCGACCGCGAAGCTCCGGACAGGATTCCGCTGGCAAGGCAGCGTTACCTGATCAATAACTTCAATCTGGCCCAGGAGCTGGGTGGAGAGGTGATGCGTGTACATTCGAATAAACATATCGATGCAATTGTCGAAGCGTGTATCGGCAGGAAGATTAGCAATGTATGTATCAGTAAACCGGAGTTTTCTCTTTACTCATTGATTATTACGGCTATACGATTGCGTTTTTTGTTGAACCGCCTGTCGCGTTTAAATATTGACTTAACCATTTTATCGTAATTTATGAAACTGCGTTATCGATTGACACTGGGTATCGGTTTCCTGTTTGCATTGATTGTCTTGCTGGGAGTTCAATCCGTCGGCTACGTTCGTCATCTTTCGATGGCGTCGAAAGAAATTCTCGCGGATAACTACAATTCCCTGCATTATGCCAAGGATATGTTGCAGTCGCTGGATCGTATTTCCCAGGATTCCGCTTCCCGGAAAGCACTTATTCGCAGCCTGTCGCTCCAACGGGAAAATATCACCGAGGTCAATGAACGGGAGATCACTGCGGCGCTGGACAGCAAGATTACGGCGCTGACGGACAGTGTAACGGATTCCGAACTCAAGCTCATCCGGGACGACCTTTACCGCATTATGGAACTGAACATGGCTTCGATTCACATGAAAAGTTCCGATACGGCTGTAAGTGCTACGGATGCGATGTGGTCTTTAGCGATCGTATCTGCACTCTGCGCCTTGCTGGCCATGATTTTCCTAATTCGTTTTCCGGCTATTGTGCTGCGGCCTATCGACAAGCTGAAACAAGGGATCACGCAGATCGCCAACCATAACTACGATCAAAGGCTCGATTTCGGCGACAACCGGGAATTTGGGGAGGTGGCGCAGTCGTTCAACGACATGGCCGCCAAACTCGACGAATACCGTCGCAGTTCGCTCGATGACCTGATGACGGCCAAAAAGCGCATAGAGGCAATAGTCAATACGTTGCACGAACCGATTGTTGGGTTGGGGCCTGACCGTAAACTCCTTTTCATGAACCGTGAGGCACTTTCGGTACTGAATCTTCGGGAGGATGTTTTAGGGCGTAATGCTGCCGAAGTAGCGCTTTCGAATGATTTGCTGAGGCGTCTTGTCCGCGACCTTTACGAATCTAATAAAGAGAACGACAAAGAACCGCTGAAGATATACGCAGACAACAAAGAGAGCTATTTCCAAGTGGAGAACACGCCGCTCTACATTACGCCTGTGGGCGGTACGGAGCAGCAGTTTATCGGGAACCTGATCGTCTTGAGTAATGTAACGAAATATAAGGAGTTGGATTCGGCCAAGACAAACTTTATTTCGACAGTCTCGCACGAGATGAAAACCCCGATCTCCTCGATCTTGATGAGCCTGCAACTGCTGAACGATACCCGTTTGGGGAAACTCAATGACGAACAGAAGCAACTCGTAAGCAGTATTAAGGACAGCAGCGACCGTTTATTGAACATTACGGGAGAACTGCTGAACATGACACAGGTCGAATCAGGCAAACTCAAACTCATACCTAAGATCGTAAAACCTATCGAGCTGATCGACTATGCCGTACATGCCACACAGGTGTTGGCAGAACGATTCCATTGTTTCGTGGAGATCGATTATCCGGATAAAATCTCGAAACTCTTCGTCGACAATGAAAAGATCGCGTGGGTCATCACCAACCTGTTGTCGAACGCCATTCACCACTCACCCGAAAAGTCGCGTGTCATCGTCGGTGCCGTACAGCGCGAAAAGGCGGTGGAAATCTATGTGCGCGACTTCGGCCGTGGCATAGACCCGCGTTACCATAAGAGCATTTTCGAGCGATATTTCCGCGTGCCGGGTACCAAAGTGCAGGGCAGCGGGTTGGGGCTGGCCATCTCCAAGGAGTTTGTCGAAGCCCACGGCGGTACGATCTCGGTCGAAAGCCAAGTTAATGAAGGTAGCCGCTTTTCCATCCTGTTGCCGGCCTGATCGATCCGGTTATGTTTTTGATATATATGTTTGGAGAAGAAGTTGTCCTGTAGGACAACTTCTTCATTATATACAAAATCGAGTCTTAATTTAGGGCTGAATTTGAAAAAACTGTTCGTTTGGGGGCTGTTGGTTAAGGGCCCGAATTATTGGGATTTTACAATTCTGCGAGATTGGATTGTCCCCATATTGTTCCGTCGCTGAATCGGCTGGGGGCTGTGGGCCGCATATTGTAGTGCGAAGCCATGATGCTGCCGTAAGCTCCTGTGGAGCGGATCGAGAGGATATCGCCGCGGTGTGATTCAGGGAATTCGATATCGCGGGCAAAAATATCTGAGGACTCGCAGATCGGCCCGGCGATCGAGCAAAGTCCTATTGGACGACGCTCCGCAGCTGCTGTCAGGTTCTCGATCTTGTGACGAGCGCTGTACAGCGCCGGACGAATCAGTTCGGTCATTCCGGCATCGGTGATGACGAAATGCGCCCCGCCAGCCGTGGTTTTCGTATATAGGACACGGGTGATTAGTTCGCCGCACTGCGCGACGATCGAACGGCCCAGTTCGAAATGCACGGTCTGTCCCGGTGTGAGCCGCAGATTTTCATGGAATATGCGGAAATATCCGACAAAATCGGGGATTGGCTCGCCATCCGGGTCGTTATAGTCGATCCCCAGACCGCCGCCCATGTTGAGATGGCGGAGCTCCACGCCTTTCGAAGTGAACCATGCAGCGATTTCGTTGACCTTTCCGGCCAGTTCGGCGAACGATTCCAATTCCCGGATTTGTGACCCGATGTGAAAATGCAGTCCGAAAATGCGAATGTTCTTCATGGCGTGCAGTTCGGCCAAGGCTGCATCGATTTCGGCATAGGAGATGCCGAACTTGCTCTCCGATTGCCCGGTCGAAATGTAATGGTGTGTATGGGGACGAACATCCGGATTGATTCGCAGGGCTACATTCACCTGTTTTCCCAGTCTGCCTGCCAGCTCGTTGATCACCTCGAGTTCCTGCAAGGATTCACAGTTGAAGGCGAAAATGCCCTGACGGATGGCGTATTCGATCTCGCGGTCACTTTTTCCGACTCCTGCGAAGACGATCTTCGAGGGATGGAATCCATTTTCTATCGCACATTCCACTTCATAACCGCTCACACAATCCGCTCCTAATCCGGCTTGCTGTATTTCGTAGAGAATGTGAGGTTCTGCATTGGCTTTCATGGCGTAGTGAATCTGGTAGCCGTATCTTGCAGCTTCAGTCGTTGCGGTTTGCAGGGTTCGTTGCAGCAGGTCAATATCGCAGTAGTAGAACGGTGTCTGTGGGACAATCATACCCGGCTGTAAGGTATAGCGTGACATAATAACTCTTTTTTGGGGATTAAACTATACTTATTTATAACTTAATTTGCTCGAACATTGTTAAATGTTATTGCTGTTTATTAGCTTTTTTACTGTTTTAGTCGTTTCCAGACCTCGTTTTTATCGAAGCGCGGTACAACATTGTGGCAGATTTCACCCCAAACCGTAAATCCGACCATAGTACACGGATTGAATATTCTGCTGCAGAAGTTGTTTGCAGCAATTGAACCGTTGATATTATTATGGTCGGATGAAATCCAGCCGCTGTTCTTCTTCGGCAAAAAGCAGCGCTGTGTTGACGATCGCCAGGTGCGAGTAGGCCTGCGGGAAGTTGCCCAGCTGCTCTTTGGTGTCGAAGTCAAGATGCTCGCTAAATAGTCCTAAATGGTTGCCGTATTGTAGTATCTGATTGAACAATGTTTTAGCTTCGTTGTATTGTCCTGTGACGAGCAGAGCGCGGATAAGCCAGAAAGTGCACATCGTGAATGCCGAGCTGGGAACACCAAAATCGTCTTTGCTGTTGTAACGATACATCAATCCTTTGTGAAACAGTGCTTTGTGTACGGCTTCGACTGTCTTGCGGTAGTGCGGATCATTCGTAGCAATGAATCCGTAGGGTTCCATGAGCAGTAACGAAGAATCGAGTGCCAGATTACCGTAAGCCTGCGAGAAACTCTGTATTTCCTTTTTCCAGCCGTGTTCCATAACATCACGGTGAATCGCTTCGGCCTCTTCGCGCCATCGGGCTGCATACTCCGCCTTTTTGAGTTTCGTTGCGATGCGGGCTCCTCGGTCAAGTGCCACCCAACACATCACCTTTGAAGAGACGAAATGCTGCTCTTCGCCACGGATCTCCCAAATCCCCTTGTCAGGGTTGTGCCATTCTTCGATCACAGTAGCGAGGATGCCCTTGATCATCTCCCACATATCCTCAATTTCGTCGAGCGTACCAGGCATCAGCCTGTAATACTGCCAAATAAGATCCATCAGATAGCCGAACGAGTCGTTTTGCTTTTGATGATAAGCATCGTTACCGATGCGCACAGGTTTCGATCCCCTATATCCCTCAAGATGCTCCAGGATCACCTCGGTCAATTTTCGTTCACCGCGGATGCCGTACATGATCTGATAGTCCTGCCGGGACATGAACGTGGACTGGATGAATTTCATGAACCGTCGTGCGGCGCCAGTGTGCCCGACTCGGAATATGGTCTCGATGGACATCGAGGCGTCACGCAGCCAGCAGAAGCGATAGTCCCAGTTGCGTGCCTCACCCACGGCTTCAGGCAGGCTGGTGGTCAGCGCAGCCAGCATGGCACCGTTATAGTAGGAGAGCAGTTTCAACACCAGCATACTCCGTTCGATAACCTCATTGTAACAGGTATACTGTTTGGTGCGGTTAGTCCAGTTGAGCCAGTAGACCAACGTGCGGCAGTACTCGATTTTTTCGCGTTCGATGTCGATCGGAATAACTTTCTCGTTGTACGACAACAACAGGAATTCGTCCTTTTCGAGCCGGATCTCCTCGCGGTCAGCTATGGCCTGCAGAGGAAGCGAGGAGTATAGATACTGGCGATCCTTATTGTCCGCTGAACTGTAACTTTCGATGAATTCGGCGGTGAAGTGGAACTGGACGGCTCCCCGCGCATAGTTTGGGGCCGGGTCGTAATGTACCCGAAACCGGGGAGTGCCTGCTATCAGGCGAATATATCGGTAGAGTTCTGCCGGCAGGTAGTGCTCCTTTTCGAACGAGTGGTAGCAGGGCATGTAGTCGAGTACCTCGAATGTGCCTTCATCTGATGCGAAGCGAGTCTGGAGAATATTGGTATGCGGTACGTAGGTTTGCCGCACGGTGTACCGATCCGATACGTCGAACCCGAACGAACCGCCTTTCGTGCGGTCTAGCAGGGCTGCGAACACCGAGGGAGAATCGAAGTCAGGGAAGCAGAGCCACTCGATATTACCCCGTTCGGAAATGAGCGCGGCGGTTCGACAGTTGCCGATGATACCGTAATTGAGATTATTTTTCATCGTCGTCCTTCTTGTTGGTCAACAAATTCCTGAAATGTCCCCAAACCGTGCGGAGACCGCGTGTGACCGTTTCGCGAACCGAATGACCGGTGCTGCCGCTTGCGGCGAGCCGTTCCAGAAACGGTAGTACGTCGGACTGCCGCCAGAGATTATAACGGGCGTATTCCGAGGCCGCTCCGACTTTTACCGTGACGGCTGCTCTGGGCAGGGCCCGGAACATATCGTCGTCGGTCGTATCGTCTCCCATTGCGAGGATAAAGTCGTAGCGTTCCCGGCGCAGCAAACGGCGGACTTCCGAGCCTTTCGAGAATTCGGGCGATTTGACCTCCACGACTTTGCTTCCGGGCATGATCTGCAGGTTCAGACGCATGCAAAGCGGTATGAGGGCTGTCATCAATTGCTGTGCCCGCAACGTTCCCAGCCACTCGTCCGTCTCGCGGTAGTGCCATGCCAGAGCGGTCTGTTTCTGTTCGAGCCGTGAGTGAGGCGTCCGTTCAACGAAGCGGTTCATTAGCTCCAGCAGTTCGGGATCCCATGGGGCATGATGCAGATTTGCATGCCATCCGCCCCGGCCTTCCCTGTAGAATGCACCGTGCTCGGCAGCGAGAGAGACAGGCAGTTTCCCGAACCAGCGTTCCATGGTCGCATGGTCACGACCGCTGCTGATTACCACGCGGTTGCTGCGGTCGGCTACGAGGGTGCACAGTACTTTGTAAAGCTCACGGCCTGGCGCGGCCTCTTCAGGACGGCTGCAGATGGGCGCCAGCGTGCCATCGTAATCGAACAGTAGGAGACGCTGGCGCGTATGCCGGTAGGTATGGAGAATCCTTTCCAGTGTCTCGGGCGTCAGTTGACGCTGTCTGACCGAGCGGTTTTTGCGGCACACTTCGGCCAATCCTGCCATGAAGTCCGCAGCCCAACGGTTCACGGTTTGTTCCGAGATGACGGTCTGCATTCGTCGTATCCGCTGCAACTGCTCCCTGACAGGCATTTCCAATGCTATGGCGAGTGCTGAAGCGATCTGCTCCGTATCATTCGGATTGATCCGGATGGCGTCGGCCAACTCTACGGACGCTCCGGCCATTTCGCTGAGGATCAGTACGCCTGGATTGCCGTCCTTGACGGCGATGTACTCCTTGGCCACGAGGTTCATGCCGTCGCGCAGCGGAGTGACCAGTGCTACGTCGGCAACGTAGTACATGGCCGTGAGCTCTTCGAACGAAAAGCCGTGGTAAAAATAACAAACAGGTGTCCAGTCCATCGTGGAGTAGCGGCCGTTGATAGCGCTGATCTCCTCGTCGATACGGGTCTTCAGATCGGCGTAGGAGCCGACCCGGTCGCGTGAAGGAACAATCACCATCGCCAGTGTCACCTTACCCAGGTATTCGGGATGATGCTTTAGGAAAGAGTCGAATCCGTGCAGTCGGTGACGGATACCCTTGCTGTAATCGAGCCGGTCGACAGAGAGCACTAGCTTCCGGTCTCCGAAATGAGCCCGTGTGCGGGCGATCAGCGGCTTGACGGCCGATGAAGAGGAGATTCGGTGAAACTTTTCGTAGTCGATGCCCATCGGCAGGGCGTCGACCTGTACGAAACGATTGTCGATCTGAGCCTCATCGAGCCTGAAATCCATGTGCAGAACTCGCTCCGCCGTACTGATGAAGTGGCGCACGTAGTCGTGCGTGTGGAAGGCGATCAGATCTGCGCCCAGCATTCCTCGCAATAGTTCTGCCCGTTCGGGCAGTACCCGGAATAATTCGTAGCTGGGGAACGGAATGTGGTGGAAATAGCCGATGCAAAGTGTGGGCATGATCTCGCGGAGCATCCCGGGCAGCAGCATGAGCTGGTAATCTTGTACCCAAACGATGTCATCGGAACCGACCAGATGTCGAACCTCTTCGCAGAAGAGCCGATTGACCTCGCGGTAGGTTTCCCAGAAGTTCTGTCGGTACTGTGTGTAAGAGAAGAAATAGTGGCATAAGGGCCAGATTGTACTGTTACTGTACCCTTCATAGTAGTTCTCGATCTGTTCTGCGGAGAGAAACACCGGGTGGAAGTCCAGTTTTTCCAACTCTTCGCGGATGCGCTGCCTGCTTTCGGGTTTTTCTACATTCAGCCCCGGCCAGCCGATCCAATGTTTTTCATATTGGGTATGCAGTGAATCGAGACCCGTTGCAAGCCCGCCTTCACTCCTTGTGAAAAGGAACTGTTCCGCCTTTTCGGAGACTTTCACAGGCAGTCTGTTGGATATGATAAAAAGTTTCATGTCATATAAGAAATCAACCGGTATGCCATTTCTGAAAATTTATATTATCTTATTGATTATCAACCTGTGTGTTTCATGTGTTTACTGTAATACCGTTTCAAAACGAGAAAAAAATTCTCGTTTTGAAACGGTATTGTATTTTATTTGGATATTTATAAATAAAAGTCGAGAGATTTTAATGACGGTGACTATATACTCAATCCCCTAATAATTGGGGTGCAGCGTAATTTCAACTCCGATGCTTCCTTTAACTCATTATTCGAATTGAAAATAAAACTCACTAATTTTACAATGATTGATTCGTTAGTCTGAAATATTGGCTTTGAGATGATTTGGAAGCGCCGATAAAACTGTCTCGTATTCGCTAAACCGAATTGCTTATTCGAAGTTGATAGATTGGGACTGCAACCCCGGGCGTGGATTGCACCCCCGTTATTCGTGTTATTTCAGCGAGGATGTTTATTAGAGTGCAAACGCACCGAAAGAGTTGCACATTGTCTCTGCGGCCGACTACATGGACATATACGACGAATAAACTGCGAGCCAGCTTTCACGCAGTCTTTTCGTATATCGATTTACCGTCGTATTATTTATCTGTTTAACCGCATCCGGGGGCAGTCGTCGGCCGAACTCGAATACACAAATATAAGAAATGATCGATAAAATAATGAAATTCCATCCGATTTAATTGCAATTCCGGGAGGGGCGATCCATCGTCTTCCGAACGAAGATAACGGACAGAAAACGCTTTGTTGTTCCGTTTTTATCCTGAAAAGGATTTATAGCGATACGTATTCGACCGGGGTTTTCCATCATCTGCCGATTGTCAGCCCGATAATTTCTCATAGCATTTTCAGCCATAAATAGTTCATCCTAAAGCGCATAATTCAATGAATTGCGACTGTCTTTGCTGCTGAAACACCAAGAATCATCGACAATATGGCAAAAATCACAGTAAAAGATACGGGAGTTACGATTATATCGGGCTATGAGAAGACTATATCAGCCTGACAGATCCCGACCTTGCGGAACCCCACGCGGAAGGCTGCGGCTTCGGCCGTGAGCGTGTAGAGGTTCGGCGATTATCCGCATGTTCGATGAAGATGGATATCTGTGTGCGTTTTAAGATTTCGCGCGATACCTTTTCCAGGTTTCGCAATATGTATCCCTCGGTTTGTAGAGCTCACCGGGAGAAGGAGGATCGTCGTATTTCAGGATTCGGTAAAAAAGGGCTATATATATCCGATGGGGAATCTTGTAACGGGGATGGTTGAAGCTTTAAGTCCGAGGATGCCGTGGTTGATAATTTTCTGAGACCGGCAGCCGACCCGTCGAGGGGATTACCTGGTCTGAGGTCATTTTGTACGAACACAAAAGCCATGATGTCGGGTCATGGCTTTTGCCGTTGGTTAAAACGTCACCTTGACCCGTCTAAAAAAAGTAACAGCCCAATTTCTCAGGCTGTTACATCCTTTTAAAGGAAGTCCCGATAAGGGGCTCCCTTTTTCAATTAAATCAGCGTCATGCGCGTGCGCAGCATGTCGAGTACCTGTGTTTTGAGCTGCCGAGCGTTGATCGGCTTGGGCATATAGCCGTCGAATCCGCTCGAGAGTACCTTCTGTTCGTCGGATGCGAAGGCGAAAGCCGTCACGGCGATGATCGGCACGTCGGCCGATTGTTTGCGGATCTCGGCCGTGGCTTCGTAGCCGTCCATCACGGGCATGTTGATGTCCATGAGCACCAGGTGCGGTGTGTGCCGGTTGAATAAATCGACTGCTTCGCGGCCGTTCCAGGCGTGTACGAGCTTGTATTCATGGCGCAGGATCGACTCGAAAAGACGGTAATTGCTTTCGTTGTCCTCGGCGATGAGGATTACGAGCTTGTTCTTCTCGACCGTCGGGATGGCCTGAAGTATCTGTGCCGGGGCCTCCGCCTGTTCCGATTGGCCGGGGACGTACGGAAGCGTGAACCAAAAGGTCGAACCTTTGCCCTCTTTCGACTCTACGCCGATATTCCCACCCAGATGCTCCACGATCGTCCGGCAGATGGAAAGCCCGAGGCCCGTGCCCTGCTTGAACGAGTTGAGTTTGACGAAGCGTTCGAAGACCGCGTCCTTCCGTTCGGCGGGGATACCGCAGCCGGTGTCCGCGACCCAAAAATAGAGCTGCCCGGCACGGAGCTCGTAACCGAAGCGGATCGACCCCCGGTGTGTGAATTTAGCGGCGTTCGTCAGCAGGTTTATCATCAGCTGCGAAAGGCGGTTGCGGTCGGTGCGGACGTGGCAGGTTTCGTACCGCTGCTCGAAGACCAGCTCCACGTTCTGGTCGGTTTTCAGCCTCATGACGTTTTCTTTCTCGCGCATCAGTTCGTTCAGTTCGAAATCCGTATGGACGAATTCGAGCGTTCCGGCCTCGATTTTCGAAAGGTCGAGGATATCGCTGATGAGTTGCAGCAGCAACGTATTGTTGCTTTCGATGATCGACATGTATTCCTGCTTCTCTTGTTCTTCGTCCGTCGAGGCAAGAATGCCCGAAAACCCGACGATGGCATTGAGCGGCGTGCGTATCTCGTGGCTCATGTTGGCCAGGAATGCCGATTTCAGGCGGTTCGACTCCTCGGCGCGGTCGCGTGCGGTGAGCAGCTCCTGCTCCATCTGTTTGCGTTCGGAGATCACGAGCGATGTTCCGACCAGCGACAGCGGCCTGCCGTCAGTGTCGCGGGTTTCGACCGTGGCCTGTGCCTCGACCCACTCCATGTGCCAGTGTCCGCTTTCGTTGGATACGACGCGGAACTCTTCGCAGACCTTCTCCGTACTCCCTTCGATCAGGTTCCGGTAAGCCGTGCGGACGCGTTCCCGGTCTTCCTTGTGGACTTTCGAGAAGTAGCACTCCTCGTCCACCGCAAGCGAGAGGTTGTTTGCCAGCGACATCCCGGAGGCTATCTTGGCTGCCTTGTTGAGGTCGCACAGGATGGTGTGGGTCGTGAGATCCCATTTCCAGGGGATGATGTTGGCTACGTCGAGCGCCAGTGCGAGTTTCCGGTTCACCGAATCCACCTTTTTCTGGGCATCGTGCAGGGCTGTGCTGTCGATGCAGAAAATGTCGACCGTATCCTGCTGGTACGAGGGGCAGATGACGACCTCGTAGAAAATATTCACCGGCTTGTGGTAATAGGGGAAGGTAACGCTCCGCTTTTCTTTCAGTACGATGTCGATGATCGGCATGAACTGGGGCATCGACTCCGGGAAAACCGTCGACCCGGATTTGCCCGCCACTTCGTCCAGGGGGTAGAAGGAGCGTTCGAAGTGGGCGTTTACATCGACATAAACAGTGTCTATGGCCGTCCCCTGTGCGTCGAATACGACCCGTTCCTGCATGTACAGGATCGGCATGTTGTTGAACAGGTGCGAGTATTTGGCCTGGGTTTCCATTTCTTTCTGGTGGGCTGCGTCGACCTTGCGCAGGACGGCGATCCTCCATTGCTGGAAGATGAGGAATAACAGGAATATGCTGCCGCAGACACCTATCTCGGTTTTATACCGCTCCATGAACGAGGACGGTTTGTCGAAAAACAGGGTATTCGTCGGGCAGGCGTTCGGGGAGATGTTGTGCCGGAGCAGTACCGGGTAGTTGAAGACGGGTTGTGCACCGGCCGGGGTGTAAAAGGGAATGTCGCGCGGCTGCTTGCCCTCCAGCACTGCATCTATGGTGGCGATCAGCCGGTCGGAATATTCGTTCTCTCCGTATACGTAACCCCCGATCATGCCGCTGCTCTTGAGTCCGGTCGGGCGCAGCGAGAACAACGGTACGGACGAACTGGCGATGACCTTGAACGGGTTGGTCATAATTTCGTTACGCCCTGACATGTTCTTCAGGTAATGCCACGAGAAGAAGAGTACGCCGGTCTGTTTTACATCGATCGTACTCAGCGAATCGAGCAGTTGGTCGATCCCGATCTTGTCGGCCGAATAAACCGTGTATTTCATGCCGGGGTATTTCGAGCCGAGCAGCTCCGCGAGGTCGTGTTCCGTTTGCCGATTGACGTAGCGTGCGTCGTCTATGAATACGAGCCTGTTCATGCCGGGCAGTATGCGCTTCATCAGGTCGACGCTTTGGTCGAGATAAGCCGGCGAATAAAGCAGGGTCAAATTGTCCTGGTCTGCCAGCGCCCGGAGGGGAACCTGTTCCGATGCGGGGATGGGCTGCCTTTTGAGATAGTATTTATCCGGCCCGATGAAATCCTGTTCGGCACATACGATGGTCGGGATATCTTGCCATATGCTGTTGATGAAGTTGCGCAACAGGGCAGCCGGGGTTCCGATCAGCACCAGGGCCTGGGGAGGTTTTTTGCCGTATTCGCGCAGGAGGTTCGTCTCGAATGTCTTGATGTCCTCGGGGGAATCCACCAACAGCAGGGTCATATGTTCGGTGTAGAGTTCCAGGTTCTCGATCTGTTCGACGTGTGCCGTGATGTCTGCGATGATACCTCTGCTCCACGGGGTCGATTCCGCATAGGTGTTGATTACCAGTATATAATCGCGTTTGTCGCCGGGAGGTCTGCTGACGGCCGGTGAGAAGGGGTATGTTAAAATGCAGCCTAAAAGCAGGGCCCATACGAGGGGCCGGAACCGGAGGCCGGGCCGGGTGGTCGGCATGTTCATGGGGAAAAAGGGACGCAAGGTAGTAGTGTATGACGCAAAAATAGCGGGAGGGGGCTGCCGGAAGACAGCCCCCTCCCTTCTTATGTAAAGTTATCGGTTCATGACCGGTTTGATGTCCTTGATGCGGAGTTGGGTGGTTACCGTCCCCCGGTAATGGTTCTCTACGATCTGGTAACATACGTCGATCGGGCGTCCCGAGCGCACCCATTCGTAATGCGTGGGTTGCTGGAAGGCGATCGACTGGATCTTCGTGTTGGGCTTTTGCCGCTGGATCAGATCCATGCGCAGGTGTTCGCACTCCACGCCGACCAGTTTGGCATCGCCGTGGTTGCTTACGCCGTAGGTCGCGAAGACCGGCGCCGTATTGCCCGGGCCGAAAGGCTGGAAGCGGTTGAGGTCTTTGCGGAACGCGGGGGTGATGTCCGAGAAGAGCAGTTCGCTGTCGATATCCACCTGCGGCATAAGCATCTGCGGGTCGATGTTCTCCTCGACATAGGCGTTGAACCTGCGCGTGAATTCCTCGACGTTCTCGGGTCGCATCGTCAGCCCGGCGGCATACATATGCCCGCCGAAGTTCTCCAGCAGATCCGAGCACGACTCCACGGCCTGGTAAAGGTCGAAGCCCGGTACCGAGCGTGCCGACCCCGTCACGAAGCCGTTGCTCATCGTCAGCACTACTGTCGGCCGGTAATAGGTCTCGATCAGGCGCGAGGCGACGATTCCCACGATGCCCTTCATCCACTTGGGATTGTAGATCACCGTGCTCTTCAGCTCTTTCATTGCGGGGTTGCGCTCGATAAAATCGTGCGCTTCCTGCGTCACCGAACGGTCGATCGACTTGCGATCCTGGTTGTAGGCGTCGATGACGTTCCCGAACTCCGCGGCGATGCTTTCGTTGCCTTCGATCAGCAACTCGACGGCCGCATGCCCGCCCGAGGGCGAGGCGTTTTCGTCGTTCTCGTCCATCCGCATACGTCCGGCGGCGTTGATACGCGGCCCGATCTTGAAGACGATGTCGTCGATGGTGATGTTGTGCTTGTCCAGGCCGCAGATCTTGATGATCGACAGCAATCCTTTCGACGGTTCGCGGTTGAGGTCTTTCAACCCGAAATGGGCAAGGATACGGTTTTCGCCCACCAAGGGTACGATATCCGAAGCGATGCTCACGACCAGCAGGTCTAACAGCGGGCTGATCTGTTCGAACGGGATCCGGTTTTTCTGCGCATAGGCCTGCACGAGCTTGAAGCCTACGCCGCAGCCTGACAATTCGTCGAACGGATAGGAACAATCGACCCGCTTGGGATCCAGGACAGCTACGGCACGGGGAATTTCCTCGGCCGGGAGGTGATGGTCGCAGATGATGAAATCCACGCCCTTCGTCTTTGCATAGACTACCTTTTCCGTGGCTTTGATACCGCAGTCCAAGGCGATGATAAGACCCACGCCCTTGCGGGCTGCCAGGTCGATACCCTTGACCGAGATACCGTAACCTTCGGTATAGCGGTCGGGGATGTAGAACATCAGGTTTTTATGCCCGATCTGGCGCAGGAACTTGTACACCAGTGCAACGGCCGTACAGCCGTCCACGTCGTAGTCGCCGTAAACCATGATTTTCTCATTGTTACGAACGGCCCGCTCGACCCGCTCGACCGCCTTGTCCATGTCCTTCATCAGGAACGGGTCGTGGAGGTCGGCGAGACTGGGTTTAAAAAACTTGTCCGCCTTTTCTACGGTGTCTATGCCTCTCTGTACGAGCAGGTTCGCCAGCACGGGAGAAATCCTGAGCACGGCAGCGAGCTTCGCCACCGCCTCGGAATCGCCCTGCGGTTTCACTACCCATCGTTTTTCTATAGGCATACGATTTACTATTTATATATTCTAACATTTAATATCTCACTTAAAAATTTGACAACGAGCTCCTTTACTTCGCCCATTGCGGCCTTGCGGCCCGTTTCCCGTTCGATCGAGGTCACCCCCCGGTCGGTAAACCCGCAGGGATTGATGCGCGTGAACCACCCCAGGTCGGTCGTGACGTTCAGCGCGAACCCGTGCA
>OGPB01000354.1_pt1 | contig 31131 bp, 18 predicted proteins | sample 1552821 | NCBI WGS metagenome assembly OGPB01 (sample SAMEA2580192, study PRJEB22360) | human gut metagenome | biome: human gut; feature: human-associated habitat; material: faeces | place: Denmark | collected 2008/2010 | reverse complement strand
CACATGTTCCGGTAGTCAGTCCGCTGCGCAGGGGGAAGAAGTCGGGTAAATGTTTCTCGACTATGCGGCGCAGGCCATGCTCGCCGTTTACACAGATAAACTTGCCGGATGTCTTGGGGCGGCAGATGGCAAAGATGCGTATACCCAGTTGCCGGGCAGCTTCCACCTTCTCGCAGAATCCGCCGGATATCCCGCTTTCTTTGAGGAGGATGGCTTCGGGATGAAGCTGTTTCATCAGGACTTGCTCGTCTTCTCCGGGCGTGTAGTAGTAGAGGTTCTTCTCGGAGAAACCTTGTTCCCGGGCGAGCTTGCGCGAGCTGTCACGGTCGAGGATGCGGAAGTAACAGCAGGCATTCTGCCACAAAGGCTTCAGCTTACCTATGGTCTGTACGCCGGTCAGTGCAAGTAAGATAAAAATCTTTTCTTTCTGTATCTTCTCGATGGCATCGTCATAATCCCTGCACCAGGTGATGTGTTCTTCATCGCGTTTCGGGAAGATACGCTCGAAACGGATGACGGGGATATTCGATTCCACGGAGACTTGTTCCAGAGTCTCATGCAGCTGTGTGGCAAAGGGGTGCGCGGCGTCTATCAGCAGCTTTATGTGATGCTGTGCACAGAATGTTTCTATTTCTATTGCATCCATCGCGCCTTGCAGGCGGATGCCATTATGCAGAAGTACGTCCTGCTCATCCCCTTTGGTAGAATAGTAGAAAGTTTTTCCGGCTTCTTCAAGGGTTTGGATGGCTATGCGTCCTTCGGTGGTTCCGCCAAATATTAATATCATGTTTGAATGTTTATGGGTGATTAATCGTTGATTTATTTCCGGTACAGATGCTTGAACTCGTGTGCATAGAGCCGTGACAGACCTTCACGGTTGCCGATGGCTTCGCCTACGACAATCATGGTTGTCAAGGTGAGGTTATTTTCCTTCACTATTCTGGCAAGGTCTTTGAGTTCCCCCCTGAATATTTGTTCGTCTTTCCATGTCAAGTGGTAGCAGACAGCTACGGGGGTAGTTTCCGGATATTCCTGCAACAGTTCTTCCTGCACCTGCTTCGCAATGCTTGCACTGAGGAAGATGCACATGGTACTTTGTGAGCGTGCCATGAGATGTAGCTTTTCGCGTTCGGGCATGGGCGTACGTCCTTCGCCGCGTGTTAGGATGATGCTTTGCACTTTTTCCGGAATGGTGAACTGCGACTTCAAGGCAGCTGCCGCCGCCTGGAAGGAGGATATGCCGGGGGTGATGTGGTAGCTCATACCGTGCTGGTCAAAGTAGTTCATTTGTTCCTGAATGGCACCATAGATACAAGGGTCACCCGTATGCAGGCGTACGATGAATTTTCCCTTGTCATAGAACTTCTTCATCACTTCAAATTGTTCTTCCAAATCCATGGAAGCGGAGCTGAGTACGGTAGCCCCGGCCTTGGCACAGAGAGTCAGCTCCCTGGGAACGAGACTGCCGGCATACAGAATGAGGTCGGCGCGTTCCAGCATTTGGCGTCCGCGTACGGAAACCAGGTCCGGGTCGCCCGGGCCGGCACCCACTATTTCGATGTGGCCCTGGCGCACAGTTCTTATGTCAAGGGCGGCGGCCACGGTATAGTTCTCTCCTTTCTTCTTGGGCACCAGCAGCCGGGAGTTGTTTGCACTCAGTAAGGCGGCGGCTTCGCTGACGCTGGGGGTACCCATGTGCTTCATGACGGTTTTGCTGGGATGGGGCACCTCTATCTCTGTCAGTTCTTCGGCTGTATAGAAGTAGACCGGGAACTTCTTTTGGAGCGCTTTCACTACCGGTTCGTCACTTTTGGCTTTAATCGTGGAGATGGAGGCGATGCTTTGGGGCATGATGCCGTATTCCTTCAGTGTGTTCATAATCTCTTTCTCCACTTTCCGCACGGGACCTGCCAGCCGGGCAAGGCCGATGCCGAGGTGTACGACACAGGGCACGTAGCATATCATAGGCATTTCCGGGAAGTTGGGGACTTGGGGAGATACGCACAGAATCAGTTTGAAGCGTGAAGGTTTAATGTCCTGCACCCGGTAGAATACTTCTACATGAGGCGGCAGGTGCGCCTCCATCCAGTCCGTGCCTTCATTGCGCACCGTGAGCAGCAGGGCGGTGGGCTTGCCGGAAACGAAGAGGCTGATATGCTCGTTCATGCATACTCTTTTTTTCTCTTCGGGCGTCTTGGCAAGTTCTGCCAACAGGAGGGTGGAGGGCTCGGCGTTGATGACCGGAAACCACCCGAAACGTTGGGGCAGGGTATCGAGTCCCCATAGACCGGTGCAGTCGCTTTGCGTGGTGACTACCGGTTCGGCCCCGAGGATATTCGCTACCTGGTGGGTCAGTTCGTTGGCTCCTCCGATGTGTCCGGAAAGTACGGAGATGGCAAATTTACCGGTACTGTCCACGCAAACCACGGCAGGGTCGGTATATTTGTTCTTCACGCAAGGAGCGATGGTGCGGACACAGATTCCCATGGCGCCAATGAAGACAAAGGCATCATAGCGGTTGAAGTTTTCCGCTGTGAATTTGCCGGCGGATTCTATATGTGTGCATCCCTCTTCGTGCCTGAGGGTGAAGATTTCGGAGTCGGGAAGTTCGTTGAGTAGTGATTGGGCTATGCTCAAACCGGCTTCGGAGATTAGAATAATAGCTGTTTTCATAATGGGTATGTTTAAGAAAGCGTGGCTTTCATAATTTCAATGGGGTTATATTCGTTCAAGGCGATATGGGTGGAAGGGTGGAGCACCATTCCGTTCCGCTCGATTCCTCGGCAGAACGCCTCCTTGCTTTCTGCCGATACGGAGTTGAAGACGATGCAGCCTTCGGGGTGCAGCACTTGTTTCACTTTCTCTATCATTTCCTCCAGATGTCCGCCGTGTCCACCGATGAAGACGGCATCGGGGCGGGCAAAGGGAGTGAGGTCGGTGTGCAGGAAATCTCCGGTTACCGCCGTAATGCCCGGTGCGCCGAAGCGGCGGGAGTTGGTGTCCATCAGCTCTTTTCCTTCGGGGCGTATCTCGAAGGAGATGACGGCGAGATGAGGAAATTGCAGGCGGGCTTCGATGGAGACGGAACCGGTACAGAAACCGATGTCCCAGAAGACGCGGCGGCGGTTCAGTTCCAATGCCTGCAGGGTGAGCAGGCGGATGGGAGCCTTGGTTATCATGCGGGCGCGTCCGTCAAGATGTGCAAACTCTTCATCGGGGATGCCGAAGGGACGGACTGGAAAGTCTGGGGCTTCGCTACCGTGCAGGGAGTTTGTGCGGCATTGTCCGAGATGGCTGTCCAGCAGCAAGCAGTTGGGATGTTCGAAGTCACCGGAAACCGCTTCCCGGGGTGTCATCCGGCGTATGCGTTCCTTTTCGGGATTGCCGAGATGCTCGCCGATGTATAGTGTGTAGTGGGAGTACCCGTATTCCAGCATGCGGGCGGCAATGGTGACCGGGGTATGTTCGCGGTCGGTGAGGATGCCTATTTTGGGTACATGCTCTATGAGGGCACGGTCGAACTCCTGCCACGGGCGTCCTGTCAGGGAGACGGTGCGCATGTCGTCATACGGCATGACGAGGCGGTGTGCCAATGTCTGCAAGGAATTGAAAGCGGGATAGAGCAGAATGTCTGCCTCGGGAAGCTTACGCTTTATGGTATTGGCAAAACCGAAGAATAACGGGTCGCCGGACGCGAATACAATGATGGAGTCGTCCGTAGCCGTCTCTTCGAAGCGGGTAAATATTTCTTCATAATGGGAAAAGGCGTGGTCCAGCGGTACGGTGATGGAAATCCATTCGGCCCCGGCAGGCAGCAGAGGACCGACAATCTCCTTATGCCGTATGCCGCCGGAGAAGACCTTCCCCTTCCGTATCTGTGCCAGTGCTTCCGGTGGAAAGAAGGGGGAACGGTTGTCATCCATTCCTATGATTATAAATCTGTGTTTCATTCAATGAGTAATCTTATGAAAATATCAAGTAATGTAAGGGGGCATAACAAGTAATGTTATCGGTCGTAACAAGTAATGTTATGGAATGTCTTTTTTCACTTACACATCCCTGCCCGGGCGCAACTGCTCCGCATCGTTGTAGCACAGCACGGAGTTCACCAGCGTGGCAGCTAAGTTACTGCCTCCCTTACGTCCTTCTACGATAATCTTGGGTATTTCCGTAAAGGGTTTCACCATGTGTTTGGACTCCTGCACATGCACAAAGCCTACCGGTGCGGCAACAATGCCCGCCGGATGTGCCTTGCCCTTACGTATCAGGTCGCAGAGTTCCATAAGTGCCGTAGGTGCATTGCCGAATACAAAGAAAGCATCGGGATGCTCCTCCACAGCCAGGCGGATGCCTGCCTGGGTACGGGTGATGCCTTTCTCTGCAGCCATCGTCGCCGTGCGCGGGTCGCCGAGGTAACATTTCACCTCTATGCCCAGCCGCTGCAAAGCTCCTTTGCGGATACCGCTGGCTGCCATCGTGACGTCTGTGACAATCGTCTTGATTCCGCCTTTCTCGATGACTTGATACAAGGAAGCCACGGCACCTTCGTCCGTATGCAGCAGATGCTCCATTTCAAAATCGGCGGTGGTATGTATGGCATGGAGTAAAGCCCATTTATGGTCGAGGGGAATATGCTTGTTCTTCAGTTCCTTTTCGATGGTACGGAAACTACGAATCATGATGTCTTGCCCGATGCCCGTGGCTTCGGTATTCGTGTCCCGGTAATAGCCGCGCGGAGTGATGAAGGCTCCGTTCCATTCGTAGGACTGTGAGTTGCCTATCAATACGACTGTAAACATATCCACCTCTTCGGGATTGAAATCTCCCAGCGTGGTGATGTGTACCGCTTGTTCCGGGCGTCCTGCTTGGCGTACATATCCCACGGGCGTTTCCGGTGAGCGTCCTTCCTGCAGAAAGAGTTCTTTCAAGCGGTAAAGCTGCCAGTAGCGTCCTTCACTTTTGGGGTTGTAGACTGCCGTCACGAAGTCGGCGGCAGCGGCTGCGATGATACGCCTTTCAATACGCTCCCAGGGAGTCATCAGGTCTGAAAGGGAGATGACACAGAAGTCATGTCCTACGGGAGCTCCCAGCAGTGAGGCTGCCTTTTGGAAAGCGCTGATGCCCGGCAGCGAAACGATTTCCACGTCGCTGTTCCTTTCCCGCTTCATCTCGTAGACAAGCGGCGTCATACCATAAATGCCCGCATCCCCGGAACTGATGACGCAGACCGTCTTTCCCTGCTCTGCCAGCTCGAAAGCCTGCTCGGCACGGGCGCGCTCACGCTTCATGCCGGTATCTATACATGCTGTTGAGGGGTGGAGATAAGGGATTACAAATTGGAAATAATACTTATATCCCACCACTACATCTGATTCTTGCAAAGCGGAAATTACGGCGGGAGTTATATCCGATTCATTGCCCGGTCCGATGCCGGCAACAATTATTTTGGGGTGTTTCATATCCATATGTTCTATTGGCATACAAAGATAGAACTTATATTTGATGAAACCGAAAAAACTCTGTGTTAATCCGCGTAATCTGTGGTGAATCCTTATTGTCTAAACCTGTAAGTGCCGGTATTCGCTCGGAGTATAGCCTACGTTCTTCTTGAACACGCGGTTGAAGTGCTGCGAATACTGGTATCCCAGCTCATAGGCAATCTGGCTGACTGTCTTCCCGCTTCCTATAATCATTTCTTTGGCCAGGTCGATGATTTTGTTCTGGATATATTCCTGCGCTGTCTTTCCGGTTTCCTTCTTCACCAAATCTCCGAAATAGTTGGAGGAGAGGAACACTTTGTCTGCGAAGTATTTCACGGAAGGCAGTCCTTCGGTCTGCGGTTTGTCGCTCTGGAAATAGTCGTCTATCAGTGCTTCGAATTTCATCAGGATATCTTTGTTGGCTGCCGAGCGGGTGATGAACTGGCGTTCGTAGAAACGCATGCAGTAGTCCAGCAGCAGTTCGATGTTGCGTGCAATCAGACCCTTGCTGTGCTTGTCGATGGGGCGTTGGATTTCCATCTTAATCTTCTTCAGACAGTCGAGGAAGATTTCTTTCTCGTCTTCGGACAAATGCAGTGCCTCGGTAGAGGAATAGGAAAAGAAGGAATACTGCTTTATTCCTTGTCCCAGCGAGGTGCCTTTTATCAGGTCGGGGTGGAACAGCAGGCCGGAGGCGCTGGGCTGCATACCTTCCGGCATGTTGACCTCAGTCACCTGGCCCGGGGCGAAGCTGGTTACCGTGCCTTCCTGGTAGTCGTAAAACTGTTTTCCATAGCGTATATCTCCGCATTTGGTGTTTTTGAGGAAAAGGGCGTATACGCCATAGTTCAACGTGAAATGTCTGGGGTATCCGGTGGCTTCGGACAAGTCGACTACGCTGACCAGCGGGTGCAGGGTTTCGAGACCGAACATCTTGTTGTATTGGTCTACTGCATTGAGCTTGATTACTTCTTCCATAAACGTTCCTGTTAGTTTTGTACAAATGTAGAGAATAATCCGGAAAGTTCCATATCGCAGGAGGAGGAATCCGTAATATGGTTACAAATGTCCGTAATCTGTGTACATTGAAAAGAGTTACACCCTTTGTCCGAAATGGTGTAGCCATCCGGAGCAAAGGGTGTAGCCTTGGTATGTAAAAGGTGTAGCCCTTTTACGCTTGCTGGTTATCAATCTTTTAGCATAGCTTTGATGTGTTCCATATAGAGCTGGCGGATGGCTTTGTTTTCGCCCAGTCCCTGCATGCGTACATTCACTTGATAGCCTTGCTTTTCAAGTTCCGTCTTCCACACGCCGGCAATGTCTTCCTTGGTATGGTTGCCGCATACCAACAGCAACGGAACCAATGTCACGCTCTTGGGGCGTGTCTCTTTCAGTTGCAGCAGGGTTGCGTCCAGGGTAGGATATCCTTCAATGGTGCTGACGTGGAAGTTCTTCAGTCCATGGGCTTTCATCATGAAGTCGAGCATGGCGTAAGTAGCCGTGCTGGGTAGCTGGTTGCCGTGCCCCACATAGACAATGTCTTCTTTCTTTTCCGGCTGTTCGGCGGTCAGTATACCGATTACCTTCTCGCAGTCTTCGACGGAGTAGAGCAGGGGATTTCCCACTTTTATCTCCTTGAAGAAGGGACGGAGCTTGTCTGCATCCCTGCGGACGGAGGTCATCTCACTGCCTTCTATCAAGGTGGTGCTCTGGACGTAGATGGTCCGGTAGCCTTCGGCGCGAAGTTTCAGCAGTGCATCCGTAGGGCTGTCTTTGTACACACCCTCCTTGGCAAGTCTTTTTCGTACAATCGGCGAGATGTATGCTTCGCGCACTGTAAACTGCGGAAAGGCTTCTTGTGCCTCACGGGTCACGACGTCGAGCGTCAAGGCACGTGTCTGAGGGTCCGAACTGCCATAATGGGTGATGAGCAGAGCCGCCTTCTCCTCTTGTTGTGCGGAGGAGAAGAGGCTGATGCCGAGTAAATAGAGAGTGATGAAAAAATGTTTCATAATTGTTGTTGTTTCTAAATGCGTTATGGAGAGATTATTTTAGTCTGAGTGCCAGGCTGATTACTACCGAACGTCCCGGAGAATACAAGGCGAAGTTCTTGTTCAGCGGGCGGTTGTCTTTCTTGTTGAAGATATTGTCTATGCCGATGCCCGGTTCGATGACAAAGTTGCGGAAGCCGTCGAAGGTATGGCGGGTATTGAGGTTCCAGATGCCGTAACCCGGAGCATTGCCGTCTGCGTCACCCGGATAATAGACTTTGCTTTGCAGACGACCGTTCAGGTTGAGGTTCAAGGTATAGTCGCTCCAGCTGTGTGTATAGTTTCCGGTGATGGTGGCTGTATGGCGTATGCTGCGCTCGATGTTTTGCCATTCGCCTCCTTCGTTCAGACCGCGTCCATAGGCGTAGGTATAGTTTCCGGCCAGGGTGAAGCCCGGGAACAGATTGCCGTTCAAGTTCACTTCAAAGCCTTTGACGGTAGCTTTCTCGAAGTTGAAGTAGTTTTTGACACTTAGGTTTTTTGTGGATGAAAGGTCACCGATTTCGGGGAACTCTTCACGCAACTGGTTCTGCTCTGCTTCCGGTAGGTCATCGAATTTAGTGGATTTGGAAGTTACCATGTTCTTTACATAGTTCAGGTAACCGGTGACAGAAGCACTGAAACGGTTGGTACGGTATTCCATGTTGATGGAGTAATAGTTGCTGTGTTCGGGGTCGAGGTTCTCGTCACCCAATGAGATGGTGGCTCGTGTACCCATTGTCTTCTTGAACATGTGGTAGTAGAGCTCGTCAATTCCCGGAGCGCGGAATCCGGCAGCATAGGTGGCACGTACATTGAAGTTGCCTATGTTGTACATGGCTGCCACTTTGGGGGTGAAGCGTCCGCCCGTCTGTTCGTGATGGTCGTAGCGTACACCCACAACACCGGTCAGATGGTTCCATAGCTTCACTTCATGCTGGCCGTAGGCTGATGCCGTATAGACACTTTTGTCCAAATCGGAGTCGGGACGGCGGAGTACTTCACGGCGATAGTCCACACCGAACACCGTAGTGCTGTTGGTTGTAAAACCGAAGATACCTTTCAACTCGGCATCATGGAATTTCTGAAGCTTGGTAAGCGCATACTGTCCGGGCAGGTATCCGCTGTTTTCTATCAGGTATTTATAGCGTGATGCGTAATTGTTTCCTGAATAGTCGAACTGGATAACGTTGCGTTTACTCAGTTTGTATTTGGCGCCTGCCCCCCAGTTGTAACCTTCGTAGGTAGTGTTGTACTTGCTTCCGCCGGTGATGTCTTCGCGTTCTACCGGACGTTCGAGTCCGCGGTTGTAGTATCCGCCGTTGGCATAGAAGGAAAGCTGGTCCGTAGCATCATAGGTAAACTTCTGCGAAAAGTTATTCGAGCTGTAGCCCAGGGAGAGCGGGGCAATCGTTTCGATGATGTCTTCTCCATCTTCTGTCAGATGGCTGTTTTGCCAACCGTCGGAGTGGTCGTATTTATAGGAAGTATAGGACCCTATTTTTCCTTGGGCGATGTCCAGATTCAAGCCTTGGGAGAATTGATTCTTTCTCGTATAGCTGCTATTGCTGCTGAAGGCTACCACATCTTTAGGCTCGTTGGTAATGATATTGATTACACCGCCGATGGCATCCGAACCATAAAGGGAAGAAGCGGCTCCGTTCAGCACCTCGATGCGCTTGATGCGGGTCATATCTATTTGGTTGAGGTCGATGTTACCGGTGATGTCTCCCGTGACCTTGCGTCCGTTTACTAATATCAGCACGTGCTTGTTGGAGAGTCCGTTCATCATCAGATAGGACCCCATCGCGTTCGGACGGAAGGAGAGCGAGGGTACCATCATGGTCAAGGCCTGCTGGAAGTCGGTGATACCGGCACGCTTTATCTCGTTGGCAGTGATAACCGATACCGGAGACGGAGTGTTCTTCAGTCGCTGATGTGTACCCGTACCCGTTACTACGACCGGGTTCAACTCGTGAGTTTTCTTGGTCATATCGTCGCTGTCACCTTTTTCTGCTTGTGCATAGGCACCGGTGGCGATGATTCCTCCCATAAGGAGAACTGTGAGAAGTCTTTTCTTTATCATATATTGTTTTATTTTATATAACGCTGCAAATGTACATACCATTATCGGAGGGTGAAATACTTAATAGTTGTTATACTGCGATGGCCAAATAGCTATTAATAGGTACTGTATTCCCTTATTCCGGCACATAGATAATCTCTCCATTTTCAAGCTGATAGGCAACTCCCACTTTCTTTCCTCTTTTACCGGAGGTCTTTTGGTCTTCGCTGGGAGTGTATTTCTTGATTTCCTGCCCTTCTTTGGTAATGATTTCCATATTTTCCTTTCCGGGATTCTTCACCATGGTGAAGTCTTCTTTAGAAAACATCTCCGTCATATTGAAGCGGGAGACGAGAGCCACCATCAAGGCTACGGCAAAGACCATCGCTACGTCAAAAAGATTGGCTACCGTACCCATGGGGTCGGAGTCCGAATCGCTGTGCAGTAATCTGTTTCTCTTACTCTTCATAGTTTTCGTATCGTTAGTCCGTTATTCCTTTTCGGCCGTTTGGCGGCTTATCACTTTGTACAGATATTCCAAGTCGTTCATTTCGCGGGCATACCAGCGTTGTTTCACTTGCAGGGTAATGACGCCGACAGCAGCAATGACCAGCCCTACCACTGTAGTGGCAAAAGCCACCTGCATATTGTAGGCCATGGAGGAGATGTCTCCTTGTGCCAGCCCCACCAGCGCGGGACCCATCGGGATGAGGGTACCCATCAGTCCCAACATAGGACCCAGCTTGATGAAAGTACGCGAACGTCCCAACTCCTTCTCGGCTTCCACTTCATAATTGGCAAGCAGGTGTTCGCAGTAGGCGTCGTCATCCCGGTGTGCGGACAATTTGGACATGCTGCGGAGGAGAGGGGAGTTGCCTGCCGATGGGAGTTGCTGCAGCAGTCCGTCTATATTCTCTGGGGTAATGTTCTCCAGTGTTTCAGTGAATTGCTTCTGTAATTTCATCCGCTGGTAGAACTCGCCGAAGAAACCTCCCGCAAGGATAATGGCACGTAGAAAGAATAGCAGCAGCAGGACTACGACGGGAACCAGCAGCCCGTTTGAAATCCAGAACAGTGTGTTTGAGATTGTTTCCATATATCTTTTTAGTTTTTAATTCTTTAATTTATTTCAATAGCCCGTGGCAATGATGCTCAATATAACAATGAAAATATTAACAATGAACAGTACTTCCAAGCGCAGTGGTTTATCACCGATAGCATGCCGCAGCAGAAGGCTCCCAGCACAAACTGCAAGGAAAGTAACGCCGGCTGCTATCCATGAGAGACTGCCGAAATCTATTCCGGGAAAAGTGAAAAGCAGCAGTGCCAGGACATAGCATATTACTCCGCCTATCAGTATGCCGGGGTATAACTTCAGGAAGAGGGTGACCGCTTGTTTGAAGGCCGTGTTGCGGGTACGCATTTCTGCGAAACAGTCGAAACAGAAAGTTATCATTACGGCGGCTTCCAGAGTGACACATACCGACAAGTTCAACATCTGTGGACGGGAGGCAAAGAAAGCTGCCACCACGGTCTTGGACTGTTCCGTCATCCATGGAGTCACCAGCCACGCAAAAAAGGCACAGCCTGCGGCAACCGTCCACATTCCCCAGCGTGGATAGAACCCCACCTTTAATAGAAAATTGAGGGCGATGAATAGGGCTAACAGATGAATGGCGTATTCCATAATACTCTGTTTCTATTTATTCTTTTTTTCTTTTCTTCAACAGTACGACCAGTCCGATGAAGGTGATGACGACAAGACTGCCTGCAATCACTCCGTTCACCCTGTTCTTACGTACCGTTTGTTCGGAAGTCAGTTTGTGTTCTTTCAGTACGACATCCTTGCCATCGGTTGCGGATGCTTCGTGTACCTCCTTCATGTTCTGGGTATAGGTCTGCTTCTCGCTATTATCCAACTGGTCGGCAACGAACGACTGTAGCTTGTCATTGTCGCAAACGAATTCGGTACAAGCGGCACCTTTTTCGCGTGTGATTTGTGCATGCAGGGAAGCAGTGGTTTTCAGTTGCTCATCAGATGCTTTCCAGTAACCTTTGCGGGCGCTTTCCAGCATGACGGCTGTCATAGCCTGGAATGCGGCGGGATTGACGCGGAGGAAGTACTCGTGAATGCCCAGCTTATTCTCATCCTTTATATACATTCTATACAAGTCATTGAACAGTTCTTTGTCCATGGCCGACGGACGCATGACGTGCCAGCCGAAGATGTTGCGGAAGATTTCGCCGAACATCTGCGCCGAACCTTCCCCGCCTTTCATCCGCTCTTGTATAAAGGTAGGGTTCAAGATGGTGGAACGTGTCTCTACGGCAATGGCCTCTTTGGCATCCTGCATGCGGCGGTTGGTCCGGTTGCGGTAGTCTGCCATATAGGCATCCGGTTCCTTGCCGGTCACGGTTTTGACGGTGAGCGAGAGTCCACCCGTAAATTCATATACATGATCCAGGGAGATGGGCCCCCATGTGTTACTTTGACGGGGCTGGATGACAACATCCGTTTCGGACAGTGCCGAGGCAAACAAACCTTCCTGGACGTCTCCCCAATTTCCGTCGTCCCCATAAGAGGCACCCATATTGTTGAGGTATCCTTCGGCTATCTCCTTTTCGCTTTCCCACGAGCCGCTGTGCTCGGTATAGGCCATCATACCGGTACTGTATCCGCTGTTGATCGGTCCGAATACACGCATCACAGACATTTCACGGGCACGTTTGGGGGAAGCCCCTTTTTCTACCAGTAATTTTTCCTGCAACAGTGTACCCGATGCCACATAGTTGGGATAGGTCTCATCTCCGGCTTCCGATGCCAGACGTATAGCATCGGTCAGTAACTTCAAGCGGGAACCGGCTATGTCGCGTAGCTGTCCGGACACTTGTACCAGCACATTGATGCGCGGACGCCCCAGTTCTTCACTGGGCACCAGTTTCAGGTCAACCACTCTGCCTTGGGCGTCGCGTACGGGTTCTACTCCCAGCATCCAGAATACCTGGGCCAGCGTAGCTCCTTCCGTATTGATGAATTCGCCTGCCCAGAAGGTATAGCTTACTTTCCGGGGATATTCGCCGTGCTTGCTGATGTACTGTTTTAAAGTCGCTTCTGCCAATCGCTTTCCATCTTCCCAAGCCCTTGGGTTGGGAGTATTCTCGGCGTTGATGCTGTACATGTTGCGTCCGGTGGGCAGAACGTTCGGGTTCAGTACGGGGTCACCTCCCGGCGCAGGGAATACGGTTCCTCCGCTGAGTGCACGCACCATGGCATTCTGTTCGTTGACGGGGGAGGCAAGCAACTGTTCGCGATAGAGTAGGGCGGGGCGAAGCTCCGGTGCTACAGATGCAGTATCCTTGGGTGGATTCTGGAGTAAGGCGGTCAGTCTTTTCCTGGCGGCAGGCAAGTAGTGGTGGGCTATATAGGTGAAGTCTTGCAACTGCTCTGTGGTGATTTTGCCTTTATCGCGGTCCTTGCGGGCCGTTTCGTATGCCAGCGGGTCGGCAGCGACGGCGAGAGTGGTGGTCAGCAGGTCGCGGTCAGAATAAGGCTCGTTCATGGTGTAGTACGCACCCAGTATCTTTTCGTTGGCTATCTCTTCGGTGAAGGCATCCAGACGTTCCAACTCCTCGGCTGTATAGGGTTCGCCGGATATGGAATCCAGATTGAGGTCGCGGTGCAGCCCCAGGCGCATGGCCTCTTTTTTGATGTTCATTCCCAGAGCCCGGTGTTTGGCAGTCCCTTCGTCCAGCACTTTGTGAATATCTTCCAGCAAGGCCGAATAGCGTTGGCGCATACCGCTCTCCACGTAGGGCGGAGTGAGATGGGTGACCAGTACGGCATGTGTTCGGCGTTTGGCAATGATACCCTCGCCTACGTTTCCGGTGGTATAGAAGTAGAAGTGGGGGAGGTTACCAATCAGTACATCCGACCAGTCGGCCTGCGACTGTGCCACATTCTTTTCGGGAGTATATTCCAGGTTGCCGTGGGTGCCGAAGTGAATCACCGCATCTGCTTTGAAACCTTTTTGCATATACAGATAAGGAGCCAGATAACTGTGGGGCGGCGCCACCGGCATACCGTGCACCAGTTTGAACTCATCATCTCCCAATGCCGGGCGGGGCTGGGGGAAGAGTAGGATATTGCCGAATTGCAGGCAGGCAATGGCAATACTGTCCTCTGTTACCAGCAGATTGCCGGGCGCATCTCCATATCTGTCTGTCACTTCCTGATATTTCTCGGGAAGGAGTACTTCGTGTGCCCATTGTTCGTATTGCTCGGTAGAAAGCCATATCGGGTGTGCCGTTTTCAAAAACTGTTCTTGTGCTCCTTTGGCATACGAACCCATGACGGCACCGTCACGATGTATCCGCTTGCCGAACTCCTCTACAGTAGCAGGCAGTCCACTGACGTCGTACCCTTCCGAACGCAGGCGTTTCAAGAAGTTATAGAGTGAAGGAATCACTTCCATACCGCTTGCCAGCAGGGCGTCTTTTCCCGGAGTCTTGAAGTAACAGATAGCAACGCGCTTTTCTTTGTTGGACATGTCTCTCAAGGACATGTACTTGGTAATATGGTCCACTACGGCATCTATCCGTTCATTTTCAGCGGTGTACAGATAGTATCCTTGTTTGTTTTCGTTTTGGGTAGCGATGCAGAGGGGTAGCATGCCTCCATCTATCTCAGGCACCACTACACGGGCGGTCAGTGTGCCACCGCTGACGGGGGTATCCGGGTCCAGCCATTCCTCGTGGGGCTGAATCAGCGGGAAGGGCATGAATAAAGGAATGTTTTCCTGGTGCAGCCAGTTGATGAGTGAGTCATTGCCCAGCCGTCCCATAGGCAGGTAGACTACTGCATCGGGATGGAGGGTACGTATCATATCGGCACGCGGTTGACCTCCGGCTGTGAAAGGATAGACATTGAAGCCTGCTTGTGTCAAGCACGTGATGAGGGAATCTACGTGGGCACGGTTTCCTTCCATCGGAAAGTTGAGTCCGGAAATCAGGGCAAGGTTGCGTCCGTCCTCATGGTAGAGATTTTTTTCTTTCAGATAGGCGGTCACCTCTTGCGGAGTACTGAAGTAGCGGCCGTATTCGCGGTGGTAGAACATGTTCTCCAGCAATGGGATGGGAGGCTCGTAATCCTGGTGTCTCCACCGGTGGGGAGTGGCGATGTGGCGCAGGTAGAGTAAGGCATTCCGGTAGTTGTGCTTGTTGCCGTTCTTGAGATACTCCCGTAGCGTATGCTGTTGTTCATTGGTAACATTGTGATTGAGGGAGAGGGTGAAATTTCGTAACGTATTCGTAAAGACTGGTACTCCGCTGGCACCCACCCGTTCCACTTCGGCAATCTGGCCGTCGTCAAGGTATAGCCCTCTGCTGTACATCACGATGGCATCATAGCCGGAAAGGTCCTTCACCTCTTCTTTTTTTATGCAGGTGACTTCTATCCGGGCGCAGTCATTGTTCAGGGCAATGTCGGCAGCTTGTGCCAGGGTTGCGTTGATAATAAGTATACGTGTAGGAGCAAGCCAGTACTGATAGGCCGCAAAGCTGCAGACAATCAATAGGGCTATGCTGCCGAGGAATATTCCAAGTCTTTTCTTATTCATACAAGTTTATTCTCGTTAATAGCGTTTTTGTCTTTTACAACATTTTCTTCTTATATAATTCACACTTAACGCCACACCCGTGATGCAAACGGCTGTACCTCCAAGCAGCAATACCCAAAGCACAGTCTTGCGCAGGGTGGCATTGGAGTTCAGACCGGGCAGACGCATGCGGTGCAGGGCTGTATAGCTCCAGTATTTCCAGCGGGAGGAGGTGTCTACATGGCGGATGATTCCCGTTTCCGGGTGAATGTAATAGACGCTCCGGTCCGGGTCGTCCACCGTTATCTTCCAGACGGGAAGCTGGGGTCGTCCGCGATACATATTGCTCATGTCGCGATAGTAGGTCTCGAAATGTTCGAGCCGGGAGATACGTATGCCGGGGATATGTTGTGAAGAATCACGCTGGGAGGTATAAATGCTTTCCACGCCTTTCAGGATTTCTTCTTCGGAGAGTTGTAACGGACGCGGCAGGCTGTCGGCGGCATCGATGTAATACTCGTTTTTTCTATCTTTTACGATGTAGTAGGGATGTTCGCGGAAGTTGCGCCACTCTATCTGCAAAGCTTGGGGATAGGCAGCTATGACACGGCGGTAGTCCAAGGGGTAATCCTCCGGTTGTGGGGCACGGGCATGGAGCGTGCGTGTGGCGCTGCCTTTCTTCAGTGCCGGTTTATGAATCCATTCGGGAATGTCTGCCAGAGACATCATGCCGCTGAAGGTGAAGGTCAGTACGAAGATGCCGAAAAAGATTCCGCTGACGTAGTGCCAGTGATACCATCTTTTTCGGTAGGGGGAGAACTTGGGATGGCGGCTTCGGTGCGTCTTACGCCATACATCCACAGTTACCCAAATGCCGGCAATGACCATGAGACAACCCAGAGCTGTGAGCCAGATGACGGTCTTAGTCCAAAGGACGGTGTCCTGCCGCAGCCAGGTGAAGTATACCCAGTGGGGAATGGCACCCAGCCATGCCCAGAAGCGTTCGCTTCTGTTGGAGAACTGCAAGGCCTCACCGTTTTGTGAACTCAGATAGAGCTGTGTCCCGGCATCGTCGGCAAAGTATATTTTATAAATGGGCATTTCCTTTTTCAGTTCAGCGAAGGGAATCCATTGGTCCAGAGAGTGGAGGGTGTCGATACGGGTAATGGGAGAAGAACACCACAAAGCTGCTGTCCGGTGCAGGTGTTCACTGTCCAGAGAGGGTCGTGAGATGGTGGAATCGGCAAGGAAATGAAGCGTGCCTTTTGTGGTACTAAAGCTGAACTCGGGGTGTCCGGCATTGAGGTTCAGTATCGTAGACCTGACCTTTACGCCACGGGGCAGGCGGGCTGTGACGGAGGAGATGTCCGGAAGTGAGTCTCCGGTTTGGGAGAGCATATCCAGCTTTTGCATTTTCTCTTTGGCGCTGACACGGGGAAAGCGGTGGTACATCATCACGAAGGCGGAGAGGAACCACATGAGAAATAGGATACAGAGCAAAGTGCCCAGTATCCTATGAATAGAGTACATCAGTTTGGTGATAACATTCATTGTCGTTCGCGTTTTTCCTGCAAAAGTACAAGATGATTCAAGAACACTAAATACCCACTAATGGGTATATTATTCTGTGTCTTTTCCGGCAGCATAGGCCGCCTTCTTCGTCATGATGTCCAGCATGCGGTGCTTCAGTCCGAAACGGATATGGTCAATGAATATTTCTTGAATTTCCGGAATTTGTCCCAGTCCTTCCAGTTGTGCACTGACGGTGAAGCCTTCTTTCTCGAGCATCTCCTTCCACTCTCCGGCAATGTCGTTTTTGGCATGGTCTCCGGCAACAAACATGAAGGGTATGAGGGTCACACGTTTGGCTTTCCCGGCTTTCAGTTGTGCCAGCATGGTGTCAAAGGTTGGATAACCTTCGATGGTGCCCACATGGAAATTGGTCAGTCCGCCTGCTTTCAGCATATAGTCCATCTGACTGTAGATGGCGGTACTGGGGGTATAGGTGCCGTGGCCCACAAGGACGAAGTGTTCTTTGGTAGCTTTCTTGCTTTGTGCCGGGGCGTTGTAGCGGTTCCCCAGAATACTTGCCACTTTCTCTGCATCTTCGATAGAGTAGAGCAGGGGAGTACCTACACGTATTTCCTTGAAGAAGGGTAGTGCGTTTTCCACATCCCGGCGGAGGGATTCCATTTCTACTCCGTCAATGATGTTGGTACTCTGTACGATGAGGTGTGTGTAACCTTCGCTGCGCAGTTTCAGCATGGCATCCAGTGGAGTCAGCTTCGTGATGCCGCGCTCTTTCAAGCGGCGGATGATGATGCGCGACGTATAGGCTTCTTGGAACTTCAACTCCGGGAAGGCGGCTTGTGCCTTGGCGTTGATGGCATCAATGGTGAGGGCGCGGGTATCGTCGTGCGTAGTGCCGAAGTGCACCATGAGCAGGGCGGCTTTGTCGCCGGGTTTCATACTTGCAAGCATATCGCTGTGCTCGTAGTTGCCTCCCCCGTGCGCATGGCAGAGGAGGAGGAAATTACAAAGGAATAAAAAGACAAACAAATTCTTCATAAATACTGATGCTTGTTTTAATCGTTCTCTATGACACGTATCATATCGAAGTAGAAGCGTCCGTCCACTTCGGCTCCTTTCTCTACATTACCGGTCTTGATGTCATAGATGTAGATAACGGCGTTGGCATCTTCTTCAGTGTTTACACCAATGTATGCTTTGTTGTTGAAGATGACAGAACGCTGTGAGAAGCGACCGCCGCTGTAACCGATTTCCTTGCCATCATAGCTTAAGCGTGTCTTGGTTCCGGTGGTAAGATCGAGGATGGCGTAGTAGTGAGAGTAAGCGTCGATGCCGGGTTGCTTATCTGCAGCGGGTCTATCGGCATTGTCATTACGTGCATACACTAAGGCTTTGTTCCCTTCCAGATATTGAATGGTCAGCAATTTGCCGTCGGCATTGGGATAGCCGTTGTAGGAAGCGTCGAATTCTGTTTCGCCTTTGTTGATACGTAGCAGGATGCCTTTGAAAAAAGCGTTATCTTCTTCGTGGAAACAAGCTAGGTAGAGATTGTCTGCTTCGTCGTACATTACGCAGTTTTGCATCAGTTCTCCGTAAGCGCTTCCTGCCATTTCGCATTCGATGGGAGAGAGTACATCTTTTTCTACTTCCATGGTAGAGGGGTTGATAATGGCTGTATGGAAGTTAGGCTCTTGCTGGTCTATATTCGTCAAACCGTCTGTCTCTTTCCAATAGTAGAAGTAGTACAATCTGTTGTCTGATTTGCGGTAGGTGAGGATACCGGAGCTTGTCAGTTTGAGCCAGTTGGTGGGGGCTGGTATGTTGAGTTCACCTTCAGCAAGGATAGTCAAGTCCTCTGCGTTCAGTTTCGTATAAAGAATCTTGTCCTTCTTACCATTGGTAGACATGATGACGAGTGTGTTGTCATCAATCCAGGCATGTGTGTAGGAACGTACCTTATAGCTGTTGGCCTTGAAAGGACGTTCTGCAATAACCTGAACTGCATTGTTCTTGATTTGATATTTTACGAAACGGTCGTTGGTTGCGGGTATTTGGTAGTAATATTTTCCTTTTGAGATAGTCTCCATGGAATAATCTCCCAGTTCCGAACCTTCTCTTTTCACAGTGATGACACCCTGCTCTGTGGCCAATGAGTTGACGCTATGGACAATAGTGGTATTCTTGCTACTCATCCCACCGTGTTTGTCTACGGTGACAAATAGGTCGAAGTGATAGTTATCCTCATTGACTTCCGGGTCGGGATTAGGATTAGGTTCCGGGTCATCATCGGAACACGCTGTGAATGACAGTGCCATCATGGCAGCCATAAAGGCAATCAGTGTAAATTTGAATTTTCTCATTTTGAATGAATTATTAAATGATTAGTTAATGAATAGTCTGAATTTAGCAAAAAAAGCACGTCCGGGCTTCTGCAGCTTGTAGTTGTCATAGGCTGTCTTGTCGAGGAAGTTGGTACACTCCAAAGCCAGATTATAGCGTCCGCGTCTCCATGAGTAAGTGATGTCGGCATTACAGATGTGCTGGGCGGGAATGCGTGCCTTGTTATCATATGCGCCGTAAGCTTCCCAGGTCAGGAAGTACCAGTGTACCCATTGATAGGTACAACCCAGGCGCAATCTGCTTTCGGGCAGGGCAATGTTGCGGAAGGTATAATAAGCCTCTACGCTACCGAATAGCCACGGGCGGTTGGGCACACGGTTGTTATAGGTGGCAGAGGGCTTTCCGTCACCCTTGTACTTCTGCTGGTCGCGAGTGTCCTGGTAGCTGACGTTTGTGGCGAGTTGCAGTCTGCCTTGCCAGTCGTAGCGCATTTCCCCTTCCGCACCTTTTACATGGACAGCCGGGACGTTGGTATATTGCATTGTACCCTCTTTCTCGGCAATGCTGGTCTGAATGTAGTTGTCTACCTTACGGAAAAATCCGCTCATCTCATAATAGAATGTATGTCCATTGCCCGGGTGCCATGTGCCGAACAGAGAGGCATTGAAGTTGTTGCTGTTTTCCGGTTTCAGTGCCACGTTGGCATAGATGGTGGTACCGTTTCCCAACAGCTCGCGGGCGATGGGCAGTCTTACGCTATGCTCGTAGGATACTTTGATGGATAAAGGTTCCACGATGATATACCGGAGTCCGGCACCGTAACCCAGGTAGTTCTTGGTGGTGGAGCCTTGCACATCCTTCGAGCCGGTCACGCTGGATTGGTCGGTCTGCCGGATATTGGGATGGTTGATGTAGTCTTTTATGAAGAATACGTTTTCCATCTTGCCATCCAACAGAGACTGGTTGTAGGAGAGTCCCAGGATATGTTTGGTAACCACATCTTTTGACGGCTCGAAGCTGGTATCAAGGTCATCGAAGCGGTCGTTTCCGGTACGGCTCAAATGGTAGTTCAGATTAAAGCTGTGATGGGTATTCAGCTGATAGTCCAGGTTGGTGCGCATGATGGTGAGCGGACGCTTGTAGTGGCGCATGGATGGTTCTTTGCCCATAATCTCGTTGCGCTGGCTCACGATGTATCCTCCGTCCCAATAGTACTTCCGATAGGCAGTGTCCACGGTCAAGGAATGGTCCCAGGTGTGGGAGAGGGAGGCATTCAGTTGCATGTTCTTCAGGATGAAGTTGTACTTCTGATAGCGGGCAGAGATGTTCCAGGAATCGGAATTCCTTTCTGCCATTCCGTATACTTTGTTTTGAACAGACCCCGTCTGCAGTTCCTTGTCTGTTTTTGAATAGGAGGCGGAAACAAAGAAAGCATCAGCCCAGGATTTGTTGACAAATCCGGCTTCCACCTGTGCCAGTAGAGAAAAGTAGCCGTCATGAAAACGCTTGGGATTGCCATATATGAAGTTGTCCCCGCTTTCGTCGCGCATCTGTACATTCTTCATTCTATAATCGTTTTTGGAGTAGTTGATGCCAACGGTGGGCCGGACTATTAGTCCGGTTTTCTTTTCTACGAACTGTGCATTCAAGTCTGCCTTGTGGGTATGGAAGGAGCCGATGCCGTAAGATACATCCAGATAATCCTTTTTTTCCTGCTTTGTAATGATATTGATGGTGCCGCCCAGTGCATCTGTTCCCAAGCTGGCAGGGACTACTCCTTTGTATATCTCAATCCGGTCTATGATGTTAATGGGTAAGTTGGCGAGGGAAACACCGCTTCCTTTGGTGTCCAGTGGCATTCCGTCCAGAAAGTAGCGGATTGAATTTCCGGACAAGCCGTTGATGGAGAGGTCGAAGTCCGAGCCAACCCCGCCTTCCTCTCTCACCTTGATGCCCGTTGTACGGTTCACCAGGTCGTTGAGGTTATTTAGTGAGTTTACTATCGGCTTGATGTCGAGTGCATTGACAGCAAAGGCCCCTTCCTTCACTTTCTGCGTTTGGGTCTTTCCGTATACTTCGACAGAATTCAATGCCACGGCGCTTTCCTGCAATGTGAAATTCTGTTTTTTATCCTGCCGGATGTCGAGGGATTGTTTCACGGTTTGGTAGCCCAGGAAGGAGACGATGAAGGTATGTTTACCCGGAGCGACTTGCAGTGAATACTTCCCCCGGTCGTCCGTATAGGTGCCGGAGGTGGTGTTTTCCACTGCGATGGTGGCTTGGGCTACCGGTGTCCCGTGCTGGTCTTTGACTTTTCCGGATAAGGTGACCTTATTCTGTGCCATACTACCTGCAGGCAGTAGGCAGATAAATGTAAATAGCAGTCCTGTGATGAATCTCATTTCAGTTCCTTATAAGCGTTCGTAACTTGCCCTCAAGGAAAAATGAACAAAGAGAAAGATTCCTTTATATGGATAAAGAATGCCTCGACTCAATGTTTTGTTGCTTTATTCCCCGAAAGCACTAAAACTATGTTGTCTTGGCAGGTCTTCTGACTTATCCCTCTTTGAATGCCTTCCCATCCGCCGGGCGGACAGTGGCTTGTAGAATATTCAAAGATTTTGGAAGGATTTACAGCAGCGGGTCTGTTCAGGATTTGCACCTGATTCCCTTTTTCATCACTCATCTCCAACAGAACCGGGAGAGGTGAAACCAAAACTGGGACAAAGATAACAAAAACTATTAGGTTTGCGAATACTCCTGATAATTTTTGTTATCTTTGCCCGCGAATTGGTTCCGGATGCATGTTTCCATCATCTGGATTAAAAGGGAATCGGGTGTAAATCCCGGACAGTCCCGCTGCTGTGAAGCTCCGTTTATATCATGAAAAACACCCTTGCCACTGATATGCATTGAAATATCGGGAAGGCTTCAGGATTAGGAGTCAGTCAGAAGACCTGCCATTCATTAAAGGCTGCCTTTGCTCGTGGGTTAGGAAGACAGTACGAAGATATTAGTTGAACATTTAAACAAGAAATGGAATGCCTTTGTTAAAGGTATGTCCGCATTGTGGTGTGACTATATATATCCTTTATATATTAAAGAAAAAGTAAAATGATTAAGAAAGTATTGATTGCCAACAGAGGTGAGATTGCCTTGCGCGTCATGCGTTCGTGCCGGGAGATGGGACTGCTTACGGTTGCGGTCTTCTCCGAGGCCGACCGCACCTCTCATCATGTGGCATATGCCGATGAGGCTTATCCGATAGGACCGGCCGTGGCAAAAGAGAGTTATCTGAATATTGAAAAAGTGATTGCCACGGCAAAGCGATGCGGTGCCGATGCCATCCATCCGGGTTACGGCTTTTTGTCGGAGAACTCGGAGTTTGCACGCCGTTGCAAGGAGGAAGGGATTATCTTTATCGGTCCCGCCGCCGAGACGATGGAGGCGATGGGCGACAAGATAGCTGCCCGCAAGCGAATGATTGCGGCAGGCGTACCCGTGGTTCCCGGAACGGAACAACCTTTGCAGAGTGCCGAAGAAGCCGTGCGCATCTGCAACGAGATAGGTTATCCCGTGATGCTGAAGGCGTCTATGGGTGGCGGTGGTAAAGGTATGCGCCTTATCCATAACGAGAGCGAAGTGGTGGAAGCCTACAACACGGCACGCTCCGAGTCCATGTCCTCCTTTGGAGACGACACGGTCTATCTGGAAAAGTTCGTGGAAGAACCCCACCACATCGAGTTCCAGATATTGGGCGACAACCACGGCAACGTCATCCACCTCTTCGACCGCGAATGCTCCGTGCAGCGTCGCAATCAGAAGGTGGTAGAAGAAAGCCCGTCACCCTTCCTTACGCCGGAATTGCGCCGGGAGATGGGAGAGAAGGCGGTTGCCGCAGCCAAGGCAGTGAACTACTCCGGTGCAGGTACCATCGAGTTTCTGGTAGACAAGAACCGTCGGTTCTACTTCCTCGAAATGAATACGCGCTTGCAAGTAGAGCACCCCATCACGGAAGAAGTGGTAGGCGTGGACCTGGTGAAAGAGCAAATCCGCATTGCTAACGACGAGGTGCTGCACCTCAAGCAGGAGGAACTGTTCCAGCGCGGCCATGCTATAGAGTGCCGCATCTGTGCCGAAGATACGGAAAACAACTTCATGCCGTCTCCCGGTGTCATCAAGCAACTGACGGAGCCGAACGGAATCGGTGTGCGTATAGACAGCTATGTGTACGACGGCTATGAGATTCCCATCTACTACGACCCTATGATAGGTAAGCTCATCGTATGGGCAACCACCCGCCAGTATGCCATCGAGCGTATGCGCCGTGTGCTCTACGAGTACAAGATTACGGGCGTAAAGACCAACCTTGCCTATCTGAAGCGCATCATGCACGTGCCCGACTTTGTGAAGGGAGAGTACAACACCCTCTTTATCGAGAAGAACGCCCGCATGCTGGTACGCACCAACACTGCCAACGAAGAGTTGGAGAACATAGCCATGATAGCTGCCTATATGGACTATCTGGTTAATCTGGAGGAGAATGTTTCGGCACAGCTACCCGATGCCCGCCCCATCAGCCGTTGGAGGGAATTTGGCTTGCAGAAGGGAGTGCTCAGGATTTAAGGAATGGATAATTGATAATGGAGAATTAATAATGGAAATACATATAGGAGACCGTATCGCAGACATTACCTTGGTGGGTAAGGAAGGGAATAAGGTACAACTTACCATTGACGGAAAGCCCTACGAAGTGGACATTGTGATGGCAGAGAACGGAAGTTGCTCCATCCTGCACAACGGAAACTCGTTCAACGCAGGCCTTGTGCGCGGCGAGGGCGGCAAGAGTTATGACATCAGCATGCTCCAGCGTTCCTTTCATGTGGACATCGTGGACACGCAAGCCAAGTATCTGCACATGAAGAAAGGAGCCGACGAGAAGCAGGGCGACAAGATTCTGGCGCCGATGCCGGGCAAGGTAGTGAGCATCCCCGTCAAGGTGGGCGACCGACTGGCTGCCGGAGACATTGCCGTGGTGCTGGAAGCCATGAAGATGCAGAGTAACTATAAGGTAAATGCCGACTGCATCGTCCGCAACATCCTCGTGGGCGAGGGCGAACCGGTAAATGCCAACCAAGTATTGATTGAATTGGAGTTGATAAAGGAGGAATAATCCCGAGTCGCATTCAGTCCGTATATTATAAATCACTAAATTGTAAATGCAAATATGAACAGAGAAGAAATATACCGCCAGTTTGAGGAACTGGATAAACGTGCCTCGCTGGGTGGGGGCGTAGACAAGATAGAGAAACAACACGCCTCCGGCCGCATGACTGCCCGCGAACGTATTGACATGCTGCTGGACAAAGGCTCGTTCAATGAGCTGGACAAGTTCGTGAACCACCGTTGCACCAACTTCGGCATGGAGAAGAAACAGATTGCCGGAGACGGCATGGTGTCCGGTTACGGAAAGATAGACGGCCGCCTTGTATTTGTCTATGCCTACGACTTCACGGCGCATGGCGGTTCGCTCAGCGAGACGAATGCCGCAAAGATTGTAAAGGTGCAGCAGCTTGCCCTGAAGAACGGTGCTCCCGTCATTGCCCTCAACGATTCGGGCGGCGCACGCATCCAGGAAGGTGTGAACAGCTTGGCAGGCTATGCCTCCATCTTCTATCAGAACACCATTGCGTCGGGTGTCATTCCGCAGATATCCGCTATTCTGGGTCCGTGTGCCGGTGGGGCATGCTACTCTCCGGCGCTTACCGACTTTATCTTCATGGTAAAGGAGCAGAGCCACATGTTTATCACCGGTCCGGACGTGGTAAAGACCGTGACCCACGAGGAGGTGGACAAGGAGGAACTGGGCGGTGCCTATACGCATAGCAGCAAGAGCGGCGTTACCCACTTCATGTGCAATACGGAGGAGGAGACACTGATGAGCATCCGCGAGCTGCTGAGCTTCCTGCCGTCCAACAATATGGAGGATGCTCCCTTCACTCCCTGCTCCGACGATATCCATCGCCGGGTAGAGGCGCTTCAGACCGTCATTCCTGAGGACCCGAACATGCCCTATGACATCAAGGATATTATAGAACCGGTGCTGGATAACCAGTACTTCTTCGAAGTGATGCCTCACTTTGCCAAGAACGTCGTTATCGGTTTCGGTCGTCTGAACGGGCGTTCGGTAGGTATCGTGGCAAACCAACCTGCCTATTTGGCGGGTGTGCTCGATATTGATGCCAGCGACAAGGCGGCACGTTTCATTCGTTTCTGCGACTGCTTCAACATCCCGCTGATAACCTTCGAAGATGTTCCTGGCTTCTTGCCCGGAACGATGCAGGAGCACAACGGCATCATCCGCCACGGCGCCAAGATTGTCTATGCCTATGCCGAGGCCACCGTGCCCAAGATAACGCTGATTACCCGCAAGGCATACGGCGGCGCCTACATCGTGATGTCCAGTAAACCGACGGGTGCCGACGTGAACCTGGCTTATCCGCAGGCGGAAATCGCCGTGATGGGTGCCGAGGGTGCGGTGAACATCCTCTACCGTAAGTCCTCTGCCGAAGAGAAGCAGGAGATTATCAAGGAGTACGAAAGCAAGTTCTCCAACCCTTACCGCGCCGCCGAGCGTGGCCTCATAGACGAGGTCATCATGCCGTGCGATACCCGCTACAAGCTAGTGCAGGCATTGGAGATGGCGCACAACAAGAATCAGAGCAATCCACCGAAAAAGCACGGCAACATGCCTTTATAATAGTAGTTATTTTTTATGTGTGAAATGCGTATCCCCGGAGAAGTGATTTCTGTGGGGATACACTTTTTAAATAGAGAATTAAGAATTAAACAATAAGGCTGAAAAGTAAAAACTAAAGATAGAAACTATGGAACTATTAAGAAACCTCTTTGAGGGTTATCCCAACCTTTGGGGCGGAGGAGTGGCACACTCTGTCCTGATTCTGTCCCTGGTCATCACCTTCGGTATCATGCTGGGCAAGTTGAAAGTGGCGGGTATCTCGCTGGGTGTCACCTGGATTTTGTTTGTGGGCATTGTCTTCGGACATTTCGACATGAACCTCGACGAACATCTGCTGCACTTCCTGAAGGAGTTCGGCTTGATACTGTTTGTCTATTCCATCGGTCTGCAAGTAGGGCCGGGATTCTTCTCCGCTTTCAAGAAGGGTGGACTTACGCTGAACATGGTAGCAATGCTTTCCGTCTTCCTCAGCGTGGTTATCACCATTGTGTTGCACTTTGCCACCGGAATTCCCATTACTACGATGGTGGGTATCTTGTCCGGAGCCGTGACCAATACTCCCGGTCTGGGTGCTGCCCAGCAGGCAAACAGTGACCTCAACGGGGTGGATGCTCCGGAAATCGCACTCGGATATGCTGTTGCCTATCCGCTGGGTGTGGTAGGCTGCATCCTGGCGCTGCTAGCCTTGAAGATTTTCATGCGGATTAACACCCAAAAAGAAGAGGAGGATGCCGAGCACGGGCTGGGCCATCTGCAGGAGCTGACCGTGCGTCCCATATCGGTAGAGATACGCAATGAGGCAATAGACGGCAAGCGGATCAGAGATGTGAAACCATTGTTGAACCGTGCGTTTGTCATCTCCCGCATCCGGCACACCGGCAGTCAGGAAACAGAACTGGCGAATGCCGATACAGTGCTGCACATGCAGGATGAAATTCTGTTCATTGCCAACCCGAAAGATGTGGAGGCCATTGTTGCCTTCTTCGGAAGAAAAATTTCGGTGGAGTGGGAACGGGAGGACAAGAACTTGATTTCACGCCGCATCCTCATCACCAAGCCGGAACTGAACGGCAAGTCTCTGTCTCAGCTCAAGATACGTAACAACTTCGGTGCCTGCATCACCCGTATCAACCGTTCGGGCGTGGATCTGGTGGCAACTCCCCACTTGCAGTTGCAGATGGGAGACCGTGTGACGATTGTAGGCAGTGAGCTTGCCGTGAGCCATGCGGAGAAGGTATTGGGAAACTCGCTGAAGCGTCTCAACCATCCAAACTTGATTCCTATCTTCCTGGGTATTGCCCTGGGATGTATCTTGGGCAGTCTGCCGTTCATGTTCCCCGGCATTCCCCAACCCGTGAAACTGGGACTGGCCGGCGGACCGTTGGTGGTTTCCATCCTCATCAGCCGTTTCGGGCCTCAATATAAGCTGATAACCTACACGACGATGAGTGCCAATCTGATGATACGCGAAATCGGTATCGCCTTGTTCCTGGCCTGCGTGGGGCTGGGTGCAGGAAAGGGATTCATCGATACCATTATCTATGAAGGCGGCTACGTGTGGATTGGATACGGTGCCATCATCACGGTCGTTCCGTTGCTGGTGACAGGATTCATGGGGCGCTATTTCTGGAAGCTGAACTACTATACGCTGATAGGTGTGCTGTCCGGAGCTAACACCAATCCACCTGCATTGGCCTATTCCTCGGACTTGACATCCTGCGATGCCCCTGCGGTGGGATACGCCACGGTCTATCCGCTGGCTATGTTCCTGCGGGTGCTGACGGCTCAGTTGCTGATACTGGCGTTGGCGTAGGGGTTCACCATGGATAATCTGTGTCAATCTGTGGTGCACGGATTGATTTGATAACAAGTAATGTAAAGGGAGCTAACAAGTAATGTTAGGCTGCTTTACATTACTTGTTATTTTTGTTTGTAGTATTCCTCCGCTTGTGCCAGTGTCTCCGGTTTGCCGATGTCGAACCAGCGGAATCCTTGCAGCGGATAGCCTTGTATGTGCACCTTTGTGCAAGCGGACAAGTAGAAAGGAATGATGGAGAACTTGCCGTTCCACTGCCCATCGTCCATCAGGCGGAAGAGGGAGGGGGAGATGATGTGGATACCTCCGAAGGCGAGTTCCCGGTACTTCGTTTCCCGGTAGTCGAAGCCTGCCGGTTTCACCTCTCCGGTGGACTTGTTTATCCAGCCGTGCAGGTGGTAGTCGTCGTCAAAAAGGAGATAGCGGGAAGTCTTGCGCTCGCTCACAAGCAGGGTAGACTCCGCATCGCTCTCCAGATGGTGGCGGTAGAGACCTGCAAGGTCAATGTCCGTCAGAATATCCGCGTTGTGCACCAGGAAAGGTTCTTGTCCGTCCAGAAAGGGGCGTGCCTTTTTGATGCCTCCTCCGGTGTCGAGCAGCATGCCGCGTTCGTCGCTGATGTGAATCTCCGTGCCGAAGTTGTCGTGGGCACGGAGGAAGTCGATAATCTGCTCCCCGAAGTGGTGGATATTGACCGTTATCTCGTTGAATCCTGCTTCCTTCAACCGCAGTATCACCCGTTCCAGCATGGGCTTTCCTGCTACGGGAACGAGGGCCTTGGGCATGTGGTCCGTCAAGGGGCGCAACCGGGTGCCCAGGCCGGCGGCGAAAATCATGGCTTTCATATTGGCATATTCTCACATTAGCACATTAAACTTTGGCCTTAAACGTCTGTTCAATATTCTGTTCTCTATGTATCAGGTTCACTTGTACGCCGAACTTCTTGTGCAGATGTTCCGCCAGGTGTTGTGCCGAGTACACGGAGCGGTGCTGTCCGCCGGTGCAGCCGAAGCAGACAGACAGATTGGTGAAGCCGCGTTCCATGTAGCGCTTCACGGAAGCGTCGACAAGGGCGTAGGCATGCTCCAGGAATACGGCTATCTCGCCGTCGTCTTCCAGGAAGCGGATAACGGGTTCGTCCAGTCCCGTGAAGGGTTTGTAACGCTCGTACTTGCCGGGGTTGTTCACAGCGCGGCAGTCAAAGACGAAACCTCCTCCGTTGCCCGTGGAATCTTCGGGGATACCTTTTTTGTAGGCAAAGCTGGTGACTTTCACCACGAGGCGGCGCTTTTGCAGGTCGTCTGTAAACTGTTTCAGCTCGGTAAGTTCGCGCAGAATCCGGCAGAGGTAGGGATATTCGGGATAAGGCTCTTGGAGCAGCTGGCGCAGGTTCTCGATGGCGAAGGGGACACTTTGTATGAAGTGGGGCTTCTTCTCGAAGTAACCGCGGAAACCATAGGCACCCAGCACCTGCATGGTGCGGAACAATACGAAGTGGCGAAGCTGGGCATAGAAATAAGCCTCGTCCACGGGCTGGTACTTGCGCAAGGCGTCGATGTATTCCTTCAGCAACTCTTGGCGCAGGCTGTCGGGATAGTTTGCTTTGGCCTGCCACAAGAAGGAGGCAACGTCGTAGTAGACCGGACCTTTGCGTCCGCCCTGGAAGTCGATGAGCCACGGCTCGTCGTCCTTTATCATGACGTTACGGCTCTGGAAGTCGCGGTACATGAAGGTGGCGGAGCTGCTACGGAGCAACACGTCTGCCATCTTCTGGAAGTCGTCCTCCAGCCGGTCTTCCTGAAAGTCCATCCCCGTAGCCTTGAGGAAGCAGTATTTAAAGTAGTTCAGGTCCCACAGAATGCTGCGGCTGTTGAACTCTGCCTGCGGGTAGCAGTAGGAGAAGTCCATGCCGTCGGCTCCGGCAAACTGCACGGCGGGCAGCAGACGGATGGTCTTGCGCAGTAACTGCTTCTCATCCTCGCCGAATACGCTGGTCTTGCGGCCTTTCTCGATGGCATTGAATAGGAGCGAGTCGCCCAGGTCTTCTTGCAGATAATAGATATCATCTTCGGAGCGGATGAACACTTGCGGTACGGGCAGTCCTTTCTGGCGGAAATGTTCTGCCATGTAGAGGAAGGCGCGGTTCTCCTCCACAGACTCTCCGCTGACGCCGATAAGTGTAGGACTTCCGATGAGGCGGAAGTAACGGCGGTTGGAGCCGGAGGAGGGGAGTTCGTCAATCTGTTCCGGTTCGTGTCCGGTATGTGCGATGTAGAGTTTCTTAAGTTCTTCGGTTATCATGGTGGTATGTTTTATTTTGGCAGCTAAGATAAAACTTTTGTCGGAGATATGCTTATCTTTGCACGTTGAAAATGTGCTAATGTGCCAATATGCCAATGTGCCAATGACCTGCGGCATGGGGAAGTAGCGCAAGTATAGCGCAGCCGATTAGCACATTGGTACATTAAATCATTAGCACATTAATTATGCGTTCCATCTCTCAGTTTCTCATAGCCGCCCCTACATCGGGCAGTGGAAAGACCACCGTCAGTCGTGGACTGATGGCATTGTTTGTGAAGAAAGGTCTGAAGGTGCAGCCTTTCAAGTGCGGTCCCGATTATATAGATACTAAGTATCACGAGGCGGTATGCGGCCGTCCTTCCGTCAATCTGGATACTTTCATGGCATCTCAGGAGCACGTAAGCAGTCTGTATGCACGCTATTCGGCGGATGCGGATGTTGCCGTGGTCGAGGGGATGATGGGGATGTACGACGGGTACGACCGCGACCGGGGCTCGTCGGCAGAAGTGGCACGGCTCTTGGGTATTCCTGTGGTGCTGGTGGTTGATGCCAAGTCGGCTGCCTATTCCATGGCTCCTTTGTTGTCGGGGTTCATCAATTTCCGTCCGGATATACGTATTGCGGGAGTTATCTTCAATCGTGTCGGCTCGCTCCGCCACTACCGGATGCTGCAGGAGGTCTGTGAAGACTTGAACGTGACTTGTCTGGGCTATCTGCCCAAGCAGAAGGAACTGGAGCAGGAGTCACGCCATCTGGGGCTGGATTTCAGCCGTTCTAAGGAGACGGAGGGGCTGGACATGCTGGTAGGCTTGCTGGAGGAACATGTGGACTGGGAACTGCTGCTCTCGACAACCGGGCTTCCATTGCCTGCGGCGGCTGTGGAGGAGAAGCCGATACTATCAGAGCCGGGGAAGCTGCATATCTCGGTAGCGCGCAACGAAGAGTCCTTTTCCTTCCTCTATGCGGAACATCTGGATATTCTGCGCCGTATGGGCACGGTCACTTTCTTCAATCCGGAGCAGGACCGGGCTGTTCCGCAAGAGACGGATTTGCTCTATCTGCCCGGCGGCTATCCCGAGAACCGTCTGGAGGAACTTGCCGGGGCAAGGCTTGCCAGGGAGTCTATCCGCAGCTATATAGAGGCCGGTGGCAGGACGCTGGCGGAATGCGGGGGGATGATATATCTTTCGCAGTCCGTTCTTTCTGATGGGGATA